>Ga0182016_10003111_pt1 | contig 19119 bp, 20 predicted proteins | sample 712S2MmetaG_FD_120491 | JGI IMG/M metagenome (GOLD analysis project Ga0182016, IMG submission 120491) | Permafrost microbial communities from Stordalen Mire, Sweden - 712S2M metaG | ecosystem: Environmental > Terrestrial > Soil > Wetlands > Permafrost | place: Sweden: Stordalen | collected...
CTTCTCATTGTCTCAAAAACGGCGGCTGAGGGCCGGATGGGACGTTGATTTTGGGCACGACTTTTGGAACACCTATCAGTGGCGGTCCCGGCCTAGAGCGTCTACGTGTCAATAACGGTCGTTTTCGCGACCGTGGCGGACCCGTCCCGTCAGCAGTTCCCCACCTAGGGACGATGACGGCTTGACCCTGGCCGGGACCACCGACACGTGAACAGCACTGAGCACGCGACCAGCACGCCTACTGACAACTTCGTGAGCGATCCTCCAGTGACCCAAAAGTTCGTGTCATGAAGCCGGCGTGACTCTGTAGATGGTGGTGTCGCTGGCGAAACTGTAGAGCACGAAGAGGCTGCCGGCCGCCGCGGCGACTGATCTCCCACTCTCCGCGCCGACACCCAGGCACGGGTTACCAGGTGTTTGGATGGTGGCGACGGGTGTCGTACGCAGTGTGGTCGGAGCGACCCGCCAGATCACGAGTCCGGAGTCGCAAGTGTTGCCGGCGCCGACCGCGTAGATGGTGGCGCCGAGGGCAGTGAGCCAAGCGCCCGTCGGTTCTGGCGGAGACACCTTGAGGACCGTGCCACCGGCGGAGAGCTCCGAGATGTAGTTGCGCAGCGGCGCGCCGTTTCGGGCGCGGTTCCCATAAGCGAGGTACTGCAAATAGAGGTGGCCCTTCATGGTGGTCATGTCGTAGACAGACGCCACACCACTTCCCAACTTCGGCTGAGCCGCTGACCCGTTTAGCAGGTCGTCCCGTGCAAGTGCCGAGGTACCGGGTCCGCCGGCGAGCCAGAGGTAAGGGCCGTCACGGGCGATCAGCGGTTCGGCCCCGCCCAGTTGGGCAGGGGTGGGCCAGGTACCTTAGACGTGACCGTCGGTGGGCGACAACTTCAACAGCGCTGTCGAGTGGCTGCCCTTCGGCATCGTGTACAGCCAGAGCGAGCTGTCAGCGTATGCGAGCTGTGTGTGGGCGATGTCGCTCCCGAGGAACATCGTCACAGAGACGGCTCGGAACACAACCGAGCGGTGCGTGGAAAGCGAAAAACGCTCTATGTGCACTAGGTACGCCTGGTGCTTCACGTCCGCCACGGAGGTTTCCAGGTACAAGGCGCCGCCGCCCACGGTCAAGTTCCAACCGCAGCTCGCGAGCCTGTACGTGGAGACGACCATGGCGGCCGGGTCCAGGCGGCCGGCCCGGCAGCCCGGACCGTTGCCGTTCCCCGCGCTGACGAGCCATATCTCTCCTCGCGCCGCCACCACTTCGTCCGGCGCGAACTGGCGAGCGAAGCTTTTCGTAGTGACGGTCGCGGCCGCGGTGGCGCCGGCTGAGGTTGGGCTTGCCGCCAAGCTCAGCACCGCCGAGAGGGCAACGGCCCCGAACATTGTGCGCCGACACGCCACCTTCTGCAGCATGCTACGTCCTAGCAGCCTTGCTGTTGGGCCGGCCGGCCGGGTTACTGTTTACGGGTCTTGGCTGACGGAACCGGAAGCCACAGATGCCGTCCCCGGTTTGGCCCGGGCCTGCGCCGCCTCGTCAACGCGGAACCTGCTGCCCTAGCCGAGCGTTGACCCTCTGTGAGGCGAGGGCGTCCGCAGCGGACGGGTATGGGTGAAAGCGCGCCCCGGCTCACTCTCGCTGCGCTGGCGTTCGTCATGGTGCTCTGCACACTCGTCGGCGGCCTCCGCACCTCGGCGCCGCAAGACGTCGCAACAGCCGAGCGGGACAGGCCGGTGCCCTGGTCGCCGACGCCAGCGACAGCGCCCACTACAGCCAGCATTCCGAACCCCCCGGCCTGCCGAGCGCGCGACCTCGCCGCCGGCCCGCCGACCAGTGGCGCAGGGGCGGGCAGCGCCTACTGGGCGGTGCCGCTGACCAACAAAGGCTCTGCGTCGTGTTCGCTGCCAAACAGCGGCTATGGGCTGACGGCGGTGGGACCGGGTGACCGGCTGACCTCCTTGGCCACCACCAAAGGGAGCGGCGCCGTTGCCGTGGTCGAGCCTGGCCAGGCGGCCAATTTCATCGTGCAGGCACGGGACTCTTGCAACCCAGCCGGCACTGTCCTCCCGCATCAGCGGTACACCGCGCTCCGACTCCACTTCCCAACAGGGGCCGTCAGCCTTTCGGGCCTGCACCTCCTGCTTTGCACCCCGTACGTCTTCACCTCGTTCCAGGTGCCGCAGCCCGGCCCGCCAGCACCGGGCACGACCCCCAGTCTCCAGGCCAAGGTCGAAGCTCCCGCGACAGCCACCGCCGGCAGCAAGCTGCATTTCGTCGTCGTGCTCTCCAACCCTTCAGGTATGGCGGTGCACTTCGAGGCTTGCCCCGTTTACACCGAGGGCCTTTACGTTGTCAACCCCGGCGCCCGCAGCGAGGTGACCTTCCGGCTCAACTGTGCCGGCGCCCGTTCCATCGCCGGGCACTCGCAAGTGCCCTTCGAGATGGTGGTCCCCGTCCCATCGGCCACTGGCGCCGCGAAGTTGTACTGGGAGATCGACCCCGATGGGCCGGCAGCCGGCTCCGTTGTCATGGTGACGGCTAGCAGGGCCTCGCCGCCGCAGGGCTCTTTCGCTCCTGGTTACATAACCCAAGTCGGCAAGTCCCAGCAGATCCTCGTGCTCGGGACGGTGAACTGCGGCTCGCGGCTCTGTCTCCAGCTCTGGCGAGGCCAAGGGCGCGGCAAGGGTTACACGCAATTGCAGCCGCCGCCGAGCAGCTTTCCGCGCTGGGCCGGGTGGACCGGCTCGGTGGGGCAACTTGTCTTTGCGAACGCGGCTGACGGGTACGCGGTCGAGCCACCGCCGGACAACCCCAACCAGCCCTACCGTTACTACGCAACGGTCGACGGTGGGCGCACTTGGCGGTCCGTGACCTTCGGCCCGCATACGACGGCCGACGGTCTCACGGCGTCCGCCAATGAGTTCTACGCCGTGCTGGTCCGCTGCGTCGGCCTCTGGAGCTCGAAGTCGGTCGCGCGCTGTGACGATTACCGGCTCGCGCACAGCCGGGCCGGGACCCTGAGGTGGGCCGCCGTGCCGATCCCGGGCACGGCGAGCTTGGGCGACAACCAGATCGACTTGGCCGTGTTGGGCAACAAGGTTTGGGTTACGTTCGACCTGCCCTCCGGGGCCACACCGCCTGAGATCGTCGTGTCGAAGGAGGGTGAGCCTCCGCTGCGAGAGATCCCGAGCCTGCGGCTCGTAAGCGTTTCGACCTGCGTGTCAATGGTCGACGCCCACCTCGGCTAGTGCCCTCTGGGCTGTTTGCCCTACCGGCATGTTGGAGTCGATGCTCTACAGCTCGGACAGCGGACGCCACTTCCGAGGTTTCTGGGAGGCAGCCGGTACGAGCGGCACTGCATTGGACCCCATTTCCACGAGCGCTGCTTACCTCTACACCGGCATCGGCCCGGGGCCAGCAGGCACACTTGAAATCACCACCGACGGCGGCCGCCACTTCTCGGCGGTGTCGAAGCTTCCCTTCGCCCCTGCTGGCCTGCGTGCTTTGGTCTTCGTGAGCCACGACGAAGGCTATGCCCTGGGGGAAGTAGCGCCAGGTGGCGACGTAGAGCGCGAGTTCCCCGTCCTCCTCTACACCTCTGACGGAGGCAAGCACTTGGACCACGTGCGCATACCAAGCAGTCTCCGCTGAGGCAAGCCCCTGGACGATCGGACCCCGGTCCAGCGAGCCTCGGCGAGTTGCGGGGCCCCTCTTGGGACGGGGCCTACGGTCCTTGTCCCTTCCGTCGTCCTCCGCGCACCCCGCCAAGCCCTACTGACAAGTTCGTGAGCGATTTCCACTGACAACTTCGTGCGGGGTCACATGCACCAGATCAAACCCATGGGCAGAACCGTTGCTAAAGACTTTTCCCTAATACCCTGAGCGCCCAGTCACAAAGAAAGACCGGTGTGGCTCAGGAAGTTGAAGCAGAGCTGGGTGTCAGTGCCGACCCGGCTCAAGTCGGACTCGGCTGCGACCTGCGCTTCCCCTATGGTGTCCGGGCACAAGTTGGCCAGTTCGACGGCCTTCACGTTGCCCCAGACCAGTTCCACCGGGTTGAGGTCGTGGGCGTACGGGGGCAGCAGCTCGGCCGCCAGCCAGGACCGCTGGCGAGCGAGCCAGGCCGTCATGGCCTTGGACTTGTGAGCAGAGAGCCGGTCCCAGATGACCGTCACCTTCTCGCCGGGGAAGTGCCCGTGGAGGTCCTGGGCGAACTCGATCAGGCTGTCGGTGTTGTAGGCGTCCTTTTTGCACTGGAAGACGAGCGCGGCCTCGGTCCCGTCGGGGCGAAAGGCGAGAGCCGCCGACATCGACAGCCTCGTCCAGGAGAAGTGGTGGCGCAGGACGGGCGTCTCGCCTTTGGGGGCCCAGGTGGCCCTCACCGAAGGCAGCAGGCTGAACCCGCTTTCGTCTTGGAAGATTATCCAAGCCCGCCTGCGCCGGGCGCTTTTTTTATGCGCGGCCAATCGTCGGCCACCCAGCGCTCGATGGCCTCGTCGTTGCGCTCAAGGGCGCGCCGCGCCGGGCGCTGGCGGGACCAGCCGAGGCGCGTGCGCAGGATCCGCCAGGTCTGGGTCGTGCCGTAGCGTACCCCGGTGACGGTCTCGATAACGTCGGCCACCCGGGCGAGGGTCCACAGATCCGTCGGGAAACCGCTCCCGCGTGGGCCCTTCTTCAGTGCCTCCACGACCTCTCCCAGCTGCTGGCCTGACAGGCGCGGGAGCCGTCCCGCCCGGCCCGCGCCGGCCAGTGCGGCCCGCCCGCCATCGCTCCACAGCCGGTACCACTCGGACGCGCTCTGTGCTGAAACGCCAACGCACGGGCAACATCGGCCTGGGACTTGCGTCGACGGAACATGTCCGCGGCGCGCATGCGGCGCTGCTTGAGCGCCTCGAAGTCACGGCGAGGCGGTGCCGGCCGGCGAACTTTGCCCGTCGTGGCGTCAGAATTGGGGGAAGTAGCCCCCCCACCATTATCTCACACGCATGTAATTACGTCAAGGTATTAGGGAAAGGTCTTTAATAGCAACAGATTCGGCTCCAAAACGGTCCCGGGACCCCTGGAGCGCCGTCACGCCCGATGGGGCAACGGTCCAGGCTCCCAGGGCGGTCTGCCATTCGGAGGGCCGGGCTAGTGACGCCGTCTCTCCATATTGATCGCCCCGAGCCTGCCGACGGCACACGCCTAGCCCGCAGGATCCATAGCGATCGGTGTCGACTTAGTGGCAGCAGCGCCGTCTAACAGCCCCCCGGCTGCACGGCGGTCAACGGTGCGTGGCCTTGGCTCACGGCACCCTTGCTCTTGCAGCGCTGCCCCCTAAATATCGTGTTCCCGTGTGAGATCCATGCCCCCGGCCCGGCGGCGAGGGGCGATGGGGCACGGCGAGCGCCTCGGTGCCCCATCAGGAGAGAATGGGGACATGACCGCAGCCGACACCGCACACGACTGGGATGGCTCCTACGCAGGCCCGTCGCCTCCCTGGGACATCGGCCGCCCACAGCCCGCCTTCGTCCGCCTCGCCGATGCCGGCGCGCTCACCGGCTCACTCCTCGACGCCGGCTGCGGCACCGGCGAGCACACGATCCTCGCCGCGCGCCACAGCGCCCGCGCCCTCGGCATCGACGTCTCCCCGCGCGCCATCGAGATCGCCCGGCGCAAGGCCGCCGAAAGCGGCGTCGACGCTAGCTTCCAGGTGCTCGACACGCTCCGCCTCGTCACGCTCGGCGAGGCCTTCGACACGGTCGTCGACAGCGGGCTGTTCCACGTCTTCGACGACGCCGCTCGCGCCCGCTACGTCGCGGCTGTGCACGCCGTTCTCCGCCCGGGTGGCCACCTTCACCTCATGTGCTTCAGCGACCGCCACGGCGACTGGGGGCCCCGCCGCGTCACCGAGAGCGAGTTGCGCGCCGCGTTCGGCTCCGGGTGGCGCATCGGCTCGCTCGTCCCCGATCTTTTCGACATCAACCCGGGGCTCGGCAGGCAAGTATCCCCACGCAATCGTTCGAGCGCGGCGACCTCTTCGTCCTGGCCCTAACGGCGGCGTCGCGGCCGATCGGGTTGGTGGTGCTATCGGGTGAGGTGGCGGCTCAACACGACCGCGAACCGTTGATGACCTTCGCCAACCAAATAGCTCTGGCGCTGGAACGGGCGCAGCTACGCGAGGAGGCCCTGCGGGCAAGGCTGACCGAGGAGGTGGAGCGGCTGGCCAAGACGCTTGTCGCCGCTGTCTCCCATGACCTGCGGGCACCCCTCGCCTCGATCAAAGCGTCTTCTTCCACCTTGTCGGACGCCGAGATCGACATCGGCCCCGAAGCACGCCAGAGCTTGGCCAAGCTGATCGATGTCCAGGCCGACCGCCTGGCTGACCTCGTCCAGAGCTTGCTCGACATGAGCCGGATCCAAGCGGGCGTGCTTGAACCCCGTTGCACGGTGGTCTCATTGGCCGACGTCGTGAAAAACGTTGTGGGCGACCTGGCCCCAGCCATGCGCGGGCACGCAGTGGTCGTCGAGCTAACCGAGGACCTGAAGCCCATTGACGTGGACCGAGTGCTGATCTGCCGGGTGCTCGCCAACCTGTTGACCAACGCGGCCCGTCACAGCCCCAAGGGCGCCCCCGTCAGGGTGAGCGCAAGGGACCTTGGTAACGAGACCGTGGAGGTGTCGGTCACCGACAACGGCCCCGGTGTGAGCCCCGAGCGACGACGCGAGATCTTCGGGCTCTTGGCCAGACGCGACGGTGACGCCGGCTCTGGTCTCGGCCTGGCTATCGCCAAGACATTTATCGAGGCCCACGGGCAGAGCATCTGGGTCGAAGACGGCCCCCAGGGAGGAGCCAGGTTCTGCTTCACGCTCCCGATGGCGGCGTCAATACCCGAGGAGGTCCGGATTGGCGCAGATCCTCATCATTGACGACGACCCGGACTTGCTCGGCGTCTGCAGTGTCGGGCTACAGGCCCTGGGCCATCAGGTGAGGACGGCGGGGACCGGCAACGAAGGCCTGGCGGAAGCGGCGGTCCACCCCTCCGACGTGGTCGTGCTCGATCTTGGGCTACCAGACCTGGACGGTCTCGAGGTCTGCAAGCGGATCAGGACATGGAGCGCCGTCCCCATCATCGTGTTATCGGCGGACGGTTCCGAGGACCGCAAAGTCGACGCACTGGACTTGGGCGCGGACGACTACATGACCAAGCCGTTCGGCATGCGCGAGCTCGACGCTCGGGTGCGGGTCGCGCTCCGCCACCAGCCATCGGGGGAGGCCAGCCCGGGAGAGATCGACATCGGCAGCCTTCACCTCGACCTCGTCCATTGCCAGACGACCTTCGACGGACGTCCCGTCGACCTGACACCCAAGGAGTTCGACTTTCTCGCCTACCTCGCTCGTAATGCCGGGAAGGTCTGTACCCGGAGGATGATCCTCCAGAACGTCTGGGGCACTGCGTATGTCAAAGAGCTTCACTATCTGAAGGTTTATGCCTACCGCATCAGGCACAAACTTGGTGACGACGATGGGAAGTTCTTACAAAGCGACCCAGCTGTGGGCTATCGGCTTTTGTCCCCCCCGGGCTGACCCCAGGCGTAACCGATCTCAAAGATGTCTCTATCGACCTCACGGGAGCGAGATCCCCGGTGGCAATAGGCTAATGGACTGCTTCAGGCGTTCAGCTCGGAGCCGTCCCCAGGGTCGCTGTAACCAGGTTGGTGGGAGCCCCGGTGAGAAAGCCTTGGATGTTGGACGCCGTGGTGTCCAGGATGCGTTCCAGAGCCTCTTTGCTGAACCAAGCCATGTGGGGGGTGAGGATGACGTTCTCGTGCTTGGCCAGGACATGCCCCGTAAGCAGATGACGCAGTTGCTCCTCCGTGTCGGGCATATGGAACATCTGCCGCTCTTCCATAAGCTGTTCCTCGCCCTCGATGACGTCCAAGCCGGCACCGCCCACACGGCCACTATCGAGCGCCTCCAACAAGGCTGCCGTGTCGATCAAAGCACCTCGGGCGGTGTTGACTATCAGAGCGCCCGGCTTCAGCATCATGAGGCGCTCCCGGTCGATGAGGTGGTGCGTTTCCGCCCGGTACGGCACGTGCAGGGTGATCACGTCTGAGTGGGCGAGGAGTTCTTCCAGCGGGACGTAGCGGAACCCCAACACCTCGGCGAGCAGGTGTTGGGGGTGGACATCGCTAGCGAGGACCTCCATGCCAAAGGCACGACCGATGCGGATGACGTGCAGGCCGATGCTGCCGGCGCCCACTACCCCCAAGGTCTTGGAGCGCAAGTCGGAGCCCATCAGGTCGCGGAGCGAGAAGTCCCCATGTTCGGTGCGTCGCACCGCCACCGCCAGGCGCCTGGACAGGGCCAGGATCAGGCTGAAGGTGTGCTCGGCCACTGTGTTCTCGCCGTAGACAGGGACGTTGGAGACGGCGATGCCCAGCTCCTGGCAGGCGACGAGGTCAATGTGGTCAAACCCGGTCGACCGCGTTGCGATCAACCCCACCCCGTTCATGCGCTCGATGACAGCACGGCCGACTTGGGAGCGGATGAAGACCGACACCACCGAGGCACCACCCACCTGGTCCAGGCTACGTTCGCTCAACGGGCCGTCGGCCTGGCGGCAGGTCACCCCGGGCAGGGCACGGCGCAAGTGTTCGATCTGCCAGGGCTCGGCCTCGAACACCACCACAGGAGCTTCTCCTGTCATCCCAATCCTTCCCATCACACACTGCATTTCGCGTGGCACCATTAGCCGGGCAAAGAATACGTGCCGGCGTCTCCTCGGTTCGATCGCCTATTAGGGGCCCAGGAGGGTGAGCAGCATTACCGTCGGCTCCGTGGCCTTGAGCGCATGGGGCGTGCCTGGCGACATGTGGAGCCAAGATCCCGGCCCGAGGTCGAGATCCTCGCCGTCGGCGGTGAACTGCAGCTGTCCTGACAGGACCTGGACCACCGCGGCCCGACTGGCCTGGTGCTCGCTCAGGCCCTCCCCGGCGGAAAAGCCGAACACGGTCACATTGAGCACGTCATCTCGGTAGACCACCTTGGAGACGACCGACCCGGGCTGGACCTCGACCTGCTCGGCGGCGAGTAGTACGACGTGCGTCATAGGAGCTCCCTTCAGGTGTTGGTGAAAGTGCCTTCAGCCAGGACCTGATCCTAAGCACCCACGCTGGCTAGGGCAGATGCCGCCGTGGGCCCAGAGGGTTCCCCTACCGAGCAGCTGCCAAGGAGCCGGGTGACCGATGGTCGTTAGCGTGATGTGCCTACGAGGCCCAGGGCCCGGAACCGTAAGGGCCGATTTCTCCATCGACCGTGAGGGTGATTTCTGCCACGTGGTCGGCAGAGCGTCGATCTTGGCGGTCCGGACCTCGCTGATCCCGGCCACGCCGGGAGCGGCAACGACCACGTGCACCTGCGCCACCGTGCCTCGGTCGCTACCTTGCACCAGCGGTTGCAGTGGCACGCGCCAAGTTGGTAGTCAGCTCTTGGTTAGTGCGCGGCGCTGTAGGCGAGCGTCGAGGCGAAGATCTGCCAGGCGAGCAGGCTCTTGGCGACGAGGGACAAGGTGACATATACCCTTTCGCCGACGAGGTAGTCCTTCCACTTGCCAACCTGCTTGTACTGGAGCCACTGGTTGACGGCGAAGCAATTGAAGAGCACGAAGAGGGAGAAGAAGATCCAGTAGACGAACCCGGGGGCGTGCCCGCGGGCACCCGGCCCGATGAGGTAGATGGCGATAGCGGCCCAGGGGACGATCCCGGCGACGCAGCCAATCCAGAAGGGGCCAAGGCCAGCCCCCGGTGCTTCGTAGCGTTCCTGCATCCAGCCAAACCCGACGCCGAGACAGGGGGGCGCCCCTTTTTGCACCCGTACTGCAGACAGATCTTCGCGGCAACCCCCCCGGCGTTATGTGCTAGAGATCCTTGGGTTGGCCGGCGCGGTGGGCGTGCTCGGGATCGCCGATTCCGCGACGGTCAAATCCTGAATGCTCGCTTGGGCTTGAGCGCACAGATCAGCCATTTAGTGTTGAATCTCGGAGGCTGCCCCTGCCCACCGATGTTCAACCGATTGAGCCGTCCGCACATCGGCACGTGCGGGCATCTTTAGGTGGCGACATCGCGCTTTCGGTCAGGTCGCAGCCGCACTGATAGGAGGTCTTGCTCGGTTACTTCCTTCGGGCGGCTTGGCAGCGCCTGCCAGTCATCGGCGGCGGCGTGGTTGTAGCGACCAGAAAGGTCGTCGAGAGCTCCTGAGCCGGTGAACTCGATGAGCTGCGCGGCCAGCTCGGGAGGCGACCAGGAAAACTCCGGGTCCTCCCAGCGGTCGGTCACCTCCCCGGCGACGGGTCATCCAGATCTGTGCCGCCAGCGGGCGTTGGCGGCGAGAACGAAGCCCAAGTACGGGACGACTCGGGAACCGACATTCATTGGCTAGCCAGCGGTTACTCCGCTTCCTCGGCCACTTCGGCCACAGCTCGGAGGGCTCTGAAGCGGCTTCGTGCCATCGCGTGTGAAGCGAGTGTGAGCGCTGCTACTGGCCACTCGATGACCTCGAGGGCTACGAGGGCTACGTTGCCCGCTATGAACAAAATATCGGCTTCGTCGCGCCTGAGGATCGAGTCGAGGGCGGTGAGTGGGTTGGCCACGCGCCATGCTGAGATCGGCGGCCGCTCCATCGTTTGCGCTGGCGTTGACGCCGGCGAGTTCTGCGATAATGCTGACATAGCGTCCTCTCCTCCGGGGTGGGGTTGTCAAGTTCTTTCCGGTTGGTCTCGCCCAGGAAGCTCTGTGGCACTTCGAGAATTTCGCAAGATCGGCATTGAATGCGGCCGAATGTTCACCGATTGTTCACCCAGGCGTTGGCCAAAATTACACCCATGCTTTGGTGGTAGCTATAGGTTGTACCTTGAACAGGAGCGACGGCAAAGGAGGCGCACGGGCCCATGGGTGAGTTTGCCGAAGTGTTTATCGTCCAAGCGCTGGCGACCGCAGTGCAGTTTGTCATCACCCGTCTACTCGACTGGCTGTTCCCACGACGCGCCGCGGCGGCGCTGGCGTAAACCAAGAGATCTTTTTTGCGCCAGCGGCGGGCGCCCCTCGATCTGGGTGGTTCAGCTCGGACTTTGCAGACGTTTACGCGGCGGGCTTTTGACGGCGTACGAGTAGTTCGTGACCGATGGCGACGGCCAGCGCCACCGGCCAGTCGATGAGCTCGGCGGCCACCAAGGCAGCGATCCCGCCGTAGTAGAGGGCGGTCCCTGGGCTCGGCACCGGGACGGGTAGCCCGAGGAGGCTGATGGTGCGGGTCGGCTCACTGTTACTGGCAGGCTCACCGTTACTGGCGGTAGTTGTCGATCTCGGTGTGGTGGGCATCAACGTCACCTCATTTGATGGGAACTGTCGGGAGTCTAACTGTTGTTCGAAGGCCTCAGCGCGTCTACAAATTGGGGCATGAGCACGCCAGCCATTGTCGCCGCAGCCGACGACGTGACAGCAATGGCCCAGCCCATCGGGCCGAGCGGCGTGCAGCCGAAGAACTCGCTAACCCCGGGGGTCTCCACGATGGCCACGAGTATGCCCGCCGACACCAGGCCGGCGCCCAGCACGACGGGGTCGGTCCCACCGATGGCAACGGTTTGGCCCAGTTGCGAGCCGACGAGGGCAACCAGCCCGACCGTATTGGCGCGCCTGCGGCGACCGGTCAGGCGCGCCGCCCCCCACGCTGCTCCCGCACCGGCCGCAGTGGCGACGGCGCGTTGGGCTATCGCCCCGTACATGGGCCCGGCCAAGGAGCGGTCCGGTCCTTCGGCCAGGAGCTGTTCGGCGGAGCGGCCCCGCGGCGGCCTGATGGCGATGGCGAGAGCGGGGACCACGTCGGTCATAAGGTTGGTGAGCAGCAACTGCCGGGTCGAGAGCGCCGGCCTGCCCGTGATCGCACTAGTGGCCACCGTGAAGACGACCTCACCCGCGTTCCCGCCGAGGAGGATGGCGACGGCATCTCGGACCGATCCCCACATTCCTCGGCCTTCGGTGACGACGTCGAGGAGCGTCTCTATGCGGTCATCGGTGATCACGATGTCGGCCGCCCCCCGGGCCGCAGAGGTGCTGTGCTGGCCGAGCGCCAGGCCGACGTCGGCCAGCCTGATGGCCGGCGCATCGTTGGCGCCGTCGCCGGTCATGGCCACCACTCGGCCGGCGCGCTGGTAGGCCTCGACGATGCGCACCTTGTCGGCGGGCACGACACGGGCGAAGACGGAAACCTCGGCGAGCACCCCATCGAGCTGGTGGTCGGAAAGCTTGCCCAGCTGGGGGCCGGTCAGTACTCGTCGGCCGTCCATGCCCAAGTTCGCCCGCTACGCTCTCCGCCGTGCTGGCATGGTCCCCGGTGACCACGACCACTTCAATGCCGGCCCGGCGCATGCCGTCGACGGCCGCCGAGGCCGAGGGGCGGACGGGGTCCGAGAAGGCCAAGAGGCCGAGGAACGTGAGCCCGGAGATGTCGGGCCCGGTGAGCAGCGTGGTTGTTGTCGGCCCTTCAGCCACCGCCAGTAGGCGCCGTCCCGTGCTCGCCAGACGCTCGATCTTTCTCGTCAGCATGCCGTGGGCCTTGTCGTCAAGCGGCCGGTCGTGGGAGCCGTCGCGCCATCTATCGCAGCGTGAAAGCACCACCTCGGGAGCGCCCTTCACATCGATGAGCTGTCCGAGGTCGCTCGTACCGATGGTGGCGTGGAAGCCCCGCGACGGCTCGAAAGGCAGCTCGAGGTCAAGCGCCCACGCAGGTGCACCAAGAGCCTTCTCGACGCCGCACCACTCGGCTGCTTCGACGACGGCCCGGTCGGTCATCTCCAGCACGGCGCCCCCGACCCGGGGCGGTGTCGCCCGCAGGGCGGCGGCGATGATGGTGCGGTCATGGCTAGTTAGGCGCGTGAGGGGCGAACTGCGACGCCCATCGCAGACCGAGGTCAGCTTGATCTGCCCGCCGGTCAGCGTCCCCGTCTTGTCGGTGCACAGTACGTCGACGCGCGCCAGGGCCTCCAGCGCGTGGGGGTTGCGGACGAGCACCCCTTTGCCGGACAGGCGCCGAGCGGCGGCCACCTGGGCCATGGTGGCAACGATCGGCAAGCCTTCGGGGATGGCGGCGACGGCCAGGTTGACCGCGCTGCCGAGGGTCTCGGACAACGCTTGGCCCCGAAGGGCACCGAGACCGGCGACGCCAGATCCACCGAGCACCGCCAAGGGGACCGAGACCATCGTCAACTTCCTAAGCCGTTCCTCGACGCCGCCGGCGACCTTGGCGCCGAGCGTGACGTCGCCCGCGGTCGCCTCGGTGTCCTCGCCCACGGCGACGACGACGCCGAGGGCGTCACCAGCCACGACCGACGTCTCGGCGTAGAGCATCGAGGACCGCTCCGAGATGAGCGTGGACATGGACGGGGCCTCGGATTTCGCCACCGGGAGCGACTCCCCGGTGAGGCTCGACTCGTCCACTTCGAGGTGGTTGGCCTCGATGACCCGGCAGTCCGCGGCCACGGCATCACCGGTGGCTAGGGCGATGACGTCGCCAACCACGAGCGCGTCCGACCCGATAAGGCTCGGGTGTCCCGCCCGCAGCACCGACACCTGCTGCTGGCTGGCGCGGTCGAGCGAGCGGACGGCGTTCTCGGCTTGGTAGCGGATCCCACCGCCGATGAGGGCATTGAGCGTCGATACGGCCCCGACGATGACGGCGTCGGCGCTCGATCCCACCGCCACCCGATGATGATCAGCACGCTGGTGATTTCCCCGAAGGTGGCCGTTCCCACCGCCGAACGGCGTTCGGCACAGCCGAGACCGCTCGAGGTCGCGCTTGCGCCTAGCCGGCACCTCGTCAGCGTCGGCCGACCGGCGGCCCCCAGAGCTCGGGCCGGGGGCGGGCACGGACCGGCGGAGATCCTCGCCTCGTCGTGCCGCTCTGGGCAGGGACGATGACCGAGACCGTGAGCCCCAACCAGAGGGGGCCCGGTACCCGCCACGTGCGGGCGCAGACGTCGGTGCGGAGCGAGTTCCTCCAACCGCCGGTCAAGAGATAGAGCGCCTAAGTGGTCACCGCCCCTGATCGGGCAACGGAGGCAACGGTCGACAAGTCCGTGGCGTCCACTACTGCGCCGGCACAACTTCTCGAGCAACTCCGGTCAAGGGAGCCGGGGCTCACCGCTGGAGAAGTGGCCGAGCGCCGAGCCGAGTACGGGCCGAACGCGCTGGCCAAAGAGCATGCGACGGCGCTTGGTGTCCTGGCCCGACAGTTCCAGAGCCCGCTCGTCTACTTCTTGGTGCTGGCGGCCGGCCTCTCCTTTGCCACCCAGGACGTCTCCGCCGGGGGGATCATCGTCGTCATCCTGCTCGTAAACGGAGCCCTCGGGTTCTCGCAGGAGTACCGTTCGGAACAAGCCGTCGAGAAGCTTGCGCTTCTCATCAGCGACAAGGTCTCGGTCAAACGGGACGGTGCTCCGGTCCTGGTCGACACCACCGAACTCGTGCCGGGCGACGTCGTAACCCTAAAAGAGGGCGACGTCGTGCCGGCCGACGTCAAGTTGATCGTGGCAACCAATGTCCAAGTGGACGAGTCCCAGCTCACTGGTGAATCGGTGGCCGTCCGGAAGGCAGCCCAGGTGGACGACGCCAGCGGTGGCGACGCCTCGCTGCTCTTCACGGGTAGCACGATCGAGAGCGGTGAGCTCACCGGCGTTATCTACGCCACCGGCAATGGCACCGCTCTCGGCAAGATCGCCGCCCTGTCGACGGGCATCCACAAAGTCACCCAGTACCAGAAGTCGCTCAAGTCCTTCAGCACTCTGCTGATGAAGGTCGTGGTTGGCTCGCTGGCGGTGACCGTCCTGGTCAAGATCACGCTGGGCCACGGCACCGGGAGCACTGCGGCCCTGCTGGTGTTCGTGATCGCCTTGGCCGTGTCCGTCGTCCCCGAGGCCCTGCCGGTGATCGCGACGCTCACTATGGCACGCGGTGCGCTCGAGCTGGCGAAGCAAAAGGTCGTCGTCAAGCGGCTCTCCTCGCTCGAAGACCTCGGCAACGTCACGCTTCTCTGTACCGACAAGACGGGTACGTTGACCGAGGGCAAGCCGACCATCACCGGCGTCGTGGCGAGCGACGACAACCTGTTCCAGGCCCTCGGTGCGGCCGCGGCGGACCCCGGGAGCAAAGGGGGAGAGGGGACCCAGACCGCGTTTGACGCCGCCTTTGCCCGCTACGTCCCCGACGACATCAAGCAACAGGCCAAGGCCTACTCGATCATCGGAGAGGTCCCGTTCGACCCGGCTGCTCGATCTCGCCGCGTGCTGCTGTCAAAGGCGGGAACAAAGGAGCGCACCCTGGTCGTGATCGGCTCTCCGGAGACTCTGCTGAGCATCTCCGAGTGCCCGGCACGTCAACAGTACCTCGACCACATTGCCGCCGAGGGCAAGCAGGGCATGCGCCACCTCGGCCTTGCCTACCGCCAGCTCAGCCCCACCGATCCGCCAGACGCGCTCTCTCAGGACCACGACCTGGTCTTCCTCGGTTACGTAACACTGTCCGACCCGCTGAGAGCCGGCATCGCCGGCACGATCGCCACGGCTCGCCAGCTCGGGGTGGCGGTCAAGATCCTCACCGGTGACAGCCCCGAGGTTGCCGCCTACGTGGCAGGACAAGTGGGGCTGGCCACGGACGGCGTCCCGGTGTGTTCCGGCGAAGATCTGGCCAAGCTGTCCCCCGGCGACCTGGCTGAGGCCGCGAAGAAGTCGAGCGTGTTCGCCCGCGTGTCACCTGAACAGAAGTACGCGCTCATCGAGGCGCTGAAGCACTCCGACGTCGTGGGTTACCAAGGAGACGGGATCAACGACGCACCGTCGCTGAAGCTCGCCGATGTCGGGATCGCAGTCGACTCGGCGACTGACGTGGCCAAAGCCAACGCCGACATCATCTTGCTCGACAAGGACCTGGCCGTCATCATCAACGGGATCCGCTACGGCAGGACCATATTTGCCAACATCAACAAGTACATAAAGTACACGATGGTCGGCAACTTCGGGAACTTCATCGCCCTGACGGTGCTCTACCTATTGGCGACGAACTTACCTCTGCTCCCGGTCCAGCTCCTCCTCATGAGCTTGCTCACCGACGTGCCTCTCGTGGCAATTTCTTCCGATTCAGTGGACGCGGCGGACCTGGCTCAGCCCTCTAAGTACAACGCCCGCTCGCTCCTGTCGATCTCGGTGGCCCTGGGCACTCTTACCGCGCTGGCTGAATTGGCCTTCTTTCTGACTTTACACGGCAAATCGGGCCCCGTCAGCGAGACCAGCTTGTACCTGTTCTTGTCCTTCACTCAGCTGGTCGTCATCTTCTCGGTCCGTAACCGAGGGCACTTCTGGAAGGCGGTGCGCCCTTCCAAGCCATTGCTTGGGGCCATGGCCCTCACGGGGGTGGTCAGCCTGGCAATCACCTACGTCCCGTGGGTAGCACATCTCTTCTCGTTCAGGGCACCGTCCGTTCCCGAAGTCGGGTTCGTGCTGTTGGCGTCGATTGTGTACTTCCTCGTCTTGGACGTGCTGAAGGTCTATTACTACAAATGGACTGAAGGGAAAACAGGCGGCGCACGTACCGGTAGCTCCGGATCCGAGCGGGGCCCGGGCCGCACCCCGGTGAAGTCCGAAGAGCCCCGGCGGCCGCCTACGGCGCTGGGCGTTGGATCTGGCGTCGGAGCACCGTCACCTCATGGCGCAGCGTGACGACCTCGATCGCGAGGACCTCCTCCTTGCCACAGTTGCTACCGGCTCCTCCCGACCTCTGGCCTGACCGCTATGAGTGGCCGGGCTGGTCGGGACGATGGCCATATTGGGTGCCCGCCAAAACCTATCGGGACCTCGACGCCGTCCGACGGGCGGGCCCAGGGTAGCCTTGGAGCACATTAAGGCGACCGCCCGCACGTCCCGGGCACCTGCCTGTTCAGGGTGAGCTCAGCTCGTCATGGCCGGTCTCGCCCGAGGCACCCGGTCCAGTGCCGGTACAGCCAGGGAGCCGCCGAGGTCCACGACGTAGGTGGCCGAGAGCTCCAGGAGTACTGGGTCCCGGCGGAGGAGCTCGAGGAGTTCAACCACCACATCGTCGGGGCGATCGAGGTCCTCTCAGAGTGGCGAGGCTCGCCACCCGTCCGGGTCCGATAACGCTGACCACGGGGCATCTACGTACACAAAACCGTGCCGTCGGGGTGGTCAGTGCTGTTCGTCGCAGATGGCCAAGTCGCCCGTCGTCCCCGGCGTACAGACGACGAGGCAGTTGCCTGGCCCGTTGACCTGCCACGCCTCGAACTGGGGGTCCTGGTCAACTCGGATCGTGGCTCCGCTCGCGAACCGCAGGAAGAGCGTGCCGGCATTGTCGACCGAAGCCGAGCTCAGGCTGTCGGGGTACAGGGACAACACGGGGCCGAGGGTTGCCCGCTCGCCTGGGTCGAGCTCGTAGCGGTTCCCAGACACCTCAAGTACAAACGGCGACTCGATGACGACCTCCGTGCCGCCGAACTGCAAGCGGGTTTGGTGGTCGATCCTGATGAAGCTGAGATCGCACAAACTGATCCTGAACGTACGGTGGTCGTCGCCGCGGTTGATCATGCCCGGGCGTACCGTTCCGTCGGGGTCTCGGATGTCAGGCGGCTTGGTCATCAGCTCCATACTGACTTGTTCTGTGCCGCCGCCGGCGAGCGGAGCGGCGCCAACCGGAAGCGCCGAGCGACGGGTCGGCGCTCGTACTTCCCATCGGGTGCCTACGCCATAACGCGCGGCCAGATTACCGAGGCAGAACGGGATTATTCGGTATTTAGTCGCCTCGGTGGGACACCCTTCTCCGGCCGAGCCGACTCCGGCGCGGCCAAGTCGGGCTCCCGAGGCAGTTCGGCAGAACAATCTGGGCCGTCCCGAGGTAGTTCCGGCCTCCGCGCCTAAATGGCTTCGCCCAATGCCAGGACCGCTCGCCTGGGCCGAGGAGATGGTGTTCCCTCGGCGACGTGGAGGATCAGGCCGGCGGCTCGTCACGCCAAGGCTGGTGGCCGTAGTGGTCGAGGTGGACGACCGTGCCGATGGCCTTGCGAGCCTTACGGCCGTAGTGGCCCTTCGGCCAGCCGAGGGTCACGATGCAGCACGGCTCCACGCTCAAGGGCAGCTTTAGGATCCGGCGAGCCACCGTGTTGGACCACAGCGGCATGGTGATGAGCGCACCGCCGAGGCCGACGGACCTCGCCGCCAGCAGGAGGTTCTGGACGCTGGGGTATACCGACCCGTAGTGGCTCGACGCGACGAATGGAGGTTTAGGGACGAAGGGCACTCGGGCACCGCCTCGTAGGCAGCACACGACAAGAACTGGGATCTCCTCGAAGTGCTCGACCTGCCATCGGACGGACTTCAGGATCTTGGTCGTCTGCTCGTCGGTCTTGACCCGCTGACCAAGCCCGCCGTACAGCCTCCACGCCCGCCGGTATTGCGCTGCCAGCGACGCCTTGACGGCGTGGTCCTTCACGACTACGAACTCCCAGCTCTGGCCGTTCGAGGCCGTCGGCGCTTCCAGTGCCAACTCCAAACATCGCAGCACGATGCGATCGTCGACCGGTCCAGGCTGGACCCGGCGGACCGCCCGCTGGGTGAGCATTGCTTCGGCCAGCGGCATAGCCAGCCGGGCCTCTATATCGCTGGGATCAGTGGTTGGAGCAAGGGCGTCGTCCATGCCAGAGTTTGGCTGAACCTCGGGCAGTCGTCCAGCCAATCCGACAAGGGGCCGGGGATGGGCACGAACAGATCGGCGCCCCGAAAGCCGGTACGCCCGGGTAGGGGGCTGCGCCATATCAACGGTGATGCGTTCACGCCTTGAGCTGGATCTCAGCGGCAAAGGGCGGGTCATGCACGCCGTCGCTTCACTTCGGCGGCGCAGGGTCTTTAGTCGACAGTGGTCCCGCTGTACCTAAAGTTCACTCACGCGTGCACGACATCCTGGACGGCTCTCCCATGCAAATGGGTCACACCCCTGTCTTTGAGGAAGCCGAGCACCTCATCTCGAGCCTTTGCCGAGCCGCACACGATCCGGCTGGGCGCTTCGGTGCCGAGCAGGTCGATCCC
>Ga0182016_10003113_pt1 | contig 19109 bp, 14 predicted proteins | sample 712S2MmetaG_FD_120491 | JGI IMG/M metagenome (GOLD analysis project Ga0182016, IMG submission 120491) | Permafrost microbial communities from Stordalen Mire, Sweden - 712S2M metaG | ecosystem: Environmental > Terrestrial > Soil > Wetlands > Permafrost | place: Sweden: Stordalen | collected...
GTGATTGAGCTTGATGAAATGTGGCATTTCCTGAATTCGAAGGACGAGAAGCTGTGGATATGGAAGGCCATCAACCACGCCACCGGGGAGCTGATTGACTGGGAGTGCGGGGATCGCAGCGAGCGATCCAGCCAGTTGCCCGGCCAAAACGCTCGTCAGCGACCAGAGCAATCGACAATTCTCTGGGTGGATCCTCCCTCCACCGGATACACGCGCCTTCGGGGCGCACCACAAAATCGTTTCCTTTCAACGATTCATCGTATCCCGACACCATGGCGTAAAGCCCCCTTGCGTCATCCGCCGCCATCACTTGTTCTCAAAGCGCACCGCCCCGTCCCAATCGGCCGGCGGCGGCCTGCTCAGGTAGCGGCGGCAACGCTCGAGCAGCAGGAGGGCGGCCGGTTCGTCGGGCGAGGCCGCGAGGTAGTCCTGGAAAGCCTCGATCGCCCGCGGCCAGTCGCGCCGCCGATAGGCCGCAAACGCCTCGTCCCACCGGTGGCAGCGGGCGACCGCTGCCGACGGCGCTCCTTCTCCCGGCCCCACCAGTTCGAACAGCGGCGTCGGCAGCGAGGTTCCGGCCGGGATGACCACATCCACCAGCCGGACCAGAAAGCGACCGCGGACCGCCGCCTCCACCGGCCCGGTGATCAGGCAACGGGTTCCGTAGGTCCGGTTCAGGCTCTCGACCCGGGAGGCGAGATTCACCACGGCGCCGAGGGCGGTATACTGCATGCGGTCCAGGGAGCCGACATTCCCGATCACCGCGGTTCCGGTGTGCAGCCCGAACCGGGAGGCCAGGGGCCGATAACCGGCGGCGACGAACCGGGCGGACAGCGTGTCTTCGGCCTGCATGCAGGCCAGCACCGCCCGGCAGGCCTTGGCGGCGTGGTCCTCGTCGGGGGTTGGCGCATTCCAGATGGCCATGAGTCCGTCGCCGATGAACTTGTCGACCACGCCGCCGGTCTGGTGGATCGCGCGGGACATGACGTCGAAGTATTGGGACAGCCGCTCCAGCACCTCTTCCGGGGCCAGGGCTTCCGAAATCGAGGTAAAGTCCTTGATGTCCGAGAACAAAATGGTCAACGGGCGCCGGCTGCCACCGACTTCAGTGCCGGTTCCCGAGGCCACGATATGCCGGACCAGTTCTTTTGGGACGTAGGCGCCGAAGCTGCGCAAACCGGACTTCATGTTATGGACCGAATCGGCCAGGGTATCGACATCGACGATCCCCGAGTGAATCACCGGCCGTTCCGCCAGATCAAACTGACGAATCCGCTCGGATTCCTGAATCAGGGCCTGCATCGGCCGGGTCAGCAACCGTGACAACACGATGGCGGCCAGCACCGCCACCAGGATCAGGAGAGCGCCGAGGGCCAGGAACACCAGGCTGGCCCGTTGCAGCGGTCCGACGAACGCCACCACCGGGGCCGCGATGCCGATGGTCCAGGCCCGTCCGAAGCTGGACGGCAGCGGATGGAATTGCACCAGGAACTCCTCGCCGCCGGGTCCCAGCCGATCGCGGAAATGGTCACCGGCGCCGCCGTTGCGCTTGCGCACGGCATCGGCCACCACCGGATCCGAAGCCTCCCCGGCCTTGACCACGCCGATGGCCTCGCCGTCCCGCGACACCTCCAGATCGGCCCGGGGATGGCCGATCAGCCGCCCCTCTTCGTCCATGATGAACACCACGCCGTGCTCGCCCACCCGTCGCTGGTCGAGAAATTTCGACAGAGTTTGCAGGGAAAGGTCGGCACCGACCACTCCCACCGGCCGGTTCGGGGCTTCGCCCGGTGCCGGAGGCACCATCATTTCCGGTGCCGGAGGCACCATCATTTCCGGTGCCGGAGGCACGATCCTTTCCGACACCGTCAGCCCGAGCGCGCCGGTACCGGAAAAGACGTAGACATCGGAAATGGTCAGGCCGTCGCCGGCCATCGCCGACCGGTACCAGCCGCGCTGGCGGGGGTCGTAACGCACCGGCCCGATCTCGGCCCCCACCTCCTGCCCCCAGGCCCGAAGGTAGCTGTAGGCGTCGACGGTCCGGCCGTCCCGGCTGTCCAACCGGCGCAGGACATACCGGGCCCCGGCGGGTACCCGACCCAGTTCCGGCCCCAGCCGGTCCAGGTCCGGCCTCAGGCGAATGTCCTGATAGAACGCCCCATCGGACTCGAAACCGGCGTAAAGGCTGGTCACCTCGGGCAACCGCAGCAGCATCCTGAAGACCTCGGCCTGGGAGTCCACATGGCGCAGGCCGCGACCGTCAAGCCGGGCCAGGCTGGCCATCGCGTCCACCGCCTGGCCCACCGGAGCCAGCAACGACTTGATCTTTTCCGTCACCTCAAGGGACGTATGCTGCATCGCGACATCGGCCATTTCGAAGGCCAGAGCCGCGGTCTGATGGTAGACGAACGCGACCATCCCGACATTGAGCGGGATCACGACAACCAAAAAGGCCAGGGCGATGCCAGGCCGCAATCGAATTTTCAGTATTGACCAGAATTTCCGGTCACCCCCGGCCCTGCTCACGGCGTCATCCTCTCCAGCCCGATCCGGCGCCCCGGCCGCCCTCAGGGTCCGCGGGGTCCCTTGGTATCCCTGGTATCCTTTGGGAGGCGACACCGGTCGTCACCGGGAGCCTTTTACCCTATCTGCGCTTCCGCCGGATACCCGCCCGATACTATAGTCCGCTTCCCTGTTCGCTGCCTGCTGATCGCCCCGTGCCGCCCTCCCCCACCGCTCCCTACCCGCTCACTGCGTTGCGACTGGCGTTCGCCGACCGCGAAACCCTGGTCGTCGTGGTGCTGGCCACCCTGTTAAAGCTGCTGGTGGTTCTGGTGCTGGGTCACCCCACCCTGTCCACCGAAGGCGACGCGCCCGGCTATCTGGCCTTTGCCCAATCCATCGTCCATGACGGTCAGTGGCTGCACCCGCCCTCGTGGATCGGCGACCCGTTGCCGACCACCATCATCCGGCTGGCCGGCTATCCGCTGGTGATGGCCGCCGCCATGGTGGTGGGCGGAGACCACTTCGTTTCGGTGCTGCTGGTGTTCCAGATTGCCGTCAGCACCCTCGTCCTGCTGGTGGTGACGGGGCTGGCGGCGGCGGTGATCGCCAGCCGCGGCTGGCGCGTGGCCCTCGCCGTGGCAGTGTGCTTCGGCTCGCCGTTCCTTTACGACATGGTCGGGCTTAGCGACAGCCTGTATGCCGCGCTGTTTACCCTGGTGGTGTTCGGGATTGCCGGAGAGATCGCCGGCATCTGGCGCCTCACCACCCCGACCCTGCTGGCGCTGGGCATCGTCTGGGGCTGTTCGATCCTGGTCCGCGACGCCGGGCAGTATTTCACGGCGCTGCCTGTGGTCGGTCTGATTGCCCTGGCCCCGGGTGGATGCGGCGGCCTCGTGCCCCGGCTGCGCCGGATCGGGGTGTTTCTGCTGCCGGTTCTGGCGATCACCTCGGCCTATGCCGGTTTCAATCAGCTCCGCACCGGCCATTACTTTCTCAGCGTTGCCGGAGTGGTCAATTACCTGTACCCGGTGTTCCGGCTGAGCGAAACCGGAACCGCCGGCCCGCTGGACGGCGACGATCCGGTGTCACGCACCTGGCACGGGATCGGGGCCGGACACGATCTTGCCGGCATGGTCGCCACGGTCTCGGCCCTGATGCAGGCCCGGCACCTGAACACCCTGGAGGCCGCCGGGATCACCCGGGCCAAGCTCACCGACACCATCCGCCGGTTCCCGGGCGCCTATGCCCGGCTGGTGCTGATCAACCTCAAGCTGGACAAGCAGGCGTTCAACCTCACCAATCCCACCTATATCCTCAACGACCTGCTGGCGTTCGGGCCGTTCGTGGGCGCCCGGACCATGCCCGGCTTCCAGCAGACCTTCCGGCAGTTGCGCCATCATTTTTCCATCGGCGTCCTGTTGACCTTCATGGCCACCGAAGCCTTCGACATCCCGTCCCTGCTGCTGTTCGCCCTGTTCCTGCTTGGGGTTCCGGCGGTGGTGCTGGCGCGTGGCATCCGGGGATCGGCGATCACCGGGCGGCTGTGGCTGGCGTTCTATCTGTGGTCGGGCTATGTCGGCCTGGTCGTGGCCTATGCGCTGGTCCATTTCGAAATCCGCTACATGTTGCCGGTGGTGCCTTCGGCCCTGCTCGCCATGACCATCATGGTCGAAACCATCCGCGGGTGCCGCCGGCCGCCTCTTCACCCCCCCAGCCCCGGACCCGTCGCCATGCCGAGACTCCCCAACGTCGCCGTGCTGACCGTGGCTCTGCCGATGATGGCTCTGACGATGGCGGTACCGGCCGGCGGTGCCGCGGCTCAGACCCCATCCCAGGTCCAGACCGCGCCGCCCCTGTCCCCGGAGGAAATCGAAGGTCTGCGCCGGGATAAGAATCAGTTGGCGCTGTACCATTACGGCAGCCGCTACGCCTTCGACGTGCTGCTGGGTGGCATCGCCGGCGGTGTGACCGGAGCGGTGCTGCGCGGCGGTCCGGTGGCCACCATCACCGGTTCGACGCTGGGCTCTCTGCTCGGCATCCTCTGGTTCCTCGATGGCTATGCCGGCGAGATGATCGACAAGCACGGATGGTAAACACTATGCACTGTCGCCGGATACTGCCTGCCTTTATCCTGATGACGTATTTTGCGGCGGCATGATCCTGCGCGTCCTGTCCTGGCCGGACCGGGATCGGACCGGAGACCGCGGACCGGAGACCGCGGACCGACCGCGGAATCTTGACATTTTCCGGTTATCATGCATTGTGTTGTTCGGGGATATGCACCCGCATCGCTTGAACCACCGGGTGCTGGTCCCGGCTGGACGGCGATCAAGACCCGGGAATGGCCATGGATCATCTCAAGCCCGTGCAGTGGAGCGACGCGCTCAGCGTCGGCGTCAAGCTGGTCGATGACGAACACAAGTTGCTGTTCAGCATCTACAATGATCTGGTCACGGCCTTGCGAACCGACCGGCCACTGCTGCTGGCCCGGCGGGTGGTCGAGGAACTGGCCGGCTACGCCACCTATCATTTCGCGCACGAAGAAGAGCTGATGAAGGCGTTCCGCTACCCGGAGTTCGAGGGACACCGGCGGGAGCATGAGAAGCTGATCGGCCGGTTGATGGAAATCGACCAGAATCTGGGGCGCAGCAAGGCCAACATCACCAGCGTCGTCGAATTTGCCAATGCCCTGGTCGGCGGCCATGTGATGCGAACCGACGTGAAGATGGCCAACTTCCTCAAGACCCGGATGCCCGACGGCTACCAGCCCTTCGACTTCAGCCTTGATGACGGGGGCGGCGTCGCTCTTTAGGCGGTTCCGCCCGCCCCGACGCCCTACGCCTTGACTCCGGCCCCGGGCGCCCGGGGCGCCGTGGGGTCAAGGGGCCAGCGCGGGCGCGGTGCGAAGTCGAGGCCATCGCGCAGGCCCAGGCGGAGGCGTTCGATGCCGGCCCAGGCGACCATCGCGGCGTTGTCGGTGCAAAGCGCCAGCGGCGGCGCTTCGAACCGCCAACCGGCCCGTTGAGCCAAGCCCTCGAGCCGGGTCCGCACCATCTGATTGGCGGCCACCCCACCCGCCACCACCAATGTCCGACAGCGGGGGGCGAGGGCCATGGCCCGCTCGAATGCCCGGCCGGTGCGCTCCGCCAGGACGTCCGAGACCGCGATCTGAAACGCCGCGGCAAGGTCGGCGGCGTCGGCCGCCGGTAACGGTTGGGCAAGGCCGGCAAGACACCGGCCGAGGGCGGTCTTCAACCCGGAAAACGAGAAATCGCAACCGGGTCGTCCGACCATCGGCCGCGGCAGCGCAAAGCGCCCGGGCGCCACCGCCGCCCGCGCCGCCCGCTCCAGCGCCGGCCCGCCGGGATAGCCGAGACCGAGCAGCTTGGCCGCCTTGTCAAAGGCTTCGCCGACCGCGTCGTCGATGGTGGTCCCAAGCCGGCGATAGCCGCCAACCCCCTCTACCAATAGTAGCTGACAATGGCCACCGGATACCAGAAGCAAGAGATAAGGCCAGTCGAGATCGCTGGTCAAACGGGCACTCAGGGCATGGGCTTCCAAATGGTTAATGGCCAGAAACGGCAGGTCGCAGGCCAGCGCCATGGCCTTGGCGGTCATCACGCCGACGATGACGCCGCCAATCAGCCCCGGACCGCCGGTCGCAGCAACACCCGAAAGCCGGCCAAGGTCGACTCCGGCCCGCCCCAAGGCTTCGGTGATCAGACGGTCGAGGTGGTCGAGATGGGCTCTGGCGGCGATTTCCGGCACCACCCCGCCATAGGGCGCGTGGTCGGCAATTTGCGAGAGAACTATATTTGATAAAATATTCTTTTTATCGTCAACGATCGCGGCGGCCGTCTCATCGCAACTCGTCTCTATGCCAAGGACAATCATTAATGTGCTCCGACGCCCGGACCGCTGCCTGTCAGGGCCGGCTTTTCATTCTTGCCAGGGCTCCGTTGCGGCAGCAAGCGGAAACTCGCTAACCGACGGACGCCAAAGGAGTTTCGATTCATTGATCGCGCTTTTGAAACCATTCAGTTACAACCACATCAGATCAGTGAGTACCATCTGGCGTGGTTAAGGATGACGGGGACCCTATCCTGTGATAGGTACGATTCGGATCGGTTCCGACAGGCTGCGCCCCGGGCGGACACCAGGGGAACGGAAATTACGGAGGACTGCCAGCAATGGCCATCGGGCACAACACGACCGCCGGATCGCACGTCGCGAAGCGCACGACTGCGTCACGGCGCTCGGCGCGGGCCAGATTTGCCGAGGAGGACATCGCGCGCACCTTCGATCCGGCGCGGCTGGAGGCCGGGCGGGCGCTGGCCGGCAGCGGCGCCGTCACCCTTGGGGACACGTTACCCGGGCGCCAGATTCCTGCCATGGTTGCCGACAGCGCCGTCCGCCATCGGGTCGTGTTGGGGGTGACCGAACTCCCGGACTCTTCGAGCCTGACCGTCACCTGCTCCTGCCGGACCACCGCCTGCGCCCACGGCGCGGCGGCCGCCTTTGCGCTGCTGGAGCAGTTCCCGGTGTTGCGCCGGCCGTGTCAAAGCTCGTTCCTGGACCGGTTGGCGCCGCCGGTCGAGGTCCCGACCGAACAGCACCGGACCATTTACGGCCTGGAGGCCTCGGAAAAGAGCGACGCCTTTTATGTTACGGTGGCAACCGAGATTTCCGACCGCAACAGCCGGCGCGTCGAAGGCAGCTCGCCCAAACGCGCGGCGGTGGCGGCACCCATCGGTCCCGCCGGCGACGCCGATCGCGGGGTCTGCCGGTTGCTCGGGCTGTCGAGCCTGCCGCTGGTGGCGGTGCCGCTCAACGATACCGAAACCGTGGACGATCTGATCGCGGCGCTCCTCGAGACCGGACGCGCGCGCTGGGGCGTCAATGGCCCCGGGCTGGTCCGCGGGCCGTCCCGGCGTTTCCTGCTTGAGACCAACCCCCGCACCGGCGTCCGCAAGTACCTTAACCGCCCGCCCAAGACCCGGATCATCGGCAGTGACCCCGCCTGGTACGTGAGCGAAGCCACCGGCCACATCGGCCAGGCGATCATCGACGAGGTCACCGCCCAAAGCTTCGTGCCCGCGGCACCGCCGGCCCGGCAGCAAAGCCGGTGCGACGTGACGCCCACGGTGATCGAGCGGCAGCCGGTGCCGGTGCTGAAGTCCGCCGGCGGCGAGGCCGGAGCCGGCGAGGGTATGGGCATCCTGTTGCTGCATTTCGACTATGGCGGCCCGTTGGTCTGCGAAGACGACACCGGCCAGTTCGTGCGCCTTGAAAGCGAGTCCGGCCCGCTGTTCATCCGTCGCGACCGCCGGCAGGAGGAGTCCGCCGCCGCGGCGCTCCGCGTGATGGGTTTGACCGCCGTCCGCGTCACCACCACCGGCCGCAGCACCGGCGGTCGCGGTTACGCCTTCCGCGGTCGCAATCCCAAGGAAAGCTGGCAGGAGATGGTGCTTGGCGGCGCCGAAGAGTTGCGACGGCGCGGCTGGCGGGTCGAGTTGGGGGAGACCTGCCCCTACCGGGTGATCGAGATCAACGACGACTGGGATGTCGACGTGGTCGAGGCCGGCAACGGCTGGTTTTCTCTGGATGTCGGGATCGAGGTCGAGGGCCGGCGGGTTCCGCTGCTGCCGATCCTGATCGGGATCATCGATCGGGGCGGCATCGCAGCGGCCCTGGCCGCCGATGGCAAGGTTCGGGCGATGCTGGATGACGGCCGGATTCTGGCGCTGCCGGCCGAACGGGTGGCCAAGTTCCTGACCACCCTTGAAGAGATGATGCACAATGGCCGCCTCGGCAAGGACGGCCATTTGAGCCTGCCCTCGGCGGATGTCCCGACCCTGGTCGACCTGGAGGCCATCGTCGGCACCCGCTGGCATGGCGGCGATCGCCTGCGGGATCTCGGCCGCCGGCTGCGGTCGTTCAACGCCCCAACCCGGGTCGAACCGCCGGCCAGTTTCCACGCCTCGCTGCGGCCCTATCAACGTGACGGCCTGGACTGGCTCCAGTTCCTGCGCGCCAACGAGATGGGCGGCATCCTGGCCGACGACATGGGCCTCGGCAAGACCGCCCAGACACTGGCCCACATTGCGGTGGAACGGCACGAAGGCCGGTTGCTGCGGCCCTGCCTGATCGTGGTGCCGACCAGCCTCGTGCCCAACTGGGTTGCCGAGGCTGCGCGTTTTACCCCGGAATTGCAGGTCCTGGTGTTCCACGGCCTTGACCGCCACAGCCGTCGTGCCGAAGTCGCGCGGACCGATCTGGTCGTCACCACCTACGCCATCCTGGCCCGCGATGTGGACTTCCTCGCCTCCATCGAGTTTCACATGGTGGTGCTGGATGAGGCCCAGGCGATCAAGAACCCGCTGGCCAAATCCACCCGCGCCGCCTGCAAGCTCAAGGCCCGCCACCGGCTTTGTCTCTCGGGCACCCCCATTGAGAACCATCTGGGCGAGGTCTGGTCCCAGTTCGCGTTCCTGATGCCGGGCGTGCTTGGCGATCACAAGACCTTCACCGCCCGCTATCGCACTCCCATCGAAAAACGCGGCGACGAAGACAAGCGTCGGCAGTTGTCGAAAAGGCTGCGCCCGTTCGTGTTGCGTCGCACCAAGGCGGCGGTGGCCACGGATCTGCCGCCAAAGACCGAGATCGTGCATCGGGTCGAACTGGCGTCGGACCAGCGTGATCTGTACGAAACCATCCGGCTGTCGATGCACCAGAAGGTCCGTGACGAAATCGCCCGGATCGGCCTCGCCCGCAGCAAGATTCTGATTCTTGACGCCCTGCTCAAGCTGCGACAGGCGTGCTGCGATCCCCGGCTGGTCAAGCTCGAGTCGGCGCGTCGGGTGACCGGCAGCGGCAAGCTCGAATTGCTGACCAACATGGTCCCCGAGATGATTGAGGAAGGGCGTCGCATCCTGCTCTTCTCCCAGTTCACCTCCATGCTGGATCTGATCAAACAGGCGCTGGCGCCGACCGGGCTCGCCTATGTCGAACTGCGCGGCGATACCGCCGACCGTGCGACCCCGGTCAACCGCTTTCAGGCCGGCGAGGTGCCGCTGTTCCTGATCAGCCTCAAGGCCGGCGGCCGTGGTCTCAACCTGACCGCGGCCGATACCGTGATTCATTACGATCCCTGGTGGAACCCGGCGGTGGAGAATCAGGCGACCGACCGCGCCCATCGGATCGGTCAGGTCAAACCGGTCTTCGTCTACAAGCTGATCGCCTCGGGCACCGTCGAGGAGCGGATCCTCGAACTCCAGGACCGCAAGGGCTCTCTGGCCGACGCCATGCTCGACGAAGGGTCATGGACCGGTTCGCTGACCGCCGACGACCTTGATTTCCTGTTCGACGTAAACGGCCCGTGACCGCGGCGCCCGCGGATCACCGTGGGCGAAACCGATCAAGCCCCCCCTGGCCACCCGGCCTTCCACACTGTTATTACTAATTGTCTGGACGCTATTGGCGTAAATGAAGCACTGTCTCCAAACTCCAGGCTGGCTGGCAGGACATTCCGCAGGGCGGAGCGACGGCCATACACTGAGCATGGTTTATGCCGCACACATCACTGACCGCCGCACGCGCCGGCAAGGCAGCAGTAAGGGGGAGATAAGAATACCATGTCCATAACTTCCAAGGCAGGTACTATTGCCGATCGGATTGCATTTCTCAAGATCGACGAGAAAACAAAGGCCGATTTGCGCGAGTTTAACCAGATACTGACATCAAAGGTCGATAGCATTCTTGATGAATTCTATTCCCACCTGCGCAGCAATCCGGTAACTGCCGGTTATCTGGACAGTCCAGAGCGCATTCAACGGGCTCGCGCGCAACAGAAGCAGCATTGGTTACGCAATGTTTTTACCGGCACTTTTGACGATTCCTATATGGTTCAGGTTCGCACCATCGGCGAAACCCATCAACGCATCGGCCTTGAGCCGCGCTGGTACCTCGGCGCCTACTGCTTCACCCTCAACCGCCTGATCGATCTGGCCACCACCCATTATCGCCGCAAACCCGATCGTCTGATCCAGATCGTCCAGGCCATCAACAAGGCGGTCTTTCTCGACATGGACCTGGCCACCTCGGTCTATGTCGACCTCAATACCCAGGCGCTGATCCACCGGGAGCTGGGGGAAACCGCCAACACCTTCGAACGCGACGTCCGCGCGGTGGTCCAGACCGTGGCCAAGGCCGCGGGCCAGCTCGAAAGCTCGGCCCAGCGGATGGCCGCCTCTTCCGACGATACCAGCCGGCAGGCGACCATGGTCGCCTCGGCCGCCGAAGAGGCCACCGTCAACATCCAGACGGTGGCTGCCGCGGCCGAGGAACTTTCCTCCTCGATCACCGAAATCAGCCGCCAGGTTGCCCATTCCGCCAGCATCGTCAATGCCGCCCAGGAAGAAGCGGGCCGCACCAACCAGAAGGTCCAGGGCCTGGCCGACGCGGCCAAGCGAATCGGCCAGGTGGTCAAGCTGATCAACGATATCGCCAGCCAGACCAACCTGCTGGCGCTGAACGCGACCATCGAGGCGGCACGGGCGGGGGAAGCCGGTCGCGGCTTCGCCGTGGTCGCGGGCGAGGTCAAGAATCTGGCCGGCCAAACCGCCAAAGCCACGGAGGAAATCGACGCCCAGATCAGCGCGGTCCAGGCCGCGACCCACGACGCGGTCACCGCGATCAAGGGGATTTCCGGGACCATCGACCAGATCAACACCATCGCCTCGTCCATCGCCGCCGCCGTCGAAGAGCAAGGCTCGGCCACCGCCGAAATCGCCCGCAACGTCCAGCAGGCCTCCATCGGAACCCGGGAAGTCTCAAGCACCATCGTCCGGGTCAACCAGTCCGCCGAAGCCAACCATCGCGAGGCCGAAACCGTACTGCGGGCAACCTCCGACCTGTCGCTCCAGGCACGGAATCTCTCCGGCGGCGTCGACCAGTTCCTGACGCGCATCCGCGGCTGACCCTCCGGCGCCGAATCGGTGCCGTCTCACCCAACCGAAGCAGCGTGCCGGGAGGGGCCCGATGGCATCTCCCGGCGCAGTCGTACCGGCGGGCGGAAGGGGCTCTGCCCCCAAGCCCCCCCGTAACGTCATGGGTTCCAAGGGCCAACGGCCTTTGGTGGGTCCAGGGCAAAGCCCTGGTCGGGGAAAGGGGTGAAGGCCCCCCCCGGGAAACCACCTATAAGTGCTTTCCCCACCTTGACCGGTCACCAATCGCCCCCCGATACCCCCTTGACACCGTCGCGCCCCCCCCCTAAGGTCACCGCCGGCTTGGGCATTCGTAAATGCCGGAGCAGAATGATCAAACGGACATGGTGTTCGTGGTGGTTTTGGCTCGGCGCCGGCAGATTTGCTTTGAGCGACTTGTTTGTGGCTCTTGTCGTTAATGAACCTCGGCGATCGACCGTCATCGACGAACCCGGTGGCGGTCGGTGTTGTGTCGGACCGTTACTGCTGTCACCGCTGTTTCTCGTGGCAACGACGCTGTTGCCAACGGTTACTGTTTAGAATTCAACTGGAGGAAGTTCCAAGATGGATCCCGAGACCGTAAAGGCGCTTACGACCACGCTCCTCGATATCAGTCACAATCTTCGCTATGTCGGCGCCGGCGCCGCCATCGCGGCGCTCGGTGGCGTCGGTACCGGTATCGGTATCGTGTTTGCGTCGTTCATCATGTCCTTCGCCCGCCAGCCCGCCATGGAAAAGCGTCTGCTGCCGGTCACCTGGCTTGCTTTCGCCCTCGCCGAAGCGATGGGTCTGTTCGCGCTGCTGATCGCGTTCATCTTCATTTTCACCTGAGCATCGGCACGGTCAGCGTTCAACCGGTATCCGGCTTTTTCAACGCTGTCTCCGGGTGGCCGTCGTCTGGTTTCCGTCGCCCTCCCCGCTCCGGCAGATCCGGCCGGGCGGGCGGGTGGCGCAGGTGTCGGGGCGATGGCCAGGGCCGGAGTTCCGCGGCGATGGGCGCCTGACCTGAGAAAGCTTGGCTCATGAACCAGACCCGCCCCCCGACCCTGACCGAATTGGATGCGCGGCTCGCGGCCCATCGCAGGCAGCAGGCCGAAGAAGAGGCGAGGCGGACTCACCGCCGGTTTTTGGTGCCTCGTTCCACCCTCGACCTGGCTTCGCGGGTCTTGAACGACCTGATTGCCGCCGTCCTCATCGCCGTCGCCTTCGGGGTGACGATCGATAGCATTTTCAACTCCTGGCCATGGGGCATCATCGGCATGTTCTTGCTGGGGGGTGCCGCCGCGGTCCGTAACGTCTACCAAACCGCCAGCCGGATGGCCGACGACGGGACTGCGCCGGTGCCACCACCGCTCGACACCCGGCAGGACCGGGATGCCGCGACGCCCCCGGCGCCAACCACCGAAAAGAGAGGCTAGCCGTGGATCCGCTTCATCAATTTAAAATCTATTCCCTCATCCCGATCGACATCAGCGGCGGCAACGTCTCTTTTACCAACTCCGCCTTTTACATGCTGCTGGCCGCGGCCATCGCCATGGCCTTGATCGTGGGCGGGATGCGCCGCCGCGCTCTGGTGCCTGACCGGTTGCAGTCGGTGGCCGAGGTCTTTTACGAATTCATTGCCGGCATGGTCCACAGCAATGCCGGCGTCGAGGGACGCCCGTTCATCCCCTTCGTCTTCTCCCTCTTTCTGTTCCTGTTGCTGGGCAACGTGATCGGAATGATTCCCTACACCTTCACCTTCACCTCGCACCTGATCGTGACGGCATCGCTGGCCATCGTGGTCTTTGTGATGGTGACGCTGCTCGGCTTCATCAAGCATGGCCTGCACTTCTTCACCAAGTTCGTGCCCAAGGGGGTCCCGGCGGTGCTGATGCCGCTCATGATCCCACTGGAAATCGTTTCCTATTTCATCCGCCCGGTCAGCCTGTCGGTCCGGCTGTTCGCCAACATCATGGCCGGACACACGATGTTGAAGGTCTTCGCGGGCTTTATCGTGATGCTCGCCAGCGGCCTGGGTCTGGTCGGCTATTTCATCGGGCTGGCGCCGCTGGCGTTGGTGGTGGTGTTGGTCGGCTTCGAGTTCTTTGTGGCGGCGATTCAAGCCTACGTGTTCGTGTTGCTGACCGTGATCTACATCCAGGATTCGCTGGAACTGCACTAGTGGGCGGCGCGTCCCCATCAGGCGAAAGACCATTCAGATGAAATTGGGAGGATTGGTTATGAAGACACTGGTCACGCCGGCACGGTTGCCCCGGGTGCTGCTGGTTGCCCCGATCGTTGTCGCGACATTGGTGACGGGGGGCGATCCGGCCGTCGCCGCCGAGGGCGGTCTGCCCCAGTTCGATTCCGCCTTTTTTCTGACCCAGCTTTTTTGGCTGGCGTTGATCTTCGGCACCTTTTACCTGCTGGTCCAGGGGGTGGCGATTCCGGCGGTGGTCCGGGTGCTGGACGCTCGGGACGGCAAGATCGCCTACGACATCACCCGTGCCGAGGAAAAGCGCAACGAGGCGGCAGCCCTGGCCGCGATGATCGACGACAAGATCATCCACGCCCGCGACCACGCCCGCACCATCCTGTCGTTGGCCAACCGCGAGGCCGAAAGCGTCGCCACCGCCCGTCTGGCGATGTTCGACGCCAGAATCGCCGGGCAGGTCCGTGACGCCGAGCGGCGCGTTGGCCACGCGCGCGATACCGCCCTCAAGGAACTCCCGGCCCTCGCCGGGGCGCTGATCCAGGAAGTGGTGGTGCGACTCGGCGAAACCACGGCCGAGTGCTCTCAGGTTTCATCGGCCATTGAGGCAACGCTCAACGAGCCCGTCTGAACAGGTCCTGCGACTCGACGGGTCATTGAAGGAAAACGATTTTGTGGGCTCTGCCCACACCCGCAAAGGGCCGGCGGCCTTTTGAGCCCATGAGCTTTGGAGGTCAAGGAGGCGAGCCTCCTTGCGGGTGCAGGGCACAGAGCCCTGCCAAATCGGACGGACGCAGTATCCTGACGCCTGTGCGGCCACGCGGCGCCATCTCCGGGCCGGGGCCAGGGGCAACAAGGCCCCTGGATGCCCCGCGGCTTCTGCCCGACCGGTTCAAGCCCGTGACATCGGCACGGCGAAGGTCCGCGGAGTCCCGGAGGCTCGGGAACGCTTCAGTGCCGCTTGCGCACGGCCCAACGCCTGCAAGGCATCCATCACCAGCCCGATAGCATCGTGAACCTCGCTCCGGCAGCGGGGACCAAGGTCCGGCGCCTCGAACACCAAACCTTCAAGGTCCGTCACCACATCCTGAAGTCGCTCTCCCGCCTGGGCCATGTGCTGGTCGGGCGAATGTCCAGCGCGCCGTCCGTCAAATGCCAGCGACACGCCCTGAACCGCGAATCCATCCTCATCCTCTGCACCCGACACGGCGCCCCCCTCCTTGGTTACGTCGATCATGGGATGTGAACACTTAAGTTTCCCGCGCAACATTCCTGCATACCCCCATCGTCAAGCCGGCCCGTCGTCAAGCCGGGAATCAAGCCCGGCATCGCCAACGCCGGTCGATCCGACCAGCCGCTGCTTCGCCAACCACGCAGCCCCCCTGACCCCGCCGTCCGCCCCGGTGCGGGCACGAGCCAGTCGGGTCCGCGGCTCAACCACCAGCGCCCAGCCGCGCCACAACCGCAAAACATTACTTATAATATCAGGTAAATTCGAAAGCCCGCCTCCCAGCACCACGACATCGGGATCGAGCAAGTTGATAACAGAAGCTAGAGATCTTGCAAGCGCACTAAAGTATAAGTGGAGGGCTGCCTCGGCCCTTTGGTTATCGTGCCGCGCAGCGTCAGCAATATCGATGGCCGATCCGGCGGTTCCACCCAATCGTCGATAGATACCGAGCAAACCAATACCGCTCAACACGGTTTCCAGGCAGCCGGTTCGACCACAGGGACATGGCAACGGCGGGCCATCTTCCGGTTCCCGCCAGGGCAGCGGGGTATGCCCCCATTCACCGGCGATGCCGTGGGCGCCGGTCAAACACCGGCCGCCGACCACGATACCGGCGCCGACTCCGGTTCCCAACACCACCCCGAAGACAACCTCGGCACCGGTCCCGGCGCCTTCCCGGGCCTCGGCCAGAGCAAAACAATTGGCATCGTTGGCCATCGGCACCGGCCGCCCCAACCGTGTCGCGAGGTCTCCGGCAAACGGTCGGCCGGCGAGCCAGGGCAGATTGACCGCCCGCACCGTTCCCGCCACGGGATCGATCACACCGGGCAGCCCCAGCCCGACCGGCAGCCCCTGCCGGCCCGCCGCCTGTTCCAGGCCGGCAACCACCGCCGCCAACGCCGTCAGGGTCTCCGGGTAGCCGGTGGGGGTCGCGAGCCGCCGGCGCGCCAGTTCCCGGCCGTCTCCGGCGACCAGCAGCGCCGAGATCTTGGTTCCCCCCAGATCGATGCCGATGTACATTACCCCTCCACTGTCCCCCACCCGGGACAATACCCCCGAGTGCGGGGCCGGAGAACACCATTGGCCTTGGATACCGGCCGGGAGTATAGGAACCGCCAGCACACTCCGGGACCATCCGACTGGCCGAGGTCATGATCAGCATCAGTCATCGTATCGCCGAAGAACTGGGCGCCAGGGAAGCCCAGACCGACGCCGCCATTCGCCTGCTCGACGAAGGCGCCACAGTGCCCTTCATCGCCCGCTACCGCAAGGAAGCCACCGGCGGACTGGACGACACCCAGTTGCGACAGCTCGCCGAACGCCTGGTCTATCTGCGTGAGTTGGAAGAACGCCGCACCGTCATTCTCCAGAGTATCACCGAGCAGGGCAAACTCACCGACGAACTGGCGCGCCAGATTGCCTCGGCCGATACCAAGGTGCGGTTGGAGGACCTTTACCTGCCCTACCGGCCGCGCCGTCGGACCAAGGCCCAGATCGCCAGGGAGGCCGGGCTCGAACCCCTGGCCGACCGGCTGCTGGCCGACCCCGGCCTCACCCCCGAATCCGAGGCCGCCGGCTTCGTCGATGCCGACAAGGGCGTTGCCGACGTCAAGGCGGCGCTGGAAGGCGCACGCCACATCCTGGTGGAACGTTTTGCCGAGGACGCCGAGTTGATCGGTCGCCTGCGCCGCCACCTCGCCGAAAATGGCCGGCTGGTGGCCACGGTGATACCGGAAAAGCGCGAGGAGGGCGCCAAGTTCTCCGATTATTTCGACTTTTCCGAGCCGCTGGCGGCGGTGCCGTCTCACCGGGCGCTGGCCCTGTTGCGCGGACGCGGCGCGGGCGTCCTCGATCTCCGGCTGGAGGTGGCCCCGCCCGACCAGAGCCCCCATCCCTGCGAATCGATCATCGCCGGTCACCTGGGACTGGCCGATCAGGGCCGCCCCGCCGACCGCTGGCTGGCCGATGGCGTGCGCTGGACCTGGAAGCTCAAGATCGGACCGCATCTTGAGACCGAGCTGATGGGGGAACTGCGGGAGCGCGCCGAGGACGAAGCGATCAAGGTGTTCGCGCGCAATCTTCACGACCTGCTGCTGGCGGCTCCGGCCGGACCGCGGGCCGTGATCGGGCTTGATCCCGGCATACGGACCGGAGTCAAGGTTGCGGTGGTCGATCGCACCGGCAAGCTGGTTGATACCGCCACCATCTATCCCCACCCGCCGCGCAACGACTGGGATGGCTCGCTGGCGGTGCTGGCGGCGCTGATCATCCGGCACCAGCCCGAACTGATCAGCATCGGCAACGGCACCGCCTCCCGCGAAACCGACCGGCTGGTCACCGATCTCCTGAAACGCCAGCCGGACCTCAAGCTGACCCGGGCGATGGTCTCGGAGGCCGGCGCCTCGGTCTATTCGGCCTCCGAGGTCGCCGCTCTCGAGTTTCCCCAACTCGACGTTTCCCTGCGCGGTGCGGTCTCGATCGCCCGCCGGCTCCAGGACCCGCTGGCCGAGCTGGTCAAGATCGAGCCGAAATCCATCGGCGTCGGCCAGTACCAGCACGATGTCGGTCCGCAAAAGCTGGCCCGCGCCCTGGACGGGGTGGTCGAGGACTGCGTCAACGCCGTCGGCGTCGACCTCAACACCGCTTCGGTGCCGTTGCTGGCCCGGGTCTCCGGCCTTTCGGAAACGGTGGCCCGCAACATCGTCGAGTACCGGGATGGCCAGGGCGCCTTCCGCAGCCGCACCCAGTTGCTCGAGGTGCCGCGGCTGGGCCCCAAGACCTTCGAGCTGGCGGCCGGCTTCCTGCGCATCCGGAGCGGCGACACCCCGCTCGACGGCTCGGCGGTCCATCCCGAAGCCTATCCGGTGGTCGAACGGCTGCTGGCCCGAAGTGGCCGCACCCTCGACCGGGTGATTGGCGACACCGCCTTCCTGCGCGGTCTCGACCCCGACGATTTCACCGATGACCGCTTCGGACGGCCGACGGTGGTCGACATCCTGGCCGAACTGGAAAAGCCTGGCCGCGACCCCCGACCCGAGTTCCGTACCGCGGCCTTCCAGGACGGTATCGAGTCGCTGAAGGACCTCAAGCCGGGCATGGCGCTGGAAGGCGTCGTCACCAACGTTACGGCGTTCGGCGCGTTCGTCGATGTCGGCGTCCATCAGGATGGTCTGGTCCACATCTCCCAACTGGCCGATCGCTTCGTCAAGGACCCCCATACCGTGGTCAAGGCCGGTGACATCGTCCGGGTCAAGGTGCTGGAGGTGGATCTGCCGCGCAAACGTATCGCCCTGACCATGCGTATGGAGGAGCCGGCCGGCCGCCCGCCCGATCAGCGTCGCCCGGACAGCCGGCCGCCCGATCGGGATCACCGCCCCAAGGCCTCGTCATCGCCCGGCCCCGGCCGCCACAAGCAACCACCCGCCAAGCCACCCGCCCCGGCGGCGGCGCCTGCGCCGCGCACACCGCCCGCCCCGGCTCCGGGCGACAACGCCCTCGCCGAAGCCTTTGCCCGCGCCCGGAACGCCAAGGCCAAACGCTGACGTCCGGTGCACAGGGAGCGGTCATGGCACCGGTGGCCCGTGGGCGACGGGACTGCCCCGACCAACCGGTCGCCACATGGCCATCCAAAAAGAAAGCCATCCCAACATCCATGCCGAGCCGGCCAACCGCATCAGCCCGACCGCTTCGTTCACGTCGACCGCCGATGGTGGCTCGTTTCGACGACGCTGCTGGCGTTCGGCCGCCAAATCAATGATCCGGGCGTCCATGACCCCTCCTTCTGGTTGCGGTGCCTGCCGGGCACCCGGGTTCCCGCTCGTTCCGTTCACTCAGGATCATGGATATGGCCATGATCCGGCGGCTTTCCTACCCCGCCGGCCGGATCGGTCTCATAATGGTGCGCTTCGTTGACGCATTGCGGGGCTTTCCCCCAACAGGCGCCGGGATAATACTGTTGTCTTTGATTTTTCAGGGCTCTGCCCTGCACCCGCAAGGAGGCTCGCCTCCTTGACCTCGTGACGTCCTGGGTTCAAAGGGCCGACTGGCCCTCGTATGGAGGGTCTTCGATAGAGATACATGGAGGTTTGACTCGTTATGGCTGTAGCAGCGGCGGAAAGAGGGGCTTGTGGCCACTGAAAGGATGAGCGATACTCTCGAGTCGCCGAGCGAAGCGACAGTGACGAAGAGAGTTGGA
>Ga0182016_10003114_pt1 | contig 19107 bp, 42 predicted proteins | sample 712S2MmetaG_FD_120491 | JGI IMG/M metagenome (GOLD analysis project Ga0182016, IMG submission 120491) | Permafrost microbial communities from Stordalen Mire, Sweden - 712S2M metaG | ecosystem: Environmental > Terrestrial > Soil > Wetlands > Permafrost | place: Sweden: Stordalen | collected...
ATGGCACGTACACGCTTCGGTACAAAAACAGCAGGAGCCGAACACACTTGGACCCGTGGTAGTAGAGGCCCCAAGTTCACGATAGGGGGCGTCCCCCTGGAGCACCGGTCAAGGGTGCGAGACCGTTTATCTGCCGCGGCCGTAAAGTACCGTTCGCCGCACACACTAGGTCAGGCTTTGGACCCAGAGTTAGGGGGTTGAAGTCCATAGCTTCGAACATCTTCACTTTGGCATTACGCTCTTGAGCCCAGACCTGTTGATGTTCCATTTCCATGATCTGTCCTACGGTACGCTGAGAAAGTTGATCTGAACGTGTTCGATTCTGCCCGTCGTTTGTGTGACTCAGCCCATAGCGCAACTCAATAACTCTGCGCTCTTTCTCGTCCAACACTGAAAGAAGTTTTTCTACGTCCTGCTCCAAACTTCTCTCTAGAATAACCTCTTCTGGCGTGGGACGATTGTCGCTATGGTCTCGCGACACTGCCGTGAGGACATCAGATCGTTTACTTAAGTGTAAGGGTACATCTGCGCTTAAAGTTTCCTCCCAAAGCAAGAGACGAATTATGACTTCGGCGTCAAGATTGACGTCCTTAGAAATTTCCTCTATCGTAGGTTCTCGACGGAGTTCTTGAGTAAGTAGGTTGATACTGTTGCGGATAATCCGTTGGTTCGGACCCATACGAGCAGATAAGTGAACGGAACGTCCTTGTTCGTCTATCGCTCTAGTGATAAAGTTCCTGATCCAGTTTTTGGCGTAAGTGGCGAAAGTAAACCCCTTTTCCCAGTCGAACTTCTCCACGGCACGGAGCAGACCTAGGTTGCCCTCTTGGACCATGTCATCTATAGGCAACGGTGACCAACTAAAGTCTCTTGTGATGATATACGTCACGAGCCTAAGATTGGACTCTAGGAACTGGTTTTTAGCTTGGTCTCCCTTTTTGATAAGCCGACGCAACTGGGCCTGCTCTTTTGGGTCAGCTGGAAGTTTTTTAGCAGCTTCCTGACCCGCTCTAATTAGCAAGCCCAGTCGTTTCTGGTCGGCCTTTGTCAGAAGGGGGAACTGTTTAGCTCGCTCCATGTAGGCGTCGTTTATGTGCTGGTTCATTCTTCACGAAATGGGTTATCATCCTCAGAGTACAGGTCGATCCTATTCTGGACAACTTTGATCCACTTTGGAAGTTCCTCCTTCAGCCAGGAGAGGTTAAAGAGAAGTTCCTTGTCTTGATCTGTCCCTCCGTTGAGGATGTCTATGCTGTGGGCTAGTTCTTTTATCTCTTTCCACGACCAGTACCAGTCGTCGTTCCATAGAACGTCAGGGAGGGCGTCTTCGAATTTAGTTTGGCTCATATCACACCTCCAAGGTGTTTGTTAGTAACGCGCATCCGGCACCGGCCAGTGGGAGACATAACCATGACCTTCCAGACCTGCTTAGCGTTAGCTTCCTTCTTAAGCTTGTCCGTCAGTTTAACTCCATGATAGCCAGGACGACGTTGATCATCCCCAGAAGCCCTGAAACGGCTCTTGGACTTTAGGCAGCGGTACTTGAGTTTGAGTGGCCAGCGGGTTTCCATTTACCTTCCTTTCTTAGGTAGAAGATAAGCTATTGGCCAGATGTATTCAGGCAGTTCCATTAAACATCCCCTCCAACCTTGGTGAACAGGCCCTGGACGTGCAGCCTGAGCATATCCATTTCAGTAGAAGTTGTCAGTTCCTCGTGGTTCAGAAGGCTCTGGTACTCTTGAGCCTTACGTTGTAGGTTGATGTACTTCTGGTTGAGCGTAGAAAATCGGCGCATCGTGATCCCATCATGGCCCTGAAGCCCTTGGGCTTCCTCCGTTAGAGACTGTACTGTAGATGCTATCTCATCGCGGACGCTTTCCAGCAGGTTTTCTCGCTGAGCAGGCTCGTCCAAGAGAAGAGCAGACGTAACCTTCAGGTCAACGTTGAAATCTTCCCGCATGGTCTTGGCCCAGCCTGACAGAGCCTCGACTTGGTCCAGGTGAGCCATGGGCACGAAGAACAACCCTCCAGACTGGCCTCTGAGGCACACAGAGGAACAAGAGTTGAGGGTATTGGTGATGACGCTCCGAAGAGCATTGGCGTTCAGGCAGCCTCGTGTGAGCTTGTACTCCTGGGCTAGTTCGTTCAGGAGGGTGATGGCATTAGGTGTGGCTTCATCGTAAGCCGTTATATCAACCTCTGCCGTGTCGTAGTGGAAGATGGCCTCTCCACCGCCCTTAGTGGGATAACGGAGGGTCAGCTTCTCGGGATTGCAAAACTCACTTACGACCATACGAACGACCCTGCCGGGGATCTCCTTGGTGGGAGCCGCCCGGAAGACATGCCTGACCAAGAGACGCTCAACTACACCATCCTCGTTAGGCCGGAACTTACGCCGCTCGCCTTGCTCCCACGCGTCACAGAACTTGTCTGAGTCAGCGGGAGGCTTAGGGCAGTGTTCAAGGTTAAATTTGGCCAGACTGGCCTTCACATCAGCATGGGGGACTTGGCAAGCAGAAGTACTAAACCACGTTAGACTTCCCAAAAACAAGTTTTTATCCAAACCCCTGAATCGTTCTTGGGCAGCCTCGAAATCTTGTGCAAGTGTCATTTTGTCCTTTCTAGATCTTCGGGTAAGAAAAGCGGATGTTATTTTCTCTTAGGAGCGTACCAAACTGCTTATACAACGTATAACCTACATCGGTTTCAATTTCGTTCAACCGGGGGACTATTGAGTGATTGCTTACCGTTGTTGTGGGAGCTATAAGAGCATGAATCAGAAGAGCTTCGTACTCGTCTATCTCAATGGTGAACTTTGTCACCTCTGGCTTGTCGACCGTGATAAGTTTCATTAAATGTTCCTTCCGAAAGCCTTGTGAGAAGTGTCTAAGATTGTTACCTTAGCCTGGTCAAGACCATCTTTCAGGCCCTTGTACAAGCGCGTACAGGCATTATTTCCTCCCCCTCGGGTGTCCTCGTCATTGAGACGAGGAAGTACTCGTGCAGCATCTGCCCAAGCAACTCTGCTGATCAGTTCGTACAACACCAAGGCTTCCAGTTCGTCTAGTTCGACGGTGATCTTAGCTAAAGGTTTAACGGCAGGCGTAGTAGAAACTACCTTCATTTGCTCTCCTTTTTAGGGCCACGATAAGTGGCGATTCCATCAAAGATGGTCTTCAGGTCCCTGGTCGCGTTAGGCCGCAAATCAGAAACGCTACATACCTTGCCTCTACAAATAGACAACAGTGGTTCTTTCTGGTGGGTGTCAATTGCTACTCCCCAGACCTGACCACCTATTTTGTCCAATCGCTTGTGGAACTTATCCATCCAGGCTTTGTCTGTGTAAGACTCACCGTCCGTGATAAAAACCATGTCACTTTGAGCAGTATTACCGGCCTCCTTTTCCAACCCAGTGATAAGATCATTCAAAGCGGGGATGAAATCAGTCCCTCCTGAAGGAGTTATGCTGGCAATAGCTTGAATGTTGTTTAGTACATCATTCCTGTTCTTCAGTTCGATCTTCTTCTTAACTGCGGAATTGAAGAAAACCGCTCTGAATGGCCTCTTTTCCTTGACTGCGATGGAATAGAGGACCAGGACAACCGAAATGGACCAATCCAATCGGCTGATCCCGCTCTTCGGGTCTACATACCCCATAGAGCCAGAACAGTCAACGCCTGTTGCGATCCCTCCTTTCCCTAGCTTGATCTTGCCTTCTACGTCGTACTGGAGCAATCTTCCGTCTACAAAGTCAGCCAAGAACCCTATGAGCCGGTCAGGATCATCCAAGGCTGTCAACTGCTCACCTAGGAGATATTCGACATCATTCCCCATCTTGATCCCGACCATGGAGTGAGGAATGCCCTTCTTGGTAACAGTCCTGTTGGTAACCAGATTAGAAAGTGCTCCTATCATCTTGGCTACGTTACGGATACGGGGATTGTTCATCAACTCGGCTAGCTTCAACCGAGCAGATGGGTCCTGTTGGGACAACTCGGCAGGAGAGAGGTCGAACCCACGAGCCAAGGATTGCTGGTCCTCTTGGTTCTCTAGGGCCTTTTCCAGTCCTTTGCCTATGGCAGACCCCATGGCCAACTCAGCGCCTTCTAGAGCCTCCTGAAGCCTTTCCTCGGCTTCTCCTATCTGCTCTCCTATTTGATTAGCCTCAGCTTGAGCTTGCTGTTGACCTTCCTCATTTCCATTAGACTCAGCGTTTGCAGCTTCTACCAACTTCTTCTGTTGCTGTTCCTTACGCTCTTGCTGCTCCTTCAGCTTGTCAGCTAGATCTTTGTTGCGCTTGAAAATCTCAACGACGGTCGGAAGCAGATCAGCCACAGCCAGAGCCGCACCAGTAGGATCACCCATGGTGAGCAATTGAAGCTCATCATAAACAGGATGGTCCTGCAACGCTGCATTTACAGCGTGATCTATCTTGTGATCATCGCGGATGACCTTCTCGTCCAGAAGCTTAGGATTGGCCTTATTCAAGAGCGCCCAAAGATCCTCACATTCGGCCCAAGCAGTATCCGTGACATCAAACAACTCGTCACGGGCCTTGCGGAACTGAGGGACCTTCCAAGCGCTCTTGGCAAAGGACTTCTTATCCCACCGGTCCTCTTTGACGGTTCTTTCTAAACGAGGATCTAAGGATTCTGGGAAATTAGGCTCAGTGATGATTTCCTCCAATCCTCAAGATCACGAATACGTGACTCCAATTCACTGAGTTGTTCGTCCAGATCGCTTTGGACGTCAGTCATTACTTCGTCTATTCGGTCGCTTACGACCTCAGCAACGATCTCTTCGACATCAGCACGGTTTGTGACATGGTTCTCGTTTTTAGCAATTGTGTAAGGTGCCGAAACGGATGGCTTCAACCGGTAGTCCAGTTCTCCATAGTGGGTGACGATGGTAATAAAAACTGGGCGAAATGTCTGGCTCGTTAAAAGCGCATAAAGAGACTCAGCTACACTACCAGCACCAGCCTGTTGCCACTTCTCCGTGTTGCGGTCTTTACCCTCGTCGTGGAACCTTACTTCTAGCTTGATATCAAAGTCGTTCATTTTGTCCTCACTATTTCTATTAGCTCTTCGATTGGGTTTAAGTGGGTGTATTCCTCCAACGGCTCTACAGAAAGTGTTTCCCCGTAGATCTTCTTCTGCTCGTCCAACCAAGCAAAGACTTGCTCTCCGATCTCAGGACCCCATTTGGGGACTAGAACTCGGGCCAATTCTGGATGCTGTTCCAAAAGTGGTCCCTTGCACAATGTGGCGACGCGTGGGATTTGGTATGTGAAGAGCTTATCTTCGGTCATGTAGTCCAGGATGTCGTAAATACCATCCATGTGACGTGGGGAAACTAAGTACCCTGTTGTAATGCTGAGGATGTCTCCTAAGTCAAAGTCCCTCATTTCTTCACTTCTCCCATACCCAAGCTAGCTAGCTGAGCATCGATCATGGCCTCTGGCAAGTTGTGAAGCTCTACCAAGGTCCTTCGATAAGCCTGAACCAAGATTGTCCGTCCCTTCAGAGCGCTGTTTCGTGCCCGGTTAGAGAGAGGCTTAGCCAGAACTGTTTTCAGTTCTCCCAAACCTTCGTTCAGTTTGGTGGTCAACTCTGTAGTGGCCTGAGCCTGCCTGGCCTTACCGGCTTGGCCTGAGGTGTCGATCTTCTTCGTCTCGTCCACCATGGCAGCCAGTTCGCTCCAGTCATGCACCAACTCTAGAACCTCTTGATGATGAGGATTGCATCGTGCTATCAGGATCTTGGAGATCAGTTCTTGCTGTTCCTTGTTCTCGGGAATAACATGAGCCAGAACCTCCAAGTCCTCTAGAAGAACTTCGTCCCCGCCTCTAAGGAATGCTTCGGCCCGTGCAATATCTACACTCTGCCGGTACCTTCTAGGAGAAGGAATTATGTTGTGGTTCTCTAAAAGTTCAAATCGAACATCCTTAATAGCCTCAGCTATGGCCCGTGAAACGGTTACCTTCTTAGTCATCTCCTTAGCTTTTACCACGTCGGCCCAATCCATAACAGGTTCGGGATGCTCAACCTCTTGCAGGAGAAGCATATCCACAAAAGCCTCAGGGTCCTTTATGGCATCGATCCAATATCGTTGGTGCATCCGGTCATAAGCAGCTAGAAGGTCTTCATCGTCAGGCAGCGAGTTAGAGGCAAACCAACCAGTAGAAAGTGGGATGGGCCTCATCTCTCCGTCGTTACGATGTTTACGCTCCTGAGTTGCTGTCAGCTGAGTTGCTAGAACAGCAGGACCAGCCCGCCAAATCTCATCACCAAACATCGTAAAGCACCACGGCATATAACCGTCAGTCAAACGACGTCGGTGACCATCCTTGAGGCCCATTAAATCTTCAGGGCCTTCCAAGTCGGGCTGGATGGTGAATGGATGGAAGAGGATATGAAAATGCCTGTTGTTGGCAATCCTCTGTACGGTTCGATCAACCAAGTACGACTTGGCCACACCTGGAGGCCCATGGAAGAAGATGTGGGTACCAGACGCTAAGGCTAAGGAGCCACCATGAATGGGTTCCTCCATCTCATAGGTTTCGCCTCCAACACCTGTTTCCAGATCGTGGAACTTGGTGACTATCGTACTCGCAGAGTTTGTAGCCTTCATTCATTCTCCTTTGAACGGGACGTCTACGTACGAAGTTGGTATAGGACGACGAAAATGGTTCCATGTAGAGAGTTCGGCGGGGGTAAAATAAAGCGCTGCTTGAAACGGGTCGTGGGTAATATGAACCAGGGTTTTCTCTACGTAAAAAACCGTCCACCAATCATTGTCCCGCGGCTCTTTAAGGGCCGCTACTTGGTCCCCGACCTTGAAATCGCGGACAGCTACGACAATCTCCCAGTCGTTATCCTCGACTATTTCTTTCAGTAGGACAGGCAAGATATTCTCGCTGAAGCGACCAACCAACTCACCAGCCCAGGTAAGTTTATGATCCTTCCAGACCACAGAATTATCCCGCCACGCCCTACGCTTGATCTTCTTACCTTCTCTAAGTGCGGGTAGAACCTCTTCAAACTTCATCTTCTCTCCTTAGTTGGCCATAAGATATAACGGCGGTTGTAACACGAAATGTTTCTATCTTGTCGTCCCTGACTTGGACCATCATCGTCAGGCTGTAACCTACTTGAGGCTTTCCCAGTTCCAACAAGGGAAGAATTTCGTCATCTTTGCGAAGACCATTGGCAGCTGGGCTGGGCTGACGACGGACGGTGCGGGCATCCATGTCCAAAATGTAGTAAGAGTGTTCTGTCCGAATGTACCAGAGCCCTGTGGATGTGTCGGTGAGATCGCTCATTTCTTCCCTTCTATAGGCTCGTAGGTTATTACTTTCCTTACCAGGATAAACCCAGTAAACTCGTAATCCTCAGGATAGTTCCAGTAATCATTTCGGTCAGCGCTAGCCTCATCCCCAGTCTCTGGGTCCCACAAGAGCTTGTGGTCTGTCTGTCCAGATGTCAGGTCACTTACTTTGGCCCACTTCATCGCGGTATTCCCTTCTTTTTCCGTTAATGAGGTCGTAGGTCCAAACAGCACCAGTTATCCCTTGGTGGAGCACGGCTAAAAGTTGTGCAGTGTGCTTAGGATCACCAGCCTTAGCCTCTTTGCGAAGCTCGGGTAATCCTTCGTGCATTCGGTTGATAATGGTGGATATAGCTTCTAGCTCCTGATCAACGGTCGGCTTGAGTAAGGTCATTTGTCCCCTCTTTCTCGTGCTTTAGTTACGAGGTTTTGTATCAGGCAGCCATCCTGATAGAACCCGGAGTCAACGATCTTACCTCGTTTTCTCCCAGCGTTCTTGATTACTTCGCCAGTGTTATAAGCCTCGTCTAGACTATACCACGTCACACTTATTGCTCCACCATCATGAAGCGTTATAGTCGGGGCCATTTACATGACCATCCTTAGAAGGAGAAGGTTGGACAAAATAGCCGTAGCGTACATCCCCACGACGACAAGCGATGTAACCATAATGCCGAACTTGCCCCGACTCTTGATGACCAAGGCTCCGAGGGTCCCTAAGATGGCTAGCTTGACCCACAGGAGGCTAGCAGACGCTAGTAACACTCCTGAAAGGGGATTGGCTTCTTGCGCCCCATGGGCCAACAGGAGCCTTGTGGTGATAACGTCAGCCCCGTTGAGGATGATCAGAAGAGCTAGGGCTATTAGAGTGATCTGACGGAACTTCTTAGACCAGTCTAGATTGTTTATGGTCAGTGGCCAGAAGGTCTTCATCATACCTCCAATTCGCAGGTTGAGGTGGGGACACCAGTAAGAACACCGAGGGTTGATCCCCATTTAGTAAACTTGATTTTCTGAGCAGAAGATGGATCAAGATGAATAACACACTTAGCTCCAGTAATTTCTGTTACCTCCCCCTTTAATCCGTTGAGGTATTTGGGAGAAAGGCCCGTGAGCTTCACCTTAGAACCCTTGGTAACGCTAGCAGCACGAACGCTATTGAGCAACCTATTTCTTTCCTTACACGCTTGGAAGATGGTGGAAACATCTTCAGGGGTGGTTTGTGAGTAGATATATGAGAGCACCTCGGAAAGTACCATTTATGCCTCCTGTAGTTGATAGAGCTTGGCTTGGACACGTACATCGAATTGCCGTATTTCCTTACATTCAGGACAAGGCAAAGCCTCTTCGGGATGATCCCAAGAAGAGGAATCTTCATGCCGAGGTGTGCAGTAATGCCCACAAGTCAACAGAGCAGCCATCCTATGTGGGCCTGTGATCTTTAAAAGCTGCTCAGGCATAAAGGGATTCCCGATACTCATCGAAGGATGCCTCAGCTGCGAGGCGCTGCTCCCAGTGATAGTCGCAACGTACATACCCCGGTAGACGGAAAGCAAGAGACGGTCGTGGTACAACCTCACCAGAGCAGAGATCGTCTTCTTCCATGCATTCGAGAAGGTTGCCGTCTTCATCAAGTTCAGGCTCTCCTGTTTTGGGGTTGGTTGCTACGTGTATGCTCACTTGTTCTCCCTGTGCTTGAAGGAATGGAAGTTCTTATCGTTTACGTCTGCCGTGCGCCACCGACCAGATGACATCCACTCGGCGCCTTCGTAGTCAGACCGACATTTAAGTTCCAATACATCTCCCAGATCGTCCACTGCGCCGCCATAAAGGACGTGCCCAAAACCCTCCCAGAGAATATCAACCACCTGATAAAGCAAGTGGTTCTGGTTGTTTACGAACGTGTCACCAAAGGCGAAATGCCACTTGTCGAAAGCCTTTTCTCCAACGACCGTGGCAGCTTCGTAGATAGAAGCCTTGGCATTCTCCATAGAAACCTTGATCTCGGCTTCGATTTCTTCCAACCTCTCGTCAAGGCGCTTATGAGCCTCCTTGATAAGGATTTCAGCGAGAAGGTCTATCTTATCTCGCTCATCATTGAACTTCTTATAAGCAGCACCCTCTTGGTCGTTGGCGATGGCGAGAGCCTTATCGCGCTGGTCATCTAGGCCCTTCTGAGCGACCTTGCGGTACTCGGCTAGAGCGTTACGGAACTGATCGTTTGCCATATTACTTTTCCTCCAATGTGAACTTGATGATGGATGGGTCATTGTACTGAGAATCTCTCAGAGTGTTGATGGCGTCAATTTCATCTTCCGCTTGGATGGTGACTTTGAATGTGAACGTTTCTCTGGCAAACTCCCAGTCGTTGGCGTTCAGCCCTTCTATCAGGACAAAGCTGGCGTCTGCGTCTACGGTGTAGTCGTCGTAGTCTGATCCAAAGAACCTTAGCTTAGCACCTGGATCAAATCCCGGGAAAATCTTGTCGGCCCGATCACTTGGTACAATACGGACGACCAAGTTAGGGTTGTTCCAACTCCGACGACGAATACTTTCTCCCTGTTGAAGGACCGAAAGAACGTTTTGCAATTTCATGATTCTCCTTTGTTGTTGTTCATGCTAGTTCCAACAGCCTGTCATAAGCCTCTTTCCATGAGTCATGCAGAGAGGCGCCGTACAGTCCGCTGGCCAGTCTGTCCACAGTTGACTGTGCCCAATCCTTCCTGACGATGGCCAGGAAGAAGCTCATGCGATTAGACGAGCAAAGTTCGGTGACAATGCTGATCCCGTACATATATTTTTCTACAGATTCAACCTTTTCGTTGATCTTGGTTGCTATGAGCAGGTATTTGTGAGGCTCCGAGAACAGGTAGTCCAAGGATGCCGCATCGGTTTCGTTTAGGATCATCTGTTTACCCTCCTATGGGAGCTAGTATTTTAGGATCGGTTACTTGAAGAAGGGGTATGCCCCGACTTCTCCAGAAGTCACAGACTTGTGGCCGGTCATCAATCACGAACAGCACGTCCCACCGAGGCAGGATGAGCGTATCAAGGATCTCTGCCTTGACTATGGAATCCTTCCGCCGGTCATTGGGCGTGCGCATGAAGAAGGCGTCAGGAACTAGATTGTACTTGTGAAACCAATCACGCATGGCCCACTCAAAGGCACCATCGCGACCAGAGACAACGATCTTATCAATCCCTGGTCGGATGGCATTCCATAGTCCCCCGATCAGAGGGACGATGGGGTCGAACCTGATCCTGTTGTTGTAGTCTTCCCACACGTCGTTGCCAGCCCTGTCTGCCGGCCCGTCTACAGAGGCCAAGGTCCCATCGCGATCTACTAAAACAGCTGGTCGGCGCATCTTTAGGACCTCCTTTCTAAGCTTAGCAGAACCTTCAAACTTGTCAAGTCAGCGGTGCTTCCCAGCCTGCCCACTTGGAAGGTGAGCGATCATGATGATGGCGTTGATCTTCATGTTGGCCCTGAGAGTGTTGGTGTGCTTGCTGACTACCCTCACAATCGGGCATTCAAAGTCTACGAAGTCCCCTTCAGCCATCTGGAAATGCTTGATCGCCGGGGTAAAAATGAGCTTGGCATTAGGGAACTTGAAAGAACATGGGAACTTGGCCATGAACTCCACTCGCTTATCCTCAGATACGTGAAGCTCGTCTACGAGGATGGTGAATATTGCGTTATTGACTTGCGTGGTAAAGTTCGTGGCCATAATTTTCTCCTTTAGAAGTCTGCCTGGTACCGTAAGTCCCGCAACTCCACACGCAGGTTCCAGGGATCCACGTCATTCAAAGCACGTTGCCAGTTGCTCCAGTCATCTGGCCATGCTCCAATCTCATCCCACTCCGTTACGGCTGCGGTACAAGCAGCAATAACCTTTTGGCGGTCCTTGGATTTTATAGCACGAGTCAGTGCAGCCTTTAGTTTTGGTTGTGTTTTCTTCATACGAGCATAGTCGATGGTCATTTACTCGTGCCCTAAAGCGAGGAAGTAAGTAGCCAAGTCTCTTACCTCTTCCATGGAAACATTCCCACCATCCGTGCCGAATACCGGCGCACCTACAATGTTCGTATTGAACTCTTCCATGGTTTTTGTGCTGTCGGATATGTCTTCAAGAGCGTTCCAGATTATGTAGTATTGCCGTGGTGTTAGTCTCTTCTGTCTCACCGTTTCTCCCTCTTACCACTTGTAGTTACAACGGACACAATGATAATGTTTGGACAGGCTCCCTAAAGCGAAGATGCCGAACAGAAGCACCCGCGTACCAGGAGCCTTTACATCATTTCGCTCCACAAAGCCTTTTCTCTTGCAATGTGGGCACGCAATGGTTCTAGCTTCACCGTCGTCCACAGCCTTCTGCATCTTGGCTTGTGGCGACAGGTGGCGATGATAGTAAAGGGCGTAGAAGAAACCGATCACTATGGCCCAACCTATGATGGTATCAGCCATGATGTTTACGATCGTGCCGTCTCATCAACCATTGGCCAATAAAGAAAGAGGGAATGGCAGTAACAAACTCCACCGTGGCCTCAAACTCCCAATGGGGCGCATTTTGCAGGAGGCTCCAATAAGTCTCTTTCTCTTGTGCAGCTGCTAAAAGAATCTTCATTACTGTGCCTTCATGTGCCCGTGAATTGGTTGGTTAGGGAAATGTTGTTTAGCTATTTTGTGTGACATTTATATCTCCTTGTGCGCTCCGGGTCGATCGGATCGGCCAGGCGTCACCGTTCTCCCATTTGTAGTTGACGGGGTCCTCGGACTCGACAACCCTGTACTCTTCGGCCATTGTCCACTTTGAATACTTGTCTTTCCCAGCAGCCTCAGCCTCTTCAGCAGTTGCAAAGCGAACTGCATTGTCGTAGAATATCGGGTCACCATAGGTTTTGAATTGTGCTTTGAACGATGACATTACCACTTCTCCAGTTCTGGATTTTCCAACTTTGTGGCATAAGTCTTGATGTCCTTGACGTAAACGTCGCCCAGGTCGTAAGAGCCGAACGTAGCCGGTGACTTGACAGCGCAGAACCAACGAGCGTAAGGCTTATTGTCGTCTATCTGCCACTTCTTGAGTACACGCCACTCGGTAATCCCTCCGAACAGTTCCCCGCGCCACACTTCGTAGGGATCGTTGACTCGGCGTTCCTTTAGGCATTCGTTCTTCATGAAGTCTCCTCAATGGTTATTCGTTTGATGTGAGAACTCTTCGTTTTACAAAGTTCACAATGGATGCCAACACTAGCAACCCAATGCAAGAGAAAATCCTGTATTGAGGACCATTCCAAACCCTCCTTCTTGCCCTTGCTGCCGTCGTAGAAGTCCATGTAAACGTTATACAGCACGATCCTTCCTCCTATCGTAGAAATCGGCTTCGATGATCTTAGCCACTCGCGTAGCCTCACGCTTAGTGCTTACGCGGACAGAGCGCATAGAGCGCATGTCGGTCGTTCTAAAGCCCCTGACGCCCTTACGTGTCTCCTTGGTAATGGAGAACGGGGAAAACGGCGTGTAGCGGTCCCTGACGGCCTCTGAGAGACTGTCGAAGTCTAGAAGGGATAGGATCTCCTGGTTGGTAATGGGCATCAGTGGTTCTCCCCTCCGCAATGTTGGCAATGAGAGTTATAAACCTCGGGTGTCTCAAACGTCTCATGAAACCCGCACCATTGCCAGAGATTGTCATGGTCCTTGATGGTCAAAACTGAGACCGGAATGTGGTAGGGATGAATCGACCATTTGATGGTGACGAATATGTTGTTGTGGGTATATTTTGTGGATATAATTACACCAATGGGATAACAAACAGCACAATCGAGGAACTGTTTATCGTGCCATTCGACGTGTTGACCTGTTCTCATTTACACCACCTCGATTAGTATGGCCATTAGACCTTTACCGCCGAAATGTAGATATCAGTGAGATAATTATAGAACATGGTGGATTTGAGGATGTCCTCAGCTACCACCTTGGCTACGTGTTCGCTGGTAATGCCTTGTACGTTCTCATGTAGGTAGAACGTAGGAACCTGGCGGGACAGATCGCCCCTAGGTGTGTGAATGACAACGTTGGCTTGGATGGCGTACATTATGCCATCACGAATGCTGATTGGCGCACCTCAACCACACGAACTTCGGTGGCCAAGTTGGCGGAAATGACGTGGCGGCGGATAAGGTCACGCCGGATGATGGGAGTGCCTAAGCTGATGGCTTTCTTGGCGTCAGGGGCAAGAACCACGGTGTCACCAAGGCACTGGGGATGGTTGGCGAATGTGAAAAGCGCTACGCGGAATTGGAACATGATTATTCTCCCTTGTCTTCGATTAGAGCGTGGTTTTGCTTTGGACGAGTTTATGCTCGTGGTAGTATTTTTCAGTGGCGTACATGCCATCGGTTGTTATGACCACGCAGCCGCCATCTTCTGCCAGGATGGCTCGTAAGGCGTTGAAGTCCAGAACGCAGAATGCTTCTTTTTGGACGGGGAAATTGCCCCCTACGTGGACCCATTTGTCACCGGCTTCGATGTGCGGGATCATCGGAAGTATGCCAAGAACCAAGCGCGGCCAACAACCAGGCCGGCAAGAACGAGTGTGATTGCGAATATCATTTGTTGCTCCTTTCCTAATTCCATTAGGCACCACGCCTTTCTTCGCGGTGCCTCACAGACGCAGGAAATTACGCCAGTAGGGCCTTGACGTCCCCCAAGGCCTGCTGGTATGTGCCCCGGTCGTCCAGGATCTGGTAGACCTTCAGGACAGTCTCGCGTGCTACGCGCTCAGCCTCGCGGTCAGCCTCACGCCTTTTGTTCTCAGCCACAGCCCAGAGCTTGTCCACGTTGGCCAGGAAGTCATCCACAATGTCTTTACGAACGGCCTTGATTAGAGCAATGTTGCGCTCGCGCCGCACCACGCCGTTGAGTACCTCCTCAACGGTGAAACGAGGCGCGGGTGTTACGTATGTCCTGCTTTCTGGCCACATTTATTTGCTCCTTTGTTTGGTTGGGTTATAGAAATCCCTAGAGGTTCGCATTGACACCTCTGAATTGCATCCGTTTATAACCTCGCGATCCAATCGAGACAGGCCCGGATCGAACGGTAAAGTCCCGACCAAACCGCGAGGTTATTGTGTCAACCTCTAGGAAAATTCGCGGGACACTAAGGCAATTTCGCTCATAACTATGATCCGCATTGCTTCCGTGTCCCGCTGAGAAGGCTATCAAGCGCCACCGACCTTAGCCCGTGGCGCTACATAGCCCTTACGCCGTTGGCGTAAAAGCGTGAGTGTACGCGTGCCACCAATGCGGGCACCCGACGAAGCACAGGCTGTCTTGGCCATTGTGCTCTCGCGACGTGTGGTCCACGCTCTGATGGGCGATCTCAGCGCGCAACAACTGCGTTGCACTACGCTGCATCTCGCGGATTTCGCAGGGGCGAGCCTTACGAGGCTTGCGGGTGTCTACGAATGGGGTGGTTATCATGTTACCCTCCTTGATTGAGAAGCATGCTTTATATGCGCCTCCACAAGATTGTGGAAATGCGTATAAACCATGGGACGAAACTTGAGATTCATTTCAAATCCCAAAAATCGCCCAGTGAGGGAGCAGAAGGGCAAACCAAAAAATCCCTCCTGCTCCCCCTGCGGGTAAACCCCTAGGCGTTCACCAGGTCGAGTGCGGTGAACCAGTGCTCGCAACCCCGGTAGCAGGGCATGGAGTCATTGCCGTGCTTGCGGGAACGCCCGTCACGGACCTTGTCCGCGGACACGAGGATGGCCGGCCCACCCACCAGCTTGGCCAAGAATGTGTCCAGACCTTCGGAGGCGTGGTACTTGACCAGCCCGGACGCGTGGTTACCAGCGCGCATTTTCTCGCCATCGGGAGCGAGAGCGTGGGCGAGTAGGAATGCCTCAGATGCCGCCGCCTTGACCTCAGGCGCGATCTCAGGCGCGGCCTTGACGCTCGCGACCTTGACCACGCGCGAGGCCTTGACGGCCTTGGTGGTCTCGACGCCATTGGCCTCCAGCCAAGCGCGGGTGCGGTTGGCCTTGGCAACGTCGCCTCGCTTCTCGGCGCGCTCTAGGCGCGTGGTGAGAATCTTGACGACCTCGTCGAGAGTTTCCGGCGTTTCCTCAACCATCGCGGTAGCCTCCGCGAGCGTGAGCAATACCGGGACCTCTATTTCGGTTACGGACACGGGAAGTGTCTCCTTTCATGTGGGGAATGTTGCCTTGCGGCGCGGGCACGCCAGAATTGCATCCGGCTCAGGCGCACGGCCCTTGAACTTTCATGCCCGTTATTGCGCGTGCGAGTATTGGCAATTTTGCGGCCAACCAGGCGAAGTCCTGTTAGGTGGTCACACGCGAGCACCGGCCTGGTTTTTGTCCGCGGGAACCAGAGCAAACCCGGCCCCATACGCAAGTATGGGGAAACTCCACAGGGGCCAGTCAAAATGCCATGCCGGGCGTTACTAAACGATGCCGTTAGCTACTTCGTATGCGGCTTCAGCTTCGGCCTTGTACTTCTCGGCCCTGGCGAGGGCCAACTCATGGACCAGGCCGGCATATTCCCGGTCTAGTTGGGTGATGGTGGCTTTGATGGTGGTTACTTGCTGCTCTGGCATAACCCACACGTTGTGCGCGAGGTACTTGTGCAGAAGATTGGCAAGCTTCTCGTTTTCGGCTATGTCGGCCTTGATGAACTTGATTCCGCGCATGGCGCACCTTTCCCGTGCTAGAAAAAACCTTGGGTAGAATTGCGGCATGGCACTTAGATTGGCCCCTGTGGGTACAACAATCCCTCTCGGGCGGAATAACTCCCTACTTTGTTTCAGTGACAGGGCATTAGCCTGGATCTCTAATGATGTCTCTAGTTGCCGCTCAAAGCCACTTAGGACCCTGCGGTCCTATGGCGTCTTGTGACGGGGCGCGAAAAGGGAATGGACCTGTAGTGTCGAGTGTTTTCGCGTGCGGGGTCCTTATGTGGCGCGGAGATTTACCTAGTTACCGCAGAGAATTGCCATAGTCCCCGAGAGGGTATAGAGGTGACGGGCCATTAGGCACTTTCTTTGCGAACCGAAGCTCAAGCAAAAGAAAGCGCGACCTAGGGCCAGGGCCTGAAACGCCCATAGATAGGTCGCGCCTAATGGCAATCGTGGGGCCAGTACAGGCCACGCACGTCACCTTACGCTTCGCGCTATTCGTTTTCTCGTCCGGCCCATTACGGCCGGCATGCGCTTAGGACGTTTGCACCTAGGGCCATAGCCTGAAACTCTATGGATAGGTGCGCCTATACGGTACTGGCCGCGGTCTAGTTAGGCCCATAGGCCCACCTAGTTTCGACCGATCGTATTCGGCAAACGTCCTAGGCGCGTCACCGCGCTTAGCTATGTCGGGATATCACGCTAGGGACTAGGCCCCGTTACTGCCTAGATAGCGCTACATGGGCCTACCCTCAAGTAGGCCGTCCCTTACTGCTCATTGCCTTTACCTTGCCTTGCCCTACACCTCTAGGCGAACCGCGGGACCTTGCAAGGCTATGACCAGGACTTTCGCGCTCTAAGCGAGTTTTATTTTGTACTGACCAGGGCTTCCGCGCTTAGCGCGTTGGCTGCTCTGGCTGGCCCTGGCGGGCCCTGGCTGGCCCTGGCGGGCCCTGGCGGGCCCTGGCTGGCCCTGGCTGGCCCTGGCTGGCTGCTCTGCTCTGGCCCTGGCTGGCTGCTCTGCTCTGGCCCTGGCTGGCTGCTCTGGCTGGCCCTGGCTGGCCCTGGCTGGCATAGATAGTCAAAACGCGGAACGAGACCGCTAAGAGCCATATAGCGCCCCTAGCGGTCTCGTTAGATCGCGTTAGCTAGACCGCCGTTACCAGCGAGGCGCGTTGCGCCTTGCGTTCGGCACGAACTATTGCCTCGTGCTCGGCGGGGCCGGGACCATAAATGCCGCGCAGATTATCTACTAACGCCCACCAGGTCAGAGTATTGCGCTTAGCTAGTTTGTCTGCCGCGTGAGTTATAGCGGGGAACTTCATCTCCATTAGTTCATCAAGCGCTATGTGCTTAGTAGCCTTGCGCTTAGGTGACGATACCCTCTTAGCCGGCCCAATCTTCGTTACGGTGACCGGTGCAATTGTCAACCGCCGAACCGTTGGCAGTAGGGCCGATAGTTGAACGGTGGCACTAACCGGAGTTACTGTGGTTGGTTTATCGTCGTCATCGTCCCACCTGTCAATTAGTGGCCGGTTTATTGACGCTATAAACTCTGGTGATGCAACGGTATCGAATTTTCCAGTGTTATAACCGGTGACCATAGCGTAATGGTCTAGATACCGTTGCGTTTCAGCTGTCCAGTCAGGTTCTGGTCTATCGGTAAGACTATTAGACCAATGAAACCCGGGACCAAATGACCACGGCGGGCAGGATACGCGCTCGTGAGTTAGTGGACTAGTCCCACCAGCTATATGACCTTGTGCCAGACTTGCCAAACGTCGGCGCATATTGTCGGCGGTCTTAGTGTCGGCGCTATCGTTAGGCTCTAGTGTCTTAGGCTCTAGTGCCATGTAGATACTTTCAAGTATCCTTTCCACCTTTATTCTTTCATCGGCACCTATGCGTCTGGCGGCGTCTGATCCTATCGGCCCAATAGGACACGATAGATTGCCAGTAGCGGTATCCATAAATGTCGCCCTACTGGTGGCCATATTGGGCGAGGTTATTTTCTGTAGTTCGCGCCGACTAAGCGCGTCCACCGTAGTAACTTTTCTACCCTTGGTTACCGTTAGTTGACTACTTTGCGTATAAGCCGCCTTGGCCAGATCGTTGGCGTTGCGCCTAGAGCCAAGGTGATGGGCGCTATCGTTACCGGCCCTACTGGCTAGGTCACCGTGCTTGATCTCGTCTGCGATGCTTACGCTTAGTGGATCGACTATGGGCCGATCATTACCGTACCCACCGACTATGCGCGATGCCTGGCGGGCATCGAATTGCCTTATGGGATAGATACTGCGCTTAGCGCCGCGCTGTTCTAGAGACCGTAACGCGCTAGGCGCGTTTCCCATTAGGACCATTAGCGCCATACGATCATCGGTAGATAGTGCCGACACTGCCGAATCGTAGGACCGTAGCGCGCCTACGTCTTTACGGCCCGGTGTGCGCGGTACTTGCTTAGCGTCCTTGCGTTCACGCGCGGCTGCCGCGTCATCGGTAGCGCGGATAGCGCATATTGTCGCCAGCTCCAATAGGTCACGCGCCCCGTAACCCATAGGGTTAGCCTTTACTGACTTGTCGGCATACTTAGCAAAGAGCGCATTAGCGCCCATAGCCATTAGTTCATTAGCTAGCTGCTCTGCCTTGGTTGGCTTATGTGCCGAATTGTGGACTGATCGCATTATGTTTACCTTTCAGTTTGGTTTGGTTTGGGCCGATGGTGGCCCGCTAGCCATACCGACCGGGAGCCGATATGGCTAACGCGCACCCTAGCTAGTAGAGACGTATACCGTTCTGCCATGGATTATTGCGCGGGACTATGCGCATATCGTTATGCCAAGGACAGGTTCGACGACCGCATACGCAAACGTCTTTGCGAAACTGTGCCTTTATGGCATGGGGAGCGGTACTGCCTAGTTCTACAGTTATGATTAGGGAGTTATTAGCAGCTGGCATTATCGTGTTCCTTTTCGTTTGGTTGGTCTTTCAGTTTGGTTTGGTTTGGGCCGATGGTGGCCCGCTAGCCATACCGACCGGGAGCCGATATGGCTAACGCGCACCCTAGCTAAGCGCCCAC
>Ga0182016_10003117_pt1 | contig 19100 bp, 17 predicted proteins | sample 712S2MmetaG_FD_120491 | JGI IMG/M metagenome (GOLD analysis project Ga0182016, IMG submission 120491) | Permafrost microbial communities from Stordalen Mire, Sweden - 712S2M metaG | ecosystem: Environmental > Terrestrial > Soil > Wetlands > Permafrost | place: Sweden: Stordalen | collected...
AATTCAGAAAAGTTCCGAAATCCAAACACAAGGTAGCCACCGAAGGACACGTAGGAGAGATAGGCCGCAATACAAGAGGCAATCAGAACGAGAAGATTCTTTAGTTGTGGAACTGTTGGCATAACAGCAGATCAAAGAATCCGATTCGATTTCTCCGTGTTCTCCGTGTCTCCGTGGTGATTACGACTTTGCCTCACCGATCTGCACCAGCGGATTGTACTCGTGCACCGGACGCGTCTCTTCCTTCAGCATCGCCAATGCTTCGTCATCTTTGTACTTGCTGGAGAAGGTCGCCCGCACCGTGGCGAGAAATCCGCTGAGCGAGCCGAAGGTATCGTTTACCGCCGACGCCTCGTATCCGCTGTGTACCATGCAATTGGCGCACTTGGGATTGCCTGACTCGGTGCCGTACTGGTGCCACTCGGTCTCGCGCATCAGCTCTTCGAAGGTGTCGGCGTAGCCGTCTTGCAGCAGGTAGCAAGGCTTCTGCCAGCCGAACATGTTGAACGTCGGCATGCCCCATGGCGTGCAGGGATAGTCGCGCTTGCCCATCAAGAATTCCAGAAACAGCGGCGACTGGTTGAACACCCAACTCTTCTTGCGGTTCGCCAGCATGGCGCGGAACACACGTCGGGTGCGCGCGCGTCCTAGAAAATGCTTCTGGTCGGGCGCCTTGTCATACGAGTAGCCGGGCGAGAGCATCATGCCCTCGACGCCCAGCTCCATCATCTGGTCGAAGAAATCGCGCACGCTGTTGGGGTCGGCGCCGTCGAAGAGCGTGGTGTTCGTGGTCACGCGAAAGCCGCGGCGCAGCGCTTCTCTCATGCCGTCGAGCGCGAGATCGAATCCGCCTTCGCGACAGACCGAGAAGTCGTGATGCTCGCGCTCGCCGTCGACGTGCACCGAGAACGTCAGGTACTTGCTGGGCTTGAACAGATCGATCTTCTCTTTGAGCAACAGCGCGTTGGTGCAGAGATAAATGTACTTCTTGCGCGCGACCAGGCCCGCGACGATCTCGGCGATCTGGGGATGCATCAGCGGCTCGCCGCCGGGGATGGACACCATCGGCGCGCCACACTCGTCGACCGCGCGGAAGCACTCGTCGGGCGAGAGATTTTGCTTCAGCACGTGCGCGGGATACTGGATCTTGCCGCAGCCGGCGCACGCCAGGTTGCAACGGAACAGCGGCTCCAGCATCAGCACCAGCGGATAGCGCTTGCGCCCCTGGATGCGTTGCTTCAAGACGTACGTCGCCACCGTCCACATCTGCGAAACCGGAACACCCATGCGCTAACGCCCTCCAATGTTCCACATGGAACATGAACGCGAACTCTCTTTCGCTTTTATACTCCGATCATGCCATACTGTCAATGTAATCAGCCGCTTGCCCGTCTGCGCCTCACGGTTACAACATGCGGCCCTGCGGCCGACAAATGAGCCGCTCTGCGGCGCAAGCGAAGTGAGCCCGGCGCGCAACCGCCGGCAACATCATTGAAAGGTGAAGGAAGCCGCGTAGCGGCGACAGCAATGCGAAGGTCCGGTCCCCACCAAAGCGGTTCGATCACCATTGCGGCGATATCGCCCGCTCGCCGCGCTCCCGTTCAAACCCGCAGCCAAATGACCGTGCAGCGCTTGCTCGACGCCGCCAGTTCCCTGCTGCAGCACATGCCGCTGGAGGAGGTCACCACCACGCTCATTGCCGCCGAAGCCGGCCTCTCCATCGGCGGGCTCTACCGCTTCTTTCCCGACAAGCAGACCATCATCGACGCCATCGCGGTGCGCCACGTCGAGCAGTTTCGCGCCTCGCTGGAAGACTCGGTGATGAAGGTCTTGGAGCGCGAGTTCGCCGACCTAGAAACCTTCGACCCCGCAAACATTCTCGACAGCGTGGTCGATGCCTACATTGTTTATCTCGACGCTCATCCCGACTTCCGCACCATTTCTTTCGGCCGCCACATCAGCGCCGCGACCAAGGAGCGCGAAGCCTCGCCCAACGTCGGCCTGCCTGCGTTGTTGAAGAATTTCATGCTGGAGCGGCTGGGGATTTCCAATACTCCGGAGCTCGATCTGATGCTACGCATCGTCAGCGAAACCGGCGAGCGCCTCATCGCCTACGCCTATGAGCAGCCCAGCCGCAAAAAGCGCACCCGCATCATCGCCGAGATGAAAAAGATGCTGGCGGGATATTTGTTCAGCGGATGATTTATCACAGCGACTCGGGGACTCAGAGACAAGAGGGGCTCTTAGCTTTAGCTCTTAAGGAAACTCGGACTAAGTCGGACTTCTCGAAGGGGACGGCCTTCAGGCCGTCCGTAGAGGCCGCAAAATCATTGTGGCTCTAGCCGCTGAGGGACCTCGCCATGACTTGATCAGAACGTCCGTTAGGATTCACTACCCTTCAACTTCGCTCAGGGCAAGCTCCGGACACGGAGGGCGCGGAGATATTCGCTCTCAGCTGCTATAGCGGTTTCATGTCAGGCAGATAGGCGCTGGGTGGAGCGCGCCTTCCAGAGGTTGCGGAAAACAGTCGGGTGCGGCGGTGTCTTGAAGGGGCGCTCAACACTTGTACGGCGGCGATCACGTGGTACGTTGCGGAAACAGTCGCGTGCGGCGGTGTTTTGAAGGGGCGCACCTTTAGGTGCGCCGTATAAGTTTCTTATTTTTGTCATTCCGAGGCGGCTTCAGCCGCCAAGGAATCTGTTGTTCGGACTTTTTCTGCAGCCCTGTAAAGCCGGCTTATCTCCCTGACTTAAGGAAACTCTGATTAAATCTGCTATTTGAAGGGGACGGCCTTTAGGCCGTCCGTAAGGGCCGCAAAATCATTACGGCTTCAGCCGCTGAGGGAGTTCGCCATGACTTGATCAGAGCGTCCCTAAGCTATACCCCTGCAGCGGTGCTCCACCCTATACACTAACCAGAGCGTTCCCAACCGGCGTTCCCTGAAAGGATAATTTTCATGACCTTCAGCCCCAAAGCCATTTTTCAACCAGCCGACCGCTACGAAGGCGTCCGCCCCATCAATATCTACCTCTTGCGCCTGCTCTATATTCTGATGTTCTTCGTGCTAGGCAAAGAAACGTGGACCCACGTCCTCACCCACCAAGGACCATGGGACCCAATCGACGCCGTAGCCTGGTGCATCTGGACCGCCTTCGCCACCCTGGCAGTCCTGGGCATCATTCGTCCTTTGAAAATGCTACCGATCGTACTCCTCGAAATTTTCTACAAAATCCTCTGGCTAATCCTGGTCGCCTACCCACTCTGGTCCAAAGGCACGCTGACCGGCTCCCCAGCCGAAGGCATCACCTCCGAATTTCTTTGGGTCATCCTACCCATCGTGGCCGTACCCTGGGGCTACGCCTTTGTCACCTACATCTACAATCCAAAGAAATAGATTAAAGTTAAATAGTGCCCTTCTCAGATTTGAACTTATTACTCCCATACGGGTTTAGCGACTAGAAGCGGGGTGCCCCACCCAAGCCGCCTTTGCTTGGGTGGGCGTTTTCTGAAAAAGTTGTATTGGCATCGATCGTTATCCCATCTCATTCGAAATCCGCAAATGAGAAGGCGCCCGCGGTCGTCTTCCCCGTGCCCGGGCTCTTCCCCTTGGAAAAACGCTATAGGGTACGCGAATAGCACAGGCAGCTGAACGATTGAGCCCGCAAGGGCGGAAGTGCAGTTAGCCCAGGACGGAGCGCAGCGGAGTCCTGGGTACGCTGATTTTATTGAATGCTGAGCCGGCTTCAGCCGGCGGCACACGTTCTCTGACAACTCGCGGTAGGGTTGCCACAGAGGCACGGAGAAGACGGATCGTTTTAAGAATACCTACGCTAGCCGTCCCACGTAGTCTGAGCGTAATGTTTTGTCATCCCGGCCGTAGCGAAGCGGAGCGGAGGGATGACAGGTGAGTTGATGGTTGATGGCGCACAGCCGGGGACAATGAAAGCAGCTCCCTCCGCTCCCTCCGCTCCCTCCGCTCCGCTTCGCTCCGGTCGGGATGACACCTGGTGAAGCTGGAGACACCAGCCCTTTGCGTTCTTCGTCTTCTCTGTGTCTCTGTGACTCTGTGGTGGATTATGTCTTCGGCATCGCAATCTCTCCCAGCTCCCAATATTTCTTCAGCAGCATCTCCGGGACCTTCACCTGTTTCCCGCTGATCATCGCTTTCAACTGCAGCGCATTCACCGCGGCCTTGCCCTCGAAATGATTGTTGGCGATGACGAACGTCTTCTGCGCCTTCTCGCCGATAGCGTCGATCCGTGTCTTCCATCCCCGCAGCTCGGGATCGGTATAGAGATAGTCGTAGCGGTCGTTGCGCGAGTCGCTATCGAACCACTGATCGTAATTGCGTCCGTGCAGGCGCACATAGGCCATCGGAGCGGTCACATGTTCGCTGGGGATCACCGCCTTGCCCAGCGTCGGTTGATCGATATTGCAGAAGGCGACGCCCTTCTCGGCAAAGTAGCGCAGCGTGCCGTCGTTGGTCCAACTGTTGTGCCGCACCTCCACTACCAGCGGAAACTGCTTGAACTTCTCGATCACGCTGTCGAGGTGGACGCGGTTCGGGCCAGTGTTCTTGAACGAAATTGGAAACTGGATGAGGACCGCTCCCAGCGTGCCTTCGACAGCCAGCGACTCGAAGCCTTCCTTCGCCAGGCGCTCGTCTTCGTCGCTGGCGCGAATGGTCTCAGCCGAGCTGCTCTGCATGACCGGCACAGGCGCGTGCGTAAACGCGCGGTTCAGCTTGGCAGTAAACATAAACGCAGGATTGACCGCGCGCGCCATGCGGCTCCACAGCTTGCCCCACTCCGGCTTCACATGGCCGTAGAACGAGGTATTGATCTCCAGCACATCAAGGTAGTTCGCCAGGAATTCCACCGGGTGTTGCGACTTCTTGATCTGCGCCGGATAGACGATCCCTTCCCAGTCCTTGTACGACCAGCCTGCCGTGCCGACGTAGATTTGTGGCGCTTCTGCCATCTCGGAACCGAGGTTAGCACAGAGCGCCAGCGGTTGACGGAGGTGCAAACTGTATCCGTCCACCATGCACATCCACCCTGTGACCGCTGTCACATAGGGACGTGATGTTGGCCATCGTGCTCAATCTTCATCCGCGGTATTTCTAGTTGCGCAAGGCAAATTCATTCTGTCGGGAAGCAGACATGATCGACCTTAAGAAAAAGTGTTGGCGCGAGAAAGTGACCGCGGAAATTACCCTGGCCCACATGCTGCAATTTGCCCGAGAGCTGGGGGCCAACATGGACGCTACCGAAGTGGCGGCGTTCCTCAACGAGAAGGGCCGGGCGCAGGACATCTGGACCCACATGATGCAGGCCGGCGAAGCGTACATCAAGTCAAGTCTGCGGGGAAGCGAAGTCGGGCTTCATAGCGTAAAGCGGAGTGCCTCGACGGCACCGCTGCTCCACTGACGGTGCGTAACACCGGCATGGGGACGCCGAGCCAGCGTCCGTTCATACTGATTGGCGACTATTCATATCTCCCTCCTCCGGGACGGCCATCGCTGGGAGCGAAATTGTTCCCAGCGATTGCTTTTGTGGCCGCCGGTGACGACCAACCGTGCCCGCAGGTCTGCCACTACCCGCTCGAACCAAATCCCTTGGCGCCGCGGGCAGCTTCGCTCAATTCTCCCTCCACCACTTCGCCCGCCAGAAAGGGATGCTCCAGCAGTTGCGCAATCTTGTCGCCTTGGCTGATCGCGTAAGGCGCGTCTCCCAGGTTCTCCAGCAGCACGATCACCTCACCCCGATAGCCGGCGTCAATCACTCCGGCATTGCACATCAGACGCTTCTTGGCCAGGCCGGAGCGGGTCTTCACCATCCCGCCCGCCACGGGCACAAACTCGATGGCAATTCCGGTGTGCACTCCCGCTGCCCCGCGCCCCGGAATCGTGAGGTCCTCGGAAGAATAAAGATCGTAGCCAATGTCCTCTCCGCGATGGGCGACAGTCGGCAGGACGGCGTCAGGCGATAGCCTTTTCACTCTAAGCATGGGACTTCATTGTGCCAGATGTTTGCGCCGTAAGCGGGACAGCCTCTTGACTTTGAGCATGGGTATTTACTGTGTCAGATGCCGCAGCGCCGTCAGCGCTAGAGGTCAGCCCAACCGTTTACGGCTGGGTGACCAGGTCCAATAAAACTGAGTGCCGCAGGTGTCTGTGTCGTAGCTCGGAATCGAAAAGTATGGTGGGACAATCTCTCGAAATTTCCATCGAACCAGCCGCGCAGCGGCGGCTATAAAGTTAGCCCGGGGCGTACCGGGGTCCCCGAGCCGCGCCGGTTTTGCGCGGATTGGGGTGGTCAAGCCCCGGGTAAAGTGGAAAATTTGAACGAGCCGCGGAGCGGCGACAAGGTTATGACACAGACTCCGTAGGCACGACACGGATTTAGCTGCGCCGTCTGATGTCCTTGATTCCTGTCACCCCGAGCCGACTTTAGAGGCTCCTGAAAAACTCGAGGCTGGGATTGTTTTGAAGGGGCGCACCTTTAGGTGCGCCGTAGCAAGGGCAATAATATAGTTGCGTAACCAAAGGAACTAAATTATGCTCTTGAAAAGAGAAATTGGTATAAGCGAATTAAGGCCGCTAAACCCGAACGGAAGGATGTTTTTTGTGGCTAGAGTGTACACAGCCTACTTTGATGAAAGCTATACCGATGGTTTCCTGATGTGCGTCGGAGGGTGGCTGGCAAGTGACACTACTTGGGGGAAAATCGAAGGGCGTTGGCGGAGGCGAATCGAGTATGAGAAAAGGCGCTCGATAAAACGAGGAGAGTCCGCCATTGATCGTTACCACGCATCGGATCTTGACAATTTAAAGAGCCAGTTCGCACAGGAAAAAGGCTGGGACGCAGACCGAAGGAAGCTGTTTACCAAGAAGCTGATTGACATCATGGCTTGTAACAAGCAGAAGATAAACAATCCTATCGGCATTTCTGTAGGCATATTTTTGTCGCCTCTGCGTGAACTTTTCCCTTCCCCAAATAAAGAAAATATTTATAAGCAACATTGGGCGGCGTACAGAATTTGCATGATTCAAAACCTCATAACGTTGGCTGAAGTGATGCGACGCCTGTACCCCGGTGAACAGGTCGCCGTAATCTATGATCGCGGCCCTTTCAGCAGTGCGGCTCTATCGGCTTTCGAGTCATTTGTCGGCACTAGCAGAACGGTTAATAAAAAAGATATCGTTACAGTTGCCCCGATGGGATGGGAGTGCTGTACCGCTTTACAACCCGCGGACATGATTGTTTACGAGAGCCGCAAGCTCATAAAAAGCGGAATTAGAGAGCAGGATAAATTTCGCCGTTCGCTTCAGAGAATCATTGGCAACGGGAACATCCTTCGGGTTCGCTACATAGGGCGGGAAGCTCTCGCAGAAATACGCGAATCTAGAAGGTTGGCGCCGCCCCCGTCGCCGGACTTTTCAACCGACGAAGATATCAAAAAACACTAGGGTGCTATGATGAGCGCGTGAAGTCCAATTCAAAGCCGTCACCTGAGTACATGCGATTCGAGAACGCCCTGCGGCATGTGATCTCCGTGCCGAAAGCCGTCGTCATGGCCGAGATCGAGCGCCAGCACAAGCCAAGAGAAAAGCGGAAGTCTAAGACTTCCGCTTCGGTCCGCGCTTCGCGTGGTAAGGGCTAGAAGGGCTCCGTTTCTCCCACCTTGCCGGTCAGTTCGGCATAAGTTAGCCGCTTACCTGCGACCTGCGACAACGCCAGTTCAAACCGCTGCGAGTCAGTGAAACGGGATTCCTTTGTCTTTCCGCCACGGTTGTTGTAGCGGAATACCTGCTCATCAACGTACTTGTCCAGATGAAAGGGCTCGACTGCAACGTAAGTCCCTTTCAGGCTGCGCTTCAGCAGACTCCAGAAGTTCTCCATGCCGTTGGTGTGGACGCGCCCTTCAACGTACTTCTCCATGTGATTTACGACTTCGTGGGCGTATTTGGCTGCGAGTCCCTGGTATCCCATTGCCTGATCGGTGTAGACCTTCGCACCGTGCTCCACTTGGTTCAAGATCGCGGATTGCAGAGTGTCGCGGCGCACGTTGGGAATTACCTTCGCACGAATCTCGCGAGCTTCGCGGTCAAGCATTCCCATCACCGCAGTCTTTCCGGGGAACACGTCGCCGCGTGTGCGCTCGGCACGAATCTTTTGGATTCGCAGCCTGCGATCTTTGTGCATGTTCTTGGCGGGAGCTCCAACAAAGGTTTCGTCCACTTCGACTTCTCCACCGTTTCCACCCATCTTGTCGAAGGAATTGATCTGCAACGCAGTGCGCAGACGATGCAGGACGAACCACGCAGACTTCTGTGTGATGCCGAGAGCCTTGCCTAATTCGTAGCTGCTGATTCCATTCTTGTCGTTAACGATCATCCAGAGCGCAGGTAGCCACTTGCTGAGAGGAATAGGCGAATCTTCCAGCAGTGTGCCTGCCTTGACGGTGAACTGTTTCCAGCACTCTTTGCACTTGAAGCGGCGCTGCTTCGCCAAGTAGTAATGCTCTTTGTGGCCGCACGCTGGACACTCAGGCTTGCCATCCGCCCAACGGATTCGGGCGAAGGTTTTGATGCAAACTTGCTCATCGGTAAAATACTGAATGGCTTCTTGCAGTGTCTTTGGGCTAAACTCTTTCATAACAAACCTCTTACGCTAAGACAAGAGAAGTGTAGCGTAATTGGATTGGTTTGTCAACTATATTAGTACCGTAGCAAGTCCTTTATTTTGGTCATCCCGAACCGACTTCAGTCGGTGAGGGCCCTGCTCTTCCGCGTTTTCAGCAGCTGGCTTTAGCCGGCGAACACTGGGCGCACACAGATTTCTATCGACGCGCCCGGAACCTCTGTTTACAGTGATCAATCGTGAACTCACACTCCCATTCTCCGCAATTTCTTGACGAAGCCGCGGTCCGCCCGCTGCTGAAGCTGGAAGATCTGGTCCCTGCGATGGAGCGCGCTCTCGCCGACTTCTCCACCGGACGTGTATTGCAGCCCGTGCGCAGCATCGTTTCCATTCCCCAGCACCACGGCTTCATGGCTTTAATGCCGGCGGTTTACGGCGACGTGATGGGAGCCAAGCTGGTCAATCTTTATCCCGACAACGGCGCGCGGGGATTGCCGACCCACCTCGCTGTGATCGTGCTTTTCCGCGCCGCGACGGGCGAGACGCTGGCGGTGATGGACGGCCGCCTGATCACCGAACTGCGCACCGCTGCGGTCTCGGCGGTTGCAACCAAGCTGCTGTCTAGGCCGGACGCGAGCAGCCTGGCAATCCTCGGTAGCGGCGTACAGGCGCGAGCACATTTCCAGGCGCTGTCGCTCGTGCGCAACTTCGACGACATTCGCGTTTGGAGTCGTGACCCGCAACATGCCAAGACCTTGGCCAGCGAGATTGGCGCGACCGCGATGCCGGCGGAAGATGCGGTGCGCGGCGCCGATGTCATCGTCACCGTTACCAACGCGGCAGAGCCGGTGCTGCGCGGAGCATGGCTGAAGACCGGCGCTCTAGTGAATGCCGTCGGCGCAGTCGGACCCAAACGCCGCGAGCTGGACGACGATGCCATGCGCGGTGCGGTTGTGGTCGATTCGCGCCAAGCGGCCATGCAGGAGTCTGGCGACGTGCTGTTGGCGGGAGCCGAGATCTACGCCGAACTCGGTGAGCTGCTTGCGGCAACGAAACCAATGCCGCCAGCCCAGAGAACGGTCTTCAAATCGTTAGGTTTGGCGGTGGAGGATCTTGCCGCCGCCCAGCTGGTACTGCAAGCCCTGCAGAAAAACTGTTAGCCGTCTGAAGTATTTTCTAGCGGCACATCCCGCTAGAGCGGGTCTTCAGACCCGCGTTCGCCGTCACCACCACATATCTCGCTTCCGCCGCTGAGGCTCGTTGACCTCAGCGGCGGAAGCGACTTTCTCTGTGCCGTTAAACCCAAGCCTAAAACGCTTGCTCTACCCAGTGGATCCGAAAGTCCCGTACGGCGGTTTCTATTCTCCGCCCAAAAAGTACGCGCCGTATTTCCGCCCCATGCGATAAGCGAGCCGGGCGTGGCAGCGGTAAGCCGCTTCGCCCTTCTGGTGGAATTCCAGCAACACAATGTCGCCGACGTTCAATTGCGCCTCAGTATCGAAAGCGACTCCACTCTCGCTGAGGTCGGTGCAGATTGCTTCGTCGGACCGCTCCATCAGCAAGCCGCAGCTCAGGACTCGCAAGGGTATTCGCAGGGCGATGCGCTCGCGCCGTCGCCGGTCGAAAACCGGTGGCAGGTCGGGAGAGACATCGCCGGGATGGATCTGCACATTCTTCATTCACGACTCTTCATTCACCACTGCCCTCATTACCGAGTCAACACCAGCCTGACAAGGAAGCTATCGGCTGGCAAGAGCAAATCCTTCAGCCGTGCCCAGAGATGGGTTACGAATTCCCCATGTGAAATAGTTTCAATTTGAGCATCGACCCGCAGCTCCCTCCTCTACAATGCCAACCATGGGCCCGATCTCCGAAGAGCTCTTGCGCCCCCGCGACGCCGCCGCCGTCCTGGGCATCAGCTATGCCAGCCTGAAGCAGTGGATTTACAAGGGCAAGCTGCGCACCGTCAAAACCGCGGGCGGCCATCATCGCATCCCGCAAAGCGAGATCGACCGCTTCCTCTTCAAGTCGCTGGGCAAGCAGCCGGCCGAGAGCCGGGCCAACTTCCGCACCATCAGCGGGCGCAATCAGTTGGTCGGACGCATCGTCGAGGTGCGCATCGAAGGCCTGCTGGCGCAGATCAAGCTCTCCATCGGCGGACAGCACATCACCTCCATCATTACCGCCGACGCCGCCCGCGAGATGCAACTGAAGCGTGGCGACAAGGCCGCCGCCTTGGTCAAGTCCACCGAAGTAATGATCGTGCGGGTGTAGTGGGACCGGCGAAGGCCGGCGTTGCCTCCGGACCCGACTGACGGAGCGGGGAACGGCCCGCAAAACACCGTATCGAATGCTGGTATTGAATACGGTACACTCGAAGGTTATGGGAACAGCGCGTAAGATCACGGTTGAAATACCCCTGGATCTCCTCGAAAAGGCGCAACGCGCCAGCGGTACAGGCATCACCCAGACGGTCCGTACCGGACTGCAGCTGGTTGCGGCTTCGCGAACCTACGCTCGCCTGCGGCAGCTCCGAGGCAAAGTCCGGTTCAGCCGCACTTCAGCGCAGCTGAAGGCCGACCGATGATTGCCGCCGATACCAGCACATGGATCGCTTTTCTAGAAGGCAGCCAAGGCGAAGACGCGCAGTTGCTCGACCGGGCGCTACAGGACCGGCAGGTAATCATGGTGCCGATGGTGCTCACTGAACTGTTAAGCGACCCCAAGCTTCCTTCAGCCGTTGCCAAAACCCTCTCGGAAGTCCCCATGATCGAGATCGAACTGGGTTATTGGCGACGCGCTGGAGTACTGCGGACCAAGGCAATAGCAAAGCGGCGCAAGGCGCGCCTAGGCGACGCATTAATCGCCCAGACTTGTATCGACCGGGGCATTTTGCTCCTCACGCGAGACCGCGACTTCCGGGCATTCGTTGACGCCGCCGGCCTCGATCTTGTACTTGGGGTGGAAATGGATTGACCTCTCCGGGGATAGGGGCAATACACATGGATGACAAGGCCGCCGCCTTGGCCAAGTCCACCGAAGTGATGATTGTGCGGGTGTAGTGGGATGGCGAAGCTCGATGTTGACGGCTAGTCCCCGCTGAAGGATGAAGCCATTGCCTGAGCCGTTCGGGGTAGGGTACGCATCGTTGCTTATATCGGAATCGCTAGTATCATGTCCCGCTAGTTCGTGGCAAAGTTCAGCCGTTGTGTTGGAAAGGGCACGGCTTCAGCCGTGCCGCAAAAGTGCATGTATAGGGCGGCTTTAGCCGCTGAGGTGAGGACGTTCCGGCAACACTGTATCTTCGCAGTTATGACATGAAATTGCCGGACACCACACTAGCTAGGTGATTGTGTTCTCCTTCAATAATCACCCTTAATGGCCCTTTCCCATCGTGTTCCTACTTTGCGCAAGCGTAAATACTCTTCCTATACCATTAACCGCCGCAACTTCTATTACATGAGCGCACCACACTTCAGCTCAGACTATTGCGGAAGGTATAGAGTACTCTATCCCGATTGATGCGAGCTGTCAGGAATTGTGCGGCGGAGAAAAAATCGGGTGACCGGCCGAGACTCCGGCCACCCGAGCCGCTTACGGAAGGTAGTAGCGGAAGGAAGTAAAGAACATGCTATCGACAGCGTTCGGAGCGGGACCTGAGTAGGGCCCGCCTATGCCGCTCCAACTGTTGCGATCCACATAGGAGTACTGCGGACCGAACTGCAGCCGGCCTTTGGGGCCGTTGTAAGGCTTGTACCAGAACCCGATGGTGCCTTCAATGATGTTGCGGGTGTCGCCGTTACAGCTGGCCAGGGCGCCCGGGCTGAAGCCGGCAGACAAAACGCCCGACCCCGAACTGGGCAGGGTCTCGACACCGCAACCGGCGTTGCTAGCTAGAGGCGAGCCATAGCCGACAGGCTTGCCTTTGGAGTTGAGAAAGGCGGTACGTGCGTCGGCTTCTGAACCCACGTTGGCGTACCAGTCCCATTTCTGAGAGTGGTATTCCAGCGTTACCAGTCCCTGGTTGCTCAGAATCGGAGCCACCGTGCCGCTCGGACTTACCGCAGCGTCCGCCAGTCCCGCGGTTCCGTAGCGGCCCATGCCGCGGCCACCGAGGTAGTGAAGACCAAAATCAAAGTGCTTCTGGTCGAAGGACCAGCGGGCGTTGGCGCCATAGCCGCCCGTCCAGGTGGAATAGTTATAAGCGCCGGCGGCAGAAGGTGTGCTCAATCCGGCGTCGGGGAAGACGCGGTCACGGAATTGGCTGACTACGCCAAAGACTTCATAGTGGCCGAATCCCGGTTGGAACACCAGTTTGCCAATGAAGTCGGGCGATGGATTGTAGGAGTAGTTGGCGTTGTTGGTGCAGGTGGTGACCGGAGATCCGCTCACCGTAGCCGTGGAACAGGAACTGATGCTGGAGTTGTATAAGCCGCCAGCCAGACCCTGCGAACCAAATAGGTAGTCAGCGGTGTTACCGTGCGTGGTGACGGTCTCTTGCGAGTTCTCCACGGAGAACGCCAGCCACACCTTGTTGCTGAGGTCCTTGGAGACGCGGAAGGCGTATTGCCGCGCCCAGCTGAAGCCCACGGTATATTGCGGGTCGATGGTCATGGGCAAAGCTTCTGTGCGGTTGTCCGTGCCCTGCCGGGTTTCCGTGACCAAGCTCCACATCTGGCCGCCAGTAAAACTCCAGCCGTTATGCAGCGCGGCCTGGGCCCAAGCCTGCCGCTGGCGGAAGACGTAGGAGTTGCTTTCGTTGTTGTTAGAGGTCACGGCGGTGCCCAGGAAGTCGCCTTCCACATAGCCGGTCAGGTCGGTTTGGTCCATCTTGCCTTGTGCCAGCAGCGAGAGACGCGACTGACGGCCTGAGCCGTAAAATTCCGACATGTGGGCCCCCGAGGCACCACTGAACGGAATCGAATTGAACGAGGTATTGATATCGGCGCCTTCCGCGTGCTGACGCCACACGGTTTCTGCCGCCAGGAAGCCACCCGGTGTAAGGGTGATTCCCTTGTAGTGGATCGACAGCGGATTCTCCAGACCGGCCACCCGCTTCTGGGTTTCTTGCAGCTCGTTCACGGTGCTGCCGGAGACGGTCTTCAAGTCCGTCACGTCGTGTTGCAGCGCGCCGATCTGGTCGGCACTGGCGGTGCTCTGTGAGTTGGCGGCTGCATTCGCCGCTTGTTGCGCCTGTTGCGCCGACGATTGGGCCTGCGTCACCTGGGATTGGAGTTGCTGAATCGCCTGATCGCGGGTTGAGATTTGCTGTTGTAGTTGCTGGATCTGCTGCTGTTGAGCAGAGATCGCATCCTTCATGTCCTCCAGTTGCTTCGAAACCGGGGCCGCACTGCCGCGATGGCTCGTTTTTGGCTTCGATGTTTGGGAGTCGGTCTGCGCGAACACGCTCGTCGTAATCAGTACCGAGAGCGCTAGAGCCAGATGTCGTTTCATTTTTTCTCCTGAAAGCGCAATTCGGGCGGAATGAATCTACAACAAGAACGGCAACCCCGCACCGGGTACAAACTTTGGAAATTCGCCATGAAATGGTCAGCAAAATCCTAAGGTGAAAAAGTTACAGGCTTGTGAATGTAAAGTGAAAGTTCCGCGAATAACCCCGGATTGGCAGCCTGGAAATTGCGCAGGCCTCGGCACATAGCTGGGACCGTGGTTCGGAACTAACGGCTGGTTCTGGTGAATATTTCCGCCCCAAGATTTCATCTTCCTGTAATATGCGTCATCTATGCTGCCAGAGAAACGGGTCGGCGCGGCCGAACTGCACGCGGGGCGAAGCCCGAACGTGTGGGGTGAGTTGGTTGCGCACATTTTTGCACGATCTGCAAGAAACTACCGACGGAGGAGTTATGCGAAACCTTGTGCCGAACAAACGCTCTTGGATTTTTTGTGCTGCGTTTCTGATTGCAGTCAGCGTCTTGCTTCCCGCCAGCAATGCCGTGGCGCAGGACAACACCGCAGCCTCCCCCCAAGCCCAGGAAGTCACCCAGAATGTGAAGCAGGTCTATTTCCCCTTCAACATCTACAACCGCGTTGTCGATCCCGCCACGCTGCAGGCGAACGCCGACTGGCTGAAGCAGCATCCCGACGCCCACCTTTGGATCCAGGGCTACGCCGACATCCGCGGCGACATTTTCTACAATCTGGTGCTGTCGTACCGGCGGGCTCAATTCGTGAAATCGAAACTGGTGGGCCAAGGCGTCAACCAGTCCCAGATCGGATTCGCCACCGGCTGGGGCAAGCTCTATCCCGTTTGCCAGGCGACCGACGACAGTTGCTACCAGCAGCAGCGCCGCGTCGATATCGTGCCGCCTGACACAATGTAGGACAGTGGCCCCGCGCCGGGGTTGCAGGAGGCGCTCTATCCGGTGGTTGAGTAGTCCTGACGGTGGGTGCAGAAAGTCGGGTAGTGGGGAATTCCCCCACTACCGAAAATTGTAACCTGAAGTTGGCGGGGAGAATGCCAGTCCGCTTTGCGGGCTTTCGATTCAGGTGCTTATTTGCCTTGTCGGCAGCACCCTTCAATGGTGATAACGGCAAGCCTCTTGCGGTCAACGTCGATGGCGCGGAGGGTGGCCCACCCAAGCCTCTTTTGCCGGGGTGGGGATTTTTCTCTCCACCTCGGCACCGTCAGCTAATCTCCTTCACAGATGACGGGCGCCATGACCAACGGCAGCACCAACTCCTACATGCTTACGGTGGATTCGGCAAATTCTAGAATCGATCGAGCGACAGGTTTTCCGCCCCAAGTTTGGCGCGGGCCCTTCCCCATTGTTATAATTCTTCTGCCGCAGCAACCCTTCACTAGCGACTCTCGCTTCGTGGCCAGGTAGCTCAGCTGGTAGAGCGCAGCCCTGAAAAGGCTGGCGTCGGCGGTTCAACTCCGTCCCTGGCCACCATAGAATTAATAACTTGCATCCCGGTTCCATTGCGTTCCGTTCCAAAACTTTACTGCACCGTCGTTGGCAAGGGCAGCTTCTCCACCGCCCGTCTCCGCGACTCTGGAATGTCCTGAACGTAAATGTCCATCGTCGTAGAAATCCGCGAGTGCCGCATCTGCCCTTGAATGTCTTTCATGTCGGCGCCTTCCCTTTTCAGCCAGGTGCCGTAAGACGTCCTGAGACACCGCCAGTTGATAAAGCTCAAGCCCAATTTTCTAGCCGCTGGCTTGATAAAGCGGGAAAGAATGTTGTTGTCGCGCATTGGCTTGCCGTCCCGTACTGATTGGAACACCAGGTGGTCAGGCCCATCGGACTTGACGAGCTTATAACGCCGGACGGCAGTGCCGGCACGTACGGTTACGGTTTTCAACTTCAGCGAGTGAATGCGCTCGATGACGTGCCGCTGGACGGCTACCGGCGCGTTGCTGGCTTCGCTCTTCGGCGCGGACCAGTCCCCGCGGCAGCACCGCTCATCGACCATCAAGCTATCGAATCCCACGTCGTTCCAACGCAACCCGATTAGTTCGCTGACTCGCAGGCCCGAGTACACCGCCACATAAACCATGGTGGCATAAGGTTCCGGTATCAGCTTTACAAGCTCGTCAAACTGCTCCAATGTGATGTTCGGCTTCCTGACTCTCTTGCCGATCGTGCCCGGAGGAAGCTGCACACCCTCCATCGGATTCTTGACTAGGAGTTGGTAGCGGACCGCGGACCCAAGCACACTGGAGAGCACGTCACGGATCTTGTCCTTCGATTCGTGCGACAACCCACTCCCAGTCATGCCGCTGAAGTAACGTTGCAGTTGCAGTGTGCCAAGATCGCGCAGACAAGCATTACCGAATGCGGGCAGAAGATAATTCTGGATCACCCCACGGGATCGGCTTTGCGTTGTCGTAGCCATCAAGGGCAACACCACCGGAATGTAAGTGTCGTTCACGTAGGTAGTGAAGTTTGTTGCTGATCCGATGGACTCAAGACCCTGATTGAGCGGTCTGAGGCACTCGGCAGCGACCTTCCGTGCTTCACGCTCCGGCATGGTTGCTGGAGCAAGTTTGACTCTTTCCTTGCGGCGCGATGGCTTACCCCCACTGAAAACGTCTCTCCTGACAAAGATCCACCACCAAGCGCCTTCCCGAAACGGTTTCGGGTTTTGAAACCTCCGTCTTGCCATCCGCTCAAAATCCCCTTTCAGCGGAAGGCTGGAGTTCGCCTCGGGAAGAACGATAACACGGTCCGGTGGAGCGGTCATCTGCGAGTTGCGCCCGAGGTCCTGCATCCGTTACCTAGTTTGTTCTCGGTTCCAAAATCATCCTGTTTTCTGATCTTTTTGACCACTTAACCGCCGAAAGTGGCGCTGGTTTTTGTCCGAGCCGCTTGTTCCGTGTTACCTGACCACCAGGAGCCTCCTGGATGGCAAAGTGCGTCTCCAGCACGGAGGAGCGGATATTTCTGGCGTTTCGCCCTTTTGCTGGATTTACGGGCCGCCCCAGAAGGGGCCTCTGTAGATACCTGCGTAACACTCGGTGTCACGAATCGTGACGCCGGGCGTTACAAACACGGATCTCGTCTGTCATTGGGAGAACGGGACGCGAAGAGAAAGTCAACATTTCCATTTGATCGATTTGTCTCGATACCAGAATTCTGAGCCCGTTGCTATGGCGGACTTTAAGTGGTCGCCAGCCTGGGGGGGAACGCACTCGAATTTTGGCGTACGCTCGTCTGAGTGCTTGGGTGATGCTAACCCTAGCCTTTTCATTCTCGGAGCCGAATATTCGTGGGCGCCCGTAAATATTGCAAGACCGCTCAAGCTCCCGCTCAATCTGATCGTATTCATCTTGAAACCGATGGGCCTTATTAGTGTCCCCAACCTCGATCGCAACGGCCGTTTGCTTCTCCAACTCATCCTGCCTCGCTTGCAATCTTTTCCGGCCAACATCATCCAAAATCGCATCCCGCGTGAAGTTTGTTGCTGCAAGTCAGAATGAACCACCGCCTCACCCTCATCAGTTTCGTCCATTTCCTCCCGGAGCGAGTCCAAGGCATTCTCAATGGCGTGCGAGTTCGCGTGACCACCCGCGACGTGCAGCAATTCGAGAGCGCCGATTGGGCGGCCCTCGCAGCGAAGGATGGCAGAAACGTAATCGAGGCCAACTATGTTCGCTGGAAGCCTGACTGTGTTGCCCATAAACGTGACCGTCCATGCTCCGGCAACCTTGATAAACTGGTTCGTAGGCTCCGGAACCACAACGCTTTCAAATTCCGGTGATTGTTGTTTCCATCTGAGTTCCCGCACCTGCCCGTCGGGCGACAGAGCAAAGCATTGCGACAGTAACTCATCCTGCACACACCCGACGAGAGTCGCAAGTCCCTCCGTCCAAGGGACGCAGGCACGCCACAGCTTCTCGCGAACGGGCATCCAGTCAATCAGCGTCATTTGATCGGGCAGCGCACATAAAGCCCAGCTGCGATGGATGGACGATGCGTCATCTGCAGCAAACGGACCGTCTCCAAAAGGATGACCGACGCGATGATCTTCCAACCAGAGCAATGTGTCCTCGCTGACCTTTCCCGCAAGCCCTTGGATCTCGGTATTAGTTGCTGGAGTTCGATCATCAAAGTCTAATCTTCCAGCCTTTCCATCGAGCCTCGGAACATGGCAGGCCTCGGTCAAAATGCCGAAGAGAAGCGATAAATCAGCGCCAGGAACCCGAGTCAGTCTGGCGTAATCGACTACGCTTCGTTGGAGACTTGCGACCGCGGTAGGCAGGACGGAAAAGCGCAAGATGACCCAGTACGCCTCGCTGGCAGGGCTGCACCCCTGTGCGTCGGTAAACGCCCGATATGCGTCACGCGTACAACGCAGGCGTTCTACGATGTGGCGCGATTCCAACTGGATGAAACGGCTATGTTCGTCGGGGATGAGAAAGTGCAGCCGACGTCGAAGAATGTGCCGCAACGAATCATCGGCAGTGCGTTCGACAGCATTCTGATTGAGCCTTGAATGAATGTCAGCGAAGATTTCTTTGTGAGGAAAGTCCTTCCAGCGAATCGCCACGGTCCAAACACTCCTATGCAAGCGGCCAGTTATTACTTCTCGAAGTCACTTGGAAGGTGGCACGGGGGGCGCCCGCGTGTGGAACCGGCGTTCGACCTATCGGCCACCACTCTCTAGGATCTTCTGAAACCTCAGGATACTGCGGAAGAGTCTCCGCGGAAACTGCAGAAATCAGCGTGTCGCGGCCGGCGAATTTTGTACCAGGGGAAATGTTAGAGACTCGGCCAAGCCTGCAAAAGCCGGGGCGCAACACCGCTGCACACAGATACTGTTCCGCCTCGTCATTGAAGCTGACGAAACCCATCACCGGCAGGTAGTACCAGGTGTCGTAATGACGGTTGAAGAACGACAGCTGCTGCGCCCCGTGAGTGGGATCGTCGGTCGGATCCAGATCGAGGGTGACGCGGCGCACACGACCGCGCAAGCGCTCGGCATGGCGCT
>Ga0182016_10003118_pt1 | contig 19097 bp, 17 predicted proteins | sample 712S2MmetaG_FD_120491 | JGI IMG/M metagenome (GOLD analysis project Ga0182016, IMG submission 120491) | Permafrost microbial communities from Stordalen Mire, Sweden - 712S2M metaG | ecosystem: Environmental > Terrestrial > Soil > Wetlands > Permafrost | place: Sweden: Stordalen | collected...
CCAGCAACAGCAGGAACATGGGCCAGAGATCTAAAATCAGACGTCGCATTCGCCAATGTTCCTACGAGCTGCTCGCTCAGCGAGTGTCAACAGGCCATAGCCTGTGAGTGTGATCGCGGCAATGACAATGACCGTGGCCCACAGCAGCGGGACCTGGAAGTTCTGCATGCTGTTGAGCACGACCAGACCCAATCCGGTCGGCGCGCCAAACCACTCGCCGACGATCGCACCGATCATCGCACTGGCGACAGCAACTTTCATTCCGCTTAAGGCCGAGGGCAGGGCGGCGATCGCCTGAACTTTTGCCAGCTGCTGCCAGCGACTGGCGCCCAGGGTCGTCAATACCAGGCCCAGGCGCCGGCTCGCCCCACGCAATCCAACGCCGGTCGAGGTATATACAAGGAAGAATACCGGTATGCATGCCAAGGCAGCAGGCGCGTCTTCGCGCCCTACAGTAATGATCAAGACCGGCCTGAGCGCGATTACGGGCAGCGCATTGATGAGCACAGACATCCGATCCAGTCCACTGCGCAGGAACGGCATAAGGTGAGCTAACGCGGCAACTGCAATACCCAGGCAGATCCCCGCCGCGTAGCCGGCGGCGGCCGAGCCTAGTGTGGCGACTGCCGAGCGGACTAACAGTGCTCGTCTCGGTCCGTCGTAGTAGATGCGAAGAACTTGGCTGAGTGCCGGAAATGTCTTACCAAGAAATCCATAGCGACCGGCTATTTCCCAGGCACACAATAACAGCGCAGAGCCCAACGCCGGATAGAGGAGCGTCCGCAATCTCATGGCGCTTCCAAATGGCCGGTCAGTTCATCGACGAGATGATGGAATTCCGCCGTGCGCGTCAGTTCTGCGGAACGTGGCCGTGAAAAGAGCACACGGGTGTCGCTACGTACCCGGCCTGGCCGCACTGTAAGGACAATGACCCGATCAGCGAGGAAGACGGCTTCCTCAACGCTGTGCGTCACCATCAGCGTGGTCGGGCGACTTTCCTGCCAGATGCGCTCCAGCTCGAAATTCATTCTGCGTCGTGTCACGGCATCCAGGGCGCCAAAGGGCTCATCGAGCAACAGCAGCTTGGGTCGCAATGCCAAAGCCCGGGCTATTGCTGCCCGCTGACGCATGCCCCCGGACAGCTCCGCCGGGCGAGTGTGCTCAAAGCCTTGCAGGCCTGCCAGGTTTATCAGCTCGCTAATGCGCGCCGCCGTTGGCGTGAGGCCAGCCACCTCGAAGGGAAGACGCAGATTGCCTTCGACGGATCGCCAGGGTAATAGCGCGTGTTCCTGGAAAGCTATCAACTCGCGGGAGCCGCGCCATTGAAGGAAGAGCCGTGATCAGAGCGGATTGCGTCATTGAGTACAGCCTCATAATTGGCGACAGAAGCTAGCTGCCTGTCGGCTGGGCCGGTACGTCGATTGCAGGGCCGCCACCGCTGAGCGGCGCAACATTACCAGTCAGGGAGATAACTCAGGCTGCGGCAGCACGTTTAGCCCCTGGGTCATTCTTAATACCCTATGTTTGGTTTCGAACAGTCCACCAGCGTGGGTTGTGCGTAACTGGTGGTGTGACATCCCACCACATGACCTAGGCTAATGCCTCAGAACGTCTTACTGATTCAAGATGATCTGACCGGCGCGGATGCGGTCCGTGACGCGCTGACCGGTTGCCGGGGCGGCAGCTTTAACTTAATTAGAACCTCTGGCTGTGCCGAGGGGTTAAAGCAGCTGACGCGCTCCAGCGCAGTCGGCCACGACGCCTCCCTGCACATAAATGCCCTGATCGTGGATATATCCAGGGCCGATGGCGCGGGAATCGCCACCTTTGAGCAGATTCATCGGGCTGTCCCACAACTTCCCATTCTGATACTGAGCGCTGAGCTTGATGAAGGCAGCGCTCAAATAGTCGTTCAACGTGGGGCCCTGGATTACCTGCTCAAGGAGCGGCTCGATGGCTATTCGTTGCCTAAAGCACTGCGCGGGGTCGTCGAGCGCGCGGTAACCGTCGAAGCACTGTTTGAAGAAAAAGAGCGCGCCCAGGTCACGCTTAATTCCATCGGTGATGCTGTTCTAAGTACCGATCTCGGCTGCAACATCACCTACCTCAACGGGGTGGCAGAGCAGCTGACAGGCTGGTCTCATCAGGAGGCCTACGGTCGGCCGTTACTAGAAGTATTTCGAATCATCGATGGTGCTAGCCGCAGGTCGGCGAAGAACCCCATGGCTCTTGCCATTTTGGAAAACAAGACGGTGGCTTTAACACCCAACTGTGTACTGATCCGGCGAGACGGATCAGTCTGCGCTATTGAAGACTCGGCGGCGCCCATCCACGACCGCAGCGGAAGTGTCACCGGAGCGGTCATGGTGTTCCGCGATGTCACCAAAGCGCGGGCCCAATCTGAGCACATGGAATACCTCGCTCAGCATGACATCCTGACCGGATTGGCTAATCGGGTCTTCCTCAGCGACCGAATTAGTCAGGCGGCGGCCCTCGCCCGCCGTCACCATCATAAGCTCGCCGTGCTTTTCCTGGACATCGATCGATTCAAGCACGTCAATGATTCCCTTGGGCATGATGCAGGCGATCGCTTGCTGCAGGCGGTATCACGACGACTGGTACAGTGCGTGCGCAAGTCCGATACGGTCAGTCGCCAGGGCGGAGATGAATTCGTGGTGCTGCTCCCTGAGCTTGGTGCAGCCTCCGATGCCGCTATCTTGACCGACAAGATAGTACTCGCTCTGAGCGCTCCCTACACGCTCGGGTCGGAGGAGCTTCGCATCACGGTGAGTGCAGGCATTTCGATCTATCCAGATGACGGTAGCGATGCCGAGACGTTGCTGAAATACGCGGATTTCGCTATGTACCATGCGAAAACAGCGGGCAGAAACAACTACCAGTTCTTTCGGGCCGAACAGAATGACCGTGCAGTCGAGCATCGCGCAGTGGACAACGGTCTGCGCCTGGCTCTGGAGCGCCACGAATTTGTGTTGCATTACCAGCCGACCATCCATCTCGCAACGCGAGCTATCTCCGGAGTTGAGGCGCTGCTTCGATGGCGTCACCCGCAGCGCGGCTTGGTCGGTCCGCAGGACTTTGTGCCGCACGCAGAGGAATCGGGCGCCATCGTGCCAATTGGTCGCTGGGTCTTGCAGGAGGCCTGCCGGCAAGGTCGCATATGGCAGGACTCCTGCCTGTCTCCAATGCGCATCGCCGTTAACGTGTCACCGGTGGAGTTGCGAGATCCGGGCTTTGTCGCTGGTGTGCGGGCCATTCTTGACTCCACTGGTCTGCAGGCACAGTTCCTCGAACTAGAACTGACGGAGACTGTGTTAGTGCAGGACATGGCGTCTACAGCTGTGGTGCTTCAGGCCTTGAGAGATATGGGTGTGCAGCTGGCACTTGATGACTTTGGCACGGGTTTTTCAAGCTTGAGTCACCTGAAGCGCTTTCCCATTGATATGCTGAAGATAGACCAGTCATTTGTTCGAGATCTGGCGGTGGGCTCTGGTGACTCCAGCATCGTGGGGGCCGTGATCAGCATGGCCGAGAGCCTGAATATGCAGGTCATTGCCGAAGGCGTCGAAACCCCAGCGCAATTTGAACTACTCAAAGAGCAGGGCTGCCAGGAGGCCCAGGGGTTCTATTTCAGTCACCCCGTAATCGCTGAGGACGTGACGCAACTACTGCGGCGCGGAAAATGGGTGTCCGGGCCTGCTGAGTCTAACTTTTCATTGGGTCTGGAGCGCGAAGGTACCTTGAATTAAGCTCGCGTGCCGCACACCATGGGCATCAATGGCGCTCCTTGGCTTAGATTACGTGCCTTCAGCACGCTAACTCATACCCCGCTTTGAGAATCTGTTTAAATAGATAAGGGTTGCCGGCGTAATCGTGCGTCGATCCTCAATTGCTCATTTGGGAAGAAATGAAGTTATGAGGTGCGCTTCTTCTGTCAATCAATGAGCTATTCTCCCGCTCACGCTACTAACCCTCGTCACTATCGGAAGACAGGCGACTAAATGCTCAACAGAGAGCTTCGATGGTCTTGGCCCGCAGTCTGGATAGGCGGCCTTGTGGCAGGCACTGTAGATATTGGGTCGGCCTGTCTCATATATAAGACCAAACCTGCAATTATTCTGCAGGCCATCGCCGGCGGCGTATTGGGTAGATCTGCATTTGAGAGGGGCTGTGGTCGGTATCTCTGGGGCTCGCCCTACAGTGGGCAATGTCGATTCTAATCGCGGCCTGTTGTGCGCTGGCCAGCAATCGAATTAGGCTCTTCGCACGCCGATGGGTTGTCGCCGGAATTGCTTACGGCGCGATCACTTTCTTCATTATGCATTACGTTGTGGTTCCCCTGTCGGCGACCCGAAGCTCGCCGCATCATTGCGCGACGTGGTTCTGGGAGAACATGTTGGCCATGCTGCTGTTTGGTCTAATTATTTCTGGTGTAGCGGCTCGGTACGAAAACGCAGCGGAGTCAAGCATCGACCTATGAGCGCAGCACCTCCGCGATCAATCCTGCCGCCGACCCTCCAATGGACGGCGCTTTCGGCACTCGGCGTTGTCTTCGGGGATCTAGGCACCAGTCCGCTATACACCTTGCAAACTGTTGTTCAGGCGACGGGCGGTCGGTTTACAGCTGAGAGCGCGCTCGGCATCCTTTCACTAATCGTCTGGACACTTCTGATTACGGTCTCGATCAAGTACTGCCTGTTCGTGATGCGTGCCGATAATCATGGGGAAGGTGGCATCCTCGCATTGATGTCGTTAGTGGGTGCCAATTCATTTCAACGAGGCACCAGAGTGCTCGCCTGCATGGGCCTGCTTGGTGCCGCACTGATATATGGGGACGGCGCGATCACACCTGCTATCTCGGTGTTGAGTGCGCTTGAGGGCGTTAATGCCGTAACTCCGTCATTGAAGCCCTATGTCATGCCCGCGGCGCTCGTTATCCTCATTGCTCTATTTGCGGCCCAGCGCGTAGGAACAGAACGTATCGGCCGCGCGTTTGGGCCTATCATGCTGGTCTGGTTCATCGTGATCGCCGGACTGGGGCTTATCGGCATTGCGCACCATCCGCATGTGCTCGCGGCGCTGAACCCCAGTTGTGCGATCGCGTACCTTGCGCACAGTGGTGCTGTGGGTTGGCTGGTTTTGGGCGGCGTGTTCCTCTGTATAACCGGCGCCGAGGCGCTATATGCAGATATGGGCCACTTTGGCAGGGCACCTATTCGCTCGGCGTGGTTTCTGATCGTGCTGCCCGCGCTCTTGATCAGCTACGCCGGTCAAACCGGCCTAATGCTCGATGCCGGCCAATTGCAAGGCAATCCGTTTTTTTTGTTGGCTCCGACGTGGGCAGTCTACCCGCTGGTTTTGCTCGCGACCATCTCAACCATTATCGCAAGCCAGTCGATCATAACCGGTGCCTTCTCAATGACCCGTCAGGCGATGCAGCTGGGTTGGCTCCCAGGGGTCGGGATTAGACAGACATCTGACCAAATTTACGGGCAGATTTACGTACCCGCCGTGAACTGGCTAATGATGGTCGCCACCGTGGCGATCACTTTCGGCTTTGGCAGTTCCGACCGCTTAGCGGGCGCGTATGGCACGGCGGTGTCAACCACGATGATGTTGACGACCGCCCTTCTTTACACGGCCATGTACAAAGTCTGGGGATGGTCCCGCTGGTTGGCCGTTTTGGCGGGGGGGCTGTTTTTCGTGGTAGACCTAAGCTTCTTTGGAGCCAACCTGCTGAAGATCGCTGATGGCGGCTGGCTGCCATTGACGCTTGGTCTGCTGATCTTCGCGTTGATGCTCATCTGGCGTAGTGGCATTGCGGCGGTGCGCGCCAGCCTCAACCAGAACGCGCCGTCGGCGGAGCAATTTGTGGCTGACCTGCTAACCAATCAGGTCCCGCGTGTGGCCGGAACCGCCGTGTTTTTGACCAGATCCAATCAGAACATCCCCCCCCTCCTGATCGAGCATGTGCGCCAGATGGGCGCGCTGCATAAAAATGCCATTGCCCTGCATGTAGTATTTGAGGAGATTCCGCGGGTGGCCCCAGAGCTGCGTTCGGCCGTCAAACCGCTCGGAAACGGCATTTGGCACATTACGATGCATTTCGGATTCTTGGAAATTCCGGACTTGAGGGCTCGCCTTAAGGAGCTTGGCAAGTTGGACGGCTCGACCGAGCTCGGCGCCGCGATCTTCTTTGGTTCCCGAGATCTGGTCGTGCGCAGGGCGGGAAGCAAAGTGCTGTCCCGCGGGCGCCTCCAGTTCTTCTCATTTTTGTATCGCAACGCCGTCAGGGTAGTAGATAGGTTTTATTTGCCTCCACGAAATGTAGTTGAAATCGCACGACTCATTGAGATCTGACTCTCTAAGGGCATTGAAACAATTCAGCCAATGTCGCCTAAGCCTTCGCCTTCTTAAAGGTCTTGGGTCTGCCAGAGCTATTGAATGCGACCGCTTCCCGAATGAGTGCCTTAAAAGCGGGCTCGTCTATGAGCTCACCTTCGGGGATGTCAATGGCGCGACGCGTATTGCCTTAGAGGCTCGAATTGAAAAGATGGGTCGGATCATTAAGCCAGGCGCCCTTGGCAAAAGTTAACTTCACAACTTTTTTGTAAGACTCGCCAGTGCAAATGATGCCGTCATGAGACCAAACTGGGGTGCCTCTCCATTTCCACTCTTCGACAATGTATGGGTCTGCGGCCTTGATGGGCCTGCGCATGCTACCTAGGGTTTCTCCGCCCCAATCCCCGAGTTCAGCAATTCTCTGCGAGATAAGCTTCGAGGCCGACTCCGATTCCCGCCTTTCAGGTTTTTCCATGTGCTCGCCCGGACGTCACAAATGTCTTACGATTGGTAAAATACAGACTCCAATCACGCTGACCCCAGTATCGGGGAGGTCTTCGGTAAGCCGATGGCTTAACGATAAACCAAGATGTACGGACCTACCACTGTGCCCGGTGGCCGGCGCCCGATGCCCGATGCCCGAACTGAAGTGGCGGCGTAGGCATCCATTCTATAGTGTGACCCTAACCCAGCGACGGCGGGCAGTTGCAATGAATTCGTTTAGATCTTGGGCCTTTGTTCTTTTGACGGCTCTAGTGTTTGGAGCGCAGACTGCGCACGCGCAGCAAGTCGACCCAAACATTGCCAGTCAGATTGCAGCAATCCAGGCTATCGATAACCACGCACATCCGGTGCTGGCGCCCCCACTGGATGCCTCGGACAAGAACTTCGATGCCCTGCCGGTCGATTCTCTGGAGGCCGAGTCGGATGCCGTCGCTGTGCGGCCGGACTTTCCGTTGTTGGCCGAGGCATGGCGTGCGCTATATGGATTCACGATGAGGCCGCCCCTTGACGCACAGGGCATGAAGCAGCTCGATGACGCGCGTCGCGCCGTCAAGGCCGAACACGGCGAAGGCTTCCCAGCGTGGGTGCTCGACCAAGCCGGCATCTCTACGATGCTAGCCAATCGTGTGGCTATGGGACGAGGAGTTCAAGCCCCGCGCTTTCAATGGGTCCCCTATATTGACGCGCTGCTGTTTCCGCTTAACAACAGTGGCTTGGCCGAAGCGTCGCCTGATCGCAAGGCGTTTTTTGCTCTTGAGGACCTTCTGCGCAGCCGCTACGTGAAGGAGAGCGCGGCAGCCTCGGTACCTGCGCGACTAGATGATTACTTGAAAAAGGTCGTGACGGCTACGCTGGAGAGACACAAAGCTGAAGGCGCGGTTGCCGAGAAGTTTGAGGTCGCGTACCTGCGCGAATTCGATTTCGGTGATGTGACTAGAGATAGGGCCAGAGCAGTCTACGCACATTGGGTAGGGGGCGGCCGGCCCGACGCTCGCGAATACAAACTGCTGCAGGATTTCCTATTCCACTATATTGCCGTCGAGTGTGGGCGGCTCGGCTTGGCTGTGCACCTGCATGCAATGGCAGGTTACGGCAGCTACTTCTCCATTGCAGGCGTCAACCCGCTGTTACTCGAGCCGCTATTCAACGATCCGAGGCTTCGTAAGACAAATTTTGTCCTGCTGCATGGCGGCTGGCCATACGTCCGAGAAATCGGGGCACTGCTGCAAAAACCAAATGTTTATCTGGACATCTCCTCACAGTCGATCACCATTACACCGCGAACCCAGGCCGAGTGGTTACGTGAGTGGCTCGAGCTGGTGCCTGAGAAGGTGCTGTTCGGCACGGACGGTTACCCTTACAGCGACGCGCTCGGTTGGCCTGAGTCCACATGGATAGCCAGCCGTGATGCGCGTCAGGCCCTGGGCATTGCGCTGACGGGCATGGTTGCGGACGGCGAGATTAGCTCAACACGCGCATTGGAATTGGCGCGCCTTGTGCTTCGAGGCAATGCCGAAACTCTTTATAAGCTCGGCGACCCGTAAAGCGGCGCCAAGCGCGCATCAGCTCAACTGCCACCAAACCAGTTGTAGCCCTGGTCCTCCCAGTACCCGCCGGGGTTTTGGTTGGTGAGATAGATTGACATGATGTGCTTGGGATTCTTGTAGCCCAGCTTCGTGGGCATTCGCAGCTTCATCGGAAAGCCGTATTTTCTGGGTAACGTCTCGCCGGCATAGGTCAGCGCCAGCAAGGTCTGCGGGTGAAGCGCTGTGGGCATGTCGATGCTTTGATAATAGTCATCCGCACATTTAAACCCGACGTACTTGGCACTTGTGTCGGCTCCGACCCGGCGCAGAAACTCAGAAAAACGGACGCCACCCCACTCACCGATTGCACTCCATCCCTCGACACAGATATGGCGCGTAACTTGCGACTCCTGGGGAAGCTGATGCAATTCTTCCAGGGTCCATGGCCGCTTGTCGGCGATAAGGCCACTGAGCTCAAGGCGATAGGTTGCACCATCAACGGCGGGTGCCTGGGCCTCGGAATAGAAGGCATTGAACGGAAATGGTTTAGTAATCATGGATCTTGGATAGGTAGGCGCCAGGCGAGCTGGATCAAAGAGCCACGCCTGAGCGCGATCGTTGAATTTGGAGACCCGCCGCAGTGCGTTCGCCACTGACGCATTGTTCGAGATACTGCAGCCCGTCAAGAGCGCCAACCCGCCCAGAGTCAGACCCTGGCGCAGAAACAGACGGCGAGCTGTATCTGGCATTTCGCTGAGCGCCGCCTTGACAATAAGCTTGCGCTCCAGCTCGGAGCGATCATTCTGATCTTGCATAGGCGTTATTACCGACCCCGAATCATGGCTAGTAGCGTCCTCGGTACGAGAACTACGAGGGCAAGGTGGACGAAAATAAAACCCAGCACTCCTGACATTGCATAGAAATGGATTTTGCGGGCGCTATCATAGCCGCCCATGAACTCACGGAGGATCGGAAACTGCACCGATTTCCACAGCACCAGCCCCGAAACAATGAGAAGCGCGGTATCTCCAATCACGAACCAGTACGCAAGCTTCTGAACAGCATTGTAATGACGGATGTCTTCATGAGCTAGATGGCCTTTGAGCGCCGCAGTGAGGTCGGCCGTGAGTTGCTTGAGCCGAATGGGCAGGAGCTGGCGCCACAAACGCCCAGTCGCTACGCTGACCACAATGTAAATCAGGCCGTTTACCACCAGAAGCCACATCGCGGCGAAATGCCACTGCAACGCTCCTGCAAGCCAGCCGCCTAGGGTCAGGGTTTGCGGAATCCTGAACGCGAAAATAGGCGAGGCGTCGTAAATACGCCAACCGCTCGTCAGCATGATGAACACTGCGAGCGCATTGAGCCAATGCGTCATGCGCAGCCACCATGGGTGAATAATTTGCGTTTTATCTTCCGCCGTAATCGGAACGCTGACATGGGCGGTAGGCGGGGTGCTGGTCACTAAACCATCTCCGTCGCTACGGATGAGCGATCTGATCGCGGGTATTTGACGCTGTTACGAAGTCTAGCAAAATCAGTGCCCATAATACGGCTCGGTGGCGAGGAGGGCAGCCTTGGTATTCATCAGAATTCGGCCTCGCCGTGCTGCTCCTGCCGCTTCCAACTAGTCCGTTCATGACCAGGACGCATAAGTGTATGCACTTAGAGGACACTTACCGCAATAGCTGGCGACGCCCAAAATGCTCTTAGGCAGCACAAACACGAGGGATTTCGCTATGCGTATACAGCGAATGACTTAGCAGACTTTACCGAAAGAGCCGGCGGAGTACCTTACCGGGTCAAACCGAATTGATCCGCTAAACACCCAGCGCCGCCCGCTCGTGCCCGTGAGAGCCCACGTCACCTTTGAGGCCGGCGCCCGCGTCGCCTAATCCACCCCTCCGTTCGGACAGACACTGATCATCACCGCTGGCGCGGGTGCAAGCCAGTGTGATAGTGGCCCCATTGTGAAATTCCGAGACGGCGATGTCGTTTTGTGCCCGCCCGGGCACAGGCATTGGCGCGGCGCAACGCCGACCACGGCATTGACAGCCGCCCGGAAGATGACCCTATAAGCGAACTACGCCATAGCAATCGCAGCCCGTGCGCGGGCATTGCACCAGCGTTTGCGGGCTATATGAGCCGAGTGCCGTTCGGCGATCGTGCGTTCCGTTCGCAGAGAGGATTTGAGTCTCTCTCGGCTAAGCCCTAAGGAGCCCGTGCAAATGTTGCATGCGGTACCCGGCGGAAGTCGGCGAACCCGTAGGATCTGAGGTGTTATTCCTACATCCAAATATTGCCTGCGGGAACATCATCGTCAAGCGTGCCAGCCCCGCAAAGTGAAAGCGCGGCTGCGAACCTCACCGGCAGCCGCCAGGGACCCGGCCAATGAGTGGGGTGTCCGAAAGCCACTGGTTGCGCAAGTTAAATCCAAGACTATCAATATTCAAAAGGAATGGGCCGCCATGAGCAAGAAAACCTCCTCGTCTAGGGCTGGGGACAAATCGCAACCGTTTCTGACGGATGTACAAACCTTACGCGACCGAGCGCGTAAGAATATAAGCGATGCGGGTGTCACTCATTCATATGAAGGCGATCCCAAGAAGGCCATCAGCATTTTGCAGAGCGTGCTCGCGACAGAAATTGTATGCGTGCTCCGTTACACCATGCACGCGATTTCCGCGACAGGAATATCGAGCGACGGCGTCAAGGCGGAGTTTGCCGAGCACGCGAAGGAAGAAAGCGACCACGTGCGTTGGGTCGCCGAGCGCATCAATCAGTTGGGCGGGGTGCCGGACTTCAATCCCAAGGGTCTGGCGTCCCGCTCTGCCTCTGAGTACGGACAGGCCGATGATCTGGTGGAAATGATCAGGGAGAATCTTATCGCTGAGCGCATTGCCGTGGATCACTACCGGGAGTTGATTCGCTACTTTGGTGACAAAGATCCTGGCACACGCAAGATGCTGGAATCTATCCTCACCAAGGAAGAAGAACACGCCAATGATATGCATGACCTGCTCGTAGCCCATGAAGGCAAACCGATGCTTAGGAAATGAAGGAGAGACCTTTCGGGAGCGGCTCTGGGTCGCGGCGACAAATCATTGCGCCGCGCGACCGCACAACGGTACGTCGATGCGGTGCAGCGCGTCCGACGGGCGAATCTTACGTCCCGACAAGTGGGTGACTGGTGTCGGCTGCAGCCATGGGTAGAAGAAGATGAGGCTCCGATCAACCGAATAGGAGCAGACATGAACGACAAGATGCACGACGACAGGAGCCACAGTTCGAACTCCAATATGGGTTCGAAGCACGGCGCGGATTCCGCGAATCAGGACCACGACCCACGCCGCCAGAACGAGGCGGGCAACCGGGGAAGCGACCGTTCTCATGGTCAGGCGCAGAGCGACAATATGAAGAAATCCAATGCCGGTGGTGACAAGGGGAGGGACGAGGAGTCGGATCGCAATACCAGGGCCCCCTCAAACCCGGGCTCTAAAGATAAAAGCCACACGCAACAGGGCTAGTTCCGAGCAAGCGGCTCGTACCCGGTATGGCATCGGGTACGAGTCCGCCTCCAGAGAGTAAGGGGCTGCGCCCGGCCGTCAAGGCAGAACAATCCACCTCCGGGCTGGGCGCTAGGTCAGTCCCAGCCTACATGAGCCCGTCGGGATGGCGCCTGTTGGGACGGCGCCCCCTGAGAAACAATAGGAACTATTACATTGTTCTTTTGGGGGCCACTTGGCCACACGTCGCCCAGTGACCAAATCTCAATTAGCGCAACGACAGTCGCTGCCTAGGCCTGGTCACGCAATCTCAGGTCAGCTCCCCGTATGGTCGATCGGAAAGCGAGCGATTCACGCCTGGATTGCCGACTACGCGCCCAGCATGGGAGCAGCGATTGCGTCCTACACGATTTTCTCCATTGCGCCTCTGCTGCCGATCGTCATCGCAGTGGCTGGGCTCACGTTTGGGCAGGACTTGGTGCGCGATCAGCTGGTGCTGCAGCTGCGGGATCTCCTGGGCGACTCCGGAGCGCAAGTTATCAAGCAACTGCTCGTGGGTGCCTCCCACTCTAACCGTCGAGGCCTGGCTGCCGTCATTGGTAGCATTGCTCTGATCATTGGCGCCAGTAGCGTCTTCGCTGAGCTACAGAGCGCACTCAACCACATCTGGCGGACAAGCCCGGCCACTTCACGCGGGCTTGGTCTGTGGCCACTTATTCGAGCGCGCTTATTGTCCTTTGGCATGATCTTAGGCATCGGTTTTCTGCTGGCCGTCTCGCTGACACTTACCACAGCATTACATGCAGTATCAAACTGGTGGACACCGATGTTTGCGGACTGGACGCTCACCCTTCAAATTGCTAACGCTACCTTGAGTTTTGCGATCGTAACTTTGCTGTTCGCGTTTATTTATCGGATACTGCCCAACGCGACCATCGGCTGGACTGATGTCTGGTTTGGCGCACTAGTAACAGCATTGCTATTCGAAGTTGGCAAAGATCTAATTAGCGTGTATCTGGGCGCCAGTACCATCAACACAACGTTCGGTGCAGCAGGCTCCTTTGCCGTGCTGTTGTTATGGGTCTACTATTCGGCGCAAGCGTTCCTACTTGACGCTTCGTTCACATGGGTGTACGCGCACGAGGCTGGAACTTTGCGCAAGCACTGAGGTGCTCGCATTTCACCGACGAGGCCCCGCCTTCCCCACCATTAATATTCCGCTCCGCGCCTCTCGGGTTTTAATACTCGCTGCCGCTGCGCGAAATCTACCGGGCCAAAAGCATTTGGAGATCCGGTGACATCGATATTGAAATCGGCGAAAACGTTGCCGACAGCCACCCGCCCCCGAGGGGGCAGCAATACTCTGCGGACCTCGGGAGCAAGTGAAAAACGCACAGCTGACGCACGGCCACATCACGGACCTGTGCGCTGTCGGCGTACCTTAAATACGCCCCATCAATACCAGCACGACTATCACAACCAGGACGAGGCCCAGTCCCCCAGTCGGGTAGTAGCCCCAACCTGAACTGTACGGCCAGCTTGGCAGTGCGCCGATCAGCAGCAGCACCAGCACGACGATCAGTATGGTTCCCACTTTATTATCTCCAAGGCCACTATGGCCGTAGAGAACTATTGAGCATGTGACGCCAGAACATCAGCGGACAAAGACCTCGCGCGCTGTCAGATAACGCTTATACACGGCACCGCACCATGCCCAGATGCGACATACCTCGGCACAATCAGGCACGCGCCGCGAGCGCAGGCTGCCCGCCAGCTAAGGGCAAATAGAGCATGAATTCACTAGCGTGGCCCGGACCTTCGCTCGCAATATCGACGCGGCCGCCGTGCAATTCTGTTATTCCCTTTACCAGGGATAGACCTATTCCCAGGCCACCCTCCGAACGGGTCACCGATTTATCCATTTGCGAGAACATAAGAAAGATGCGCGGCATGGCTTCGGCGGCTATGCCAATACCATTGTCCTTGACCGCAATACGCATCATGTCGCCCTCAGTTTCGCAACGCAGCTCGATCTTGCCGCCCGCGTCGGTATATTTCGCGGCATTCGTAAGCAAGTTGAGTAGCACCTGCGACAGACGCGTTGGATCGCCATCCAATAGCGCCGTCGGATCGGCCAGCATCACCGACAGAACATGTTGCTTCCTCTCAATCAGAGGACGAGCCGCCTCGACCGCCGCCTCGACTACGCTCGCCAGCGTCACGCGCTCCTTCTTGATATTTAGCTTGTCTTGAGTAATGCGCGCAACATCCAGCAGGTCATCGAGCAGCAGGGCCATGTGCTTTGCCTGCCGCTGGACGACCCTCTGCACCCACTCAAGTTGCTGGGGATTCAGGCGTGGTGAACTTAGTATCTGGGCCGCATTGCGAATCGGCGCGAGCGGCTTACGAAGCTCGTGAGCAAGCGTCTCCAAAAAAAGGTCTTTGCGATATCGGCGTCGCGCAGTGAGGCCTCAGTGGCGCGCAGCTGCTCTTCGGTTCGCTTGGCCTCCTCAATATCGGTATTGGTACCGAACCACTGCTGCACCACGCCTTGCTCGTCGCTCAATGCAACCACGCGCGTAACAAAGCGACGATAGCTGCCATCCGCGGAGCGCCGCGGATACTCCATTTCAAAGGGCGAGCCGCTGGCGAGGGAGGCGCGCCGGCTCTCGAGCACCACAGGCATCACTTTCGCGTCATGGATCTTTCGCGAGCCCTCATTCTCCATATCAGCCGGCGTGGTGCTGGTATAGTCATACCATCGGCGGTTAAACCAACGCATGGTGCCATCGGCCGTAGCCATCCAGGCGAGCTGCGGAATCGAGCCCGGCCATGCCTCCATCATGAAGGCCTTGCTCCATGACCTGCGCCTCCTCGCCAGCGATCAGCTCCAGGATATCTATGCCGTCCAGGGACCAGAAGGCGAGTGGGTCCGCGTCGAGGAAATCACTCTTAGTTACGTCGTTGTCCACATCTGGGACGACCGACGGCTGGTGCTGCCACTCAGCCATTTTTTCGAGAAGCCATTCCAGAACTGGACCAGAAGTTCGGCGGCACTCACCGGAAGTGTGCTGCTTTGGGTCGACTCCTTGTTCGATGTTGAAGCGGCACGCGCCGCGCTCAAGCCAATCATTGAAGGTAGTTCGGTGTGGGATAGGCGGTTTTGGAATCTGCAGGTCAGCGATACCTGCGAGAAGTGTATGCAGTTGCGAGTGCTGGCGACGTCGGTCGATTCGTCGCGCAGTTGGGACCTGCGTTGCGAGATTTGTGAAAAACTCCTGGCCTATATCAAGCACACTCACCCAGAGAGCTTGCACCGACTCCGCGGCGAAATACTCGAATCAGCTGCAGCGCCGGCGCGGTCGGCAAACTGAGTCACTATCGGGATCGACAGTGCGCTAACGTCCGGCACTAATGCAGATGGTCGGGCGCTGTCACGAAGGGTTCTTGTAGGACGGCGCCGACAGCCGGACAGGACACCTGGGATCTGACGAGCTACCGCCGATACCACATAGTTGGCGGCCCGTTACCTGGGTGCAACAAAGGGTGCTACGTCTTGGCTGCAATAGTGCACTCGCGTCTGAAAGAGGGTAGTGCGGCGGCACATGGCGCGATCTGGGACGGCAAGGGCACCAATTTCACCTTGTTCTCGGCCAACGCTACTCGGGTCGACATTTGCCTCTTTGACAGCAAAGGCGAGCGCGAGCTGGAGCGGATCACTTTACCGGAGTACACGGATCAGATCTGGCATGGGTATCTGCAGGACGTGAATCCCAGCAGCGTCTACGGGTTTCGCGTCCATGGTCCGTACGAGCCCACTGCAGGCCACCGCTTCAATCCGAATAAACTGCTGCTGGATCCTTATGCACGCGGGCACACCGGCGAACTTCGGTGGGCGCCGGAGTGCTTCGGCTACACGATCGGCTCGGCGGAAGAGGATCTCTCGTTTGATGAGCGGGACAGTGCTCCATTCATGCCTAAGTGCGTGGTAGTAGATCCAAACTTCGACTGGCGCGGTCAACCGCGCGTCAGAAGCGTACCCTGGGACCACACGATTATTTACGAAGCCCACGTCAAGGGCTTCACGAAACGCCACCCAGCGGTACCGCCTTCACAGCAAGGCACGTATGCCGGCCTCGGTGTGAAGGCCGTTGTCGACTACGTGAGGTCGCTGGGCGTGACATCGATCGAGCTACTGCCAATACATACCTTTATCCAGGACAGCCAACTGCTCCAGCGGGGCCTCAGTAACTACTGGGGCTATAACAGCATTGGCTTTTTCGCCCCGGACCCGCGTTACGCCTCGGAACCAGAGCAAAGCCTGCGAGAATTCAAGGAAATGGTATCCCGATTCCATGATGCGGGTCTCGAAGTAATCCTGGACGTAGTCTACAACCACACGGCAGAGGGCAATGAGCGCGGTCCGACGCTATCGTTTAAGGGTATTGATAATGCCAGCTACTATCGGCTTGCCCCGGACTCGCGCTACTACATCAATGATACGGGGACCGGAAACACCCTGAACCTGTCGCATCCGGCCGTCATCGAGATGGTAGTCGATAGCTTGCGTTACTGGGTCAATGAATTGCACGTGGATGGATTTCGCTTCGATTTAGGTACGATTTTGGCGCGTGAGCCGAGTGGGTTCGACACCCAGAGCGGGTTTCTTAAGGTCTGCAACCAAGACCCGGTGTTGCGCAGCGTAAAGTTGATTGCTGAGCCCTGGGACTGCGGCCCTGGCGGGTACCAAGTTGGCGCTTTTCCACCCGGCTGGGCCGAGTGGAACGATCGCTACCGCGATGCGGTGCGCGATTTCTGGAAGGGGAGCGCAGCTGCGGCCGATCTCGCACCGCGCTTGTGCGCTTCAGGGGACATTTTCAATCGCCTGGGGCGGCGGCCGTCGGCCTGCATTAACTTCGTGTCAGTGCACGATGGCTTCACGCTGAATGATCTGGTCAGCTACAACGAGAAGCGTAATGAAGCCAATGGCGAGGACAATCGCGATGGCACCAGCGACAACCACTCATACAATTATGGCGTCGAAGGGCCCACAGACGACACGGAACTTATTGAGCTGCGAAAGCGCCAAATGCGTAATTTGCTCGCTACGTTGCTGCTCTCCCAAGGCACACCAATGCTGCTAGCGGGGGATGAATGCGGTCGTACGCAGCAGGGGAATAATAATGCCTACTGCCAGGACAATGAACTCAGCTGGATAGACTGGAGCTTGGTCGATGCGGAGGCAGAACAGGTTCAGTTCGTCAGGCAACTGTGTACGCTGCGCCACAAATATCCGATTCTGCGTCGCAATCGGTTTTTGACAGGGGAAGTCGATGAAGAGCTGGAGATTCGGGACGTGAGTTGGATCAATGCTACCGGTGCCCCAATGCAGGAGACCGAGTGGCTTGATACCTCGATGCGATGTTTTGGCATGCTCCTCGATGGGCGCGCCCGCCCGACGGGCCTAAGGCAGCGGGGCACCGAGGCCACCCTGTTGTTGCTCTTCAATGCCCATCATGATTTTGTTGAATTCACATTGCCGGAGTACCCCTATGGGCGCGCTTGGGAATTGCTGCTGGATACGAATATTTCGCATCGGAAAGTGAAGTGCGTGGCCGCAGCCGGCGAGATATATGGACTCACCGCCCGCTCGCTAGCGCTCCTTGCACTTGATATTTGATATGCATCACGGCTGATGCATCGTATCGAGGGCCGAAAATAGGTCAATATCCTACAAGGCTGTCGGACTTGCTCCTACGCGGTCATCCCAAGCCGATCACTATCTTGTGTTGAACAACTCCTTGCGGCTCTCGCGCCGCGTGAACAAGCAAAGGACGCTTCAGCATGAGCACTTGGGCATTGGTTCTGGCGGGTGGGGAAGGCCGTCGACTGGAACAACTTGCAACTGAAGAAGGGGGGCGTCTCACGCCAAAACAGTTTTGCTCGCTGGCGGGCGGTTTATCGCTACTGGAAGAAACCTTGCGGCGCGCCAGACGTGTGTGCGATGCATCAAAGGTCTGCGTGGTAGTAACTGAGAGTCATCGCGAGTGGTGGGCATCCGCGTTGCGGGATCTACCATCGGAGAACATCATTGTGCAACCCACCGGACGCGGCACGGCGCACGGCATCATGCTACCGGTTCTGCATATCGTAGCGCGCGATCCGGAGGCCACGATACTTGTGCTGCCATCTGATCACTATGTACACGATGAGGAAGTACTGCGCAGGTCCATGCGAAGCGCCACTGCGCGGGCGAAACTTAGGCCGCAGCAGGTGTTCTTGCTGGGAATACAGCCCGATGAGGCTGACACGGAGTTGGGCTACATCGTCGCGAAAATGCCGCTCGTTGGACGTTGCGGACCGGTGTCGCAATTCGTAGAGAAGCCAACAGCCTGGAGCGACATCAGTCGCCTGCGCCTTCAAGGCGCGCTCTGGAATTCATTCATATTTGCCGCATCCGGATGCGGCCTTATTGCCCTATTCCCGAAAACGTTCGGTGCCACTCTCGAGACCATGCGGTCGGCGGTAGAACTGGATCGGCCAGCAGGCAATACCTGGGCGACGAACGCCCTGTATCGCACGCTACCAAGTCTGGATTTTGCGAGAGATGTACTCGTGGGCCAAGAGGCTTCGCTGCAAATCGTGGCGGTTCCCTCATGCGGCTGGTCGGATCTGGGCACCCCGATCCGTTTGGAGCGCACCCTGCGCAGGCTCGAGAAACAGCCCCAGCCGATTGCGCAAGGCGCGCAGGGGTCGCCCCCCTTGATCCTTCGGGAGCAATTTGAGCGCCTCGTACTGCGTTCAAATGCACATTAGCCCTGCCTCGCATGCGGCGTGTCCATGTGATGCCCTTTGGGGCGCAAGTCACGCCGGCCGGGGTGCACTTCCAATTGTGGGCGCCAGCGGCACGTAGCGTCGAACTTGTGCTATATGGTTCCGGCGGTGCGATCGCACAGCCGATGTCGGGCGGCGCTGGGTGGTTCGAGCGCCTCGAAACAGCGGCAGCTGCGGGAAGCCGCTATCGGTTCCGCATCGATGGCGAACTCGAAGTCGCGGATCCCGCTTCGCGTTGCAATGCTGAAGATGCTGACGGTCCAAGCTCCGTAATTGATCCGGCCAGCTTCGACTGGGGCCCGCAGGTGTGGACCGGCCGACCGTGGCACGAGGCAGTCATCTACGAAATTCACGTGGGCACTTTTAC
>Ga0182016_10003126_pt1 | contig 19068 bp, 18 predicted proteins | sample 712S2MmetaG_FD_120491 | JGI IMG/M metagenome (GOLD analysis project Ga0182016, IMG submission 120491) | Permafrost microbial communities from Stordalen Mire, Sweden - 712S2M metaG | ecosystem: Environmental > Terrestrial > Soil > Wetlands > Permafrost | place: Sweden: Stordalen | collected...
CCCCTGACCCCTGATTTCTTACCGCCGTGGGCCGCCGCGACCGCCACTCGGACGGCCACCTCGACCACCGCCGGGACCACTGCGACCACCACTCGGCCGTCCGCCACGGCCACCTTGATGACTTCCGGTGGGCTCACGCCGCTCGCCATCGCGATTGAAATTCTGCTCCGAGCTGGGCTCGTCGGCGCGTTCGTGTCCGCCTTCGAAGGTCACGGCAGGCCCTTCGCCGCCATCGGCGCCTTCGGGAGGAGCTTCGCCGCCACCCATCTTCGCGCGCTGCTCCTTCAAGATAGCTTTGCGCGACAGCTTAATGCGATTGCCCTCGACGGCCAGTACCTTCACCAGCACCTGATCGCCCTCTTTCAGTTCGTCGCGAACATCGTTGATGCGATGCTCGGCGACTTCGCTGATGTGCAGCAATCCATCGGTACCCGGAATGATTTCGACAAATGCTCCGAAGTCCGCCAACCGCGTCACCTTGCCGAGATAAGTCTTGCCGACTTCGGCGGTCGCGGTGATGTCGCCAATCATCTGCAGCGCTTTGGCCGCCGCCGCCTGATCGCTGGACGACACGTTGACCTTGCCGCTGTCTTCCACGTCGATCTTGACGCCGGTGGCTTCGATGATCCCGCGAATCACCTTTCCGCCCGGTCCGATCAGGTCGCGGATCTTGTCGGTGGGAATCTGCAGCGTGTAGAAGCGCGGTGCGAACTCGCTCAACGTGGTGCGCGACTCGCCAATCACTTGGGTCATCTTGTCAAGGATGTACAGCCTGCCCGCACGTGCCTGCTCCAGCGCCTCGCGCATGATCTGCGCCGTGATGCCCATCACCTTGATGTCCATTTGCAGCGCGGTAATGCCATCGCGGGTGCCGGCAACCTTGAAGTCCATGTCGCCGTAATGATCTTCCGCGCCCGCAATGTCGGTGAGGACCGCGTAGTCGTCGCCTTCCTTCACCAGCCCCATGGCCACACCTGCAACCGAAGCCTTCAAGGGAACGCCCGCGTCCATCAAGCTCAGCGAAGCTCCGCAAACCGTTGCCATCGACGACGATCCATTCGACTCCAGAATGTCCGACACCACGCGCATGGCATACGGCCAATCGGTGTCGCTGGGAAGGACTGCGGAGATGGCGCGTTCGGCGAGCGCCCCGTGGCCAATCTCGCGGCGGCCCGCTCCGCGTAGGAACGCAACCTCACCCACCGAGAACGGCGGGAAGTTGTAGTGCAGCATGAAGCGCTTCTTGGCTTCGCCTTCGAAGGCCTCCAGCCGCTGCATATCTTCGCCGGTTCCCAAGGTCGTCGTGACCAGCGCCTGCGTCTCGCCCCGGGTGAAAATCGCCGATCCGTGAGTACGCGGCAACACGCCAACTTCGATCCAGATATCGCGAATCTGGTCGAACTTGCGGCCGTCGGGACGACGCTTCTCTTTGATTACTTGCTCGCGGAAAATCTGTTCGCGCAGCAGGTCGAAATACTTGCTCGCCTTCTTGCGTCCGGCTACGTCTTCTTCCGGGACCGCTGCCTTGATTTCGTCCTTGAGCTGTTTGATCAGCGCATAGCTTTCGTGCTTGGGATACTTCTCGGTGTTCACCGCATCCAGTAAGCGTTCGCCAAACTTCGAGCGCAGCTCGCCCAGATAGGCTTCGTCAGTGACCACCGGCTCGACCACGCGCTTGGGCTTGCCAACCTTCTGCGCCAGATCGCTGATGGCGGCGCAAATCTTCTTGATCTCCTGGTGGCCAAACTCGATGCCCTGGACCACGGTTTCTTCCGAAACTTCCTTCGCCCCCGACTCGATCATCACAATGCCGTCGGCAGTACCTACGACCATCAAGTTCAACTTGCCGGCGCGCTGCTCGTCATAGGTGGGATTGATAACGAAGTTGCCGTCCACCTGCCCGACCCGGACCGCGCCAATCGGGCCGTGGAACGGAATGTCGGAGACGCTGAGCGCCACCGACGCGCCGTTAATGCCGGCCACATCGGGATCGTTGGTCGTGTCCGCAGACAACACCATGGCGATCACTTGCGTCTCGCAGCGAAAGCCTTCGGGAAACAGCGGTCGGATGGGCCGATCGATCTGGCGGCTGGTAAGGATTTCGCGCTCGCTAGGCCGCCCTTCGCGCTTAATGAACCCGCCGGGGATCCGTCCCGCAGCATAGGTATATTCGCGATAGTCAACGGTCAGCGGGAAAAAATCGATGCCCTCGCGCGGATCGGGATTGGCGCAAGCCGTGGCCAGCACAACATTGTCGCCAATGCGCACAATGCAGGAGCCGTGCGCCTGCTTGGCTAATTTTCCGGTTTCAAAGTGAATGGACTTGCCGCCGGCCAGTTCGACCGTAACTTCATGTTTGTTGACGCCGTGTAATGAGGCGCTCATTTCGTCAGTCATTTCTTAAGTTCCTTCCGTTCCGAACGCAACCGATAAAGCCCTGCCATCGCCGCAAGCTGGCTTTCGCGCGCGAGTCTCAACCACCGCGCCCCAGCGACGATATGGGAGATGGAGTGAAGTAACGTCAGCCGAGAGAAGCTGGACGAATTTTGTGGGCGCACCCCGCGCCCGGATGTCTTACATTCCCGGAATCACAGTTCCGGTTCTCCCCATAGGCGCCGCATGCAAGCCGGTCGGGAAAAGGTCGATGCACAAATACGCCGCAGCGTGGTTGTTCAGTGGCTGGCAAAAAGACTATTTGCGGATGCCATGTTTCTGAATGACGGCTTTGTAGCGTTCGGTATCGCACTTTCTCAGGTAATCGAGCAAGCCGCGACGCCGGCTCACCATCATAAGTAGACCGCGCCGGGAGGCATGGTCCTTCTTATGCGTCTTGAAATGCTCGGTCAATTCGCCAATCCGGGTACTCAGGATGGCAATCTGAACTTCCGGGGAGCCGGTATCGTGATCGTCTCTCCGGTTCTGTTCAATCAAGGCGGCTTTTTTCTCTCGGGCTAACACTGAATCAGCTGCGCTCCTACTCTTTTATCGTATGTTGTTACGTCGTCAAGAATAACACGCAGCGCAACAGACAGCAAAGCGGCTCTGGTTAGGTAGTGTCTTAATTTGGATTCTTGTTGGTCTGTTCGCCCTCCAAATCTGGATGCAACCGCATTTCCCAAATCGTAAATGACTTCGGTTTGTATCAGGGCACGACTTTAGTCGTGCCGAAAGATGCGCTTCAAAGGTCAGGGCTTTAGCCCCTGCAAAATGTCCTCAGGGCTAAAGCCCGATTTGGTTGCTGCTTTTACGGCCCGGCTGAAGCCGGGCCCTGATACAAGTCGCAACCTGACGCAATTTATGAGACACCTTCTAGTTGCTCAGTTTCTTCAACACCCACGCCATGTTTTTTCCCAGGACCTTCATCGTCCGAACTGCCTCTTCGTCTTTTTCCACATCGCCCGGCTCGAGTCCTATACCGATGTTCCAATATGACGATCCCGGCACGATCATTTCGTTGATCAGAAAGAAGTGGTTCAAGGCATCGAACGCGTGAATCGCTCCCGCCCGGCGCACCGCGACGACAGCTGCTCCAACCTTCCGCCGAAACATGCCGTCGTTCGCCTTCGAAACCAGACAGGCCCGGTCAATCAAGGCCTTGATCTCCGGAGAAATGTCGGCGACGTAGGTGGGCGAACCCAGCAGGATGCCGTCTGCCTGCTCCATCTTCTCGATGTAGACGTTGCCCATATCGTCGGTTTGCGCGCACCGGCCATCCTTTTTCTTCGAGCATTGCCGGCAGGCCAGGCAGCCGTGGATTTTGGCCCCGCTCAGCTCTACCAGTTCGGTCTTGATGCCTTCCTTTTCCAGTTCCCCCAGAACATACCGCAGTAAGATGGCGGTGTTTCCGCCTTTGCGGGCGCTGCCGTTGAGCGCCACGACTTTCAACTCATTCCCATGCATGAATCAACGTCTCCTTGCCAAACCTTCTATTTTCTCTCTTCGTCAGATGGATGGAACAAGAATCCGCCCGCAATCCAGATGGTTGGTTCAATTCAGGACTTTATTGGGAATAAGTAGAGCTACGCTGCTGGCTGTTTATTGTTTAGTGAATGTTGGACAGCGTAGGAACGTGCTCGTGGAATGGTCAGTTCCGGGAATGAAATTCGCTATCCAGTCAGGACAATAAGCGGGCCACGGCTGCTTCTACGTGGATCTTCGTGGTGTCGAGAAGCGGAATTCCAGCCGCGTTGTCCTGGCTCAGAACGAGCGGTAACTCCGTCCCGGCCAGGACAACGCACTCAATTTGCTCTTGCTCTCGCATTCTGTGGATGACTTCCAGTAGTCGCGCTCGAGTCGAGGGCAAGAAGATGTCTTGCAATAACTCGTTCACGTACTTGTCGTGAATGTAAAATTGCTCGTCTGCAACCGGCATAACCAAGGCAATTCCCTCCCGCGAGAAGACGGCAGGATAGAAATCGGCCTGCATGGTGAAGCGCGTCCCCAACAATGCAGCTTTCTCAATTCCGCGGGCCTTTGCCTCTGCGCAAGTAGCTTCCACGATGCTAAGCAGTGGAATCGGCGATCGCTGTTGCAACTCATCGAACACGATGTGCGGGGTGTTGGCAGCTATCAAACCAAAATCAGCACCGGCTGCGGCAAGCCTCTTGACCTCGGGAACCAAATAGTCGATCACCCCGGGCAAGTCGTGATTCTCCATCAGAGCCAGGAGTTTTTCCACATCAACGCTGTTGAGAAGAATAGAAGGCGAGCCGCCATCCGGCCGTTGCCGGCGGTAGCCGGCAATCAACAATCGATAATATGCAATCGTCGACTCAGGCCCTATGCCGCCGATGATTCCGATTGTTTTCATCTGCTGCGTTCCGTTGCGAGTTTCCATTCTACGGGCAATGCCAGGTCGCGAAACGATATGCGGGATGTTGGCAGCAACGATGACTAAATCACGCCCGCGGCGGCAAGCCCTTCAATGGCCGCCGGGCAGCGGCCGGCCCAGCTATTCACACAACGAAATTATGATACGATAGCGCGCATTCGCGGCGCGAGGAGGCAACTGTGGCAACCCCATCATCGCTCCCCTTCGGGTATGAGGTGGAACTGTCAGGTGACATCACGCTGGTGAAGTGTCATGGCAGGCTGGTCAGCGAGACTGCGGGCGATTTAAAGCAGCTGATCAAACCGATGATACCCAAATGCCGTCGCATCGTGCTGGACCTCACCGATGTCAACTTTGTGGACAGTTCCGGTCTGGGTACGCTGGTTGGGCTGAAAGTGTCCGCCGGCGCGGCGGCATATTGTAGCCTGCAGTTCATCAACTTCTCGCCACTCGTCAAGGAACTGCTGCACACTACCAAGTTGAGCCAGTTACTGGGGTCTTAGTTGGGACCCTGCGCCGCGCGTCTCGCAGCGCTGTTCCTTTCCGGACTCAGATCGTTTGCCGCCGACGGCTTCCGAGTACGCTGATGCGCGTGTTCGGTGCCAGCCCGATTCAAAATTGCTGTGTCCGCGAAGTTCGGGTAGAGCGGCGCTTCAGGTCCGCGTCACCGCGGTTCTCTTAGGTACGGCTGAATTTGGGGCAGCCTAGACGCGGACCTTCAGGTCCGCTCTACTGGATACAGCTACTCGGAAATCGCGCTAGTCGCAAAGCTTATCGCGTCGCTTTTTCCAACAAATACATATACGAGCGATAGATCTGCCCGGTAGCTCGGCTCATGCCGATCTCGCAGGTGCGGCTGCTGGAATAGCATTCCTCGGGATGCTTCGCCTTCACCTCTGCCGCTTCGTGCTTGGTGGCCGCCTGGGTCAGCTCCGGAACCAGGAATCCGCGATCGCCCGCGAACCCACAGCAACCGGCGTCGGCGGGAATCGTGACCTCGTCGCTGCAGGCGCGGGCAATCCCTTCCAGCTTCGCCGTGATGCCCATCTTGGTCACCGAGCATACCGGATGCAGCGCTACGGAACGCGACTTGGTCTTGATTTGCAGCTTCGGCAGCAGGGTGTCGTGAACGAACTCGATGGCGTCGACAAACCGCAGCCGGTCGAAGCGCACCTGGTTCTCGTCCGTCAGGTAAGACCGGGCGGTCCTAAACCCGTAAGTGCAGGGGCTGGTATCGATCACTATGGGCAGTTTTCCTTGCTCCGACCAGCGCCAGAAGCGCTCCATCGCCGCGTTGATGGCGATGGCATGGGCGCGGGTCAAGCCCTTCGAAGAAAATGGTGTGCCGCAACAGGTTCCGGCCACGTCGTGCGGTATGTAAACCGGGATGCCGGCGCGGCTCGCCAGATCAACGGTTACCTCCATCAGCGAGCGATCTTCCGGCTCACCGGGCAGCCGTCCCATGACGCGAGAGATGCAGGCTGGGAAGTAAACCGCCTCGGCGCGCACCTTTTGGGTTTTCGGCACCGGCCCCGCCGCATAGGGCGTATCGGGCATCCATTCACTCAGGTTATCGCCGGCAAAACGCTTCATGGCGCGGGTCAGCGACTGCATGCGTTCCATCCCGATCACGTTCTGCGTGGCGTGCCCCAACCGCAGCGCGGTGCGCAACAGGCGTTCGGTAAGACTGAAGTTCCTAGCGATGCGCACCGCCCATTCATGGGCGCGGCTGGAAGCGCGAATATTGCGGAAGCGCTTCACCAGCTGTCCGGTGTCAATGCTGACCGGGCAAGCGATGGCGCAAAGGCCATCGGTGGCGCAGGTGTCGAGCGCCATGTACGGGAACTCGCGATCGAGATCGTCATATAGTGCGGAATGGTTGCCGGCTTCGTGCAGCCGCGCCATCTCGCGCCGCACCACGATGCGCTGGCGCGGGGTCAGCGTCAGCTCGCGGCTGGGACACTTAGGCTCGCAATAGCCGCACTCGATGCACTTGTCGATTTCCGGTTCCACTGACGGCAACTGCTTCAGGTTGGCCAGATGCGCGTTTCGATCCGGGTTGATGATGACGCCCGGGTTCAGTAGATTGTCGGGATCGGCCAGCTCCTTCAGCCGCCGCATGATCTGGTATCCTTCAGGCCCCCACTCGGTTTGGACGAACGGCGCCATGTTGCGACCGGTGCCGTGTTCGGCCTTCAACGCGCCGTCATAGCGCCCCACCACCAACTCGACGACATCGTCGATAAAATGCTTGTACTGATCGATTACCGTCTGATTGTTAAAGCTCTGGGTAATGACAAAGTGGAGGTTTCCGTCCTTGGCGTGACCGAAGATGATGGCGTTCTCGTAGGAGTGACGGCGGAAAAGATCGGTCAGCCCGTGGGCAGCATCGGCCAAGGATTCGATGGGGAAGGCAACGTCTTCGATGATCACGGTGGTTCCGGTCTTGCGCACCGAACCTACCGACGGAAACATGCCGGCCCGAATGTTCCATAGCAAGGCTTGTTCCGACGCGACGTGGGTAAACCGTGCCGGCTCGCACAACTTGAGACCGCCGACAGATTCAGCAGCCAGCTTCTCCAGCTCTGAACGCTCGCCCTCATCAGCCGACTGAAACTCCACTAGCAACCCGGCCGCGGCATCTGGCAGCGAGCGAATCGAGGAGGGAACGCCCGTCTTGCCTTCTACCGACCGAAGCGACGCGCGGTCCATGATCTCCAGCGCCTTCGCCCCGGCCTGCCGCAACGGCACAATCGAATCCGCCGCCGCATACAGATCGGGAAACAGCAGCAGCCCGGTGTACTTCACCGGCAGATCGGGAACTGTGTTCAGCACCGCCTCGGCAATGAAGGCCAGCGTCCCTTCGGAGCCGATCATTACATGCTGAAAAATATCTACCGCGCGATCGAAGTCAAGAAACGCGTTCAGCGAGTAGCCGGTGGTGTTTTTCATCCGGTACTTGTTGCGAACGCGCTCTCGCAAGGCCGGGTCCCCTTCTAACTTGGCCTTCAACTCCAGAACGCCGCGCGCCAACGCGGGTTCGCGGGCGTGAAATTCGTCATCGGCATCCGGTTGAGAGGTATCGATCACCGTCCCTGACGGCAACATGAACTTCATGGAATGCAGAGTGTGATAGGCGTTCTGCTGGACGCCGCAACACATTCCGCTGGAGTTGTTGGACAGGATTCCGCCCAACGTACAGGTGGCGATGGACGCCGGATCGGGTCCAATCTTGGCGCGATAAGGGACTAGCGCCCGGTTGGCGCTTGCGCCGATCACCCCTGGCTGCACCCGGATCCGCTTTCCGCTCTCTTCCACCGTTACGTCGCGCCAATGGCGCGCCACCTCCACTAGCAGGCCGTCGGAAATCGATTGTCCGGACAGGCTGGTGCCGGCGGCGCGGAAGGTCATGGGAATTCGTGTCTGCTGGCTGAAGCTGAACAGCGCACGGATCTCCTCCAGATTCTGCGTCTGCACCACCGCCTTGGGGATCAGCCGGTAGAAGCTGGCGTCGGAAGCGCAGGCGATCAACTCAATGGGGCGAACCAGAATGCGTTCTTGGGGGATGAAACCGTTCAGGGCCAACTGAATTTCTTGGGACGAAATTTCCGCCGGAGCGACGAGGGTTGCAGCCATTGTTGTTCCTTCGCCTGTCGGCCGGTGCCGGCAAGCTACGCACACGGCGGATGATGGAAGACCTTTGCCCGCGGTGCTGCGCCTAGTCTGAATCTAAGGCAGCAGGTCATGGCGAGGCGCGGAAGCTGGTCACAATGGGTTGTGATGGAAGGCACAGGACGGGTTGCAGGCTATTGCAGGGATACGGGATCGGCAGCGGATTCGACCCCCAGCAGCCATCCGCCGCCGCTCGACGCGTAGGGAAATTGTTGTCCAAATCTTGCTGGCGACTTTGGTCGAGAGTATTATGCACTGTTCCATTAATCCGCACTTTCTCTGTAGCATTTCCTAGTTCTGCGTGAGGCGAAATCATGTTCAAATACGGTTCCTTCGCAATTGGCTTATGCTTTCTCTTGACTTCGGCGTTTTCCCAGTCTCCGGCGGCTAACCCTCAGAGCGGGGACCAAAAAGCTCTGCTGCAGGAAAAGCTCAATTCACAATTTAAGTTAACCAAAACCACGGATGACAAGACGGACGTCGTCACCGCAGGCTCCGTTCTGGTGCTGCACAAAGACGGACTCCTGATGTTCAGCATTGATACTAAGATTCCGCCAACTAGCACTTACAAAGACGGGAAGCTGGGAATGGGCTTCGGAGCTACGCTCGCCACGGATATGGCCTTAGGTCAAGCTCAACCAGGTGCCACTGTTAGCAGTGTTCCGCAGCGTAAATTTGTGGCGGGAGAAAAATTCTGGATGGTCGCGTCTGCGGTTAAGGATGACGGCGTCATCTTTGTTTTCTACAGCGATCCCTACCAGGACGTTCGCTACTATGGGCAATTAAAGATTCCGTTCCAGAAACACACGGTGCCTCCGGCCGATGACGTGATGAAGACCATCGCTGAGGTGATAACGGCACAGCCCGACGATAACGCAGCTCAAAATTCGCCGCCGCCCCCCGATACTCAAGCGATGAAGCCGATCCCGCCACCTCCGCCGCCGCCGGACGCGCCGCCACCCCAACCCAAGACGATTTCCGTCGGCCAGACGAGGGACCAGGTCGTGGCGATCTTCGGACAGCCGCAGAAGGTGGTCAACCTCAAAACCAAGGAAATCGACTACTATCCCGATATGAAGGTGACGTTCATTGGCGGCAAGGTCACCGATGTGCAGTAGCCATTGGAGTGCTCTTACCCGCTAGACAAAGAATCCCCTCCGAACGTCGACGGGAGGGGGTCACGTACGCGCTCAAGTTAGCCGGAGACCAAGATTCTAGCTACCGCACGGCTGCATCTTCCGAAGGCTTCTCCGCCTCGGCCCGCAGCAACAAACCGCTGCCGGCGTGCACCACGACATTCTTCTTCGATCCCAGGACGATATTCCCCACCGGGTCTTTTAATCCGTCGTACACAATCACTAGGCCTTTTCCAAAGCCGTAAGCGCCGCACGCGTAAGGCGAAATATCCAGAGTGCGCCTGTGGTGCCCGGCTGGTCGACCCGGCCGCCGCAGCCTGGATTCGGGGCACCGCTGAAGTGCACTGCCCGTCCCCAAGACTTTTCCGGGTTATCAGGACGGAAGGCCGCATCGCCGCCCAGCGGGGCCAGCATCACCGCGCTGGGCGGCGTGGCGTCCGGCTCGAACAACGGCACTTGTGCGTCCTGCACCGCCATCATGCTCGCCAGCGCCCGCAGATTGGCCGTGAACGGCATTTCCCGTTCGTGAAATACAATGTGGTCAAACTGGAGGGCAATCCACGCCGGGGAAACACCATCGCCAGGGTGAACTTGATCGACGTGGCCAAACACCTTGGCAGCTTCGGAAATTCCCCCTTCGGCCAGCAGATCACTGACCAGCGGGTTTGCAAGTGCCGGCCATACCTGTCACGCTCTTTACCTTAAAAACCGGCTGCTCCTTCGCGGTCGACTCAGCGCCTTGGGTGGTGGTGTCGACTGTCCTCACGCCCGGCATACCGGTTACCTTGACTTGTTGGCCGACATAGTGGGTTAGCTTGTTGGCTTCATTTGAGAGTTGGTACGAGGTGCCATTGCTGTCGGTGAGTCTGTAATGGCTGTCAGAGAACTGCAGGCAGCCTTCAATGGTAGTAAGACTGGACGTCTTGCCCGCAGTCTGGCCTGCAGCTTGCACTTGCAGCCAAACTGCCGTGATTAGGAGCGCTACAGTAACCATCGTTGTCTTGCGCACAAACATCCTCCCTTTCGGCTTGCGCCGTTGCCGGGTTTCGATTTATTCCCAGCCCGTGAGCGATTATGTATCTCTTACCACTGGAAGACAACCTATTTCTTCTCTCCAGTGAGGTCCTGGACGGCACGGCGCTGGTCTGCCCCTGTTCTCCAGTCCGCACCAGGGCTGGCCGCATCGCCTGTGTAACCCGGTCCGCGGAGCCAGGGCCGTGTCAGTACGCGCCATCCGGGTCCGAAGATCGTCGGCCGCTTACCGGGCACCCTATTGGCACGCGTCCGCTATGCGCTTCACGGTTCTTACTTCGAACACCGGCTGCTCGACCGCACTTGATCCAGCACCTGCCAGCGTACTGTCTACAGTCTTGATCCCGGGTTTGCCGGTAACTTCGATTTGACGGCCAACCTGGTGCCCAAGCTTATTAGCAGCCCCCGAAAGTTGATGGGTGGGCCCATTGGTCTCGGTGAGTAGATAATGATTGCTGTCGATGCGCAGACACCCTGCAAGCGTGGTCAAGTCGGACGCTTTGCCGGAAGGCGGTTCAGCACCGGACGACGGACCAGCTGATTGCCCTTGTAAGCAAATGGTCAAAATCGGCAGCACGAAAGTCAGTATCATTGCCTTGCGCATAAAGAGCCTCCTGGCGGCGTCTCCGCTGCGCTCATCTTAAAGACGCGCTATCCGGCGGTCAACGCACTTACCGATATTCCGAATCGGGCGAGTTTACTGAGCTTGAATCTGGCAAAGAAAACGGGCGACTCACTCGCGCGGCCGCCCGTTCCAGTCCAGAGGTTGTGGGTTGCTAGAAGGTGAACACCGGTCCGAACTCCGAACGCCAATCGACCGAAGTGCAAGTTGGCACACCGGCGACCTTCGTGGTGCAAAGACCGCTATTGGCCGGAACCGCGTAGCTGGAGTAATTGCTCTCTTCAAAGCCAAACTGGACCCAAGGGTTCATCTTATAGAAGATGGTTGCGGCCTTGATTGAGCCCTTGATAGGCCCGGCGCCGTCCACGCCAACGTCTTTATCAAGCCTGAAGTCATTGGCATTGGCCGCATCCAAGCCGTACTCGAAGAAGGCCTGCCAGCCGGCATTTCTGCCTTTTGGCTCGGCGTTGAACCAGCGCGAGATGGGGAATCCGACCTGAACGAATCCGCCGTAGCCTCGCACCGGCAGTTGGGGTGCATAGACTGACTGCCCAGCCGCGTTAGTGCCAAAAACCACGGCGGAATTGTCCACCGCCGCGCCATCGGCTGTATTGGTCAGCCCCGCCGTGTGGTTGTAGTAAGACAAGGTCTGGCCGCCAAAAAAGAATCTCAGGTCGGCTCCCATGTAGCCGCTAGCCACCACCGTCGCCCAGCGGGTGGGGAGTGAGATTGCTATCTGATTGCCGTAACCGTTGCTGTGGGTGTCAACCCCGGTCGGGAAGGCAGCTTTGTAATCCGCCGGCACGGCTGAAGCTAGCACTGTATCCTGGCGGGAGGCGTAGAACCCGCTCCACAGGATCTGGGCTGGAACAACGCCGGGAGCTTTGTCCAGTTGGAATTGCAAGACAGCTCTGGACTCCACCTCTGGACGAGACGAGTCTGCGCCCTCACGCTCGCCATATCCGATCTGGCTTGCCAGCCCGTTGACCAGGGTGCAGGTTGTGGCTGTATCCAGTGCTTTGACGGTGCAAGTAACGCTACTTACTGGGAGATCGCCCTCGGACGGCATCATGATCGCAAATTCGGGGGAGAACTTCCAGTCACGCGAGCCGCCTAATTTCTGCACCACCCCTAGGCGCATCTGCGGAGAGCGCTCGTAAAGATTGCCCCAGTAAGCACCATAGAACGTCGTCTCGAATAGGTTCATCAGCGCGCTGGAGCCGAAGATGGTCCAGTCTTGTCCGGCTTCAAAGAAGATGTCCGTGTTAGGCGCCGTGGTCCAGTCGATTCGCCCGAAGGCCAGACGCAGCTGAAACGCATTGCTCCTGATGCTGGAGACGTTGCGGTTGTCAACGGCGCTAAAGTTGCCCTCAAAGTCGCCCTCGATTTGTCCGGTGATGGTGACGTTCTTAGAGATGTCAGGCCATTCGAACTTGGACCCGATGCGGGTGGAACGCGCTTTCATATGCCATTCGGGATTCTTAGTCGGGCCGGTATCGGCAGCCGTGAAGCCCGGCCGGGGAAAATCATCCCCGGTAGGATCAAGTGAGTCATACGCCTCGGTGGCCTTGATGAAGCCGTAGGGCGAGATCTTTGCGCCCGAACCTAGCTTAATGCCAGCCATGCCATCCTTGGTCGGCGGATCAAGCGGGAGCACCCGTACCGGTGCGATGGCCGGACTGACCGTCGGTCCAGTCGGCTCGGGAGGTTTGTTCTGCACCTGACTGTTGGTCAGGTTTGCACTCTGCCCTCCGCCCGACTCTATGTCGACGAGCGAATGCATCGTATCGGCATCGGCGTTGGCGCTTTTCAGATCAGCCGCTTCCGTGGCAGTTACCACGCCCTTCGCCTTCAGTAATAGGAGTAACTGGTCCATTCCTGCGGAGCCGGAAACGTTTTTCAGACTGTTGGCTTCCGACGTGGTCAGGACGCCTTTCTTCACCAGTAGATCGACTAGGGTTGGATTAATAACCGTGCCCACGCTGGCGCCACTAGTGTTGGGAGCGGCTGCCGCCGCCGCGCTAGTTGGGTCCGCGGCGGGGGCGCTTGAATCTGCCGCCGATAGAATCGCTGGCATCAAGAGACATGCAATAGTGATTAGGGTTATTGCCGGTGACCGGAAATACTCACGCATCTTCGCCTCCAGGAGTTAGCGCCAGTCATCTCAGATGGAATGTCTAATGCCGTCGGGCCTACGTCCTGGGGCTCCACCTGTGGATTGGCCTGCGCGGAACTGTAAGGGAGGAGGCCAGTGCGCAAGGCGGACATCCCTCACATTACATTGTGATAAACCGCACATTTCATTTGTGATAAAGCCGGACGCTGAAACCTTCCGCAGTACCGTCAATAGCGGGCTTAGCTCAACTTTAGACCCGGGTTACAACCCGCGACCAAACCAATGCAACTTTTGTGGTAATGGCTCCCGGACTTAGACGCTCAGGGCAAGCAATGTCCAGTGATTGAACGCCCTCGCCGAGCCTCGCGAAAAAAGCGTTTCCAATGGTTATCCGTCACAAACAGCCGTGATGCCTGCCGCTAATCTTTCTTGGTATGACGTGTTACATCTTGGCCTAATCGCGGGCCTATTTCTCTTCCAGGAGCACTTATGCCGGAACAGCAACACCTATCCAAAGATACCAAGATGGCCATGTCGTCCCAATTTTTGGGATTCATGCTGGACGCCTACGACATGGCAATGGTCATTGTCATGGCTCCTATCTTGGGCAAGATTTTCATCTCACCAAAGGGCAGCCTGCTTTGGCAATACATCGCGGTTGTACTTGGATATTCGATTACCATGGCCGCCCGGCCTGTCGGATCCGCATTCTTTGGAGCGTACGCCGATAAGATCGGCCGCCGTTTCCTGTTGCTTTTTACTATAGGCGGCGTCGGAGTCATGTCGCTTCTTTCCGGCTTCCTTCCCACCTACCAACAGGTAGGCGTGCTGGCCTATGTCCTGTATTGCGTCCTGCGCTTCTTTATGGGCTGTTTCTTCGGGGGCGAGTATGCGGTAGGCCACACTTTCGCCATCGAATATGCTCCCCAAGCTCGTCGCGGAGCCATCAGCGGGTTTATTCAATCAGGCTTCCCGCTGGGCTATGTGCTTGCGTCCCTGGTCTTCGCAGCGATTTCCTACTTCGCCGGCAAAGCTATCCTTTACCAGTATGGTTGGCGGATCGCATTCATGACCGGGGTCATTCCGGTATTTCTGGCTCTCTGGATTCGAGGCAATCTGCATGAGTCGCCCGAATTCGAGAAAACCAAGGCCAAAGGGAATATCGAGAAGGCTCCTTTCTTCTCCCTGTTCCGGCGTCCCCAGTTGTGGGACTTCCTGCAAGTCTTTGTCTTCATGACCGGCCTGTTCCTGACGGACTACTCGGTTTACGGATTTCTACCGAAAATTCTTACTCTGGACGGGCGAGGTTTTGATACCACAACCTACAGCCTGATTTATGGATTTGCGCTGTTCCTCTCCTTCCTGGGATACAACTTCTACGGCTGGATCTCAGATAAGACGGGCCGCAAGATTCTGACCCAGTGGTACTGCGTCTTCCTGGTGGTTTTCGGCGTCCCGGTGTTTTACGTGCTGTATCATGCAGCGCTGGCCCGCAATATTCGGATGGCTATTCTGGGGACGTGTATGGCTGGAATGCTAAAGCTGGCCTGGGGCGTAGTCCCGGCGTATCTATGTGAGCGGTTCCCCACCAAGCGTCGCGCAGCGGGAGTAGGTTTCGGCTACTCGGCGGGTGCCATTCTCGGAGCCTGGTTCCCAATCTACGTACTCTGGGCACATAAGATCCCATTTGTTCATGCCATCGAAGGCCAGGACACCTGGCTTTCCCCAGCCGTGATCCTGACGATCGGCGCGATTATGACCTTCGTTAGCCTGCTGTACTCTCCAGAGACCAAGCATCTTCAGCTGGATGAAGTGGGAGAGAAGGAACGCGCGTCGGATGCAGCCAAAGTGGCTGCTGCCGATGCCGTACTTGCCCGGTAGAAACAGACAGCAGGAAAGAGATAATCGGGATTGCTTTTATTCTCGAAACGCCACGGTTCGAAACGTGGCGTTTTTCTTCGCGGTCTACCCAGAAAGCAAAGTCAAAAGGGCGAAACTCACTTTGCGGAACCTTTTCCCCCTCGAATGGAAATAGCGTATAGACCGGGCTGAGGTAAGAGCCGTTCGGTGAGGGTTCGCGGAGACGTCACAATTCTTTACGCTGGCGTTACCAGACTTTACCGTCGAATTCCCGCTCGCGGGGTTTCAACATTTGACAGACGAACTGTCGACAAGGAGAAGCAGATGAAAACGAAGTTTTGGAGCGTTGCCGTTGCGTTGCTGGCCATAGTGCTTTGCGGCACCGCGATGCTGGCATATGCACAGCAGAGTGACGATAGCGGCGCTTCCGCGTGGAGCGGCCACCGGCATGGACACATGGGCTTCATGGCCAAAGAACTGAACCTGACGGATGCGCAGAAGGCGCAGATCAAGACCATCATGCAGACCCAGCGCGCTACCGACCGTCCGCTGATGCTGCAGATAGCGCAGAATCGCGCGGCCATGCTGGCGGCGACCGCGAGCGGCGCCTTCGATCAGGCCAAGGTGCAGTCGCTGGCCAATCAGCAGTCACAGATCATGGCGCAGTTGATGGTGCAAAAGGCTTCCTTGCGCAGCCAGATCTACAACACGGTGCTGACGGCGGACCAGAAGACCAAGGCCGACCAGCTGCGGCAAGACCAGATCACTCGCATCAACGAGCATGTGCAAAAGCTCTCGCAGGCAGGCGCGGAACCGGCGGCCCAATAACTAAGACAACAATCAATCTCGAAGGCCCCTTCAAAGGGTCGGGGACCTTCGACCTCGGCGGTCCGCCACAACGGACCGCTTTTTCGCTGCGGTATACCCGGTAAAGCTGGCCTTCAGGCCAGTGTAAAGGGGGCGCTTCACAACGAACCTTCCATCTGCAGCTCCTCACTGACGCGGGCCTGAAGAGACTGTGTCACAACTGAAAAAGAAAGTTTGTGGTGGAACAAAACGTTAGCAACACCGAATAAACTAGCCGCGCAGCGGCGGCTATGAAGTTAGCCCGGCGCTCAACCACGAGGAATTATTGCGTGCCTCCCAGCCCCAGTTCCCCCGCTACACTTTTCATCGCCTCGATGCAGAGCGCGATGTGCTGGTCCAGATCCACCCCGAGGTCGGCAGCGCCGTTAACAATGTCCTCGCGGCTGACCGAGCGGGCAAAGGCCTTGTCCTTCATCCGCTTTCGTATCGACTTCGCATCCACCTCGGCGAGCGACTTGTTGGGTTTGATCAGCGCCGTCGCCGTGATGAATCCCGCCAGTTCGTCGCAGGCGAACAGCGTCTTCTCCAGATTCGACTCGCGCGGCACGCCTGAATAACTTGCGTGCGATAGGATCGCCCGGCGGATCTCGTCGGAGTAACCTCTCTCCTGCAGTATCTCGCTTCCCTTGAAGGGATGCTCTTCCGCGCTGGGATATTTCTCGTAATCGAAATCGTGGAGCAGGCCCACGACGCCCCACAACTCCTCGTCGCCGCCTAGCTTGCGAGCGTAGGCGCGCAGGCACGCCTCCACCGCCAGAGCATGTTTCCGCAAACTTTCTGACTGGGTGAACTCAGTTAGTAAACACCACGCGTCGCTGCGATTCATTCCGTGTTTCTCCTGAATTCTTCCGGTTTTCTTCCGGTCTGTTGGGTCGCAGTTGCGGATTTTGCACAGCCTTTTCGGTTTTCGCCCGACAATGTACTTGACTCTAGCAGAGGTAATGCCGCAAAGTACGCATACGTTGTTCGTAAGTGCCTGCTCTGGCACTCCCGCAACCTGAATGGCTACGACTCTCGCACCGGTGGATTCCCGGGACGTGGTGAGATGCGACCAATGCCATCTCGTCCAGTTCAGAACCTTTAACAATCTTTGCCGTCGCTGCCGCACGTCCCTGGATGAGGACGAGCCGGAGCCCATCCTCACTCAGCAGTTGCAGTTGGTCGAACCGGAGCCCTCCAGTCGCTCCGAGGTGCAGGTGGCGACGGCGATTCGCAGCCTGCGTCTGCGCGGCGGCTTGAGCCAGCGTCAGTTGGCGCTGCGCATGGGCGTGCCTCGCACCTACGTCTCCAAGATTGAGAACCAGAAAGCGACACCGACGTTGTCCTCGCTGGCCCGTCTGGCGAAAGCGCTGGAGGTGAGTGTGCCCGATCTGCTGCGGGCCTGCGGTCCATCGCGCGACGAGGAGATCAACGAATTGCTGGCCGATCCTTTCATCGCCGAACTGGTGGAGTTCACCTCGCAGCTGAACGCCATGCAGCTTTCCAGCGTGCTGACGCAGGTGCGGGATATGGTGATGCATCCGCGCCGCGGCGCGTAACGCGGCTTAGTTCTCGATGGGATCGACCCGGCGCGGTGGAATTCAGCCTCGACGTGCGCAAACCGGCGTGCGTGAAGGGAAACAGAAGCCGCGTGAACCTAACACCGACCGGAAGAATGCCGGGGCCCGCTGCCTCGGCGTTATTCTTTGGTCGTATTGGCGATGCTGCGACAGTCAGCCTTGAAGAAGAAACTGGGTGCCCCTCGATAAGAGAGCAGGCGTTGTCAAGCGAAACTTCTCCTGAGCGGTGCGCGAGCACTGCTGGCTTCGTCGCTGGGTTCATCACAGCTGAGGACTAACACCGGAGAATCTCGCGATTAATCACGTCCCGGTGGAACCTACCTCGTTCCACCAACCATCGATTCGGCCACAACTTCGACCATGATTCTTCTATGCGAACCTCCAGCCGCCGTCGCCGGTGCGAAAGTGGAAAACGCGTCACCGCACCGATGGTCACTACGAACGCCAGGGCCGTGATCGGCCCGACTCCCGGCTGGGTCAGCAACAACCGCGCCTGTGGATCCTGCTCGGCCGCTTGTTGCGCGGCCCGATCCAAAGGCGCAATCTGCGCGTCCAGATACACCAGCAGTTCGAGCAAATCGTGACGCCGGCACTCGGTCCATCCCACCAGCGGTAACTGACGGAAAGCTTGCTGTCCGGCCACGCTCCACAGCCGCGACTGCTTCTGCATTCCCTGATTCATCGCCAGATGTTGCAGTCCGTTCTTCACTCGGCTGCGGATCTGCACCAGCTTATGCCGATGAATCAGCAACTGCCGCAGATCGCGCTGCTCCCGGCTCGGCGTCCACAACCGCGGAAAGCGGCCTTCCCGCAGCAGCTTCAGAATGTGCCCCGCGTCGCGACGATCCGTCTTCTGCCGGCGCACATAACTGGCGCGGATCTCGGCGGCATCTCCGATCCACACTTCATGGCCTAACTGATGCAACAGATCGACAAACCACGACTTCTTTGTAACCGGCTATGTCGTCATGCCGGAGCATGTGCATCTGCTGGTGAGCGAGCCCCAGCGCAATACTCTGGCGACGGCGGTGCAGGCGTTGAAGCAAGCGGTGTCGCGCCAGTTGATTGGCGAGAGAAAGCATTTCTGGCAGGCGCGCTATTACGACTTTAATGTACGGACGGCGAAGAAGCGGATTGAGAAGTTGCGCTATCTCCATCGCAACCCGGTGAAGCGAAGGCTGGTGGAGAAGCCGGAAAACTGGGAGTGGAGCAGCTTTTGCAACTATGCCAGCGGAGTGGAAGGTGTGGTGGTGCTTTTGACAACCTGACTTGGCCCACCTGTGCTCATCTCATTTGGCCCACCCTAGTTAATAGTTCTCTGCTCGGCAGCGGGTGAGCGGCGTTGCTGCCGGAGCGGAGACCTGCGCGGTCCG
>Ga0182016_10003131_pt1 | contig 19038 bp, 20 predicted proteins | sample 712S2MmetaG_FD_120491 | JGI IMG/M metagenome (GOLD analysis project Ga0182016, IMG submission 120491) | Permafrost microbial communities from Stordalen Mire, Sweden - 712S2M metaG | ecosystem: Environmental > Terrestrial > Soil > Wetlands > Permafrost | place: Sweden: Stordalen | collected...
TGCGTTTATCACCGGCCAAAACCCGATACGCACGGGCCTCACCAAAGTGGGCATGCCCGGAGCCGACGTCGGCCTCAGCGAGAAGGATCCGACGATCGCGGAATTGCTCAAGCCACTCGGGTACACGACTGGCCAGTTCGGCAAGAATCACCTCGGCGACAAGGATGAGTTTCTGCCGACGATGCACGGCATGGACGAGTTCTTCGGCAACCTCTACCACCTCAACGCGGAAGAGGAGCCCGAGGACGAAGACTATCCGAAGGATCCCGAGTTCAGGAAGCACTTTGGTCCGCGCGGCGTGCTGCACTGTAAGGCCGACGGCAAGGGCGGCCAAACGATTGAAGATACCGGCGCGCTGACCAGGAAGCGCATGGAGACGATCGACGACGAGGCCACCGAGCATGCGCTGCGCTTCATCGACGAGGCGCACAAGGCCGGGACGCCGTTCTTCGTGTGGTACAACACGACGGGCATGCACTTCCGCACGCACTGCGCGCCCAAGCATAAGGGCAAGAGCGGACAGGGCGACTACAACGACGTGATGGTCGCCCACGACGAGAACATCGGGAAAATGCTGAACAAGCTCGACGAACTCGGCATCACCGAGAACACGATCGTGATGTATTCGACGGATAACGGGCCGCATTACAACACGTGGCCGGACGCCGGCATCACGCCGTATCGCTCGGAGAAGAACACCAATTGGGAGGGCGGCTGGCGCGTGCCGGCGTTCGTGCGCTGGCCGGGCACGATCAAACCCGGAAGCGTCTTCAACGACATCGTGAGCCACCAGGATTGGCTGCCGACGTTCCTGGCCGCCGCCGGGGAGCCGGACATCAAGGCGAAGCTACTGGCAGGATACACCGCCGGCTCGAAAACCTTCAAGGTGCATCTCGACGGGTTCGACATGACGCCGTATCTGAGCGGCGCGACGGACAAGAGTCCACGCGATAGCTTCTTCTACATCAGCGACGACGGCGACATCCTGGCGATCCGGATGCAGGATTGGAAGGTCGTGCTCATGGAGCAGCGCGCAAAGCAGTTACAATGCTGGTTCGAGCCGTTCGTGCCGCTCCGCGCTCCGAAGTTGTTCAACCTGCGCCGGGATCCGTTCGAGCGCGCCGACGAAAACTCGAACACCTACTGGGACTGGCTGATCACCCACGGCTACGTCGTTTACGGGATGCAGGCCCTGGTCGCCGCGCAGATCGAGGGCTTCCAGAAATTCCCGCCGCGACAGAAGCCCGCGTCATTCAACTTGGACGCGGTCATGCGCACGCTCGTCGAATCCGGCGGCGGCGGCAACCACTAAGCCGAGGCTCGAAGCCTCTCGGTGCTGGGTGCCGTGCAGCGCCTAGCACCGAGAGGCCGCTTCGTAGCAGCGTCCAAACCTAACCGAACCGAATGCTTGCCTCATTGCGGCGAATCGGCTTGAGAACGAGCCGCCCGTACACGATGAACGCGGCGATGGCGGCCACGACGAGCCAGTAGATCAGCGGTCCGATGCTGGTGGAACCGGAAGCGAGATGCACTCCCGAAAAGAACAGCATTTCGACGGCCACGAGCGACGCGGCGATTGGGGCCAGAATGGCCAGCCGCTTATTGAATAACGGCACGATCAAGCCGACGGCGCAGAGCAGTTCGAGGGCGATCAGTCCCTGCCAAATGCCATGCGGGATCGCTCCTAAGGTCGGCACGGTGCGTTCAGAATTGGACGACTTCCACACCGCGCCGACGGCGGTATGCAGGGCGAGAAGAATTTGAAGGAACCAGAGAAGAACGTTCACGATCTGCTCCTTGTTACCGGTTTGCCCATTTTGGGCGGTTCCACCCGACGGGTTGCGCGTACGCGGCATTGAGCCGCTGCCGGCAGCCAAAGGACATTGCCACTCGGCCGCTCGGCTACCGTAAGAACTCGTCGAGCAGACCGTGCACGTGCGCGGAAACGGCGCTTGCGATCTCGAGTGCCTCCGTCGCCTCATTCACGGTAAACGCATCGGCAGGCAGCGCGTAGTCGAGGCTGTCCGGATATCGCGTGGTCGTGTAGAACTTGTCCAGCGTCCGCGCGCGTCGGGCCAGGCCCTCGCCCAGAGCGCCACCCGAGCCCTGGAGTTCTTCGATCAACGTCCGAATGAGGTGGACCCGCGGATAGTCGCCCCGGTACCAGACGAGCGCCGCCTTTAGACACATTTCCGCGCCTTGCTGCGCCAGAAAGCACGTGAGATGGAAGCGCTCTCGCTCGAGCAGGTCTCCGGCGTCGACAAGATTGCGGTCGCCCTGCTCGAGCCATCTCGCGGCGAGCTCAGCGGGATGGCGCTGCATCGATCCACAGACCTTCGCGCGCCGCCTGTTCCACAAACGGCCGTTCGCGGCGCAGACGCTCGAACTCCGCCGGCGTATAGACGACGAGGTCGAAGGGTACACCGAGATTCATGTCCGCATAGACATCGTCGGCGCGGCGGAGCGGCGGCTCTTCGGTGTCGCGAATCAACATGATGTCGAGATCGCTCTCGGGACCGACGCTCTTTCTAGCGTAGGAGCCAAACACCAGCGCGGCGCGAACTCCCGGGACGGACGGGAGATAGTCACGCAACCTCGCTACCGCGCGGTCGAGAAGCAGCTCGCGAGCTGCCGCACGCTCGGACCACCATGCGGGGTAGGGCCGCTCCTGCTTATCACCCATGGCCGGAGAGGGCTTCGTCGCCCGGTCGCGGGCGCCTCGCAGCGCCATTTCGCTGCCTCTTCACCTTAGCCCGCGAGCGGCGGGATCAGCAGCAGTTTGCCGGTCGTCTTGCGGGCCTCTAAGTCGGCGTGGGCGCGGGCGGCGTGTTCGAGCGGGTAGACGTGCTCGACGCGCAGCTTCAGCGTGCCGCGGATCAGGGCGGCGAACAGCTCCTGCGAGCGCCAGCGCAGTTCGTCGGGCTCGGCCACGTAGTCGCCGAGCGACGGGCGCGTGACGAACAGCGAGCCTTTCGCCGCGAGTTGACCGAGATCGAACGGCGGCACCGGGCCGCTGGCCGCGCCGTACAGCGCGAGCATGCCGCGCCGACGCAGCGAGTCGAGGCTCTTGGCAAACGTGGTCTTGCCGACGCCGTCGTAGACGACGTCGACCCCGCGGCCGCCGGTGATGCGACGTGCTTCTACGGCGAAGTCGACGCTGTCGTAGCGAACGACGTGGTCGGCGCCGGCCTCGCGCGAAAGTTCCGCCTTCTCCGCCGTAGAGACGGTCGTGATGACGGTCGCGCCGAGCGACTTCGCAAACTGCGTGAGCAGCAGGCCGACGCCGCCCGCGCCGGCATGCACGAGCGCGACGTTGCCGCCCTCGAGCGGAAACGTGCTGCGGCACAGGTAATGCGCCGTCATGCCTTGCAGCATCAGCGCCGCTGCGTCGCGGAAACTCACGACGTCGGGCAGCGGAACGAGGCTCGCGGCCGGCGCGACGGCGTACTCGGCGTACGCTCCGCGCACCATCGCGTACGCGACGCGATCGCCGACGGCAAAGCCCTCGACGCCGGGGCCCAGCGCCTCGACCGTCCCCGCCGCCTCGCTTCCCGGCACGAACGGCAGCGGCACCGGGTAGAGCCCGCTGCGATGGTACGTATCGATGTAGTTGATGCCGATGGCCGCGAGTTTGACGAGCACGTGACCCGCGGCGGGTACCGGCGCCGGCACGTCCACGTAGTGCAGCGCCTCGGGACCACCGACGGCTTCGACGCGAATGGCTTTCATCGCTTACGTCGACCCCGCACCGGCGGGCCGAGTTTCACGGCGACGGCTCGAGCCGGCTCGCGAGCCAGCGGACGACCGATTCGCGCGTGATCGCTCCCGCGCATTCGCCGTCCGGCAGGACGACGGCGAGCGCACGGCTACCCGCCGCGCCCATCGCGCGCACGGCGTCGTCGGCGGGCGCGCTCGCGGGAATCTCCGGCGTCTGCTCGACGCGCGTCATGACGGCGGTGACGAACGTCGTGGCAAGTTCGTTCGTCGCGACCTTCGCCATGTCGTCGACTGACGCGAAGCCGATGAAGCGTTCGCCGACGTACACGGGCAGCACGCCCGCGTGTAAGTCGCGCATGCGCTGCAGCACCGATGCGGCGGTCGCGTCGGCGGCCACGCGCAGCTCCGGCGGCGCCACGAGTTCCACCGCCGTATGCCCGGTAAGCGTGCTGCGCATCTCCGACTGGCGCCGCTCGACGTTGCCCGCCTGGAGCAAGTACCAGCCGACGAACGTCAGCCACAGGCCGGAGGGCGAACCGTACACGAGCGCTTCAGCGATGCCGGCGACGATCAGGAGCACCGAGATCGCGGCGCCGACGTTGGCGGCGATCCGCGTCGCGCGTAGGCGGTCGCCGGTCGCGCGCCAAACGAGCGCGTGCAGCACGCGGCCGCCGTCGAGTGGGAAGGCGGGTAGCACGTTGAACAGCGCCAGCACGACGTTCGCGAAGGCGAGATAGCCGAGCACGAGGCCGGGCGGCGTGTCCCCCGCCAACAGCGCGAGCCCGTAAAATAGCAAGCCGAGGGCGAGGCTCGTCAGCGGGCCGACGGCGGAGATCCACGCCTCGGCGGGCGCGGTGGCCGGCTCGCCTTCCATCGCCGAGACGCCGCCGAAGATGAACAGCGTGATGCCGCGGACGGGTACGCCGCGGCTGCGCGCGAGCAGCGAATGCGCGAGTTCGTGCAGCAGCACGCTGGCGAAGAAGAGCAGCGAGCCCGCGACGCCGAGCGCCGTCCGTTCCCCGAGCGACAGCGTCTTGCCGGCCAGCGGGCCCAGCGGGCTGGCCACCGCGTACGCGACGAGCGCGAAGACGAGCACCCACGTCGGGTTCACGGTGATCTCGATCCCGAACAGGCGCCCGACCTTCATGCGAAGTTCCTCTTAGCCGGTGTCCGGCACTTGGAGCGGGACGGCGCCCCTGCGCACGAGGCGCGAACCGGACAGGCGGTCGTGGACGTGTACGCGCGTGAAGAACCCGGTCATCGCGATCGGGAATGCCAGCAGATCGAACGTGGCAACGGCATAGCGCCAGATCGAGCGCCAGATGCTCATCGCGCCGAAGGTCTTCGTTACGACGCGCACGTCGGCGACCATCATGCCCAGCGTCTGTCCGCTCAGCGCAACGAGGATCGCGCTATAGGCGAAGAACCCGAGCAAGGTCTCGATCGTCGAGGCCGAGTACAGCGCGCTGCTACCGGTGACGTGGAGATTGGTATGGATGCCGAGATCTTTCAGTACTTCACCGAGGTCGGTGGTCGGCCCAAGATTCTTGCCGGTGCGCTCGTCGGCCGTCGCGGACAGCGTCGTGTGCAGCACGAGTTGCACGACGGTCAGGTCGAGGAACAGCGCAAACACGCGCCGCCAGTTGGGGGCGAGGTCGCGCTTCTGCACGACCTCGTGCGGATCGATCGCCTCGGCGGTCGCGAGGGCGCGCGGTTTCTCGAGTTCGGTCATCCAGAAGCGCCGCAAGTCGCCGCGCTCGAAGCGCTCGAGTTGGTCGATGCGGCTCGTGGCGTAGGGCATCGGCCCGATCCACTCGCCGCGCCGCAGCGTCTGGTCGGCTTCGATCGCGCTGCGTTGCTCGCCCAACACGCTCGCGTCCATGCGCCGCCCCATCGCGTGGAACGTCGTGATGGCGATGGCGCCGATAGCGTCGTCGGCGGACTCGGTGCAGAGCATCCCGACGCGGTCGGCCGTGTATTCCGTGCACCGCAACCACGCGCCGAAGATCAGGCCGATCGCGAAGTTCTCGCGGCCCGAGACGCTGAGCAACGACGTCAGCCGCGTGTGGCCGGCGGCGATGTGCCCGAGTTCGCGCGCGACGAGGAAGCGCAGTTCGCCGGGCTTTAAGTATTCCAGGTACTGACTGGAGATCATCAGCGCGTACGGCTCGCCGAGGCCGACCGCCGAGACCGGCACGAACGGGTCGTCGCGCACGAAAATCTGCGGCGGCGAGATGCCGAGCCGCTGCGCCGTCGATGCGACGATGGCGTGCAGTTCGGGAAACTGCCGGTCGTGCACGCGGATGCTGCTGCCCAGCAAGCGCCCGCGCGAAAGCGATACGAACACCATGCCCGCGATCACGAGCAGCAGCAAGTCGGAGACGGTGACGGCTTTGAACAGCAGGCCGACGAGCGCGATCGTGATCGGCGTGGAGAGCAGGCATAGGACGAGGTTGCGCTGCTCGCCCTTGACGCGCAGCGAGGCGGGCCCGGAACAGAGCGCGGGCTCGGACGGCGGTTGCGGCCCCCCGGAGGGGGTCGGGGCGGACTGAGCCTTCTTAGCGACGGCCATGCCCGGGAGAACTTGCCGACCGGCCGCCGGGGGCCCTTGACATATCCTACCAACGTGCTATTGTACTAGCACACTAGTAAAACAGCACGTTAGGAGACGACAGGATGAACCGGAACTACCGCCCGATCCCGACCGACCGCACCGACCTTCCGCGGACCATCATCCCCGCGCCGCGCGACGCGGCCATCTTTCCCGGCTGGGGCGTCCGGGTCTAACCCGCCCCCCGCCATCCCGGAGTACGTTTTCGTGAACAATCCCCTCAATCTCACCGAATCCCCCCGCACGGTCATCCCGGCACCTCGGACCGTCGCGATCTTCCCCGGCTGGGGAGTGAAGCTGTAGGCTGTCTTGGCCACCATTTTCACGGTCGACCCCCGCAGCGGCATCCCGCTCTACGTCCAACTGATGGACCAGATCAAGCGGGCCATAGCCCTCGGCGCGCTCTCCCCCGGTGAGCAACTGCCGACCGTGAAAGCGCTCGCCCTGGAGCTGACGATCAACCCGAACACCGTGGCTCGCGTCTACCGCGAACTCGAGCGCGACGGCGTCATCGAGACGAGCCCCGGCCGCGGATCGTTCGTTCGCGGCGACGGCCTCACCGGGAACGACGGCCGCCGCGTCGCCGACGACGTCGCCCAGCATTCCCTCACCGATGCCATCCGCGAAGCCCGTTCGCTTGGACTCGGGCGCCGCGACGTCGAGGCAATCGTTCAACGGCTCCTCGACCGCTGGTACCCCCCGAACGACGTTCTGGAGAATTCGTGAACACCATCATTTCGATCGGCGATCTCAGCAAGCGCTACGGCGATTTCGCCGCCGTTTCGAACCTCACGCTCGACGTGACCGAGGGTTCGATCTGCGGCCTGCTCGGCCCCAACGGCGCCGGCAAGACGACGACGTTCAAGTGCCTGCTCGGTTTCACGCGCCCCACGTCGGGGCGGATTCTGCTCGACGGCAAGCCGCTCGAGCCCGCGACGTTCGAGCGCCTCTCGTACGTCCCCGAGCGCAGTTCGCTCTACGGCTGGATGACGATCGACCAGCATCTCGAACTGCACCGCCGCTCGTTCGAGCACTACGACGACGCCCGCGCCCGCGACTTGCTCTCGACCTTCGACCTCGATCCGCGCAAGCGCGTCCAGCGCCTCTCGAAAGGCCAGCAGACGGCGGTCTCGCTCGTGCTCGCCTTCTCGACGCGGCCGAAGATCCTCATCCTCGACGAGCCGGCCAGCGGCCTCGACCCGATCTTCCAGCGCTTCGTCATCGACCTGATGATCGACGCGTCCGCGAACGGCGCGACGGTGCTGTTCTCCTCGCACCAGATCACGCAGGTCGAACGGGCCGCCGACCGGGTCGCGATCCTCAAGAAGGGCCGGCTCGTACTCGACGCCGAGGTCGACGCGCTGAAGAGCGACGAGAAGGTCGTCGAAGCCGTCTTCGACCACACGGTCCCCGGCCTCGACGTCATCGCGAACGACGTTCGGGTTCGCCGGTTCGAGCGCTCGGGGCGGATCGTGCGCGCCTACGTTCATACGGACGCCGGCGAGATCATGCGCCGCTTGGTCGAGTTCGGCCCGCGCAGCGTCAACATCCTCGACCTCAACCTCGAGGACATCTTCCTCAACGCGGTCGAGGCCGGCCGCGCTACGACGACGGAGAAGCCGTAATGGCCTACGCAGAAATCCTGCGCGCTCGCCGCGCGCTTTCCATCTACGCGATCGTCATCGGCGGGATCGTCGCGATCACGCTGCTCTCCTGGTTCCTATCGGGAGCGCAGCACGCGATCCATCTCGACGGCAGCGGCGCGATCGTGCACGTCGACCAGAACGGCCGGCACGTCTCTCATATGGGACAAGAAGCCATCCCGTTCTCTGTGCTCGTGCTCGGGGCCGCCTACTTCGCGACGATCATCGCCAGCATCGTCGGTTCGTGGCTCAGCAGCGAGCGCGCTCACATTTCGCAGGCGTGGACGAAACCGATCAGCCGCGAAGGCTTCGCGCTCTCATACATGGCGGTCGACGTCGTCACCGCGCTCTGCGCCTTTGCGATTTTCCTGTTCGCCGAGTGCTTCACGCTTTGGGCGATCGGACTCGGCACCCTCATCCACTTCGATAGCGACGTCCTGTCGCTGGGACTGCTCGGGCTCGGCTTCACCTTCGCCTACTACGGCGTGGTGCGCTCCCTCGGCGTTGCGTTCGGCCGCGGCGGTCTGATCGCCGGCATAAGCTGGCCGATCGGCTTCGTGCTGGCCGGCCTCGCCGCCGTCCGCCTGCCGTGGGTGCTCCACGACATCATCCTCGTGCTGAACTTCATCAACCCGATCGCCTATCTCACCGGCTTCACCGGCGAACGCTCGGCGAGCGTGCTCCCGATCCCGTTCGAAGCGCGCGTTGCCTGCGAATGGCTGCTGGCCGTCATCACGACCGCCGCGTCCGTCGTCATCTGGAAGCGACTGGAGGACTGACCGTGCACTATCTAGGAACGAATTTCTCGCTCACGCTCGGCGCATGGCGCCTCCGGTTCGTACTCGCGCTCGAGGACGCGCCCGACGACGACGAGGCGGCGCCGCCGGCCGGCCGTACGCCGCACCACGAAGCGGCCCGCCCGCATCCGGCGTTCGACACCGCCGGCTTCGACCCGCACGCGGCGGCTCGCTACCGGAACTAGCGATTTACTTGGCGAGGAACTCGGTCGGATGAGCGGCCCGCTCGTACTTGAACTTCCCATTCACGACCGTGTAGAAGTAGATGTTCGGATCGACGGCGTCGCCCGTCGGCAAGAACTGATAGTTCCCGACCATCGTGTCGTACGAGGTCGGCAACTGTAACTGGCGCAGCAGCGCGAGCCGGTCGCTCGCGCCGGAGCGGCGGATCGCCGAGATCGCGATCTGCGCGGACGCATAGCCGAACGCGGCAAGATACGAGAGCGCGCCGTACCTCTGCTGATAGAGGTCGCGAATCATGTAGATCGTCGGCGCCAGCTCGAGCGGCGGCAGCGGCGTCGACACGGCGAACTCTCCGAGGTCGGCGAGGTGCTTCGTCGTCGTGAGCGTGTCGTAGAAGCCCTTCGACGCGACGATCGGGCCGGTGAAACCCACCGCGCGCAGTTCGTGAATCAGCGGCCCCATGTCCGCGGCGATGCCCGCCATGTAGACGAGGTCGGGCTTGGCCTGCGCCAGCCCGTCCTTCGCGACGGCGGGGTACTTCGGCTTATCGTACGCGAACGATAGCAGCTCGGTCGGCATCTTGTCGGCCTCGGCTTGCTGGCCGAAACCGCGGGCGACGTCGAAGCCGTAGTCGCCGTCCTGGAAGAATACGGCGACCTTCTTCGGCTTGTACTTGTCGAGCACGTATTTCGCGCCGAGCCGGCCTTCGGTCGTGTCCTTCGTCGGCAAGCGGAGGAGGTTGCCGTAGCCCTCGCCCGTCACGCGGTCGAACGTCGTCGCCGGTATGATGAGCGCCATGCCCTTGTTCTCGTAGATCTTCGCCGCCGCTTCGGTGACGTGCCCGCTGAGATGGCCGATCACGCAGAGCACGTTTGGGTCGTCGCAGGCGAAGCCGGCCGTCACGATGCCGGACGCGAGCAGGTTCTCGTCGTCGAACGTGCGCATCGCGAGGATGTGGTCCAGACCGCCGCGCCGCTGGTTGGCGTCGTCGACCGCCGCCCGCACGCCGTTGGCGATCTGCTCGCCGAGCTTCGTGTCGTCGCCGGTGAACGGCCCGCAGACGGCGATCGTCGAGGTCGGGACGTACGGCGTGTCGAGATTCGGCGCTGCGAGCGCCGGCAATGCCGCGGCGCCGGCGGCGGCCGCCCCGGCTCCGGCGATGAACGTCTTGCGCGTACTCACAGGCGCACGAACCCGCCGAGCGTCGTGCACAGGAAGGCTACCGAAAACACCATATTGCTCACAAATACCCGATCGTTGAGGATGAAGAGATCTTTGGCGACGCCGAACAGGCGCAGCTCGTACCAAGCCAGGAGCGCGGCGAACGCGACGCCGATGTAGTAGGGCGTTCCCGCGCCGGCGAGCGCGCCGGCCGCGGCGAGCAGCGCCGTCATGACGAGGTGCAGGGCAATAGGCAGCGTCCGCCCGCTGCCCTCGCCGAAGCGCGCGGGGATCGAACTGATGCCCTGGTCGACGTCGACGTCGCGGTCCATCAGCGCGTAGATGATGTCGAAGCCCGCGACCCACACCGTCACCGCGACGAACAGCGCGATCGCCGCCCACGTGACTGTCCCCGCGATCGCGATGAACGCGCCGAGCGGCGCGAGCCCGTCGCACGCCCCGAGCACGAAATGCGCTCCCCACGTGAACCGCTTGCAGAGCGGATAGGCCAGGATGAACAGCGCCGCCACGGGGGCGAGGACGACGCACAGCGGGTTCAGTTGCGAAGCGGCCAGCAGCAGCAACAGCATTCCGGCGACGATGGCGTAGATCATCACCCGCGGCGCTAGTTTGCCGCTCGCGACGGCGCGGCCGGCCGTGCGCGGATTGCGCGCGTCGATGTCGCGGTCGAAGTAGCGGTTGGCCGCCATCGCGGCCGTCCGCGCGCCGAGCACCGCCACCGTGATCCAAAACAGTTGCGCGAAGCTGGGCACGCCGCGCGCCGCCAGGACGGCGCCGACATACGCGAACGGCAGCGCGAACAGCGTGTGCTCGATGCGAATGTCGCGCAGAAAGAGGCGCACGCCGTTCACGTTACGGCGTCCTCCTTAGCCGCCGAGCGCAGCAGCGCGCGTACGGCCGAGGCGCCCTGGCCCGACCATGCGTTCTCGCCGGGAACGAGGCCGTCGAGCCCGTAGTCGGCCCAGCGCTTGGTCACGCGCTCGCGGGTCGCGCGATCCATGAGGATGTCCGGCGGCCACTCGCGCTCGTAGCCTTCGCCGGCGGTCTTGCGGGTCGCGTCCACGCCGAGCTTGTGCCCGAGCGCCGGAACGTACGAGCCGCTGTGGTCGAGGTCGTCGACGGGCCCCGGCATGATCACGAGGTCGCGCGACGCGTCCACGTTATTGAGCGCGAACCACGCGACGGAACGCACGTCCTGCACGTCGACGTCGGCGTCGACGACGACCAGGCAGCGCGTCAGCATCATCATGTGTCCGAGGCCCCAGAGCGCATTCATCACCTTCTTGGCGTGGCCGGGATACGACTTGCGGATCGAGACGATCGCGAGGTTGTGGAAGCCGCCTTCGACCGGCAGATTGTAGTCCACGATCTCGGGGAGCACCATCTGCAATAACGGGAGGAAGATGCGTTCCGTCGCCTTGCCGAGCCAGGCGTCTTCCATCGGCGGTTTGCCGACCACCGTGGCCGCGTAGATCGGCTTGCGGCGCCGCGTGACGCATTCGACGTGGAAGGTCGGATACAGGTCGGCGAGGCTGTAGACGCCGGTGTGGTCGCCGAACGGCCCCTCGGTGCGAAGGTCCTCGTTGTCGACGTAGCCCTCGAGCACGAACTCGGCATCGGCCGGCACGCGCATGTCGATCGTCTTGCACTGCACCATGCGCACGGAACTCCCGCGCAGGAAGCCGGCAAACGCCACCTCGTCGACGATCGGCGGCAGCGGGGCGGTCGCCGCATAGGTCAGCACGGGGTCGGAGCCGATGACGACCGCCACCGGCACGCGCCGGCCCCACTTGGCGGCCTGCGCGCGGCCCTGCTTGTGGCGCTGCCAGTGCATGCCGGCGGTGCGGTCGTCGTACACCTGGACGCGATACATGCCGACGTTGGCCGGCCCGCCGCGGGGGTCTTTGGTGAACACGAGCGGCAGCGTGATGAACGGGCCGCCGTCGAGCGGCCAGGTCGTCAACACGGGCAGCGACCGCAGGTTCGGCTCCTCGACCACTTCCTGGACGGGCGCCTCGGTGACCGTTTTGGGCACGGCCGCCGCGAACGCGCTCAGCGAGAACAGCCGGAAGAGTCCCTCGCGTGCGGACTGCGGCAAGCGCAGGTCGAGCGCCGTCCGCAGCCGGTCGGCCACCTCGTCGAGGCTCTTAGCGCCGAAGGCCATCGCCATCCGCCGCTGGGTCCCGAACTGGTTCGTCAGCACGGGGTACGCCGAGCCCTCGACGTTGGTGAACAGCAAGGCAGGCCCACCCGCCTTCACGACGCGGTCGGTGATCTCGGAGATTTCGAGGTAGGGGCTGACCGGCGTGCCGATCTCGTGTAGCTCGCCCGCCCGGCGGAGGGCGGCGACGAAAGCCCCGAGAGAGTCGAAGGGCATGTGCGCCTTTCCCATGCTCAGGCCGAGCCGCTATCCCCTTGTTTGCGCCCCCACCGCCGAGGAGGGGAAGGCAAACCAGGCAAGCAGGGGCCGTTGCCCCGGTCCCCACCGGCACTGAACCGCGGCGCCGGGTCCTGTCGCAGCGAGTAACGCGTTGCACGCTGGAGGCATCGTCACAAGCGCTCCGTCAGCGACGCGGACGATCACCCGGGTTGGTGTGGGCGACGGTACGTACAGGACGAACGCTCCGTCCTTCCCTCGATCTTCACCCACGTCGAGAGCGGGCCGCGGCAATGCAATCGATTTCAAGGGTTGCGCGTTCAGGTCGATGAGGCCGGCTCCGACGGCGCCGTCCGCGGAACGTCGTACGGCATACATCCGGCCGCCCGGAAAGAACACCGGCGGACGAACGAGATCGTCCAACACGCGCCTGGGGCTCCGATCGAGCGCGTCCACTTCATAGTCGTACAGCATCGGCGGGACGGCGAGGTAGAGGTGGGCTCCATCTAACGCGGCGACCGATCCTTGACCAACGCCCCGCGGCGGCGGAAAGCGCTCGGGATCCGGCCGCAGATCGACCGGAGCGCTCTGCGATCCGTCGCGAACGTCCACGCGCAGGATCGTGGCGGGACGGTATTCGTCGGCGCGCCCGTTGCAGCGGGAGCCTGAGCGAAACGGGCGCCGGCGGGAAGTTGCGAGAGGGACATCTGCGCCGCGGGAGCGGGCAGCGCGACCGGCAGGGCAAGGGCCGCGACGACGGCGGCGCGGACGAGCGTCGGGACGGTGGGGCCTGCGGCCCGCGGACGGGTGAAGTACATCGGCGTTTCCTCGAAGGTAGTAGTGGTGGGGTCGGGCCCCGTGCTACGAGCCTACGTCCGCGCCGACCGGAAAAACCACGAACTTCCCCCACGGAATCCACCCAGACTCAGTCCTCGGGTGTGCCAAAGCGGGCGCGGATCTCGGCGTCGGTCAGGCCGTCGATCTCGAACGCCTTGGTTCGCGCCGACGCGCCGCGCGCCAGCGTCACCGCGCTCTTCGGGCGCCCCAGGGCCGCCGCCAGCGCGTCGCGGACCGCGTCGTTCGCCTTGCCGTCGCGCGCGGGCGCCGCGACCCGCACCTCGACGCCGGCGGCGGACACCGTAATACCGGGCTTGCGCGAGCCGGGCTTGACCGTCACGACGATGCGCACCACCACGCCTTCTGCGCCGCGCGGGCCGGCGTTCCCGGCCGCTCGCACGGCCCGGCAAGCGGAAGCGCGTGCGGCGGCCGCGTAGGCAGCGGCGATGCAGATTCGCTATGCTGCGGCGCTCGCGGCCGCCGCCGTCCTCGGTACCGCCTCACCGTCGCTCGCGCAGCAGACGCCGATCAAGCACGTCGTGATCGTCGTTCAGGAGAATCGCAGCGTCGACAACCTGTTCAACGGCTTTCCCGGCGCCGACACGGTGCGCTCCGGGAGAAACCGCACGGGCGAGGTCGCGTTGCGGCCGGTCGCGCTCGACTACCCCGGCGACGTCGACCACCAGCACAGCGCGTTCGTCACGGCGTACGACGGCGGGAAGATGGACGGCTGGGAGTCGGTCGAGACGTATCCCAAGCAAGATCCCGACTTCCCCTACGCCTACGTTCCGCGCGAGCAGACGGTGCCGTACTGGACGATGGCGCAGCGCTACACGTTCGCCGACCGGATGTTCCAGTCGAACACGGGGCCGAGTTTCCCCGCGCACCTGTATCTCGTCGCGGGGCAGTCGGCGTACGCGTCGGCCAATCCCAACCACATGGAGACGACGCGCTTCGCGTGGGGCTGCGACTCGCCGACAACGGCGACCGTGACGCAACTCGCACCCGACGGCGACGAAAAGGACCCGCAGTTCCCGTGCCTCGATTTCCGCACGATCGCCGACGAACTCGACGACTTCGGCCTTTCGTGGCGCTACTACTCGCCGTCGATCGACAGCCTCGGCAACATCTGGTCGGCGTTCGACGCGATCTACCACGTCCGCTATTCGATGGGGTGGAAGAACGTCGTCTCGCCCGAGACGCGCGTGCTGGACGACGCGCGCGCCGGCACGTTGCCGGCCGTCGCGTGGGTGGTGCCGACGGCGCGCAACTCCGACCACGCGTTCCCGCAGAAGGCGTCGGAACACGACATCGCGCTGCAGGGCGCGGACGGCCCGGCGTGGGTGCAATCGGTCGTCGACGCCGTCGGCGAAGGCCCCGACTGGAAGTCGACCGCGATCTTCGTCGTGTGGGACGACTGGGGCGGCTGGTACGACCACGTCGCGCCACCGCAACTCGACCGCATGGGCCTGGGCTTCCGCGTCCCGCTGATCGTGATCTCGCCGTACGCGCGCCGTGGCTACGTGTCGCACGCCCAGCACGAGTTCGGCAGCATCCTGAAGTTCACGGAAGAGGCGTTCGGCTTGCCGTCGCTCGGCACGACCGACGAGCGCTCCGACAACCTCGCCGACTGCTTCGACTACGCCCAGAAGCCGGGCCCGTTCGTGCCGATCGAAGCGGCGGCCGCGCCGCAGAAATAGAAGCGGCGGCCGGTCACCCGGCCGCCGCCTTGGTCTGCCGCTACGGAAACGTCGCTACTGGCGCAGCGACGGGGACGAGGCGATCGCGCGCTTGCCGATGATGCGGCCCATCTGCTTGTGATGCGCGAGCCACACGCCCTGGAAGCTCTTCCCGTCGTCCGAGAAGACCAACTGGATTGCGCCGGTGCCGTTGGCGTTCTTGTACGTGCCGGTCAACTTCGTGCCGCCGACCGGAAGCGTGCCCTCGAGCGTGCCGCCCTTGTAGGTGCCGATGACGGTCGAGCCTTCCTGTTTGAAGGTGATGTCGCCGGTGGCGAACGCCGTGCCGCTGTAGGTCGAGTACCAGAGACCGCGCACCCACATCTGCGGCTTGTTGTTGATGGTGCCGGTGATCTGGCCCTTGGAGACCGTCGTGTCGGTGCCGGTGCCCCAGGTTCCCTGGAACGACTTGCTGTCGGCCGCGAACTCGAGCTTCAGCCAGCCGCTCTGCTTGGGGCCCTTCCAAGTGCCGTCGAGGTTGTTCGTGTTGGGCTTGATGGTGCCGCCGAGCTGCGCGAGGCTACCGATGTGGCCCTGCACCGTCGTACCGGTCTGCTGCAGCGTGATGACGTTCGAGAGGAACGCCGCGCCGCCGGTCACCTTGACGTCCCAACGGCCCGAGACCGGCGGGAACGTCTGCATGATGCGCGTCGCGACGATGTGACCGCTCGGCTTGCGGCCGCCGTAGCCCCAGTCGCCCGAGAAGTTGTTGCTGTCCACGAACGTCAGCGTGATCCAGCCGGTGCCCTTCGGGCTCTTCCAGTTGCCGTCGACCTGGTTCGTGCCGGCCTTGAACGTGCCGTTGAACTGCGCGCCCGAACCGAGCGTACCGACGACCTGGCTGCCGACCTGCTTGATCGAGGCGGTCGTAGAACCGAAATTGTCGCCGCTATTGGTGAGACTCCAGTTGCCGGTGGAGTCGATCGCAGGCGTCTGAGCCACGACGGCGACCGTCGACAACGCTGCGAACATGACAAACGACGCAAGTCCCTTGCGTATCATAGAATGAATACCTCCGAAAGCGCGGCCCATGAAATGGCGGCCGCAAACGAGAGGATACATTCGTCCTGTGGCGCCGCGCCTCTTGCTAGGGGCCGGAGCGGAGTGCAGCCCGCTTACTAGCCGTGCGTAGCGGACGTTCCGCCGAACGCGGACTGTGACGCCCGTCCGCTCCGCTGCCAAGGGGTGCGGTACTCGCGGTGAGCGCCGGCATGGACGCCGGAACTCACCGCGAGCGCGCTGCGGGCTCTAGTCTCTGCGGCGCCGTCCGCCTCCGCCGCCCGGTCCGCCGCGATCGCGCGACGGCGGGGCGCCGTTGCCGCGATTGCTGACGGTGTAGTCGGCATCGGGGTCCGCGCCCGCGAGCACGGCCTTGCGCGACAGGTTGATGCGGCCCTGAGAGTCGATCTCGGTGACCTTCACCATGACCTGATCGCCGACTTTGACGACGTCCTCGACCGACTCGACGCGATTGGGCGCCAGTTGGCTGATGTGGACGAGGCCTTCCTTGCCCGGAAGCACGGCCACGAACGCGCCGAAGTTCATGATGCGCGTAACGGTGCCGAGATAGGTCTCGCCGATCTTCACGTCCTTGGTCAGCGCCTCGACCATCTTGCGGGCCTTTTCTGCGCCCTCGCCGTCAGGCGAAGCGATGAACACGCGGCCGTCGTTCTCGATGTCGATCTTGACGCCCGTGTCGGCGATGATCTTGTTGATGACCTTGCCGCCGGGTCCGATGACGTCCTTGATCTTTTCCGGCTCGATCGTGAGCACGATCATGCGCGGAGCGAAGTTGGACAGTTCCTTACGAGGCTCGGCGATCGTCTCTTTGAGCTTGTCGATGATGAACAGACGCGACTTCTTGGCTTCCGCCATCGCCTCACGCATGATCGCGATCGTGATGCCGGCGACCTTGATGTCCATCTGAATCGCGGTGATGCCGTCGACCGTGCCGGCGACCTTGAAGTCCATCTCGCCGAGCGCGTCTTCCAGACCCTGGATGTCGGTCAGGATCGCGTGCTTCTTACCATGGAGCACGAGGCCCATCGCGACGCCCGCGACGTGCTTGCGGAGCGGAACGCCCGCGTCCATCAGCGCGAGCGTGCTACCGCACACCGACGCCATCGACGACGAACCGTTCGACTCGAGCACTTCGCTGATGAGGCGCAGCGTGTAGGGGAACTCTTCCTCGCTCGGCAGCATCGGCACGATCGCGCGCTCGGCCAAGTGGCCGTGACCGATCTCGCGACGCCCGGGGGCGCGCATCGGCCGCGTCTCGCCGGTCGAGTACGGCGGGAAGTTGTAGTAGTGCATGTAGCGCTTGTTGGGGATCGCCATGATCCCGTCGAGGCGCTGTTCGTCGCCGATCGAGCCCAGCGTCGCGGCCGTGAACACCTGCGTCTGACCGCGGGTGAAGACGCCGCTTCCGTGAACGCGCGGCACGTAGTGGACCTTGCTCCAGATCGGGCGGATTTCGTCGGGCTTGCGGCCGTCGGGACGAATCTTGTCGTCCACGACCATCACGCGCAGCTCTTCCTCTTCCATCGCCTTGATGATCTTGTCGAAGTCGGGCCGCTTCGGATCCGAGATCAGGGCGGCGAGTTCCGGCTTCTTGTCGCCGAGCCGCACGAGCGCTTCGGCGCGCGTGAGCTTCGCGAACGCGGCGTTGCGCTCGCCCTTCTCCGAGACGCGCATCGCCGTGGCGACGTCGTCCTTGAACGTCTTCTCGACCCACTTCGCCAGCGCGGGGTCCGGCTTCAAGAGCGGGAACTCGCGCTTGGCCTTGCCGGCCTTCTTCGCGAGCTTGTCGATCGCGGCGACGATCTTCTTGATCTCGCCGTGCGCGTACTCGACGGCGCCGAGGAACTCGTCCTCGGAAATCTCGTTGCCGCCGCCTTCGACCATCATCACCGCGTCGGCCGTGCCGGCGACGACGATGTCCATGCCGCCGGTTTCGTACTGCGGCATCGTCGGGTTACAGATATATGCACCGGCCTCGTCGCGGCCGACGCGGACGGCCGCGACCGTCTTGTCGAACGGAATGTCGGAGACGGCGAGCGCCGCGCCGGCGGCGCAGACCGCGAGGACGTCGGCGTCGAGTTCGGGGTCGATCGACAGCACCGTCGTCACGATCTGGACGTCGTTGCGGAAGCCCTCGGGGAAGAGCGGCCGGATCGGCCGGTCGATCTGACGGGCCGAGAGGACGCCGTGCTCGGACGGGCGCCCCTCACGCTTGATGTACCCACCGGGGATCTTACCGGCGGCGTACATCTTTTCTTCGAAGTCGCACGTCAGCGGGAAAAAGTCGATGCCCTCGCGGGGCTTGTCGGATGCGGTCACGGCAGCGAGGACGACGTCTTGGTCGCCGTAGCGGACCAAGGCGGAGCCGTTGGCCTGTTTGGCCAGCTCCCCCGTCTCGATGATCAACTGCCGCCCACCGATCTCCAAAGAGACGGATTCAGGCACGGAATACTCCTAGTTCTTTCGTTTTTTCGTTCGTTTGCTAACGCGCCCGGCTTCGGGCACGCGGACGCCGAGCCCTGGCCCGGCGGGCTCGGGCCCTGGCCGCCCGGTCGCGTCGCTTAGCGACGCAGGCCGAGTTCGGCGATGAGCTTGCGGTAGCGCTCCACGTCCTTGCGCTGGATATAGCTCAGCAGCCGACGGCGCTGGCCGACCTGCATGAGGAGGCCGCGGCGGCTGTGGTGGTCCTTCTTGTGGACCTTCAGGTGCTCGGTCAGCTGGTTGATCGAAGCGGTGAGAACCGCGACCTGTACGTCGGCCGACCCGGTGTCGTTCTCCCCACGCCCGTAGCGCTGGGAAATTTCAGACTTCTGTTCCTTGGTCAACGGCATGTGCCGGCTGCTCCTTGCTCAGGATGGTCTCGCTCGGCTCCAGCCAAAAGGCCGGGCCGGCGACCGCCGAATCATAGCAGAGGCCCCGGCGAGTGTCAAAA
>Ga0182016_10003136_pt1 | contig 19024 bp, 19 predicted proteins | sample 712S2MmetaG_FD_120491 | JGI IMG/M metagenome (GOLD analysis project Ga0182016, IMG submission 120491) | Permafrost microbial communities from Stordalen Mire, Sweden - 712S2M metaG | ecosystem: Environmental > Terrestrial > Soil > Wetlands > Permafrost | place: Sweden: Stordalen | collected...
GAAGAAGGTTGGTTTACGGATTCGTGCCCGAATGTTTCGTCGAGACGAGGCGCCCAAAGCGAAGGAATGACAGCGTCATTTCGAGTTTTGGGCAACGATGTATCGGCGGAACAGGCGGGACGAGGACGTGAGCTATCCTTCTTCAGAGCTTCCCTAGGGCTACCCCGCGCGTTGCGAGAGCGCGGCGGCCAACGCACCGGCCGCCGCGCACCCGCCGACGACGATCCACGGAGCGATGCGGAAGCGCGCGAGCGCCACGAACGCCGCGACCGCGATCGCCGCATCGAGCGGCTTACGCACCAGCCCGGCGCCGACGGGCGTCACCAGCACCGACGCGAGCAGACCGACGACCGACGCGTTGACGCCCGCGAGCGCAGCGGTCGCGCGCGGCAACGCGCGCAGCACTCCCCACACCGGCAGCACCGCCGCCAGCAGTAGAAACGACGGCAAGAAGATCGCGATCGTCGCGACGAGCGCCCCGAAGACGCCGTGGACGGGCGTGCCGTTCGCGGCGCCGAGGAAACTCGCGAACGTGAACAACGGCCCGGGGACGACCTGGGCGACGCCGTAACCGGCGAGGAAGGTCTGCGCCGGCACCTCGGCCGGGCCGATCATGCCCTGCAAAAACGGCAGCACGACGTGGCCCCCGCCGAACACCAGCGAGCCCGCCCGGAAGAACGTCGCCGCGAGCGCCGCCGCCGACTGCGGTGCTGCCGGCGCCGGCAAGACGACGAGCCCGGCGGCCAGCGCGATCGCGGCCGCGATCGCCGCGACGCGCGGCACCCGCAGCGGCAGCGCTTCCGCCGGCAGCCGCGCCTCGCGGTGGAGCAGTAGCGCGCCCGCGGCGGCGCCGAGCACGAGCGGCACCCACTGCAGCTGCGAGCCGAGGCGCGGTGCGACGAGGGCCACCGCGAGCGCGGCAACGGCGATCGCCCCGGTCGCGGCCGTCGTGCAGAGGGAGCGCGCCAGCGCCAGCACGGCTGCGGCGACGACCCCGCCGGCCGCCGCGGCCAGCCCCGCGAACGCCCCCGCCACGGCGGCGGGAAGCGACCCACCCGCGGTCGGGCCGTACAGTGCGGCGTGCAAAGCGACTCCGAAAACGGCAAGCACGACCGCAGACGGCGTCGTGAAGCCGAGCCAGGCGCACAGGCCGCCGGCGGGGCCGGCGCGCAGCGCCCCGATCAGGATGCCGACCTGGCTGCTCGTGGGGCCGGGCAGGACCGAGCACAAGGCGACGGCCTCCGAGAACGTCGCGTCGTCGAGCCAGCCCGCCCGCTCCACGAACTCGGTCCGGAAATAGCCGATGTGCGCGACCGGGCCGCCGAACGAGACCAGGCCCAGCCGGAAGAACCGCGCGAGCACCTCGCCCGGCGTCCCCCTCGCGCGCACGTCCATGGTGGGTGGGAAGTTCGCCGCGGCGGCGGGAAGCCTGTCCGTCCTTATCGACCGGCACGCGGGGAGGCAGACATGGAATTGAACGATCTCATCGTCTACGCGCGGGGAGCCTTCCGCCGCTACGACGACGCGCGCGTCGGGCTGCTCACCCACGGGCTCAACTACGGGACGGGCTGCTTCGAGGGCATCCGCGGCTACTGGAACGAGGAGGACCAGGAACTCTACCTGCTCCACCTGCGCGAGCATTACGACCGGCTGGCCATCTCCGCCAAGATCCTGTTGATGGCGCTGCCCCACACGACCGACGAGCTGATCGACATCACGGTCGAGCTGTGCGCGCGCAACGGTTTCAAGCACAACGTCTACATCCGGCCGGTCGCATTCAAGTCCGCCGAGGACATCGGCGTGCGCCTGCACGGCGTCTCCGAGGCGCTCACGATCGTCGCCGTGCCGTACGAGGGCTACTTCGCCGCGGCAGAGGGCCTGCGGACGTGCGTCAGCTCGTGGCGCCGCGCCGAAGACACGATCGCGCCCGCTCGTGCAAAGATCACCGGCAACTACGTCAACTCGGCGCTCGCCAAAAGCGACGCGCAGCGGTCGGGCTTCGACGAGGCGATCCTGCTCTCGCACGACGGCCACGTCTCAGAAGGCTCCGCCGAGAACATCTTTCTCGTCAAGGGCGGCGTGCTCTACACGCCCGACCCCGCGCAGAACATCCTCGAGGGCGTGACGCGCCGCTGCGTCATCAGCCTCGCGCAGCGGGAACTCGGCATGACGGTCGTCGAGCGCGCCATCGACCGCAGCGAACTCTACGGTGCCGACGAAATCTTCTTCACCGGCACGGCGGTCGGGATCGTGCCGGTCGGTTCGGTCGATCACCGCCAGGTGGGCAGCGGCGCCCGCGGCCCCGTGACGCGGTCGCTCGCGGAGATGTACGACCGTATCGTCAACGGTCGCGAGCCCGCGTATCGCGGCTGGCTCACGCCCACCTACGAGGCCCAGCGGGTCCCGGTCGCCTAATCCCGGCGGTTTAGCCCCCGGCGCCGGTCTCCCCGGCGGGCGTCGCGGTTGCGGCCGGCGCAGGTGCGTCCGGCTGGTCCGGCGGCGCCTGGGGCGTCGTGGCGGGCGCCTGCTCCTGGGGCGTCCACATCTGCACGTCGGGGGCCAGCGGCTGGTCGGCGCCGGGCAGCAGCTGCGAGCTCCCTGCGATACCGTCGAAGGCCGGCAGGCCCTCGTTCTCGCGCCAGCGAGCGAAGCGCTCGAACGCGGTGAACGCCAGGCTCGAGACGTGGCGGATGAAGACGCGGCCGTCCGACAGGCTGGGGAGGTGGGTCGTCATGACCGCGATGACGTACGGCTCGTCGCGCAGGTAGACGATCCCGACGTCGTTGAGCGTGTCGTGCAGCGTGCCGGTCTTGTGCGCGATCGCCATTCCCTTGGGCAGCGGCGCCGGGATGAGCCCGTTGTGGCGCTGGCCCGTCAGGATCGCGAGCATCTCGCGGGACGACCACTCGTCGATGAGCCGCGCCTGTGCCATCGCCTCGAGCAGCCGGGTCATGTCGTGCGGGCTGGACCGCAGCGAGCGGATGTCGCCTTCCGAGCGGATATAGTCGCCGACCCTCGTGCGGGAGAGGCCGAGTTCGCTCATCGTTGCGTTGATGCGCGTGCGGCCGACGAGCCGGATCAACATGTTGGTGGCCGTGTTATCGCTCTCTTCGATCATCAGCCGCAGCAGCTGATCGACCGTCCGAGCGGTTCCACGCGGCGCATCGGCCAGGTCGCCCCAGCCGTCGTCGCGGTCGGACGACTGCACGTGCAGCACGTCGCGCAAGCCGAACGTGCCCGCGGCCATCTGCCGGAAGACCTCGACCATGACCGGGATCTTGATCGTCGACGCCGCGGGCATGCTCGCGTCGGCGTTGATCGCGGTGCCGTAGCCGGTCGCCAGATCCTCGACCTCGAGGGCGATGTGACCCGGCGCATGCGTCGAGGCGACCGCAAGCTTCGCCTGAAGGTCGGCCATCGGTCCGGGAACGTCCGCGGCGCGGACGCGCGCCGGTGGCGCCGCCAGCGTTACGGCGAGCAGGCACCCGAGGAACAGATGTCCGGCGAAGCGCGCCATTGTTGACGCCGTTATATCTGCATGGGGGCCGCTCGTCCCTCCAAGGGTTCCGGCACCGAAGCGGCGGGCGCCGCGCGGGCGACCCGCGAACACGCCCGCATGATCACATCCGCGCGCCTCGAGGTCGAACGGGTCGGGCCCAAAGTCGTCGACCGCGTCGACGTCATCGGCGTGCCGATGGACCTCGGAGCGGACCGGCGCGGCGTCGACATGGGTCCGTACGCCGTCCGCTACGCGCGGTTGCGCGAGAGCTTGCAAGCGCTCGGCATCAAGACGGTCGTCGATCACGGCAACATCCCGGTTCCCGTGCCCGAGTCGGCCAGCGAGCACGAGGCGAACGCAAAGTTTCTGCCCATCATTCTCGCCGTCTGCGAGCAACTCGCGCAGAAAGTGGAGCAGGCCGTGCGCGACGGCGGCCTTCCGATCGTGCTCGGCGGCGATCACTCGATCGCGATCGGCACGCTCGCCGGCATCTACCGCGCCAGGGGCAGCCAGCCCGGCTTGATCTGGATCGACGCGCACGGCGACATCAACACGCCGCTGACGTCGCCCTCCGGCAACGTGCACGGCATGCCGCTGGCCATCTCGCTGGAAGACCACGCGGTGGCCGCAGAGCACACCGTCCTGATCGGCCTGCGCGACGTCGACGCCGGCGAGCGCAAGGCGATCCGCGACTTCGGCATTCGCGCCTATACGATGACCGATATCGACCGGCTCGGCATGGAGCGCGTCATCGAGGAAGCCATCGCGATCGCGGGCACCGAACCGCGCTCGGTTCACGTGTCGTTCGACATGGACGGCATCGACCCGAGCGAGGCGCCCGGGGTCGGCACGCCGGTACGCGGCGGCATCTCGTATCGCGAAGCACACCTCGCGATGGAGGCCCTCGCCGCGGCGGGCGTCGTCGGCTCGATCGAAGTAACGGAGATCAATCCGATTCTGGACGAACACAATCGCACGGCCGAACTCGCGGTCGAACTGATCTTGTCGGCGCTCGGCAAGACCATCCTCTAGGCGACGGGTAACAGCATTGGAAACGATCGTCGAACTGATGCGCCGGCCCTCGCCGGCGCCGCGCCCCCAGTCGCTCGCCAGCGACGGCTCCTATCTGTGGATGGGCTCGATCGAGACCGAGCGCATCTACGCGATCGATCCGGTCCACTGGACGGTGCGCGAGGAGATACCGGCGCCGGGCAAACCGTGGGGCATTACTTGCGTCGGAAGCGAACTGCGCGTCATCTGCGGCGAAACGGACGAAGACCATCGCATCGTGCGCCGCTACGTCCCCGGCCACGGCTTCAAATCGCACGACGGCATTCCGTGCCCCGACGACACCGGATCGCAACTGTCGTTCGACGGCCGCCGGCTTTACGTCAGCCAGTGGTACAACAAGCGCATCGTCGCGCTCGCCGAAGACGGCTCGGCGGAGACGATCGCGACGGTGCCGCACGGGATCTGCGGCCAGGTCTTCGTCGACGACGGGTTCTATCTCGTCACGACCGACGACGAGGAGTCCGACGACTACTGGCTGACGCGGGTCGTGCCGAACGGCGGCGCCGCGCACGTCGAGGACCTCGTCCGCATCGGCTTTCCGGCGCGGGCGCTCGCGTTCGACGGCGAACGCTTCTGGACCAACCACCGCGAGCGCCACGAGATCGTGGCGTTCGCAAAGCCCGGCTAACCGCTCGCCGCTAGCGGGCGGCCTTGAAGGTCGCGAGCGTCTCGCCGGCACTCGAACGCAGCGTCAGCGTCGAGCCGTCGATCGTATACGACGCAGTCTTGGTCATTGCGGCCAAGAAGCGCGTCTCCAGAGCGGCGAAGGGTTCCGGGCACATCATGCGCGTCGTCGCCGGCGGCGAGAACGTCAGCGCCGCGCCGGTCTGCGTGTAGGAGCCGGTCAGGTTGTTGCAGCCGGTCGACCCCGAGACGCGATGCTCCGCCGCGTCGAAGCGCAGCGCCGGCGACTTCGCATCGGCGGGGACGTTCACGGCTTGTCCGCCGACGTCGACCGCGATCCACGGCGCCGCATCGAGCGCCTGCGGCGTGCTCTTCACGCACGCGTCTGCGCCGCGCGCAACGAACGCACCCGCCTGCTCCGTTTCGAACGTGCGCTTGAAATGCCCGGCATCGACGATCGTGTAGGTCACGCGCGCCGTCGTCGCCGCAGAACCGTCGGCGGGGTAGTACTGGCCGCTCCACACCAGCTTTCCGGCGGCGATGCCCGATGACGAGAGTTCCGCGTACCCGCCGTCCGTGTGGAAGTCGCGATAGATCCACGCGTTCTGTGGCGCCACGTAGCCGAGCACGGCCGTGCCCGCAGGATGCGAAGGGTCGCCGTACGACACGCCGGTCCAGGTGGACGCACTCGTCAGCGGCTCGTAGCGCCACTGGGTTTCGCCGCACGTCCACGTGCCGAGGAAATACTGCGCGTCGGCGGGGCTCGCCGCGCGGGCCGGCTGGAGAGCCGAAGCCGCCAACGCGCAAGCGGCGGCGACTGCGTACATGATGCGCATGGGCGATTCCCTTAGAGGAGGCGGGCGATGTTGCCGTTCCAGAACGGCCAGTCGTGGCCGAACACGCCGGGCCAAATCTCGGTGTGGTTGGGGATCCCTTTGGCGGACAGGATGCCGGAGAACTTGCGGTTCTCGTCGACGAGCGAGTCGTACTCGCCGGTGGCGATGACCCACTCGATGCGCGCCAGACGCGCGGTCCAGTCCGCGTCCATGTTCGGCACGTACGCGCTCGGACAGTTGTAGTAGTCGACGTCGTCCCAGTAGCCGCCGAGGAAGCGGTGGATGTCGTAGACGCCCGAGAAGCAGACCGCCTTGGTGACGAGGTCGGGATAGCGGCAGGCGAAGTTCGCTGCGTGATAGCCGCCGAACGAGCAGCCGAAGACGCCCATGTCGGGCCGCTGCGCGCGCGCCTGCACGTACGGCGCGAGTTCGTGCCGCAGGTACGCGTCGTACTGCTGGTGGCGCAGGCCCCGCGCGGCCGGCGGGATCACGTCGTCGTACCAGCTCTCGGCGTCCACCGAGTCGACGCAGACGATCTGCAGGTACCCCGCGTCGATCTTCGCGGCGAGTTGGGCGACCGTGCCTTGATCCTCGTACTGCACGAAGCGCCCGAGCGACGTCGGGAAGCAGACGACCGGGTAGCCGCTCCACCCGAACCACAGCAATTCCATCGGCCGCCCGAGACTCGTGCTGTTCCAGACCTCGTAACTGCGCTGCATGGCGGCCTAGGTTGCATGACGCCGCGGCGGGTTCCCGCGCGCCGCCGGCGGCGAGGGCCCGGGCCGCCGGGCGCTGAACGTCGCGCCCCTCACGAGTCGGGCCGCCGGACGCGGCCGGGGGTACGCGATGTCGGCGGCGAGCAAGAAAATCGGACTGCTGTTCGGGATGGAGGACACGTTTCCGTGGGCCCTCATCGCGGCCATCAACGACGCGGGCGGCGGTGAGATCACCGGCGAGCCCGTGCAGATCGGTTATCTTGCAGACCTCGAGCGCTACGACTACGCCGTGATCCTCGACCGCATCAGCCACGAGGTGCCGTTCTATCGCACGTTCCTCAAGGCGGCGGCGGCGCGCGGCACGCAGGTCGTCAACAACCCGTTCTGGTGGTCCGCCGACGACAAGTATTTCGGCTGCGTCGTCGCCGAGCTGGCGGGCGTTGCCGCACCGCGGACCGTGCTGCTCCCGCACAAACACCGGCCGCCGAACACCGAGGCCACGTCGTTTCGCAACCTGCGGCTGGTCGACTGGGACGCGGTCTTCGGCTACATCGGATTTCCGCTCTTCCTGAAGCCGGCCTACGGCGGCGGCTGGAAGGACGTCTACAAGTGCGACGACCCGGCCCAGTTCTTCGCCGCCTACGAGCAGTCGCGCGACCTGACGATGATGGCGCAAGAGGCGATCGACTTCACCGACTACTACCGCATCTACGTGCTCGGCCGCGAGCGCGTGCACCTGATGCCGTACGATCCGCGCCGGCCGCACCACGAGCGTTACGTGCTCGACGCGCCGCCGATCGAGCCCGCCTTCGCGGAGCGCCTGCGGCGCGACGCGCTCGCGCTGTCGGTCGCCCTCGGCTACGACATGAACACGGTCGAACTGGCGGTTCGCGACGGCATCCCCTACGCGATCGACTTCACCAATCCGGCGCCCGACGCCGACCTCGCATCGGTCGGCCCGTCGAATTTCGCCTGGATGGTCGAGAACATGGCGGCCGTGCTCGTCGATCGCGCGCGCAACCCGCGGCCGTTCGAGGTCACCGGGACGTGGCCCGATCTCGCCTACTCGCGGGCCGGCACCTGATGGCTAAGCCGTCGTTCACGATCGGGATCGAGGAGGAGTTCCAGGTCATCGATCCCGCGACGTACGAGCTGAAGTCGCACATCCAGGAGATGTTTGCGCAGGGCGAGTCGCTGCTCAAGTCCGAGATCAAGCGCGAGATGCACGACCCGGTCATTGAGATCGGCACGCCGATCTGCAGCGACGTGCAGCAGGCGCGGCGCGAGGTGACGCGGCTGCGCTCCGAGATCATCCGCCTCGCGCGCGCCAACGGCCTGCGCATCGCCGCCGCCGGCACGCACCCGTTCACGCATTGGTCGACGGTGGCGATCACGCCCGGCGCGCACTACGACCGGCTGGTCCAGGACTTGCAGATGGTGGCGCGGGCGAACCTGATCTTCGGCCAGCACGTGCACGTCGCCGTCGAGGACGACGAGGCGCGCATCCAGATCATGAACGCCGTGCGCTACTTCCTGCCGCACATCTTCGCCATGTCGGTGAACTCGCCGTTCTGGTGCGGCACCGACACGGGCTGGAAGAGTTACCGCGCCAAGGTCTTCGAGCGCTTCCCGCGCACCGGCATCCCCGACTACTTCGGCTCGTGGGGCGCCTATCAGGAGTTTCTGAACACGCTGATCGTGACGGGCTGCATCCAGGACGGCAAGAAAATCTGGTGGGACGTCCGCGCGCATCCGTACTTTCCCACGCTCGAGTTCCGCATCTGCGACGTGCAGATGCGCGTCGACGAGACGATCTGTCTGGCCGCGCTGTTCCAAGCGGTCACCTACAAGCTGTGGAAACTCTACGACCGCAACCTGGGTTGGCGCCTGTACCGGCGCTCGCTGATCAACGAGAACAAGTGGCGGGCCGCGCGGTTCGGGCTCGACGGCAAGCTGATCGACCTCGGCAAGCGCATCGAGGTTCCGACGGAGGCACTGCTCGTCGAACTGCTCGAGTTCATCGACGACGTCGTAGACGAACTCGGCTCGAAGGAAGAAGTCTCGTACGTGCACGAGATCGTGCGCCGGCGCACCGGCGCGGACCGCCAGCGGCAGGTGCACGAGGCGACCGGCAGCCTGGAGGCGGTCGTCGAATACATCATCGAGGAGACCGAGACTGGAATACCCCTTGACTGAGGCACCGTCGGCGCGCTTCGAGTTCGTGCGCGTCGAGCGCGCGGCCGACATCCCGGCGCGCGACCCGCTCGCCGTCGACGTCGCGGTCCTCGACATGAATCACGGGCTGCCGAACGTCGGCCATCACGCGATCGTCGCGCTCGTGCGCGAGGTCGCGCGCGAACAGGACGAGCGCCTGGCCGACAGTGGCCGGCGCGTGCGCGTGCTGTCGTATGCCGTGCGCCATCGGCTGATGGTGCCGGAGCACGACGGCCGCCACCGGCTGTACCTCGGCACGGGCGGCCCCGGCCACCTCGACCCGCGTCGCAATCGCGAGGACCGCGGCGAGGCAGAGATCCGCGAAGACCCGTCGTGGGAGGCACCGTTGTGGCGGCTGTTCGACGCGATCGTCGCCGACGAGTCGACGGCGCTCTACGGCGTCTGTCACACGTTCGGGCTGCTGTGCCGCTGGTCGGGCGCCGCGCAGCCCGTCCTGCGCGGCCCGGGCAAAGGCGGCAAGATGAGCGGCGTCGGCATCGACGTCCTGACCACGGACGCGCTCGCCCACCCGTGGTTCGGCCGCCTGCGCGAGCACCTGCCCGACGGCAAACGCGCGCCGGTCCTGGAGTCGCGCTACTACGACTTGGTGCCGGCCGGCACGCTGCCGCCGGGCGCTACGGCGATCGCCTTCGAGGCCGCACTCGACGACGCGGGCACCGGCGACGCGATGACGATGGTGGAATTCGCGCGCGACCGCGCGACCGGGCTGCCGCGCGTCTTCGCCGTCAACAATCACCCCGAGATCGGCGCGGCCGATCGCGTTTCGGCGCTGCTGGCAGACTTGCTCGCGCGGGGCGCCATGACGCCCGAGGTCTTCGCGGCGCGGTCGGCGATCCTGCCGACCCTGCGCGAGGATCGGGCCGAGCACCGTCTGCTCGTCGCCCGTACGGTGCTCGACGACCTCGTGCGCGCGCAGATCGAGCGCATCCTCGCCGAGACGTAGCCCGCCCCCGTGGACCCACGTTTCCGCACGGCCTTCAACGCAGCCTATTCGCCGGCACTCTACGACGCGTACTCCGCCGACCTCGTGCGCCGCATCGGCGGCGCCGTCGGTTTCCGCCTCGCCGAGACGCCGGTCTTCGTCCCGCCCGCGTTCGCGGAACGCTGCCGCCGCGCGGCGCTCGAGATCGTCGCGCAACTGAGCGAGCCCGCGCGTCTGGAGAAGATGGAAGCCGCGGTCCCCGCACGCTATGCGGTGCCGAACCGGAGCGCGCTGCCGACGTTCGCCGCGCTCGACTTCGCGTGCGTGCGTGAGGAGGACGGGTCGCTCGCACCGCGCCTCGTCGAACTGCAGGGATTCCCGTCGCTCGTCGCCTTCGAGACGATGCAGTCCGACGCGTGGGAGGCCGCACTCGCGCGCGTGCCCGGTTGCGAGGGGCCGTGGACCAGCCGCTTCGGCCTGGAGCGCGCTGAGCTGGTCGCGCTCGCGCGCGACGCCATCGTGGGCGCGCACGACCCGCAAGACGTCGTGCTGCTCGACGTCGACCCGCCGTCACAGAAAACGTGGTGCGACTTCGGAGCGACGGAGCGGCTCTTCGGCGTACCGGCGATCGACCCGCGCGAACTGATCGTACGCGACGGGCGCTTCTTCCGGCGCGACGGCGCAGGCCGCGAGCGCCCGGTGCTGCGCATCTACAACCGCGTGATCGCCGACGAACTCGAGCGCAAAGGCATCGAGCTCCCCTTCGATCCGCGGGCCGAGATCGACGTCGAGTGGTCGCCGCACCCCGACTGGTTCTGGATCTGGTCGAAGCACTCGCTGCCGTACCTCGACCACCCGGCCGTGCCGAAGACCACGCTGCTCTCGGACCTCGACGGGGTGCCGGAGCACGTCGAAGCGGACTTCGTGCTCAAGCCGCTGTTCTCGTTCGCGGGCGGCGGGGTCAACGTGCGGCCGACGGCGGCCGACGTCGCCGCGATCCCGGCGGCAGAGCGCGCGGACTGGTGCCTGCAGGAGCGCATCGCGTACGGCGACGTGCTCGCGGCGCCCGCCGGCGGCGTGAAGGTGGAGATGCGTATTATGTTACTACGCCGCGACACCGAGGACGCGCTGCGCCCGGCGATCAACCTGTGCCGGCTCGCGCGCGGCGAGATGCACGGCGTCGACTACAATCGCGACTTGGCGTGGACCGGCTCGTCGATCGGCCTGTGGCCGGCCTGAAGCCGGCCGCGCGCTACACTCTGAGTTCGAACGACGCGGCGCAGCGCAGGCCGTTGCACTCGGCCGGCACGTAGCGCAGGGCGGCCAGTTGCCGCTCGAGGTCGGCGCGCGCGTCGGGGTCGAGGCCGCCGCCGTCGACGACGACCTTGACGGCGCGCCCGTCTTCGTCCACGTCGACGTGCGCGACCGCGCCGCGGTAACGGCTATGCAGCGCCGCCAGGGCCGCGTCGTCCATGACGGCCGGATCGCGGAAGTTCTGCCCCCAGCCGCCCGCGGCGACGGCCTCGGCCTTGGCCGGGGGCGCGGGCGGCGGCGTCGGTTCGGGCGTCTGCTCGGGCGGCGCCGTCGCGGGTTCGGCCCCGCGCCGGACCGAGCCGGCCTGCGCGACGGCCACCGCCTGCACGGCGGGTGCGGCGGTGCCGGGGCGCACGCTCTCGGGCCGCGGGGCCCCGGCGGCGGGGCGGCGCGTGGACTCGCGGAGATGCGGCACCGTGGCCGGCCGCAGGCTCGCGAGGGACTGCGCGGCCACCGGGTGCGGGACCGGAGCGCGGGCGACCGCCCGTACCGGGGCCGGGCGCGGGGCGCGATGCTCGATCGTCGTCGCGTAGGCGGTGCTCGTCTCGACGCTGACGGCGTCCGGCAGGGCGAGCGACCAGCCGGCCAAGAGCGCGACGAAGGCCGGGGCAACGCAAACGTGCAGCAGGACCGATAGGGCCAGCGCGCGTTTCCCCCTCGGGGCGTCGTCTTCGGAACGTGCCATAGCTCGACTCCGCGCTTACGGTCCATCGGCCTACGCCGGGCCGGCGCCGCGGACCTCTCTGCGCAACCGCTCCAGGAGCCCGGGGTTCAGAGGGCCTGACTAAGCTACCGGCCGAGGATACCATGGGAAGACCCACCGACATCGTCTTGTACCAAGCGGAGTGGTGCCCGTACTGCGCGCGCGTCCGCGCCAAGATGACGCAACTGCTGCTCGACTACCGCACCGTCAACGTGGCGCGCGCGCACGACGAGCGCGAGGAAGTGATGGCGGTCTCGGGCCAGACGAGCATTCCCGTGCTCGTGGACGGCGACACGATCCTCATCGACGACGACGACATGCTGCCGTACCTCGACGAGAAGTACGGCTCGCAAGCCGCGTAGCGTCAGCCCAGCAGGAAGCCGGCGGCGGCGCCGGCGAGCGTCGCGGCGAAGTTGACCGTGTCGTTGCCGAACCACGACGCGCCGCGCACGAGCACGGTGTTCGCACCGCACGCGTGCGGATCGGTTTCGCAGTAGCGCTCGCACTGCGCGCACCAGCGTAGCGCCTGCGCCGACGCGCCGAGCAGCGAGTCGACGAGCGCTCCCGCCGCCCCGGCCGCGACCACCGGCCAGAACGGCACGGCCGCGACCGAGGTGGCGACGGCCGCGACGGCCGCCGCACCCGCGAGTTCCGCGGCGGTCCCAGCAGCGGTGACGCCGCCGGAGATGCCCGTCGCGACCGGGCGAAACGTCAGGATCGAGCGCGGGGCCGCGGCGACGAGCGTGCCGATCTCGGTGCCCCACGTGTCGGCGTTCGCGGCCGCGAACGCGCCCGCAAAGGCGGCGACGAAACGCGGATCGCCGCCCAGTGCCGCCAGCGCGCACGCCGCTGCGACGCCGCCGTTGGCGAGCACCTGGAGCCCATCGCGGGCGCCCGCCTTCGCGACCGTGTCGATCTTGCGCTTGCGGGCGCGGCCGACGCGCGACAGCGCGACCGACGAGACGAAGAACGTCAGCAGGATGGCGGCGCCCGGCAAACCGAGGCCGCCGACGGCGGCCGTGCCGACGACGAAGGCCGCGACGGCGCCGCCCGCGGTCAGGGTCCGCGCCCGCCACGCGACGATTGCGACGGCCGCCGCACAGAGGGCGCCGAGGTCGAAGTTCGAGAGCGGAGCCAGAGTCAGTTCGGCGACGGCGAGCACCGGCATCGCCGCGTACGTTCGCCCCCGGCGGACGGGATGCTCTAGGGGCGCGTGAGAAAGGCGCGCCGATGAGCACTTCCGGCGACCCGATGGACGGCACGATCGAACCGTTTCTGCTCGAGCGCTACTTCGCGCGCTACGAGTTCGCCGTCCCGTACCTGCTCTGCGCCTCGGACTGCGAGACCGTGACGGTCGACGAACTGCTCGCCATCGAAGACGGCGCGCGCGACGGCCTGTACTCGCTGCGCCTCGGCTACGTCGAGAGCAACGGGTCGCCCGCGTTGCGGGAGGCGATCGCCGCCACCTACGACGGCGTCTCGCCGGACGAGGTCGTCGCGTTCGCCGGTGCGGAAGAGGCGATCTACGCGTTCATGCGGGCCGTGCTGCGGCCCGGCGACCGCGCGGCCGTCCACGTTCCCTGTTACCAATCGCTCGAGTCGGTGGCGCGGGCGCAAGGCTGCGCCGTCGACCGCTGGGAGGCGGTCGAGGAAGACGGCTGGGCCCCGTCGTTGCGCGCGCTGGAGCGCACGCTGACGCCGCAGGCGCGGGCGATCGTCGTCAACACGCCGCACAACCCGACGGGCTTCGCCTTCGACGAGCGCGGGCTACGCGAGCTCGCGCGGACGGCAGACGAGCGCGGCATCGTGCTGTTCTGCGACGAGGTCTACCGGAGGCTCGAACTCGACGTCCCGACGCCGCCCGCCGCTTGCGAACTCTCGCGCAGCGCCGTCTCCCTCGGAGTACTGTCGAAGGCGTACGGCCTCGCCGGTCTGCGCATCGGCTGGATCGCGACGCATAACGAGGCCGTGCGCCGCGCCGTCGCCGCCTACAAGGACTACCTCAGCATCTGCAACGGCGCGCCGAGCGAGTACCTCGCGACGATCGCGCTGCGCAACGGCGACGCGCTGCTGCGGCGCAACCGCGACCTCGCACGACGCAATCGCGCGCTGCTCGACGCGTTCTTCGCGCGCAGGCCCGACCGCTTCTCGTGGACGAGGCCCAAGGCCGGGCCGATCGGATTTGCACGCGTGCACGGCGAGGAAGGCGCCCAAGCGCTGTGCGACCGGCTCGCGCGCGACGCCGGCGTGCTGCTGCTGCCGAGCGGCTGTTACGGCCACGGCGACCGCCACGTCCGCGTCGGTTACGGCCGGTCGAACTTCCCCGAGGCACTCGCGAAGCTGGAGGCCGCGCTCGCGTAGTCGGCCGCGGTGTTGACGTTCGCGAAGACGCCGCCGTCCGCGAACGGTACCAGGCGGGTGCGCAGCCGGGCGAGCACGGCGTGCATCGCGTAGCGGCCCTCGCGCAGGGCGCGCTCGCCGGCGGCGAGCAGCGCCGCGCGGTCGTAGAGCGCCGCGAGCGGCTCGCGCCGCGCGGCCGGCCCCTCGCCGTGCACCGGGACGACGGCCTCGTCGCCGCGTTTCCAATCTGCCGTTAATGCGTCGATCACGGCCGTGCCGACGAACGGCGCGTCGCCCGCGACCGCGAAGACGAGCGGCGACTGCAGCACCGCGAGCGCCGAGACCAGGCCTCCGAGCGGACCGCACGCCTCCCAGCGGTCGACGGCCAGCGGCGCGTCCACCAAGGCCCCGATTCGCGCCGCCGACGCCGCGCTGACGGAGACGACCGTCTCGCGGCCGGCGCCCGCGTTGCGCACGACCCGCGCCACGAGTGGAAGGCCGCCAGCGTCGAGTTCGAGTTTGCCGGGCAGGCGCGTCGACGCTCCGCCGGCCAGAACGACCACGCCGACGGCGGGTGCGGGGCTGTCGCGTTGCGTCACCAACGGCGGTTTCGGCGCGCTCCGGCGCGGGACTTTTCTGCGCCGCTGCCAAGCCTACTGTCCGTGAGTCGGCGAGCGGCGTGGATTGCCGCACTGGTCGGTGCGGTCGTTGCCGCAGTCATCACCCTTCCGGGGCTTGGAACGGGCACGCTCTGGGACAATAGCGAGACCGCCTATGGCGAGGTCTCTCGCGAGGTGTTGCTCTATCACAGCGCCGTCGTCATGCACCTCAACGGTGCGCCATGGTTCGTGCAGCCGCCGCTCTACTTCTGGATCGCCGCTGCGTTCGCGAAACTGTTCGGCGTGGCGCCGTTCGCGTTGCGGCTGCCGTCGGCACTGGCAACGATCGCCATGGGCGGCGTCGTCGGCTACGCGGTCGCGCGCGTTGCGTCGCTGCGGGCGGCCGTGCTCTCGACGATCGTCCTCTCGACGTCGCTGATGGTCGCGATCGTCGGCCGCCTCGCGATCATGGACGCGCTACTCGACCTGGCCGTGTGCCTGGCGATCCTCGCCTTCTACGCCGGACTGCGGACGCGCGACGAGCCGGTCTTCGGCTCGCCGTGGCTGCTCGCGTGGGTCGCGATGGCCTTCGGCGTGCTCGCGAAGGGCCCGATCGCCGTCGTCGCCACCGCGCTCGTCATCGTCCCGTGGTACCTCTGGGAGCGCGCGCGCAACCCGGGCGGCGCGCGCCTGCCGCGGCCGGGAGCGTGGCTCGCCGCGATCGCGGTCTTCGCGCTCATCGCCGTGCCGTGGTACGTGCTGCTCGCCGGTCAGGCCGGCTCGGACTCGCTCGGCGAACTGCTCGGCCATTACTCGTTCGGGCGCTACTTCGGCACGATCGAGAACCAGACCGGACCGCCCTACTACTATGCGCCGGTCGTCATCCTCGGCTTCTTCCCGTGGTTCGCCTTCTTGCCGCCCGCGCTGTGGAAGCAGTGGCGCCAGGCGGCGGGGGCGTCCGGCGGGCTCGCGCGCCTCGTGCTCCTGTGGGCCGTCGTACCGTTCGTCTTTTTCAGCATCGCGAAAACCAAGCTGCCCAACTACATCGCGCTCGAGTTCCCGGCGCTCGCGATCGCCGTGGGCCTCTGGTTCGACGACGTGTGCGCGGGCATCGGCCGCCGTACGGCCCTGGGGTGGACGCTGCTCGTTCCCGCGTCGCTCGCGGGGCTCGCGTTCGCGATCAGCGTGTTCGTGCGCGACATGCACCTCACGTCCGACATGCAGAAGGTCTACGGCGACCTCGTACTGCTCGGCGGCCTGGTCTTCGCGGGCTCCGTCGCGTGCTTCGTGCTGTTGCTCTGGGAACGGACGGCGCGCTTCGCTCCGTACGCGCTCGCCGCCGCCGCCGCATCGACGCTGCTCGTCGTCGCGATCGTGGCCGAACCGCATACGGAGCCGTTCAAGCCGATCCCGCAACTCGCCGCGATCATTCGGGGGCAACGCGCCGGCGGCGACGTCGTCGCGATCCAGGGCGTCGCGGGTGCAAACGCGCTCGTCTTCTACACGGCGCCGCGCGTCGAGACGCTCGACGGAGCCGGCGAACCCGGCCGCGACACGCCGACGGATCCGCGTCACGCCATCTGCTCCGCGCAGCGCGCGTTCGTCGTGACGTCGGCGCGCCGCCCCGAGCCGGATCCGACCTACGGCCGCAACCGGCGCGAACTGGCGCGCTCCGGCAACGACGTGCTGTACCTCTACGACGGCCCGCCCTGCACGGGCGCCGAGTAGCCAGGGCCCGATGAAGGTCCGCTAAGAGTTCCGTTAGGGGCCGTTTAGAGTCGGTCCGGTGGGCGTTTGGACTGCGTTGCCATGGACATAAGAAGCGTGCAACGCACTCCACGGACGACACGAAAAGGACCTCACATGAACAACGCAATCATCGGAAAGATCATCTTGGCGGGCGCGATGGCGGCAGCCGCGATCGCCCCGGTCGCTGCGAGCGCGCACACCCAGGCGTGGCGCTTCCAGAACGAACAGGCTCGCATCGCTAAGGGCGTCGCCGACGGCCAGCTGACCTTGCACGAATACTCGAAGGACGAGGCGAACCTGCGCGCGGCCGAACAGCAGCGCCAAGCCGACCTGAAGGCGGGCAACGGTAAGCTCACCTCCGCCGAGCGCGCGCAACTGAAGACCGAACTGAACCACAACTCCTCGCGCATCTGGTTCACCAAGCACAATCGCGAGCAGCAACGCTAAATCGAACAACCTGACGAGACGGACGAACGGGGGAAAGCGAGAGGCCCGGGGCAAGCCCGGGCCTCTTCGTTTGCTCCGGTACGCGGACGCACTTACTTCTGGATCTTCGCGACGTCGGCTTCGGTGACGGCGCTCGCGGAGTTGCCCCACGACGAGCGGATGTAGGTGATGACGTCCGCGACCTGCGCGTTGCTCAACTGGCCCTTCCACGCGGGCATCTGCCCGTTGTAGGCAGCGCCGTTGACCTCGACCTTACCCTGCAGACCGTAGAGCACCGTGTGGATGACCTTGTTCGGGTCGCCCGTGACGTCGGGGTTCTTCGCGAGCGGCGGGAACGCGCCGGGCGTTCCCAGGCCGGCGGCGCCGTGGCAGCCGGAACAGTTCGCGGCGAAGATCTGCGCGCCGCCGCCCTTGCCGGCGGCGGGAGCGCCCGCGGCGGGCGCCGCGGCTGCGGCGGCCGGAACCGGGCCTTGCGCCTGCTGCTCTTCGACGATCTTCAGCTGGCTGTAGAGGCTGAGGCCAACCGTACCGATGACTGCGAGCGCCGTAATCGCGAGCGCCCACGGCCGGCGGCCCGGCCGGCGGCTCGGATTGCGGTCGAGGAACGGCAACAGGATGAGGAACGTGACCAGCACGCCGGGGATCACGACGGTCGCGAGCAGGTTCGCTGTCGGAATGAGCGGCGTCGGCACCTGGCCCGCGACGCGCAGCAAGCCGTACAGCGCGAGGAAGTACCAGGCGGGGTACGGGATGTACGGGACCGTCGGATCGGCCTTGCGGTCGAGCCCCGGCGGCGCCATGATCGCCAGCGCGACGATCACGATGAACACGAGGAAGGACGCGAGCGCGTCCATGAACATCTGGTTCGGCCAGAAGCGGCCCTGCGGCAGTTTCTTCTGGTCGCCGTCGACCGGCGGGCCGGCCGAGCCGTTGTGGCGGAAAATCACCATGTGCGCGACGACGAAGAGCACGAGCGTCGCCGGCATCAGCCAGACGTGCAGGCCGAAGAAACGATTGATGGTGAGCGTGCCGATCGTCGTGCCGTCGTTGAGGAACTGCGAGATCGCGTCGCCCAAGATGGGGACGCTGGCAGCGATGCTGATGGCGACCGACGACGCGAAGTAGGCGTCGAGGTCCCACGGTAGCAGGTAGCCCGTCAGCCCGAGCACGAGCGTGACGATCAGCAAGATGACGCCGACGATCCACATGAGTTCGCGCGGCGCCTTATAGGCGCCCCAGATCGCGACTTGCAGCATGTGGAAGACGAGCAGCGCGATCATCGCGCTGGCGCCCCAATAATGCAGGCTGAGCACGAACCAGCCCATCGGCACGTGCTCCATGATGAACTTCGTGGATTCCCACGCCGTCACGGCCGACGGCGCGTAGTAGAACGTCAGGAAGATGCCCGTGACGATCTGCAGGATCATGCAGAAAAGCGTCGCGCTGCCGAAGACGTACCAGTAACTCGCTCCGCCGGGGACGTCCTCGGTCAGGAACTCCGTCGTCGCGCTCACCGCTCCGGTGCGCGACTCGACCCAGTCGATAATGTTCGCCACTCTAGACTCCTAGTGGTACGCGACGATCAGGCGGGTCGGTTGCCCCGTCTTGTAGACGACCCAAGTGACCTCGGCCTTGCCGTCCGCCTGGCGCAGCGGCAGCGGGTCGAGGCCGCGCGGCGCCGGGCCGGCGAGATATTCGCCCTGGATTCCGTACTGCGAACCGTGGCACGGACAGAAGAAGCGCTTGGTCTCGGCCTGCCAGTTGTAGGTGCAGCCCAGGTGCGGGCAGATGGAACTGAAGATGACGAAGCTCATGTAGAGCGCGTCGTACGGCACGTTGCCGCCCGGGCGGTCGTAGATGTCGGGCCGCTTGGCCTTGAACGTCGAGACCTGGTCCGGCGTCAACTTGACGCCCCAGACGAACTGGTTCTCGGTGCTCGTCAGGTAGCCGTCGGTGTACTCGAAGCTGA
>Ga0182016_10003138_pt1 | contig 19017 bp, 20 predicted proteins | sample 712S2MmetaG_FD_120491 | JGI IMG/M metagenome (GOLD analysis project Ga0182016, IMG submission 120491) | Permafrost microbial communities from Stordalen Mire, Sweden - 712S2M metaG | ecosystem: Environmental > Terrestrial > Soil > Wetlands > Permafrost | place: Sweden: Stordalen | collected...
AAGGCTTTTCTCGATGAGCGTATCTCCGCCAAGCTGGTTCCCGGGGCGTCTCCGTCCACCGTGCGCGAACTGCTCGCCCGCTGTTACCGGCATCTGATCGAAGACGTCGGCACCGGTGAGCACGGCCTGATGCGCATGCTGCAGGACGACTGGAACGATGCGCTGGTGATGTCATGGGCGCAACGCGCCACCAAGGAATGTGTCGCCAAAGGCGAGAGCGTCTTAAACTCCGCCATGGCTGCCTGGGTGTTCGACTATTACGCGCGCTTGCTCACGTTCGCGGGTGATGGCGACAATCCCATCGCCGATGCGCGCGCCAAAGCTGCCGAGCATCGCAAGGCGGCAGCGGCGCAGTGGGATGGCGCCCAACTCCGCCGGGCATGGCTTGGTCCGACCCTCGGTTGGCTGGGCGAAAAGGGTCTCTGGCTCGAGCCCCAGCCCTGGGCCATCATCGGCGGCGTCACCACGCCCGATCGGACCAGCCGGCTGGTTCGCGAGGTTGACGAGAATCTGCGTCAACCGTCGCCCATCGGCGCCATGCAGATGAACAAGAGCGCCGACAGTTTGGCCAGCGGCATGATCGGACCCGGAATGGCCATCAACGGCGGCATTTGGCCTTCCCTCAATCAGACCTTGATCTGGGCCCTGGCGTTGGTCAATCCGCCAATGGCATGGGACGAATGGAAGAAGAACACGTTCGCCCGCCACGCGGCCGTGTATCCGGATATCTGGTACGGCGTCTGGAGCGGGCCCGACACCTTCAATTCGGTGGTCAGCTCGAAGCCGGGTGAAACCATCAACCAGCCCTTCATGCGCTGGGCCGATTGGCCGGTGATGAACCTGCATTCGCACGCCTGTTCGCTGTACTCGCTGGCGCGGCTGCTGGGTGTCGAGTTCGTCGAAGATGGGGTCCGCTTGCGCCCCGGCCTGCCGCTCGAATCTTACAACTTCGAGTCGCCGTTACTCGGCATCGGTAAATCGAAGGCAGGGTACGAAGGCTGGTATGCTCCGGCCGTATCTGGCGAATGGACGCTCCACGTTACTCTTCCGGAGAGCGAGGCGGGAAGTGGAATGAACGCCGAGATAAACGGGAAACGAAGCCGTGTCACGGCTCAATCCGGCGGCGCCGTACAGCTGACCGGATCCAGCGGTCCGGGGAAACCGCTCCGTTGGTCCTTGCGTCCTTGATCGGAAAGCCTGATAGGTTTTCTTCTCTCCAAAGCAAGTTCGTAGAAGCTTGCAGAAAAACAAGATTCTCTTTGGCGCACAGCCGAAACCGCATGAATAAAGGCTTTGGAACGGTCGATTGTCTATGGGACCACCCTCGGATTCCTGTGCCGACGCCCATGGCGCCAGCCGACCGGTCGGTGGCCTCCGCCGCCTCCGTGCGCTCGGATCTTGCTCTTGATTTTGTTCTTCTCGGTGCCTCTGTGCCTCCTAAGAAACAAAATGGAGGCTTGTTGGAAAGAAAGGGTTTGCTGGCGACCGCCGCAAGCCTCCATTTTGTTTCTTCCCCCACCAGACTGGCCCCCCAGTCTAAATGCTCCGTGGTGAAAATCCCTTTGGTTGCGGGCTTTGCCGCGCTGCCTACACCCTCACTACGCGATCCATATCCAGAAACTCGCGAATGTGCGGGTGGTCCGATTTTTCCAGCTCGCCGACCGAGCCGAAGAAGATCACACTGCCTTCGTAAAGGAACACTACGCGGTCGGCGACCTTGTACATCAAGTCGAGATCGTGGGTCACCACCACCGACGTCAACTTCAGTTGCCGCTTTAGGCGGAGCATGAGATCGCCCAGGTGGTCGGACATGATCGGGTCGACCATGGTGGTCGGCTCATCGTAGAGAACGCATTGCGGTTGGGCGGCCAGCGCGCGGGCGATGGCGACGGCGCGTTTATAGCCGGTGGACAGGTCGGTGGGGTAGGAATCCTTGGCTTCCGCGATATCCACCATCTGGAGCAGGCCGTCCACCACGTCTTCCTTGTTCTGCTCGTCGTAATCCTGGCGTAACTCCAGGGAAAAAAGGACGTTCTCGCCGACGGTCATGGAATCGAAAAGCGCGCCCGATTGGAAGACCATGGTCACCTTTTTGCGGATGCGGCGCATCTCGGCTTCGCCGTAATCGGTGACGTCTTCGTGGGCCACGATCACGCGGCCGCTATCCGGCTTTAGAAACCCCATGATATGCGAGAGGGTCACCGATTTGCCGACGCCGCTGCGGCCGATGATAGCCACGGTCTCGCCGGGGTTTACGTGAAAATTGGTATCGACCAAAACCGGGCGGTCGAACGTCTTATAGACGTGGCGGAATTCGATGTAATGCGGGTAGGATTCACCGTTCATACGGAGCCCATTCCTCGGGGGTGTTAACGTTTTGAAAACAGGAGAGTTCTGGAACCGGCCAAGTAACCGTGCGGACTTCCTCGAGCGCCGTCGCGATCTTGCGGACGCCGCGGGCGAAGGCGGAGTACAGACCTTGGCGGGAATTGCGATGATACGCTGCGCAGAGCGGCTCCAGCCGACCGGATGGTCCGAGGGGGACCATCGCATCGCACTCGCTGCGCTCCGCAAGATCCAGCAGTTGGCGCAGAAAATCGACTTTCAGCTCCGGCATGTCGCAGGCGACGATGAGATTCCAGTCGGCACGGGATTGCTGCAACACCGTGAGGATGCCTCCCAGAGGGCCTTGGCCGGGATAGATATCCGGCACAACGCCGCAACGGAAGCCACCATGGCGCCGTACGCTGCCAACGACGGAAACGCCCCCCGCAGCGCCGCGTACGGCCTCTACCACGTACGCCGCCAACGTGGTACCGTGATAGGGCAGCAAGGCTTTGTTCCGGCCCATGCGCGAGCTGTTCCCTCCCACCAGCACATACCCCGCCCGGCTGCTCACAGGGAAATGATACCATCGACTTATAGCGCCGGGTCCGCGTCCTTTCCTTGGATTTCCATCCAAGAATGTCTTATACTGAGGTGCCAAACATTTTGAGGCGTTTTTGTTTTAGACTAGGACTTGGGATGACGCTGGCAGTGGCTGTGTTCGCCGCCGACCAGACGGATCGGCCGCCGCAAATGGTGAGCGTGGTGCGGGCCGATCCCCACACTGGCAAGCTGGTGAGAAGCGTGATCGTGACTGCAAAGCCCGTCGCTGCTCGCAGAGCCGCAGAGGATGCTGTTGCGCCTCGCGGAATCGATGAAGCGGTCGATGCCATCGCTGCCACGCAATCATTGCCGCCCCAATTGGTCCATTCCGTCATCAAAGTGGAGAGCAATTACAATCCCCTGGCGGTGTCGCCCAAGGGAGCCCAAGGCCTGATGCAATTGATGCCGGCAACCGCCCGCCGCTTCGGTGTGGCCAACGCCTTCGACCCGGTGGACAACATTCAGGGCGGCGCCCGTTATCTGAAATACCTGCTCGATCTCTATAAGGGCGATTACAACCTGGCGCTGGCCGCCTACAATGCGGGCGAAGGTGCGGTGGAGAAATACGGAACGGTGCCGCCCTACCCGGAGACCATCAATTATCTGGTGCAGGTGAGCCGGCAGTTCCGGAAGAATTCGCCCGCGGCGCCGGTGAGCCAACCCGCTCCCGTGAAAGTGGCGGATGCGCAACCGGCCGGCCCGGCTCATATTCAGGAAGTTGTGGGTCCCGACGGATCGGTACACTACGTATCACAGTGAGTTTCGGGCATGAAGCTGATTGCGGCGGTCTCGGTCTCGGTGATGCTCCTCATGGGGCAGAGCGACCAAACTGTCCGCTCGGTGACCGCCGTGCGCCACTGGTCGCTGAAGGATGTCACCAGGGTGGCCGTCGAGGTAAGCGGTCCCTTCCAATACCACACGGATCGCCTGCACAACCCCGAACGAGTCTATTTCGATATCCTGAATTCCCATCTGCGGATCGACGCCAGGCGCTTCTACGTCGAAAGCGTGGATGACGCTCTGCTGGCGAAGGTAAGGGTTGCCGAAACCACACCGGGAATTACGCGCGTGGTCCTGGATTTGACGGGAAGCGCGGCCGCTACCACTTCTACCCTGTCGAGTCCCGACCGGTTGATTATCGAACTGCGCATGCCCGCCGGCAATCCGCTGCGCACCGAAGCTCTGCCAACCGTTGCGCCCGTGCGCTGGGCGGTCGACCGTCTGCCTTCCCCAGTGACCCTTAAGCCGGCCGTGGTGCCGCTTCCTCCTCCGCCGGAGTTGAAGGTTACCGTCACGCCGGAAATCTCCAAGCCGGCATCCGCTCCCGCAAATCCCCCCGCCACGAGACCTGCGCCCGTAGATATCACTCTGGCCGGGAGACCGGCGCTTGCTGCTGGCAATACCTCGGTCACGAAATCAGCATCGGTAGAGAACACTCCGGCGGCCGTGAGACCGGCGCCCGCTCCCGTAAATCCCCCAGCCACGAGACCGGCGCCGGTGGATACTACTCCGGCCGCCGCGACTCCTGTCCACGGTCCGGACCCGACGCATGTTGCGGCCGCCGATCCGGGGCCGGATGAGATTGCCAAGGCCGCACGGCCCACCAGCGCGGGCGAGAATTCGCTGATTCGTACCCTGGGGCTCAAAATCAATCGCGTGGTGATCGATCCCGGCCACGGCGGGCACGATCAGGGCACCGAGGGCGCTAAGGGTCTGCTGGAAAAAGAATTGGTTCTGGATGTCGCTCTGCGAGTAGGCAAGATGGTCCAGGAACACATGGGCGCGGAAGTGATTTACACTCGCAGCGACGATACTTTCGTTCCGCTGGAAGGCCGCACGGCACTGGCGAACGAGAAGAAGGCCGACTTGTTCCTGTCGATCCACGCGAACTCGTCGTCCTATCCGAATATTTCCGGGGTGGAGACTTATTATCTGAACATTAACGGCAGCAAAGACGCGATGGACGTGGCGCGGCGCGAAAACGGGCCTACCTTGAATTCCATTTTCGACCTGCAAGACATCGTCAGGAAGATCGCCCTGCACGATAAGTCCGAGGAGTCCCACGAATTCGCCAAACGTATGGAGGCGTCTTTGTACTCTTTCTCACTTAAGAATTTCCCGAGTACTAAGGACCGCGGAGTAAAGACCGCTCCTTTCATCGTGCTGATCGGCGCTAACATGCCGTCGGTGCTGGCGGAGATCGGCTTCCTGACTAACTCCAGGGAAGAGGCTCTCCTGAAAAGATCCGACTATCGGCAGAAGTTAGCCGAGGCCCTTTATAAGGGAATGGAAAGATATACCGACAGCCTCAGTCATTTCCAGGCCGCCGCGAAGCCGTGAAGGTCCTCGCTTTCCGCCATGTTCCGTTCGAGGGCGCAGGACACATCGGTCCGGTGCTGGAAGCTCGTGGGATCGGCTGCGATTACGCCGATCTTTACCGGGACGGTGTTCCCGATCCTGACATCGCAGCATATGCCGGACTGATCTTTCTGGGCGGTCCGATGTCGGCCAACGATCCGTTGCCGTACCTCGATCGGGAGCGGGCGCTGATCGCGCGGGCGGTGGATCGGGGACAACCCCTCCTGGGGATTTGCCTGGGGTCGCAACTCATCGCCCGGAGCCTGGGAGCGGACGTCCATCGCAATAGCGAGAAGGAAATCGGTTGGTTCGACCTTCAATTCACCGAGGCCGCCGCCCACGATGCGCTCTTCGGAGGGATTCGCGGGCCGGAGACGGTGTTCCACTGGCACAGCGACACATGGGAATTGCCGCCTGGCGCCCAGCGGTTGGCGTGGTCGCAAGCATGCCGGAATCAGGCGTTTCGGGCCGGCCGGAACATCTACGGGATGCAGTTTCACCTGGAGGTAACCGCTGCCATGATCGCCGATTGGCAGGCGCAGGACGAGAACTGCGGAGACGTTTGTGACTTATCCGCTCCGCTCGATCCGCAAGCCCATAGCGCGCGCCAGGAGGAGTTGTCGAACTTAGTATTCGGGCGCTGGTGCACTCTCCTTTAGCCCTGAAGAGTCCCCACATAATGTCCGAGAATTCCCCTTTTGGGGGGGATTGAGTAGTTTACCGGAATCCCCGAGAATAAGATCAAGACGAGTTTGACTGCGGTGTTAATGGCAATCTCCTCACACGCGCCCACGGAACAGTCCGCATTCTTGCCGGAACATCCAAGTTCCGCCAGGATTCTGGTCTCCGAAGATCCATTTGTCAGCAGTTTCCTGCGGACCGTACTGCAACGGCACGGTCACGAAGTTGTAATTGGCGAAGCACTGCGCGCCAGTGAACTGTTGCGACACGGGGACGTTGCCGCCGATCTGGTGATCACCAATCAGCCGGACGCTTTTCTGGATCTAGCCGGTACCGTACGACTGCTCTATATTGCCGCCACTCCGGACGCCGACCTGGCATCGCGATTCGCCAATTGCCGGGTCTTGCGCAAGCCCTTCCGCAATGACGACCTGCTGGCTGCCGTCGAAGACCTGGCCCACAGCGATATACCATAAGCTTTGGGCTTCTATCTCTGGCTAGACCACGACTTCGCCTGGGCGCAGGGTACCTATGAGTACCGTCCCATGGGAACCGCAGTCATATCGTCCTCCGACCTGTTCCGGCGGCGGGATTTTTCGCCCCGGCGCAAGGTGCAGGCTCCGCGCGACGCTGAATTCGCCGGCCAGTTCGCTTCGCTCGGTCATCTCAATACGCAATTGAAGGAACGGCGGAAGCGCTTGCGGCGCGGGAGATGACGGTCCGCTCCTTGGCGGCCGCAATTGCGAAACCTGGCTTCCTGCGTTATTTTAGTTCGCATGAAAACTCCGTTCCTGCGCGCCGCTCTGATGACGGCGATCGCTCTCACTCCCCTCACTTGCCAGCAAACCACCGACACTCAGCGGACTCCGCAGTTTGAGAACGGTGACGTGAAGGTCTGGAAAACGCTCGTCATGCCGAACGCTCCGCTGACCATGCACACCCATGAGCATCCACGCGTGATTGTGGCGCTCACGGGGGGAACCATGAAGATCGTGAACGAAGACGGCACGTCCGAGACGGAGCGCTGGGACACCGGAAAGGCCTATTGGCTGTCGGCCGCGGAGGGGAAGAAGCGGCACGCCGACGCCAACCAGGGCGACAAGCCGATCGAGGTGATGGTCATCGAGCTCAAAAACGCCACTGGGAAGTGATAGGATACGCATCAGCCATGATCGCCGAATCCGGCACGCGCAAAAAGGGAGATGTCGATATTGTCGATATCTCGGGCCGATTGACTTTCGGTAACGCGCTGGCCGAGATCGAGAACTCCATCCTGAAGCTCATCGACGAGGGCAGCCGCCGTCTGGTGATTAATGTTCCGGGTCTCACCTCCATCGATAGCGCGGGCATCGGCATGCTGATGGGTTGCAGGGGAAAGATGGGGGAGAAGCAGGGAAAGCTGCGTATTGCCGGCGCCAAGGGCGGAGTCGCGCGGACGTTCGAAGTGATGCACATGGACACGTTCGCCGCCCTGGATACGGACGTCGACGCGGCTTGCCGGGCGTTGGCGGATTAGGAGTCCGTGGCGCAGACACTCCTGTCTGCAGCGCCGAGACTCTGGACTCCTGAGGTCGGGGAATCAAGATGAGCCTCTCCTGGCATCGAGGTAAAGACAAATCCGCCACCGATGAACACCGATAAGAAAGGCCTTGGTTTTATCCGTGTGCATCCGTGTCCATCCGTGGCCAAATTTGTTTTTGCGAGGCTGGGCTCAGTCCGATTCCTCGTCGCGACCAAAACTGTGGGTAGACCTCAGGAGTCCAGAGACTAGACTAGACTCATCTCGGCGGGACGGGTCGAGAAAAGTCTCCCGAACAAGTCGTGGAATTTGCTATGAGCTATGGGACCGCTTGCTCACGCGCGCGGCTCGGAAACGCAGTGTGCCGACGGTCCCGGAGACTCTTCTTCGCGCGACGGGTCGAGATGAGTCTCGACCCAGCAGGCAAGAGTGCCTGCGCCACGTTTACTTCACCGCCTTATTCAATTCCGATGTCGCGCCCTGGATCGCTTCGCCGGCGTTCTCCAGCACCTTCCCGACTTTGACGATTTCTTCGTCGGCCAGTTTCCATTGCTTCTGCTCGATGCTTTCGCGCACGGCCAGCAGCGTCTTGACGCCGTAGCCGGTGTAGAAACCGGGCGCGTAAATCTGGTGCTTGAACCACGGCCGATTGGGCAGTCCTTCGTTCAAAGTGAGCGCGCGCTCCACCTGGATCAGCTTCTCGTTGGCTTCTTTCAGCGCGGCACGGGCGAGCGCGGCGCCGCCATTTTCGGTGGCGTCTGCCAGCGCCTTGTCGTACGCTTCGGTGGTGCGCTGCAGCGCCGACAGCCCGTTCTCCAGGGGAGCGAAATTGAGGAATGGCGGGACGGCCTCCTTGGGCGGCGCCACCATGGGGACGCGCGGGTCATTGATGGCCGCGAACATGCCTTCGTCGATTTGCTTATTGCGCTCGATGGTCTGATCGCGCTTGTCCTTGGCGAGCTTCTGCACTTCGTCGATATAGCGGTGGATAGTCTCGGTGAAGTTATCGAAGTCGTAGGGGAGCAGTTCGGAATCGGCAAGCCGCATGACGGCGGTGCCGGCGGTTTGCGCGAGGGCGCGGCCGTAGACGAAAGTGGTGTCCGCAAAATGCGTGTACCAGTAGAAATCGTCATAGACGGAGTGGTAAATGCCGCCCCCATCCTCTCCGCCGAAACCCATATTGACGGACGCCACGCCGAGAAAGTCGAGGAACGCGGTGAAATCGGAACCAGAGCCCAGGGCGCCGATGCGCAGGTCGGTACGAGTGCGCGCCTCCGCTCCCTCCGCCGAGATCCCGGCCATCTGCATCCGCTTCCAGACGGTAAGTTTGGTCTCGGGATCTTCGATATCGCGGGCCACGCTGTTGAGGAACTTCTCGAGGGTGTGCGACCCCTCCAGGCCCAGGTAGCCGCGCCCATTGCCGTCGGAATTGATGTAGACGGCGCCGTATTTCCGCAGCTCGTCCTGATGCGCTTCGGCCCATTCGGTCGACCCGAGCAAGCCTTCCTCCTCGCCGTCCCAGAAACATAGGACGATAGTCCGCTTCGGATGCCAGCCCTGTTTGAGCAGCGTCCCGAAGCCGCGCGCTTCTTCCAGCAACGCTATCGCACCGGAGATGGGATCCTCGGCGCCGTTCACCCAGGCGTCGTGATGATTGCCGCGGACGATCCATTCGTCGGGATAGGTCGCACCGGGAATGCGGGCGACGACATCATAGATCGGCTTGGTGTCCCAGTTAAACTGTAGCTTCAAGTGGACCTTGGCCGGGCCGGGACCGACGTGATAGGTGATCGGCAGCGCGCCGCGCCACGGGTAGGGCGCCATGGGCCCCTTCAACGCTTCCAGCAGCGGTTGGGCATCGCCATAAGAGATGGGCATCACCGGAATCTTGGTGAAGACATCGACTTCGGAGAGCGCCAGGCGCTTGGCGTCCTTGGTGGCGCCGACTCCAGGGGTGAGCGGATCGCCGGGGTGAATGGGCATGTCCATGACGCTGCCGCGCTGCGCGCCATCCTTGGGGCGATAGGGGCCCTGCGGGTAAACTTCGCCCTGGAAGTAGCCGTCCTCATGCGGGTCGGAGTAGATGAGACAGCCGATGGCGCCGTGTTCCGCAGCCACCTTCGGCTTGATGCCGCGCCAGGAATTGCCGTAGCGGGCGATCACGATCGCGCCTTTGACGGAGACGCCGAGGCGGTCGAGCATCTCGTAGTCTTCGGGGATGCCGTAGTTGACGTAGACCAGCGGCGCGGTAACGTCGCCATCGATGGAGTACGCGTTATAGACCGGCAACTGCTCATCGTGCTGCGAAGAGGTGGGGTCCTGGGCGATAGTGGGCTCGGCGAGCTTGGCTGTGAACTTGGTGGGCTCGATGAGTTCCAGGGAGCGCAGCTTGGGGGTGGGGAAGAGGACGTCGAAGCTTTCGATTTTTGCGTCGAGGCCGAATTCCTTGAGCTTGGAGAGCAGCCACTCGGCATTGTCCTTATCGTAGGGCGAGCCGACGTGATGCGGGCGCGCGCTGAGGCGCTCCATGTAGGCGCGCATGTTGGCGGGCTCGGGGATGGCGCGGAATTTGGTTTCCCAATCGCGTTCGGTTTTGGCGGAATCGTTGGAGTAGCCGCGCAGCGTGCCGACCGCATCGGCCGAGAAGGCGGGCAGGGAGAGACAGAGAGACAGCAGGTAAATGACGGCGTTTCTCATGGTAAGTGAGCATCTATTCTACCGCGGTCGGGAGATGGGGCGCTTCTTCAATTAATGAGCCGCGACCGCGAGGGAGCGGTGACTTTCGCCCGGAGCCCCAAGAAAGCACCGCTCCCTTGCGGTCGCGGCTCAGTTTGAGGGAAAAAGGACCGCTCCCTTTGGTCACGGCTCGGTAACGCTCAGAGCCGATACTGAGCCGCGACCAGAGGGAGCGGGTTGAGGATTGCGTCAGATTTCTTGCGCGGTGCGCCGTTCGGCGTCCTGGGCGCGGCGCTGCTGCTCCTGGCGGAGACGAATCCAGGCGCAACCGGCGCCAAGGAGGGAGACCGGGAGAATCGTCCAGCCCGCGGAGACCGGTAACGAGACGGTGCGGCGGGCCAGCCACCAATTCACCGTGAGCGCTATGAGGGGGATATCGAAGAGGGCGAAAATGCAAACCACCGCGGCAGAGGCCGCGCGGCGCGTGGGCTCTTCGATGGCCCGGCGCAGCATCAGGTAGGGCGCGTAGAGAAGGAAGCCTATCAGAGCGGTGGTGAGCCGCGAGTCCCAGGTCCACCAGAGGCCGCCGGCGAGGCGGCTGCCGATGGCGCCCGCCACGATTCCGCAGGCGAGCAGCAACAAGCCGATTTCGGTCGCCGCGAGGGCGAGCGAGTCGTAGAGGAAATTGCGGGAGCGCAGGAAGAGGACGCTGGCCACGGCAGCCACCGCCGCGGCGGCCATGGCGGTCCACACCGAGGAGTCGAACAAAGCGGCCAACATCAGCCCACCAGTACCGTCTCCACCAGCGCGAGGGAGACGGCCGTAAATACTACGTCGAAGCCGATCAGCATTTTCAGCCACGCGAAGTCATCCTCGGGGATCGGCTGGCCGTTGACCAGCGAAGTGGTCAAACGCATGGCCGACATCAGCGCGGGCATCAGGATGGGGTACGTGAGCATGGGCAGCATCACTTCGCGCAGCTTGATGTTCACTGTGAGCGCACTGAAAATCGTGCCGATGATGGTGAGCGCCCAGGTTCCCAGCAGCAGCACCCCAAAGAGCGCGGGGAACTGGGGCGTCCAATGCACCCGATAGAAGATGCCGAATACTGGCAGCGAGACGAGTTCGACGGCCAGGACCAGCACGAAACTGGCGAAGCACTTGCCGAGGAATAACGCCGAGCCGGGAATGGGCGCGGCGATCAGGGCGTCCAGGCAATCGTTGGGCAGTTCGCGGGCGAAACTGCGGTTCAAAGTGAGCGTGCCGGCGAAAGCGAAGACGATCCACAGCAGTCCGCCGGACACCTGGCGCATCATTTCCTGCTCCGGGTCGAAGGTGTAGCTGAAGAGCAGCAGGATCATGAGCGCGAAGGCCAGCGATGCGTTGATGGCCTCTTTGGTGCGCAGCTCGGCGCGCACATCCTTCATGGCGACGGTGGCCACCTGGCGAACGTATTTCATGCGCCCTCACCGTAGCGCGCGTATACGTAACCCGGATCGTCGGCCATTTCCTGCGTGCGGGCGCCATGAAAGGCGAGTTGTCCGCGAGTCAGCAGGGCGACGTGGGTGGCGAGCTCGAGCGCTTCCCGCAACTGGTGGGTGGACATGACGATGGTCTTGCCGGCGGCCAGTCCTTCGCGCAGCAGGCGCTGCAGGACGGCGATAGCGCGATCGTCGAGCGCGGTGAAAGGCTCGTCGAGCAGGAGCACGGTGGGCTCATGCAGGAACGCGCGGGCGACGGCGAGCCGCTGCCGCATGCCACGCGAGAATTCGCGCACCAGGCCGTCGCGGACGCGCTCCAGGCCGGTGCGTTCCAGCCATTCGTTGGCCGACTTCTTGGGGTTGGGCAGGCCGTAGAGTTTGCCGAAGAGCGTCAGGTTTTCGAGCGCGGAGAGCTCGTCATAGACCGAGATACCGTGGCCGATAAAGCCCATCTGACGGCGCGTCTCGGCCTCGCGCGGCTCCTTGCCGAAGATTTTGATCTTACCGCGCTGCGCGGAGGAGAATCCGGCGATGGCGCGCAGCAGCGTGGTCTTACCGGCGCCGTTGCGGCCGATCAATGCGAGACACGTACCCTCGGCGGCTTCGAGCCGGATGTCGCGCAGGGCAGGGTAGTCGCCGTAATACTTCCAGACACCCTCAACCGCGACCGCGCTCATTGCTCTCCTTCGCAGGGACGGTCCCGTGAGCGCGATAGAGCAGCGCGAAGCCAAGCGCCAGAATGCCGAGCGCGACACCCAGAATAGGGATTTTCCGATCGTAAAGGCGCGGCATGATCTGTTCGATCTGCGGGCCACTACTGGCGTCAGCGTCGCTCGCGGGCGCCGTGGGCGCCGCATTGCCGGTCAGTTGGATGTTATAACTTGCGCCCGAGAAGCCGTAGAGATGAGCCTGGGTTTTCGGTTCCTGTCCGAGGTCGTTGAGTCCCTCGCCGGCGATGTTCACGCCGTTGGGCACGATCAGGTAGGTGTTTTCGTCCTTGGTGACGATCTTGCCATCGTAAGGCGCGCCCTCGGTGTAGGGGACCTGATAGGTCAGATCGAAGCGCGTTTCGCCCGGCTTGACGGGATAATCGATCTCGTAGATATCGGGCTTGGCGGTTTTGGCAGTGGGAGCGCCGATGGGCATGCTGCCCGGGCCGGTCACCTCGGCTTGCACTTTTCCCTGGGCGGCAGCCGGCAGGAAGAAGTGGAGTGTGCCGGCGCCGGGATCGTTCCAGGCGGTCTGGCCGGGATTGTCGAACAGGTAGGTTTCGTTGACGGTCATCTGTCCGCCGCCGGGCTGGAAAAGCACCATGTGCTTGCTGACTTTGGCCGCGCCGGGCTGCTTGGAAGCGTTATAGACTTCGACCTTCAGGCCGGTGGTGGGCGACCCAGGAGGGATCATGAGGTTGTAGGTGACGCCGTCGTAAGCCGCGCGAATGAGGTAGGGCGTCGGGCCGGCGCCGCCGATGTCCTGGTTGATGGTGAACGATCCGTCGGGGCCGGACTTGGCCTGGTCGATCATTTCAATACCGAGTTGCTGGCCGAGCTTGTTGAGCGCGACGGTGGCACCGGGTTGGGGCTTGCCGGTGGTTTTGTTGATGACGGTGCCGGTGACGGCTGCGGATGCGGATGCGGCGAGGAGAAGGATTCCACCACAGAGACACAGAGACACAGAGGAAAAACTTAAGAAAAATCTTCGAGGCCACTGAGACTGCGGAGAACACGGAGAATTCAGGGCGACAGCCCACCCCTCCGTGACCTCCGCCGCCTCCGTGCCCTCGGATTTTGCCTTTCCGTTCGTCTTTCTCTGTGTCTCTGTGCCTCTGTGGTGAATAGTCTCTAAAGTCATTGAGCTAACCTCATCGGCTTGCCGCATTCGCCGCAGAATTTCAGGGCTGTCGGGAATTTCGCTCCGCAGGACGGGCAGACGTACCCGGTAGGCGGGACCACCACTTTGGTGGGCGGAGGCGGAGTGGGAGCCGGCGCGCCCGTGGGATTCTTCAGCTTGTCGACTTCGGCGAGCACGCGCGCGAGCTCTTTTTGCAGATCTTTCTTGGTGCTCTGGTAATCGGCATCGGAGAGCTTGCCCAGGCGATATTCGAATTGCAGATCGCGGAGATTTTCGTAGATGGCGGTCTTGCGCTCATCCAGATGTTGAAATGGCGAAACAGGTTCCGGTTCGGGAATATCCTTGGGTCGAACACCCAGGATGAACGCGATAACGGCGATCGCGACGGCACACGTAATAGCTATGATCACCGGCTCATTCCATGTTGGCCAGATCTTTTTCGATCTGGTCTTTGTATTTCTCCAGCGCCGGGTCGTCGATTTCGATGGTGCCGACCTCGACCAGCGCCTTAGGCTTGCGGTATTTCTTGACGAATAGCAGAATCAGCGCCAACCCCGGCAGAATTGCGAGATAGGGCACGATCCAACCGAAAGGGCTCGGCGGCGAAAGCAGGATATCGGCGCCGAAATTCTGTACGAACTTGTTGACGATCTGATCGTCGGTCATCCCCAGCGATTGCATTTTGGCGATCTGTTCCTTGCCGGGCTTGGAGTATTCGCATTGCAGCATGCTGCAGGTGGCGATGGTGTCCCCGCAGCCGCATTTGCAGCGCAGCCGCTTGCCCACGCGCACCACGTCGGCATTCGGTTTCTCGGACGCCGTCGCGCCGCCCGGGGGCGGAGCCGAAGGCGTTTGCGCGAAAACCGTGGCCGCGCACAGAACGAGGAGTTGCGCCGTTGCCTGAAACCGCTTGCTTACGCGCGCGGCTCGGTAGGCGGCGGAGCGGAAGTCGGTGGCGAATCTCGGGAGGCTACTTCTGAATCGTTGCATGGGATTTGGTATAGCCCACCACTTCGGTGCGGGCGTACTGCATTTTCACTTTACTCGGCACCAGGCAGATCAGCGTGCCGAAGATGAGCACCAGGCCGCCGATCCAAATCCAGGAGACGAGCGGACGGATATAGGCCTGGAGAATCGCGCGCTGGTTGTCGTCGGACATGCCGCCGAAGTTCAGGTAGAGGTCCTCGTTCGGCCGCATGCGGATCGCCACTTCGGACGTCCCCTGCTTGCTGGCGATATAGAAGCGCTTCTCGGGTTCGAGGGTGCCTACCACCTCGCCGCCCTTTGACACCTGTACGGTGGCGCGATGCCATTGGTAGACCGGCGTCTCGCCCATTTGAAGATCGGCCACTTTGAGCTGGTAGGAGCCGATATTCATCTTGTCGCCGATACTTACTTCGCGCGTGTCGGCCTGATTGAAAGCCTGGCCTGTAAATCCGATGAACATCAGCACGATCCCCATGTGCACCACGTACCCGCCGTAGCGCCGCGTATTACGGTGGGTCAGTTCCACCATGGCGCGAACCAGGTTCATGCTGTTCTTGGCGGCGATGGAGAGGGCGCCCTTGAAGAACTCCATCAGCACCGTCAGCGCTACGAACAGGCAGAAGCCGAAGGAAATCAGCGCGTAGACGTGGTGAATGCCCATCGCGAACAGGCCGCCCACCAGTACGAGCGCCGCGATGCCGGGAATCTGGAAGTTGCGGCGCAGGCTTTCAATGGAGGTCTTCCGCCAGGCGAACAACGGTCCCAGGCCGGTGAGCAGGAGCAGGAACAGGCCGATGGGGACCATCAGGCGGTTGAACCAATCGGCGTCGAGGGAGATTTTCTCGCCGCTGACGGCTTCGGAGACCACCGGGAAGAGCGTGCCCCAAAGTACGGCGAAGCAGCTCGCCAGCAGGATGAGGTTGTTAAACAGGAAGCTCGATTCGCGGGAGACGACGCTTTCCAGTTCCGATTCGCTCTTGAGGTAGTCCAGGCGATCGAGGATCAGGTAGATAGTGGCGGCGATGCCCAGCGCCATGAAAGTCACGAAGTACTTGCCGATGTCGGAGCGGGCGAACGCGTGCACCGATTGCACCAGCCCTCCGCGCGTCATCGCCGTGCCGAGAATGCAGAGGAAGAACGTGGTCGAGATGAGGACCATATTCCAGACCTTCATCATGCCCTTCTTTTCCTGCATCATCACGGAGTGCAAAAAGGCCGTGCCGGCAATCCAGGGAAGGAGCGAAGCGTTTTCCACCGCGTCCCACATCCAGTAGCCGCCCCAGCCGAGTACGTGGTAGGCCCACGCCATGCCGAGCATGACACCGGTGCTTTGAAAGAGCCAGGTGACCAGCGTCCAGCGGCGGGTGGTGTGGATCCAGGCGTCGCCGGGCTGCCGGGTGATTAACGAACCCATTGCGAAAGCGAACGGCACCGAGAATCCCACGTAGCCGAGGTACAGCATGGGCGGATGGATCGCCATGGCGGGATATTGCAGCAGCGGGCTGAGACCCTGGCCGTCCTGCACCCTCGTAATCAGCTTATCGACCGCCAGCATGCGGAAGGGATTGGCGATGAAATTGTTGAGGAGGAGGAAGAATGCCTGCAGGGTTGCCAGGACGCTGACCACCCAGGGCATCATGTCGCGATGCCGGCGGCGGTTGGTGAAAACCACGACCGCGGCGTAGCTGGACAGAAGGAAAGTCCAGAAGAGCAGCGAGCCTTCCTGTCCGCCCCACCACGCGGCGAACTTATAAAGGACGGGCATGTCGCGGTTGCTATGCTCCGCCACGTAGGAAAAGCTGAAATCGCTCTTGAGAAGCTTGTAAACCAGGATGCCCGACGCCAGCGCTACCAGCAGCCACACGGAATAAACCGCGCGGCCGGCGCTAACTATCAGAAAAGGTTTGCGTTTGATGCGGCCGACGACGGATGCCGTAGCGGCGTAGATAGCCACACAAAAGGCCAGCAGGATGGCCAACGAACCCAGATTCTCCATAACACCCCTCTAAGCTACTAGATCGAGCCTTTGCCCGTATTGATATTGGGAGCGGCTTGCCCGGGCGACAGACCCGGCTTGGACTCGTACTTGGAAGCGCATTTGGCTTGCACAGATCCGGCGCGGAACACATGATCCTGACCCAGGCGGCCGTCGGCCAGCGCCTGGGCGCCGTCCTTGAGCGTGTCGGGCAGCGGGTCGGTGCCGGTGTAGACCACCTTCATCCGTTGGTTTTGGTACTCCAGCACGAACTCCGTCTGACTGCCGACGTGTTGGATCGACCCGACCGCCACGTTTCCCTCGAGGCGGAGGCGCTGCCCGTAGGCTTTCGCGCCCATGTCGCTCACTTCGTTGACAGTCTTGTAGTAGGCCTGGGATTGTTTACCGCCGGTCACCGCCAACCATACCACCGTGCCGACGACAACCGTGATCAGTGCAGCAAACTTGCCGTATTTCTTCATGCTAGCCTCTTGAAATCACAGTATACCCCGAAAAATTTGAGGGATATTAGGATATTTTAGACCTATTTTGTGGGAATGTACCACACACCCGTTTGGGGGTATGGATTATGCCCCTCGCTTGCCGGGACGCGAGGCCAGGAGCTTCCTAATTGCCCGCGCGTTGCTCTTCTGCAGCGCAGCGGCCGCGCGTATGTCTTTGCGAGTCTCGATCATGAGGCGGTCGCACTCCGCAGTCATGGCCCGCATCTCAGCGATCTCGCGGTCCCAAAGGCTTTTCATCGTCTCCTCACTTCTGGCTTAGCCCGCCGTCCACGGCCAGGATCTGACCAGTCACAAAGTTAGAAGCCGTTAGAAAGAAAGCCACGGCGTCGGCGATTTCGTCGGGAGTGCCGCCGCGCCTGGCCGGCGTCCGGTCGATCAGCCGAAGGCCGCGATCATCGATATCGTCGAACGGGATGACGCCCGGAGCGACAGAATTTACAGTTATTTCGGGCGCAAACGCGTTGGCGAGGGCGCGCGTGAGCATAATCACCCCCGCTTTGGACGCGCAATAATGCGCATGTTCCGCCCATGGCCGAATTCCGCCCAGCGAACTGATATTGACGATCCGTCCGCCGCCGGTCTTGTGCATGAGGCGGGCGCCGTTCTGGCAACAGAAAAAGACGGCTTTGAGGTTGACGGAATGGATGAAGTCCCAGTCCTGCTCGGTAATGTCTAGCGGGTCGAAGCGGGTGAAGCGGGCGGCGTTGTTGACCAGGCCATCGAGGCGCCCCATGCGCTGCTCCAGGTCTGCGAACATGCGGGCGATCTCGGCCACGCTTTCCAGGTTGGCCCGGAATAGCTCGGCGCCGCCGCAATCCTCGGCAGTCTGGCGGGCTTCTTTTTCCGAGCGGCTGTAGTGGATGGCCACGCGGGCGCCTTCGCGTGCCAGGCGAAGCGCGATCCCGCGGCCGATTCGTTTGGCCGCGCCGGTGACCAGGACGACTTTGCCGGCTAGGGATTCCATCTTCGTAAAACTAGGCTACCACCGCTACCAGGTTCGACTGGACGATGCGCCGATCCGAAGTCAGCAGGCGGAGGCTTCTCACGCGGGCGGTGGCGACGATGACCCGGTCGGCAGGATCGCGCAAGGATGGGCCAAGGGCGGCGACCTCCGAAGCTATCTCAACCGATAGTGGTATGGTTTGCAGAAACGGATCGGACTCCAAGGCCGTGAAAAGTCTGTCGACCGGTATTTCTCTTGGGTCGGTGCGCTTATCGGCCAGGAGGGCGATCTCTAACAAGGTAATCGCGCTGATCGCGACCGGCTCACGGCGCCGGACGGACTCGCGGAGAATGCGAGTCTGTTCTCGAGAGAGCTGCCTTGGGACCGAGAGCCAGCGAATCAGAACGTGGGTATCGAGAAGAAACCGAGGGCTCAATCGTACTCTCCGGGTGGCGGATTGACCGCGTCCCAAAGTTCAGACATATCGGCATTCAGGGCTTCCTCGGGTATAGTGAACTTGCCCACCCACGCGCCTTCGAGAGATTTCCAGGCTTTCCGCCGCGCTGGCCCGACGGTCGCGAGCGGGCGGCCCCGCTTGGTTATCGTGATGGTGCCGCCGCGTTCCCCGATATCGTCGAGCAGTGCGAGGCATTTCGCCTTGAACTCAGTCACGCTCACGATGCGGTGCGGCATACAGCTATCATAACAGGCTTATTCTGGTCAGATGACCAGTTCAACCTTTCCGGGACCAATACTCCCGCATGAGTTCGTGCGACCAGGCCGGCTGCCTTACTTCCCCGCGTGGCAGGAATTCTGTCATCACCGGTTTGATATCGATCACGGGAGTTCTATCGATGGCGTCGAGCTCGGCGACATAGAGGCGCGTGTCTTCGACGCGGAGTACGCGGCAGATGGTGCTGCCGATGCGATTGGGGCGGTTCTTGCCCCTCTGCGCGAAGATGCCCACGGCCGGCCAGTTGGGATTGTTGCGGGGATGGCGCGCGCCGGTGACGATCTTCGCCGGCTCGACCTGGTGAAACAGGAACAGGACTTCGACATGGGAGAATTCAAGGGTGCCTGCAAGAGCTTCGGTC
>Ga0182016_10003139_pt1 | contig 19013 bp, 16 predicted proteins | sample 712S2MmetaG_FD_120491 | JGI IMG/M metagenome (GOLD analysis project Ga0182016, IMG submission 120491) | Permafrost microbial communities from Stordalen Mire, Sweden - 712S2M metaG | ecosystem: Environmental > Terrestrial > Soil > Wetlands > Permafrost | place: Sweden: Stordalen | collected...
AGATGCAACCCGTCACCGTTGCAGGGCAATTCGGCTCGAAGTCCGTCATTATGCCTGGCCGGCCATTAGACTGTACAAACGGTCGGGCTATCTTTGTTTCGGGGAATATCCCGAATATTACGAAGAGCGCTTTAAAGCGCTGCGTTTCGAAAAGCTGCTTCATCCGGAACCACGCGGCCGTCGAGGCGTCAGCCCTCGATAACTCCGGCTCGCTCCACGAATCGCTTTTGGCGGTGGACATTGCCTCGGGCGCTGTCGCCAAGCGTTTTGAATCCGGCTATGAGGAATCGTGCCGTGCTCGACTTTGAACGCATGATCGGCCCCGCCCCGCAGAACTGTTTCGCCTCGAAAGGAACCCATCCATGACCGGATGGGTGATACTGGTCGACCAGCCGCGCGATCTGCCCAACGCCGAGACCCCCCACAAGGTCATCAGCACCAGCGAGTATCTGGCGCGGCCGCGGCTGTTCGAGATCGGCCGGCCCAAGCTCGTGAATCTGGCGCGCTCTTATGCCTATCAGTCCAAGGGCTATTACGCCTCGCTCTTGGCCGAGGCGCGCGGTCATCGCATCGTGCCGACCGTCGAGACCATGTTGGAGCTGCGCGAGCAGAAACTCTACGAATATGCGCTGCCCGATCTCGAGGAAGAGCTCAACCGCTGCGCCCGGCGTGCCGATTTCCAGTCCGACGGCGAATTCAAGCTGTTGGTTTGTTTCGGTATCGCCCGCGACAATCGCTTCGAGCCGTTCGGGCGGCTGTTATTCGACACCTTCCGCTGCCCGGCGCTCGAAGTGACGATCGATACCGGCGGCGCCCGGCTCTCCATCGATCGCATCCGGCCGCGCACCATCACCCGGCTCGCCAACGGCGAAGCCGCGTTCTTTCGCGATTGCCTGCACAGCCACACCAAGCGCGAATGGCGCGATCCGAAAGCGCGCTCGCTCGCCAAATACGATCTCGCCGTGCTCTACGATCCCAACGAGAAAACTGCGCCCACCTCGCAGGCCTCGCTGAAGCACCTCGTGCGCATTGCCGAGAAGTTGTCGGTCGACGTCGAGCCGATCACCAAGCGCCAGCTTGCCGGGCTTGCCGAATTCGACGGGTTGTTCATCCGCGAGACTACCTCGATCGACAATCACACCTATCGCTTTGCGCGGCGCGCCTGGCAGGAGGGCATGCCGGTTATCGACGATCCGATCTCGATGATCCGCTGCACCAACAAGGTGTTCCTGATGGAACTCATGCAGCAGCATCAGGTGCCGACGCCGCCGACCGTGATCATCGCCGAGGATACCGACCTCACCAAAGCCATCGACGAACTCGGCCTGCCTCTGGTGGTCAAGATCCCGGACGGCTCGTTCTCGCGCGGCGTGCATAAAGTCGGGTCGGCCGCCGAGTTTCGGCGCATCTGCGACGAATTGTTCGAAGAGACCGACCTGTTGCTGGCGCAGAAATTCCTGCCGACCGATTTCGACTGGCGCGTCGGCGTGCTCGCCGGCGAGCCCTTGTTCGTGTGCCAATACCGCATGGCCCGCGGCCATTGGCAGGTCGTGAAATACCGGCCCGACGGCTCGTCCCACGAGGGCGGCTTTCGCGCCTTCGGTCTAGATCAGGCGCCGCGCGACGTCATCGACATCGCGGTGCGCGCGGCGCGGCCGATCGGCGACGGTCTTTACGGCGTCGACCTCAAGCAGACCGACCATGGCATCGTGGTCATGGAGGTCAACGACAACCCCAATCTCGAGCACGGCATCGAAGACGCTGTCGGCAAGGACGAAATCTGGATGCGGCTGTTGCGCTGGTTCATCGACCGCTTCGAGCAGTAGCACTCTCGGCTGCGACCTTCGTCACCTGCTCGAGCGGCCAGCGGGCGCGCGGCGCAAAGTCGAGCGGATCGGTCAGACCGAGCGCGAGCCGTTCGGCGCCGGCCCAGGCGATCATGGCGCCATTGTCCGTGCACAGCGCCGGCGGCGGCGCCACCAATTCGATACCGATTTCGAAGGCGACGCGGTGCAAGATCTTGCGGATCGCCTGATTGGCGGCGACCCCGCCGGCGCAAACCAGCGCCGTGGGCGGCCCGATGCGAACGCGGAACATGCGCAAGCCGTTGCGCAGCCGGTCTTTGACGACATCGACCACGGCTTGCTGAAACGAGGCGCAGAGATCGGCGACGTCCTGGTCGCTCAGCGGCGCGATCTTCTCGGCCTCGAGCCGTAGCGCCGTCTTCAGTCCCGACAGCGAAAATTCGGCGTCGCGCCGTCCGCTCATCGGCCGTGGCAAGGCGAAGCGTGCAGCATCGCCATTCGCCGCTTCCCGTTCGACCAGCGGACCGCCCGGATAGCCGAGGCCCAGGAGTTTTGCGGTCTTGTCGAAAGCTTCGCCGATGGCGTCGTCGACGGTGCCGCCGAACTTTATGTAATCGCCGACCCCGCGCACGCCGAGGATTTGGGTATGCCCGCCCGACGCCAAAAACAGGCAATAGGGGAACGGCACCGCATCGGTGAGCCGCGCCGTCAGGGCATGAGCTTCCAGATGATTGACGGCGATCAACGGCTTGTCATGCGCCAGTGCGATCGCCTTTGCGGTCGTCAGCCCGACGATGACGCCGCCGATCAGCCCGGGTCCTGCCGCCGCGGCGACCCCATCAAGGGCGCGGAATGAAATTTGCGCCTCGGCCATCGCCCTGGCGATGATGTGATCGAGCGCCTCGACGTGGGCGCGGGCGGCGATCTCCGGCACCACGCCGCCGAATTCGGCATGTTCGCTGATTTGCGACAAGACGACGTTGGACAATATATGTCCCCGTCCGTCCGGGTCGCGCCTTATCACGGCGGCCGCGGTCTCGTCGCAGGTGGTCTCGATGCCGAGGATGACCATCGGTGTAATATGGGGTTAGGTTCGCCGCCCGTATGGCGGTTGCGGCGTAGCATTTGAAGGTCCGATGGTACAATCCTCGATAAATTCTCCCGTTTTGCGGATCGGTTCGCGCGGCTCGCCGCTGGCGCTCGTGCAAGCGCGCGAGGTGCAAAGCCGCCTCGCCAAAGCCTGCGGACTTGCCCCCGAACAGATCGAAATCAACATCATTCGCACCACCGGCGATGCGATCCAGGATCGGCCGCTGGCGGAAGCCGGCGGCAAGGGCCTGTTCACCAAGGAAATCGAGGAGGCGCTATTGTCGGGCGCCATCGATCTCGCCGTCCATTCCTCGAAGGACATGCCGACGGTTTTGCCCGCGGGGCTCATTCTCGCGGCGTTTCTGCCGCGGGAGGATGCGCGCGACGCCTTTATCGGCCGCGCGGTCAAAAACCTCGCCGAATTGCCGCAAGGGGCAACCGTCGGCACCGCGTCGCTGCGGCGGCAGGCGCTCCTCAAGCATATGCGTCCCGATCTCATCGTCGCGCCAATGCGGGGCAATGTCGAAACGCGGTTGCGCAAGCTCGCTGCCGGCGAGGCCGACGCGACGCTCCTCGCCGTCGCCGGCCTGAAACGGCTCGGCCTCATGGCGGCGGCCACCCAGGTGCTCGATATCGATGAGTTTCTGCCAGCGGTCGGCCAGGGCGCGATCGGCCTCGAAACGCGGGCGGACGATGCGCGGACGCTGGGGCTCGTTGCCGCGATCAACGACCCGGATACCGAGACCGCGTTGGTTGCCGAGCGCGTTTTCCTTGCCATGCTGGACGGCTCCTGCCGCACGCCGATTGCCGGCCACGCCCGCATCGACGGCGATGCCATTTATTTTCGCGGCCTGATCGCGAAAACCGATGGCAGCGCGGCGCTCGAAGTCACGCGCAAGGGCCGCCGCGCCGAGGCGGCAGTGCTCGGCGCCGATGCCGGCCGGGAGCTTAAGAGCCGCGCCGGTCCCGGCTTCTTCCGCACGGGCTGATCGTGCGCCTGCTGCTGACCCGCCCCGCCGCCGACGCCGTGCGCACCGCCGCGGCCTTGCGCGCGCGTGGCCATGAGCCGGTCCTCCTGCCGCTCCTCGATATCGAGATTCTTTCCGACGCCGAGCTCGGCGCCGGACCGTGGACGGCGGTCTTGGTGACCAGCGCCAATGCGGTGCGCGCCATCGCCGGCCATAAGCGCCACGGCGAGTTGCGGGGCGTCGCGGTCTTCGCGGTTGGGGAACGGAGCGCGCAGGCCATGCGCGATGTGGGATTCGCAAATGTGACCGCGGCGGCCGGTAATGTGACCGATCTCGCCAGGCTTGTCGTCGCGCGCGTGAAACCACCTACGCGGCTTCTTTATCTTGCCGGTGAAGAGCGATCGGGCGATCTCGCCGGCCTCCTCCGCGCCCGCAACTTCGCCGTGGATATCGCGCTCGTCTATCGCGCCGTCATCAAAGAAATGCCCCAAGCTACCGCCGCATTTGCCGCCGACATTGACGGCGTGTTGCACTTCTCGCGCCGCAGCGCCGAGGCGTATCTGGCGGCGGCAAGCGACGCCGGCCGCCTCGAATCCGCACTCAAAAAGCCGATCCATTATTGCCTGTCTGCCCGGGTCGCCGAGCCGTTGCGGCTCGCCGGCGCGGCCCGGCTGCAGATCGCGGCGCGGGCTGACGAGGCAGCCCTCCTCGACCTTTGCGATTGAAATTCGGCGTAATTCGCCATGTTGCCGCTATCTACTGCCCGTACTATGCCGTCACGTGCTGGCCGGTTTCCTATGATTCGGTAAGCGCGCGAGTGGCGTGCCTGCCTTGAGGACAAGATGACGAGCGAGCCCGACAGCAAACCAGGCCGGCGGCCGCCGACCATCGAGCTCAAAGCGACCGAAGTCGAAAACCCGGCTCCGGCACAGAATACCGGCCCAGCCGAGCCGACGGGTGCGGCGGCGCATGAATCGACGGCGGAGCCGTCGTCAGCCGCGCCGCCCAGCGGACGCTCTCGCAGCCGGTTGAAGTTCTATGCCTTTGGCGCGAGCGCCAGTGCGCTTGCGGTGATCGCGGTTGCCGCCGGACTTTGGGCCACCGGCTATCTGCCTACGGGTTCGGCCATCGCGCCAGCGGAGACGCCGGCGCCTCGCGCGGGTGTGTCCTCCCCCACGATCGACGGCGAGATCATGGCGCGCCTCGACAAGATCGAGCGCGCCGTTCAGGCGCAGCACCAAGAATTGCAGCATCAAGAACCCGCGGCCATCTCTCCCGCGCTCGGCAATCGGCTGGCGGCCGCGGAAGCGCAAACCAAATCGCTCGTCGATCAGCTTGCGGCACAGAACCGCCGGATCGACGACCTCAGCGCTGCAAGCCGTAACGCCGCCCAACAGGCTGGCGCGGCAGCAACAGCCGCCGACGCCGCCAAGCAGGCAGCCCAGGACGCCGCGAGGGACACCCAAAAGAGTGCTGGCCAGGGTGGCGTGCAACAAAGCGACATCGACGCGGTTACAAACCGGATCGCGGCGCTCGAAAATGCCATGAAGGCACTCTCCGATAACGCCGCGCATCCCTCGGGAACCGCCGCCGACACGGCCGCGCGACTATCCGTCGCCGCCGAAGCGCTTCGTGCGGCGGTCGAACGCGGCGCGCCCTATCGGGCCGAGCTCGGCACCGTGCAGTCACTCGGTGCCGACCAAACCAGCCTTGTGCCGCTTGAGCCATTCGCCGCAAGCGGCGTGCCGAGCGCCGCTTCGCTCTGCCGCAAACTCGCAGCGCTCACACCCACGCTCCAGGAAGCTGTCCACGCGACTCCGTCTGAAACGACCTTCCTCAGCCGACTGGAGGCCAACGCGCAAAAACTCGTCCGCGTCACGCCGGTCGATGCGCCGACCGGCAACGATCCGTCGACGGCGATCGGGCGCATCGCCCTCGACGCCGCACGCGCCGACGTTCCGGGGGCGCTGACCGACATTGCGGCGCTGCCTGACTCCGCCAAGCCGCTCACTGCCGACTGGGTCGCGAAAGCACAAGCACGCGATGCCGCGATCGCTGCGAGCCGGCAGATTACCGCCGACGCGCTCGCGGCTCTTGCCAAACCGGCCTCGCAATGATCCGCGTCGTCCTTTTTCTCGTCGTCGTGGGAACGCTGGCCCTTGGCGTTGCCTGGTTTGCCGACCGGCCGGGCGACGTCATCGTCACCTGGCAGGGAATGCGGATCGAGACCTCGCTGATGGTCTTGGGCGCGGCGCTGCTCGCGGCGATGGTTGTCCTTGCTCTTATCTGGACGCTCCTTCGCGCCATCTTCCGATCGCCGTTTTTATTCACACGATTCATGCGCCATCGCCGCGGCGTACGCGCCTATGAGGCGATTTCCAGCGGCCTCGTCGCCGTCGGCGCCGGCAATGTCGCGGCCGCGCGCAAGCTCGCCAGTGACGCGAACCGAATCGCGCCGCACGAGCCGCTGTCGCTGTTGCTGCGCGCCCAAGTGGCGCAGCTTTCGGGTGATCTCGAAGCCGCCGAGCGCACATTCCAGACGCTCGCGAGCCGCGCCGACACCAAGGCGCTCGGCCTGCACGGCCTGTTCATCGAGGCGCGGCGCCGGAACGACCTGGTGAAAGCGCGCGCCGTTGCCGAGGAAGCGGCCCGGACATCGCCGGCGCTCGGCTGGGCCGGACGCGCGGTGCTGGAATTCCGCTGCGCCGCCGGCGATTGGGCGGGCGCGCTCCATCTCCTCGAACAAAACATGGCGGGTTTCGCCAAAGACGCCTATCTGCGCCAGCGCGCTATTCTCCTCACCGCGCGCGCGCTTGCCGCGGAGGAGACCGACCGCGACGCCGCCAAAAGCTTTGCGCTCGAAGCCAACAAATTGGCGCCGGCTTTGGTGCCGGCGGCCGCGCTCGCCGCAAGGCTCCTCGCCGAGGCCGGGCAATTGCGCAAAGCGCACCGCATCGTCGACAAGGCCTGGGCCGCCAATCCGCATCCTGAACTGGCGCAGGCCTATATGGACCTGCGCGCCGGCGATTCGGCGCGCGACCGGCTCAAGCGGATTGAAGCGCTGGCGAAAAAAGTGCCGGGGCACATCGAGGGCTCGCTCGCGGTCGCCCGCGCCGCGCTCGGCGCGCAGGAATTCGCCAAGGCGCGCTCAGCGATCGCGCCCTATCTGCAGAACCCGACCAAGCGCGTCGCACTCCTGATGGCGGAACTCGAGCGCGTCGAGAAAAACGATGTCGGCCGCGCCCGCGAATGGGTCGCGCGCGCGCTTCACGCAGCCCCCGACCCGGTCTGGACCGCCGACGGCCATGTCTCCGATCGCTGGCTGCCGGCGTCGCCCGTCACCGGGCGTCTCGACGCGCTGGAATGGCGGGTGCCGCTCTCCGGAACGTTGAGCGCGCCCGCAATCGAGCCCGAACCGCCGCCGGCCCTGCCCGCGACTGAGCCACCAGTCGAAGTCGAGGCCGCGCCGCCAACCGCCATGGGAGTAGCGCCGGCCGAGGAGACGCCGCTAAAGGCCGACCCCAAAGCCGAAGCCAAGCTCGAACCCAAACCCGAACCGATCATCCCGCTGGTGCACGCACCCGACGATCCGGGAACGGATCTGGGCGAGGAAGGCGACGCGTCGGCCGGCCGGATCAGCGGTTGGCGAAAGATCTTCGGTTAAAAATGTCTGGCTGAAGCGCTGCGGCTCGCTTGTCCTCGTCTGGCGTCCCGTGCGATAACCAATATGCATTATAATGCATGACGCAGGACCGCCACCGTGGACGACGCCAAGCCCAAAATCACCCGCCTCGCCGCGCCTGCCGTGCCCAGCGGGGCTGTGTCGGACGCCGACTTCCTGGCCGCGATCGGGCGCGAGGTGCGGCGACAGCGTGCCAAGCGCGGCATGACGCGCCGGCAACTGGCCCAGGGCTCTGGTGCCTCCGAACGCTATCTCGCCCAGATCGAAAGCGGCAGCGGCAACCCGTCGGCGAGCGTGTTGCGGGCCATCGGCCGCGCGTTGGATGTTCCGGTTTCGGCTTTGCTCCCGGACACCGGCGCGCACCCGGCCGCGCTCGGCAAGATTCTCGATCTGCTGGCGCAAGTACCGGAAGGCGAATTGCCGGAGCTTGTCCAATTGATCGCGGCGCGCATCGCGCATCCAGGCAGTGCCGACCGGGCGCGGCGCATCGCACTTGTTGGTTTGCGCGGCGCCGGCAAATCGACGCTCGGGCGCATGCTGGCGCAACATCTCGGCTGGCCGTTCATCGAGCTCGACCGCGTCGTCGAGGAAGATTACGGCGCCAGCATTCCCGACCTGATGGAGATGGCGGGCCTTGCGACCTTCCGTCGTCATGAGCGAAGCGCGCTCGACCGCATGATCGGAGCGCACCAAGCCGCCGTGATCACCACCGCGGGCGGCATCGTCTCGATCCCAGAAACCTACGCCGTCCTCCTGCGCAGCACCCATACGGTGTGGATCAAAGCGCGGCCGGAAGACCATATGAGCCGCGTCATGGCGCAGGGCGACTTCCGCCCGATGGCGCAAAATCGCGACGCCGGCTCCAAGGGCGCGATGGCCGACCTGGTCGCGATCCTGGAAGCCCGCCGCGCCGATTATGCGCGCGCCGAAGCCGAGGTCGAAACCTCAGGCGATACGGTGGAACAGAGCTTTGGCAAGCTGTTGCGGGCCGTCAGTCCGTGGATTTCGGGACCATCGCTGACCGGAAGCCACGCGCCGTGACGCTTGCCGACTCAGGTTTCCTCGATCTTGCGCCGCTGCGGCTCGAATACCGCATGATCGGGCCGCGGCCCGATGCGGCGCCGACCATCGTGATGCTGCACGAAGGCCTCGGCTCGGTCGAGTTGTGGGGTTCATTTCCCGAGGAGCTAGCGGCGGCGACCGGCACCGGCGTGTTCGCCTATTCGCGCGCCGGCTACGGACAATCGCCCCCCGACAAGCTGCCGCGCACCACGTCGTTCCTCGACGAAGAGGCGCGCGACGTGCTGCCGCGCGTACTCGACACAATAGGCTTCCAACGCGGCTTCCTGCTCGGCCATAGCGACGGCGCTTCGATCGCCACGATCTATGCCGGCAACGTGCAGGATCATCACGTGCGCGGGCTCGTGCTGATCGCGCCGCATTTCTTCACCGAGGAAATGGGCCTCGCCGAAATTCGCCGCGCCCGCAAATCATTCGAGTCCGGTGCGCTGCGCGAACGGCTCAGCCGCTGGCACGCCGACGTCGACGCGGCCTTCCGCTCCTGGAACGAGCCCTGGCTCGATCCGGACTTTGAGACGTGGGATATCACCGACGCGCTCGGCTACATCCGCGTGCCGATGCTGATCGTGCAGGGTGACCAGGACCAATACGGCACGCGCAAACAGATCGAGGCGGCGGAACAAGAATGCACCTGCCCCGTCGAGGTAGCGCTGCTACCCGGCATTCGCCATGTGCCCTATCGGGAGGCCCCCGAGATGACGGTGAAGACCGTCGCCAGTTTCATCAACCGGCTATTGCGCGATCACCACGAGGGCGAGGCGGGCAAAACTTCGGGGCTTGCCGCGCAGTGAATTATAATGCATGTTCCGGCTTTGCATGCATTATAATACCTCCCGATGTCTTCCCTGCGGGTCGAAGCGTCGCGAGGACCGATCGGGTCGAGGCCCTCGATGGCGAACGGCAAAACGCGGATCGACTTTCAGACCGAACCCGGCCGCTATCGCCATTGGCGCCTCAAGATCGATGGCGACGTCGCGACCCTCGTCATGGACGTCGACGAGAAGGGCGGGCTGTTCGACGGCTATGAGCTAAAACTCAATTCCTACGATCTCGGCGTCGATATCGAACTCGCCGACGCGCTCGAGCGGCTGCGCTTCGAACATCCGCAGGTGCGGGTCTTGGTGCTGCGTTCGGCGAAGCCGCGGGTGTTCTGCGCCGGCGCGAATATCCGGATGCTCGCCGGCGCGAGCCATGCGCATAAAGTCAATTTCTGCAAATTCACCAACGAGACGCGGAACGGCATCGAGGATCTGAGCGCGCATTCCGGCGTCGCGTCGATTTGCGCCATTAACGGCACCGCGGCCGGCGGCGGCTATGAGCTCGCGCTCGCGACCGATTACATCATGCTGATCGACGACGGCGCGGCGACGGTGTCGCTGCCGGAATTGCCGCTGCTCGCGGTGCTGCCCGGTACCGGCGGCCTCACTCGCGTTTCCGACAAGCGCAAAGTACGCCGCGATCATGCCGACGTATTCTGCACCACCGAGGAAGGCATCAAAGGCAAGCGCGCGGTCGAATGGCGGCTGGTCGACGAAGTAGCGCCAGGCTCGAAATTCGACGACGCTGTCGCTGCGCGTGCGAAAAGTCTTGCCGCCCAATCCCGCCGCAACAACCCCGGAGCCGGCATCAAGCTGAAGCCGCTACAACGAACCTTCGCGCCCGACAGGGTCGACTATGCCAGCGTCTCCGTTGCGTTCGCCCGTGATGCCAGGATCGCGACGCTGACCTTGCGAGGGCCCTCCGAGGCGCCGCCCGCCTCGGCCGACGCGATGGCGGCGCTTGGCGCGGACTTCTGGCCGCTCCAATTGGCACGCGAACTCGACGACGCGATTCTCAATATCCGGCTCAACGAGCTCGATGTCGCGGCGATCGTGTTCAAGTCCTCCGGCGACCCCACGCAGGTGCTCGCCTACGAACACTTCCTCGATGCCAATAAAAAGCATTGGCTGGCGTGCGAAATCCGGCATCTGTGGAAACGCGTGCTTAAGCGCGTCGATCTGACCTCGCGCTCGCTGGTGACGCTGATCGAACCCGGCTCGTGCTTCGCCGGCACGCTCGCCGAATTGCCGTTCGCGAGCGACCGCTCTTACATGCTCATCGGCGGGCGCGACGGCGACAACAAACCACCAGCGACGATGTTGCTCGCCGATAGCAATTTCGGCGCCTATCCAATGTCGAACGGGTTGACGCGGCTGCAGTCGCGATTCCTGGCCAATCCCGCCGACGTCGATGTCGCCAAGGCGGAATGCGGCAACGGCGTCGACGCCGAACGCGCGGAAGAACTCGGGCTCGTGACGTTCGCGCGCGACGACATCGATTGGGACGACGAAGTCCGCGTCTTTCTCGAAGAGCGCGCGAGCTTTTCCCCGGACGCGCTGACGGGTCTCGAGGCCAATCTGCGCTTCGCCGGACCCGAAACCATGGAATCAAAAATCTTCGCCCGCCTGACCGCGTGGCAGAACTGGATTTTTCAGCGCCCCAACGCCATCGGCGAAGACGGCGCGCTCAAGCGCTACGGCACCGGCCAGAAACCGGCATTCGACACCAAGAGAGTGTGAGGACCGGCCATGAACATCCAGGACGTCGATTATTCGACCAAGATCCCGAACAACGTCAATCTCGCCGAAGACCGTCAGGTGTTGCGGGCGCTCGAAAGCTGGCACCCGGGCTATATCGACTGGTGGAAGGATATGGGGCCGGAAGGTTTCCAGGACGCGCTGGTCTATCTGCGCACCGCCGTGTCGGTCGACCCGAAGGGCTGGGCGAAATTCGATTATGTGAAAATGCCAGATTACCGCTGGGGCATTTTGCTGGCGCCGCAGGAGGAGGGTCGCACCATTCCGTTCGGCCGCCATTTGGGCGAGGCGGCCTGGCAAGAAGTGCCCGGCGAATATCGCGCCATGCTGCGGCGTCTCGTCGTCATCCAGGGCGATACTGAACCCGCGTCGGTCGAGCAGCAGCGCCATCTCGGCAAAACCGCGCCCTCGCTCTACGACTTGCGCAATGTGTTTCAGGTCAATGTCGAGGAAGGCCGTCACCTCTGGGCCATGGTCTACATTTTGCAGAAATATTTCGGCCGCGACGGCCGCGAGGAAGCGGCCGAGTTACTGCAGCGCCGCTCCGGCTCGGTCGACAAGCCGCGCATGCTCGGCGCCTTCAACGAAGAAACGCCGGACTGGCTGTCGTTCCACATGTTCACCTTCTTCACCGACCGCGATGGCAAGATGCAGCTCGAAAGTCTCGCGCAATCGGGCTTCGATCCCCTGTCGCGCACCTGCCGCTTCATGCTCACCGAAGAAGCCCATCACATGTTCGTCGGCGAGACCGGCGTCGGCCGCACCATCCAGCGCACCTGCGAGGCGATGAAAACGGCCGGCATCGAAGACCCGAACGAGATCGAGAAAATCCGCGCGCTGGGCGTCATCGACCTGCCGACCATCCAGAAAAAGCTCAATCTGCACTACACGCTGTCGCTCGACCTGTTCGGTTCGGAAGTCTCGACCAATGCCGCCAACACTTTTACGGCGGGGCTCAAGGGCCGCTTCCACGAAACCAAGATCGAGGACGACCACCGTCTTGAGCATGCCACCTATCCGGTGCTCAAATTCGTCGATGGCGCGATTAAGCGCGTCGACGAGCCGGCGTTGACCGCCATCAATATGCGGCTGCGTGACGATTACACCGCCGATTGCCAGCGCGGCCTCGATCGCTGGAACAAGATCATCGAGCGCATCGGCGTGCCGTTTCGACTCGAACTGCCGCATGTCGGCTTCCATCGCCAGATCGGCGAGTTCAAGGATGTGAAAGTATCGCCGGCCGGTGAGCTGATCGACGAGGCGACCTGGAATCGCGACAAGAGCGCCTGGCTGCCGTCGAAGGACGACGGCGATTTTATCGGCAGCCTGATGCAGCCGGTCACCGAGCCCGGCCAATTCGCCAGCTGGATCGCCCCGCCCCGCGTCGGCATCGACAACAAGCCCGGCGATTTCGAATATGTGAAGATCGCGGCGTAGATAGCCGTCCGCTAACCGCGGTTACGCGTCGCCTCGAACAGGAACCAGGTGCGGCGCTCGGCCTGGTCGATCCAGTTCTCCAACAGACTCGCGGTGGCGACGTCGCCGTGCTCGTCGCACAGACCGTGCGTTTCGCGCATGCTCGCCGTCAGTTGCTTATTGTCGTCGCGCAGTTCCGACAACATGTCTTCGGGCGTCACGTAGTCGGCATCATTGTCCAGTAAGCGTTTGAGCCGCCCGATATGGCCGATCGAGCGGATCGTGGTGCCGCCGATCTTGCGCACCCGCTCCGCGATATCGTCGGTCATAGCGAAAATCTGATCGCCCTGCTCGTCCAGCAGCAGATGATAGTCGCGGAAATGCGGCCCGCTCATATGCCAGTGGAAGTTCTTGGTCTTGAGATAGAGCGTGAAGACATCGGCGAGCAGCGCGTTCAACGCGCCCGCGATATCCTTGGTCGCTCCCGCTGACAGGTCGGTCGGCGTGGCCAGCGGAGCGGTTCGCAACGACTTCGGATCGGTACTCATGTCAGTCTCCTTCGCAATGTGCGGCTTCGCCCTCGGATCCCGTCCGAAGGCAGGCTTTTTCGGATCATGCTTTAGGTGCGGCTTCGGCTTTCGGCGCATTCAGCGCAACGGACGCCTCCGTCGTCAGCAAAAGGAAAGTAAAAGTCTCCTCGAGGTAGAGCCGGACCTTCTTATCGTCATGGCTCAGGTAGCCGATCGACATATCCTCGCCGATATAGAGGCCGAAATCGCCGCCGCGGGTCGTGAGCACAAAGGCGCCGGAAATCGCCGGCGCCCAGATGATCTGCCCGTCGACGAGACGCTTGATGTGCTCCAGGACCGGATAGCCGTGGTCGCTGGTCTCGCTCAATCCCGTATAGGCATCGGCACTCAGCAACACCGAATAGGGACCGTTGACGCCGACGAGCCGCAATTGACTGAGCGCCTGGGCGATAGCATCCGGATAGGCGCGTATGTCACCCGGAAGGGTCATCACCGGATTGCTGGTTCCCGCGCGGATGCCGCCGATGCCGGCGGCCGCATAGCCTTCGAAGATCGCCCTGTCTTCCGCAAAGGCCAAAAGCCGCGCCGCATCCTTAGCGGGCTGCCAATCCGAATCGTTGGCGCCGCGCTCCACGTCGTCGATTTGTTGGCGATCGAGTTCGAAAGGAACACGCAGTTCGACCAGCGCTTTGACCTCGCGCTGCCGTGCCAGGATGCCGTCTTCCGGCGCCGCGACATTGCGCAAATGGCCGGTGCCGATGGCGGGGGTGGCGACGCCCGTTGGACCCTGCACATCGACGACGCGCCGGCCGGCGAGATAGCGCTTGATGGTGCGCGAGGCTTCCTCCTCGATCTGAGACCAGGCGGCGTCGGATATCGGGGCAAGCTCGCGGTGAAGGTTGTTCATGAGCCGAGGTCTCCTTTTAGCGAACCGATGCCGAGCGAACCGTCGCGTTTCGGTGCCGGCTGCGGCGGCGCAGGATCTGATGTGCCGGAAAGCCCAAGCCCTGATAGCCCAAGCCCTGCCGATGGAGCGTCATCGCCTATGTTTTCCAGGAAAGTCGCGGACGGTACGAAGAACAGATTACCGGTCTTGGCGACGCTGAAATCGAGCAGATGGTCGTAATTGCCGGGTGGGCGGCCGACGAACATGTTCTCCAGCATCTGCTCGATCGTTCGCGGCGACCGCGCATAGCCGATGAAATAGGTGCCGAATTCCTTCTCGGCGGCGCGGCCGAACGGCATGTTGTCGCGGATGATTTTTATTTCCTTGCCATCCTCGACGATGGTCGTCAGCGCGCTGTGCGACGACGTCGGCTTCACGGCATCGTCGAGTTCGATGTCCGAAAGTTTGGTGCGTCCGATAATGCGCTCTTGCGCTTCGGTGGACAGCTTGTTCCAACCCGATACATCGTGCAGATATTTTTGCACGATCACGTAGCTGCCGCCGGCGAACAGAGGGTCTTCAGGGCCCAGATAAGCGGAATCGATTGCGGTCTGCGCCGTTGGATTCTCCGTTCCATCGACAAAGCCGATGAGATCACGGTCATCGAAATAGCGAAAACCGTGCACTTCATCGACCGGCGCAACGGCGTCGCCGAGCCGGCCCATGATTTGCGTCGCCAACTCGAAGCACAGATCCATGCGCTTTGCGCGAATGTGAAATAGGAGATCGCCGGGTGTCGCGACGGCATGGCGCGCGCCGGCCTTGATTTCCCGAAACGGATGCAGTTCCGCCGGCCGCGGTTGACCGAAGAGCTTGTCCCACGCGTCCGATCCAATCCCCATCACGCAGGACAGGTTTCCCTCGATATCGCGGAAGCCGACTGCACGTAACAACGCGGGGAGATCGCTGCAAAACGTCCGGACTGCCTCGCGACTCGCACTATCGGAATTGACCGTTACGACCAGAAAGATCGCGGCGCGAGTCAAAGCCTGAACCACCGCCTGCGGCTCGGGAGGCAAGCCGGATTGTGTGCCGGGCGCAGTCAATGAATCCTACTCCTTCGGTCCCGCGCCCCAAAAAGAAACCAGCCATCGCCTGCGTAATTTTGTGGGATCGCGGCGAAAAAGACAACTGACGCGCGAAACGACCTGTAACGCGCAAAGCGATCTGCGCGCACGTCCTCACCCTTTGATGAAGGCCAGCAGGTCGGCATTGATCGTGGCGGCTTCCGTGGTCGGCATGCCGTGCGGAAAGCCCTTGTAGGTTTTTAGCGTGCCGTTCTTCAAAAGTTTTGCCGATAACGGTCCCGCAGCGACATAAGGAACGATTTGATCGTCCTCGCTGTGCATCACCAGCACCGGGATCGTGATCTTCTTGAGGTCTTCGGTGAAATCCGTCTGCGAGAAGGCGACGATGCCGTCGTAATGCGCCTTGGCGCTGCCCATCATGCCCTGGCGCCACCAATTGGCGATGACGGCTTCGGAGGATTTCGCGCCCGGCCGGTTGTAGCCGTAGAACGGGCCTTCCGGAACATCGCGGTAAAATTTCGAGCGGCTGGCCGCGAGTTGCGCCTGCAAGTCGTCGAAGACTGCCTTGGGAAGTCCGTTTGGATTGGCCGCCGTCTTCAGCATCAGCGGCGGCACCGCCGAGATTATCGCCGCCTTGACGACGCTCTTGTCGCTGTGCCGCGCCAGATAGCGCACCACTTCGCCGCCGCCGGTCGAGTGCCCAACATGAATGGCGTTCTTCAGGTCGAGATGCGCCGTCACCGCGGCGAGATCGTCGGCATAGTGATCGAGGTCATGGCCGTCGGCGACCTGGCTCGAACGGCCGTGACCGCGGCGATCATGCGCGATGACGCGATAGCCGTGACCGAGGAAGAACAGCATTTGATTATCCCAGTCATCGGCCGATAGCGGCCAGCCGTGGCTGAACACGATGGGCTGACCCTGGCCCCAATCCTTGTAGAAGATTTCAACGCCATCTTTTGTTGTGATGTGCATGACGCGACTCCGTAAAAGTCATAAGCCCTGAAAATGCATTTCAAGGTAAATCTATACCTTTTCGACGAAAGCGTAATGACCCTTTTGACTTGCAAAACGCCGCCACGCCGCTGGCCGAAGCGGGCTTTGCCGGCGCGAAAAGGGCCTTTTCACGCCAGGGGTCGTGGCGCCGGGGACGGGCTTTTTTCGGGATCATGCTCTATGGTCCCGGCGCTGACGCAAAGGAGCGAAAAATGCCGCTGGGGAGATTGTTCGGGGCCGCACTGGCCGGATTTTTGGCGGCGTCGGCGTCGCCCGCGGCTGCGCTCGACAGCGTCCGCTTCGGCACCAATTGGGTGGCCGAGGCCGAGCATGGCGGCTTCTACCAGGCGCTGGCCGACGGCACCTACCGCAAATACGGCCTCGACGTGACCATAGTGCCGGGCGGGCCGCAGGTGAACAACCGCATCCTGCTGCCGGTCGGCAAGCTCGACTTTTTTCTCGCCGCCAATACGCTCGAAGGCTTCGATGCGGTGGCGCAGAACATCCCGACGGTCGAGGTCGCGGCCCTTTTCCAGAAAGACCCGCAGGTGCTGATCGCGCATCCGGGAGAGGGCGTCGAGAAACTCGCCGATCTGAAAACCCTGACGCTGTTCGTGTCGCAGGAGGGCACGGCGAGCTATTTCCAGTGGCTCAAGGCGGACTACGGCTTCAGCGACGCCAAGGTGAAGCCCTATACCTTCAATCCACAGCCGTTCCTCGCCGACAAGAAAAGCGCCATGCAGGGCTACGTGACCTCCGAGCCCTTTGTCATCGAAAAGACCGCGCATTTCACGCCAAAGGTATTCCTCCTCGCCGACGAGGGCTTTTCCGCCTATTCGACATTGCTCGAAACCCGCCGCGACCTGGTCGAGAAGAAACCCGATCTGGTGCAGCGCTTCGTCGATGCCTCGATCATCGGCTGGTACAATTATATCTACGGCGACAATGCCGCAGCCAATGCGCTGATCAAGAAGCAGAATCCGGAAATGACCGACGACCTTCTGACTTATTCGATCGCGGCCATGAAGAAATACGGCATTGTCGATTCGGGCGATACCGCGACACTTGGCGTCGGCGCCATGACGGATGCCCGCATGAAGGATTTCTTCGACAAGATGTCGCGCGCCGGCGTGGTCAAGCCGGGGCTCGATTACCGCAAGGGCTACACGCTGCAATTCGTCGACAAGAAAGTCGGGCTCGAGCTGCGGCCGAAATAATAATGCGACTTCCCTCCCCCCTTGTGGGGGAGGGTAGGGTGGGGGGTCGGGAGGCGACGCGCGAACGTGGACGGGTGTTGAACAATTCGTCGATTCTGACGCACTGCCTCTCGACCCCCACCCCTCCCCCTCCCCACAAGGGGGAGGGGTAACTGTGCAGAGCTAATGTCGATGCCGCCGGCCACTACCTCCAATTCCAATCCGCTGGTCGCCTTACGCGGCATCGATAAGACGTTCCCGAGCGGCACGGTGGCGCTCAAGGGGCTCGATCTCGCGGTGCGGACGGGCGAGTTCGTCTCGCTGCTCGGCCCCTCCGGCTGCGGCAAATCGACGGCGCTCCGCATTATCGCTGGATTGAGCGAGCCGAGTGCCGGCCGCGTGGAATGGCACGATGCACCTACGGCGGGAAGTGAAAGCAGGATCGGCTTTGTGTTCCAGGAGCCGACGCTGATGCCCTGGGCTTCGGTGTTCGATAACGCGCTGTTGCCGCTCAAGCTCAAAGGCGTCGCTGCCGGCGAGGCGGCGGCGCGGGTGACGGCAGCGCTTGATCGCGTGGGTCTAAAAAATTTCGCCGGCGCTTATCCGCGCGAACTGTCGGGCGGCATGCGCATGCGCGTCTCGATCGCGCGCGCGCTCGTCACCGAGCCGGCGCTTCTCCTGCTCGACGAACCTTTCGCGGCGCTCGACGAGATCACGCGCTTTAAGCTCAACAACGATCTGTTGGAGCTGTGGCAGGCGCTGCACACGACGATCGTCTTCGTCACCCATTCGGTCTTCGAGTCGGTCTATCTGTCGAGCCGCATCGTCATCATGGCGCCGCGGCCAGGACGGCTGTTCAGCGAAGTCGCCGTCGACGCGCCCTATCCGCGCGACCAGAATTTCCGCACGTCGGTGGAATATGCAGCGCTGTGCCGCCGCGCCTCCGACGCGCTGGGAGAGGCCATGGCGGCGGGAGGCGAGGAATGACCGACCCTCTCCCCGCTCATTCCCGCGAAAGCGGGAATGCAGCAGCGGCTGGTCAACAAAGAACTGGGTTCCCGCTTTCGCGGGGACGAGCGGTGGATCGATGGCTGCGGATTGCCCTACCGATCCTCGTGCTTGTGTGTCTGCTTGCTGTCTGGGAGGCAGCCGTCCGGATCAAGGACATTCCGCCCTATGTGCTGCCTGGTCCCGGTCTGATCGCGCAGACACTGGTCGCCGATTGGGCGTTGCTGTGGCAATCGCTCCTCGTCACGCTCACCACCACCGTCGAAGGCTTCGCGCTTGCTGCCATCGGCGGCGTCGGCCTCGCGGTGCTGTTCAGCCAGTCGCGCCTTGTCGAATATTCGCTGTATCCGTACGCCGTCATTCTGCAAGTGACGCCGATCGTCGCCATCGCGCCTTTGTTGCTGATCTATCTGCCGCAACCGCTCGCCGTTCTGGCCTGCGCCTGGATCGTGGCGTTCTTTCCGGTTCTGGCCAATACCACACTCGGCCTGCACTCGGTCGACCGCAATCTCGCCGACCTGTTCGCGCTCTACGACGCCTCGCGTGGCCAAATGCTGTGGCGGCTGAAATTGCCGTCGGCCCTGCCCTACATTTTAGGCGGCTTGCGCATCGCCGGCGGCCTGTCGCTAATCGGCGCGGTGGTAGCCGAGATCGCCGCGGGCTCCGCGGGCGCGGGCTCCGGGCTTGCCTACC
>Ga0182016_10003140_pt1 | contig 19013 bp, 16 predicted proteins | sample 712S2MmetaG_FD_120491 | JGI IMG/M metagenome (GOLD analysis project Ga0182016, IMG submission 120491) | Permafrost microbial communities from Stordalen Mire, Sweden - 712S2M metaG | ecosystem: Environmental > Terrestrial > Soil > Wetlands > Permafrost | place: Sweden: Stordalen | collected...
CGCGCGATCAACTTCTGCAGACACTCTTTTTTCAGTTCTTGGCTCATCTTCATTGGCACCATTGCCGGTGTCTTTTATCCATGAGTCAACGACCCTTTTGGCCTCCCCTCAGTTTCACCCCCCGGTGTCTTTTAATTTGAGTCAACTCGTCGCCCCATGTTGAATAGAGTTGAAACTGAATTTGGTGGCGGAGAAAGTGATGATGGAAGAAAAAGCCGTCCAAGTCCTCATTCCCTCTCATGAACTCCAGTGGGTCAATTACCTGATCGCAACCGGCACGGAGATCGGCCTCCTGCCCAACTTCGGCCCCCGGCGACCAGAATATCAACGCAAGAACCAAATCTATCGTGCCAACCACACTCCCAAAGATCCTATCCTGTAAATCCTGTTCATCCTGTCCGTCTTTTCCTGCTTGCGCCTTGGCGTCTTCGCGCCTTTGCGTTAATATCCACCAGCCTTGCCGCATGGAGGCGGCTTTAGCCGCGGCGCCCTCTGCAGACGCTAAACCTCCTCCCCTGGCCAAACTCAAATCCCGGCGCTCATTTACACAAGTAAAACCACACCGAAAAACACAACTCCCCGGTGCCGAATCCAAAGCTAAAAACACAACTTTACGCCGAAAAACGCAATTTCCTTCCCCTCTTTTTTTAACCACAGAGACACTGAGCCACAGAGATAGGGCTCAAACGGTGGTGGGCGGCCGCCTCTTCAAGGATGAAACTGACGGGCGGAGTTCCAACTTTCAGCTTATCCGTTTTCTCTGTGCCTCAGTGCCTCTGTGGTTTCATTCCTAAATCCGCGAGATCACGCGACGAGATTTAGGCGTATGAATCTGACACAACGCAGTCCTCGGGCCAGCGATCTGAATATAAACGCAAAAGCCCGATCTATCATGCCAAGCAACCTCCCCAAGATTTCATCCCGTCCGTGTTTTCCCGGTTGCCGCTGGCCCAGTTGCGCCTTGGCTTGGTTCACCGTAGTATTGCGGCAACCGATGGCCGCCAAAATGCTCGCAAAATCTGTATGGTGTTTGTTCCTTTGTCTGGCCGCTCTTCCAGGGTGGGCGGCAGACTGGCCGCAATTTCTGGGGCCAACCCGCAATGGCGTCTATGCCGGCTCCGACATCGCCGCGGTTTGGCCAAAGGACGGCCCGCCAGTGGTTTGGCAAAAGAATGTGGGCCAGGGTTTCAGCGGACCGGTCGTGGCGGAAGGGCGGTTCCTCCTGTTCCAACGCCTGGAGAACGAGGAGGTCATCGCGTGCCTGGACGCGGCAACGGGCCAGCCCAAATGGAAGTACTCCTATCCCACCAGTTATCGGGATGACTTCGGCTTCGACGAAGGGCCGCGCGCGACCCCGTGCCTGACCAACGGGCGCGTCTATACCTTTGGCGCGGAAGGTATGCTCACCTGCCTGAACACGGCCGACGGCAGCCTTCTCTGGCAAGTCAATACCAAAAAGGACTTTCATCCGCGCAAAGGCTTTTTTGGCGTGGGCTGCTCGCCTTTGGTGGAAAACAATGCCGTGCTGCTGAATGTCGGGGGGGCCGGCGGCGCTGGCTTGGCGGCCTTTGACGCCGCCACCGGGCAAGTCCGGTGGAAAACCACCGACGACGAAGCCAGTTATTCCTCGCCTGTGGCCGCCGTAGTGCGGCAGAGGCGTCATGTCTTCTTCTTTACGCGCACGGGTCTCCAGGTGGTCGATCCCCTCAACGGAACGATCCAGAACCATTTCACCTGGCGCTCCACCATGAACGCGTCGGTCAATGCCGCCACGCCGCTGGTCATTGACGATACGGTTTTTTTGTCCGCCTGCTACGGCACGGGCGCGATCCTCCTTCGCCTGCAGGATAAAGGTCTGGAAACAGTATGGTCAGGCGACGACATTCTCTCCAATCACTACGCCACCAGCGTCTATAACCGGGGCTTTCTGTACGGGATCGATGGCCGGGCCGATCCGGGCTTCAGTCCCACGCCCAGTTTGCGCTGTGTCGAGCTGAAAACCGGGAAAATCCGCTGGCGCGAAAACTCGGTGGGGGCGGGCACGGTTTTGCTAGCCGGAGGCCAATTGATCATTCTCACCGAAGGAGGCGAGATCATCCGCACGCCCGCCACGCCCGAGGGTTTTCAACCAACCAGCCGCGCGCAAGTCATGCCGGAAGGCGTGCGCGCCTATCCTGCTTTGGCCAACGCCTTTCTCTACGCCCGGAGCAAGGATAAACTTTTTTGCTTGAACCTTGGGAATGCCCATTAAATGAGTTTTCTGCTGTGAAGGCCCGCCCTGTTTGGTATGCCGTCCTGGCCCTGCTGATCATCATGGCGGTCACGGTGCGCGTCCGTTTGTTGGCCCTGCCCTTGGAGCGCGATGAAGGCGAATTCGCCTATGCGGGGCAGCTCATGCTGCAAGGAATTCCCCCCTACCAACTGGCCTTCAACATGAAGATGCCGGGGATTTACGCCGCCTACGCGGTCCTGATGGCGTGCTTTGGTGAGAGCGCGTCCGGCATCCATTTTGGTTTCATCGTCATCAACCTGGCCACACTCGCGCTGCTGTTTCTCCTGGCCCGCCGCGTGGTGGAAGGCGTGGCGGTGCCGGCTTGTTGCGCGGCGTACCTCTTGCTCTCGCTGAGTCCGGCGGTGCTCGGCCTAGAAGGGCACGCGACCCATCTCGTCGTGCTGGCCGCGCTGGGAGGAATATTGCTCCTCTTGCGCGGGCGGCAAAGCGGGAAAGGCATGACGCTGTTTGGCAGCGGGGTGCTTTTTGGCGTGGCGTTTTTGTGCAAACAGCCGGGGCTTTTTTTTGGCCTCTTTGGCGTGGCGCTCTTACTGCGGGACACCCTCGCGGCGCGTCCGATTCCGTGGCGAGCAGGGGCGCGCCATCTGTTCTGGCTCGGCCTGGGTATGGCCCTGCCTCTGGCTATCACCTGTCTGACCTTATGGTGGGCGGGCACCTTTGCGCGCTTTTGGTTTTGGACCGTGCCTTACGCGCGGGTCTATGGCGGGCTGCAATCGCTCCCTGAAGGATTGGACAGGCTGGGAACATTTTTCGCCTCTGGTCCCGACCGCTGGTTTTACCTTGCGGGAACACTCGCGTTGCTGGCCATGTTCGGGAGGAAAACCGCTGCGGAACAGAGGTTTTTCTTCGGGACCCTCTTTCTCTGCGCCTTCCTTGCCACCGCCGCTGGATTGTATTTTCGCGGCCATTATTTCATTCTCATGCTCCCGGTGCTCTGTCTGCTGATCGGCGATGGTGTCGCCAGGCTGGGTGATTCCTTGGGCGGCAAAGGCTACTCGTGGTTCAACGCGGCGCCGTTGGGACTCTTCCTGACCGCCTGCGTTTGGTTCTCCTGGGAGTATCGCGCCATTTGGTTTGAGCTGCCCTTGGCCAGGGCCAGCAAGCAATTGTACTTGGCCGAGGCCTTTGTGGAGTGCCAGGAAGTCGGGAACTACATCCGCGCGCATTCCTCCCCGACCGACCGAATCGCGGTCATCGGCTCCGAGCCGGAAATTTATTTTTACGCGCGGCGACACTCCGTCAGCGGTTACATCTATATGTATGACTTAGTGCGGGCCCAGCCCTATGCGGCGGAGATGCGGCGCGAGTTTATGGCGGACGTGGAGAGGCTCAAACCGCGCTACCTCGTCTTGATCAACGCGGGCGCATCGTGGATGCCGTGGCCCAAAGAGGCGGGGGCCTTTGTTGATTGGATCAACCGCTATCCAGGCCAGTATTACGAACTGACCGGCTTGGCGGCGGTTTACCAAAACGACAGCGCTTATTTCTGGGACCGGGACGGCATCGCCCAACATCTGGAGACCGCCTCTTCGGTCTTTGTCTTTCGCCGCCAAGGAAATTGAGCTTTGCAGGGGCGAATTTGAATTTAAGCTAACGACTATGACGAATGCCGAATCCAGTTTGCCGGTCTGGCCATTTTTGGTGGCGGACGCGCTTTTGCTCGGCGCGGCCGGCTTGATCTTGTCCCGTGGGCACCAACCATTGCTGTGGTGGGAAGCTCTCGCGCTGGTGGCCTGCGCCGGAGCGGCGGCGGGGTGCATGATCGCGCCCTTTTTGCGCCGCAATCAGGACGAGCAAGCGCTGGCGCAAAACCGGCTCCTGGCCGACGCGACGAGTCAACTGCAAAACCTGGAGCGGCTGGCCAGCGAAATCACGGGCGCGACCGCGCAATGGCGCCAATTCCACGAGCAAACCGCCCTGGCCGCCGACAAGGCCAAAGAGGTGACGGGCCTGATGGCGGGGGAAATGAAGGCTTTCACAGAATTCTTGCAAAAATCCAACGACGCGGAAAAGGCCCACTTGCGTCTGGAGGCTGAAAAGCTGCGGCGGGGAGAACAGGAATGGCTGCAGGTGCTGGTCTTTATGCTGGATCATACTTACGCCCTTTTTCTAGCCGCCCGCCGCTCGGGCCAGCCCGGGTTGATTGAACAAATCAGCCATTTCCAGAATAGCTGCCGCGACGCCGCGCGGCGGGTGGGATTGGTCCCTATGATCGCTCCGCCCGGCGAATCGTACGACCCCAAAGTGCATCAAGTGGAGGCGAATTCGCCCTCGACGGAAAATGCCTTCATCACGGAAACGTTGATGACTGGCTATACCTTCCAGGGCCTGCCTTTGCGCCGGGCCCTGGTGGCGGTGCGCGGACCGGAAAACTTGCAATGAGACGGGGCTTTGCCATTGCCCCCGCGCCGGGATGGCAAAAAGCCAATGGCAATGATCTATAGAAAAATCGTCTGGTCCCGCGCCGGGCCGACCGAGACAATCTTCAGCCGCGCGCCTGTCAAGTCATCCAGTGCGCGCAAATAGCTTCGGGCCTTGGCGGGCAATTCATGCCATTTTTTGCAATGCCCTGTCGGCTTCCGCCAACCTGGAAATTCCGCGTACACGGGCTCGCATTTGGTCAGCATTTCGATGTCCGCCGGGACGTAATCGAGGCGCGACTCTCCCGCGCGGTACGCGACACACACTTTGACCGTTTCCAGGCTGTCCAGTCCGTCCAGATTGGTCACGGCCAATTCGTCGATGCCATTAATAATCGAGGCGTAATGGCTGGCGACGGCATCGAACCAACCGCAACGGCGCGGTCGGCCGGTGGTCGCGCCGAATTCCCGCCCCATGCCGTGCAGCAGGTCGGAAATATCAGCGCTTTCGGTTGGGAGAGGCCCTTCCCCCACGCGGGTGGTGTAAGCCTTCATGACTCCCATGACTTTGTCCATGCGATGGGGCGCCACGCCGGAACCGGTGCAGGCCCCGCCGGCCGTGGTGTTGGAGGAAGTAACAAAAGGATAGGTGCCGTGATCGATGTCCAGAAAGGTCCCTTGCGCGCCCTCAAACAGAATGTCTTGCCCCTGGTTCATGGCCTTGTCGAGCAGCACAACCGTGTTGGTGACAAAGTCCTTTAACCGGTCGCCGGCGGCGCGATAAGCCGCGTGGATTTTCGCGAAGGAAAGCGGCTTGGCGCCCAAGGCCTTCAGAATTTCGTTGTTCTCCTTAATCTTCAGCCGGAGCAGCGCCTCGAAACGCGGGGGATTAATCAAGTCGATCATCCTCAAGCCAGTGCGCGCCGCCTTGTCCCCGTACGCCGGGCCGATGCCGCGCTTGGTGGTGCCCAGTTTGTCTTTTCCTTTCAACACTTCGCGATGCTCATCCAATTCGCGATGATAAGGCAAAACCAGATGGGCCGATTCGCTGATCCAAAGGTTTTTCACCTGGACTCCCAGTCCCTTGAGCTCATCGATTTCGGCCACCAAGCTCACCGGATCCACCACCACTCCATTGCCGATGACGCAATGCTTGCGCCCGCGCAAAATGCCGGACGGAATCAGATGGAGGATATATTTCTTCTTTCCGATGAAAACGGTATGCCCGGCGTTATTGCCTCCCTGAGTGCGGACAACAATATCAGCTTTTTCCGTCAGAACGTCGATGATTTTTCCTTTGCCTTCGTCGCCCCATTGGGCGCCGACCAAGATCGTATTAGCCATAAACTGTGCAAGTCTGCCAACAGGCGCTTCTCCACAATAAAAATCCCCGAAATGTAAATTCCGGGGCCAGCGCGCTAGTCTTTACGGGCAGAGGCTAGAGAGAGAGAGGGAGCGTGTCAACGCGGAAGAACAGTCCCCGCCAGATTTTTTATACGAATTTGCCCCGCGCGGTGTCTATTGATAGAATGGCAGGACAAACCCTGATGCCGAGGCGCGCGTGAATCAAGCGGAACTGAACGGTCGTTGGTGCCAGTCGCTCTATGAGGAAAAGGCGGCGGGCCTACTGCTCTATGGCCGTGCCTTGGGCTTGGGGCATGGGGAAGCGGAAGATGTTCTGCAAGAGACTTTTCTCGCTCTGCTCCAACTGCCCTCCGTGCCGGAGGACCCCAGTCATTACTGCCTGCGCGCCTTTCGCAACCGGGCGATGAACCATCATCGCGGCGTTTGGCGACGCCTGGCGCGGGAGTGGGAATCGCTCCGCTGGTTCGAGCGCGGCTCGGCCCCGGACGAAGTGGAAGCGGAGGCCATGCGCCAATTGACCCGCCTGCCGGCGGAACAGCGCGAGGCGATTGTCTTAAAAATCTGGAACGGGATGACTTTTGAGGCGATTGGCCGCCTCGTGGGCACATCGCCCAATACGGTTGCCGGACGTTACCGCTACGGCCTCAATAAATTGAAGTTTGCCTTGAAAGGAACTTTTTATGGACGAGATGAATCAGTTCGAGAAACAGTTGCAATCCTGGACCCCTCGCCGCCCCTCCTCTAGGGTGGCGCGGCGGCTTTTTGGCCCGGCCGAGGAAGCGATCCGGCCAGTGCGACGGGAGGTGGGCTGGAATTGGCTCGCGCCGCTCGCGGGCTGCGCCCTGACCATGCTGGTGGCGGTGCATACCGCCACTCTAACTAGCACACCCCTGGCCAACAGGACCAACAACGCTTCGTTTTTTACTTACATGCTCAATGCGGCCGGTTCCTCCAATCGGGCCCCCTTTACCTTGAGCCAATTAGACGAGAATATGGAATACAACGCCTGGCCTCAGCTCGCCTGGACGTTTTCCACTTCCTCCATCCAAACCGAAGGCGCGGGAAGGGTCATCCGCGAGTGACGGCGGGCGTCCCCGAGGATTTCACCTGCGCGGCAGGCACCAGACTACGGCGATCGCCAGGAGGCCCACCGCACAGAGATAGAGGCCAATCCGCAGGCTCTGCGGACGGTAGGAAAAAGATACAGTTGACACTCCCGCAGGGAGCTGGACCGCGCGGAAGTTGTAGTCCGCCCGGAGGATGGTCGTCGGCTCGCCATTTACGGTGGCTGACCAACCGGGAAAATAGGTGTCCAACAGCAGAAGATAACCGGGGCGCGCGAGTGACGCGCCAATTCTGATTTCGTCCGGTTCATAGGAGAGGATGCGCGCGGACCGGTCTGCGTTGGTCGTGGCGGTCTGGCCGCCAGCGGCCGTCCGTGCCAGCCCCGGTTGATGTTCAAGCAGCAAGATTTGCCCCGGATCAAAATTTGGCGACGAGACCCGGTCCAGAACAGCCGCCCGATCCGGCAGCACTTGATGGTCAAACACCACCAGAGCGCGCTCCTGGTACTTTTTAAATCGGTAGATGCATATTTCCTTCGAGTACACTAATTCATAAAAAAGCGGATTCAGCGGAGAGTTTGTCGCCGACAAAATATATTTTACGTTCAGCAGTGGCAAAGTCGCCGGAATCTCCTTCGGGTACCAGTAGAAATAGAAATCGCCCGCGTGGCCGGTGACCAACTCCTCATAACGCCGGACGTTCATGTAATCGCACCCTCGCGCGTCACTCAATCCATAGGCTTCGGCTGCGTTGGGGGCGAGCATGGTCGCCGGTCCGAATACTCGGAAGAGAGAATGATCTTGTTGCAGCCATTCTATGGCGGGGGTCGTTGGATAACAAAGGTCGCGCGGGAGGGCCGGGTTATAGCCCATGCCAAAGCAAAGCAGATCGACCGCAGTCCAAATCAAACAAATGGCCATTGGCCCCCGGCCAATCCAACCCGCCGGCCACAAGGCGGAAAAAAGAATAAAGATCATGCCCGCGCAGAGAATGAGAATTTGTCGACCGAGAAAGGCGCGGTGGGCTTGGTCCAAGATGTGAAGTGCCGGGGCCGCGCCATGCCAGAACCAAAGGAGAACCCCGCCTACAATCGCCCAGAATCCAACCGTGATTAGAAGCGTGCGGCGGCGAGTCCGCGTCCGCCAGAATTCGTCCCAACCCAAACCAGCCAGCACCGCGACGCAGAATCCCACAATGAGAAGCAATCGCGTCCAACTCACATCCCGGAAAAGGGGCAAGGCCTGGAGAAGCACGGGAAAGGGCGGGACCCCGCAAATGATGAGCATGGACCCGAGGGCGAGGAAAAAGAAAAATTTGGCAAAAGGGCGGCGCCAGGGAGCAATTCCCCAGGCGGCGAAGAAGAGCGGAAGGATGCCCACGTAACCGGTGATCTCATTAAAATTGTCCGCCTCGGGCCACTTCAGGAGACTCGGCATGTCTTCAAACCCCACGGCGGGATTACCCAGAGCATTGGGCAACAGAAAATGGAGAAGCGAAGCAACGGTAAGATGGTGCGACGCCCGCTCCAGCGAAGCCGTGGCCAGAGCGCTCGAACTTTGGCGGTAATATTCGAGATACGGGAGAATTTGCGGCGCGGCCAGAAGGAATCCGAGGGCGATCGCGCCGGTCAGCAAACCGGCCCGTGGCCACACCTGGTCGCCGCCATCCTCCCTCAAACGAAAAAGGAAATAGATCACCGGCACCAGCGCGACATGGATCATGGTCGGCACGTGGCCTCCCAGGATCATAAACGCGAAAGCGACCGCGAACCCGGCCCAGGCGCGCAGCGCGGACGCTGCCAAAGCATTCCCCGGTCCCGTACGGAAAGATTTCTCCAGGAAGTAGAGCAACGCCGGCAACCACATCGCGCTGTTCACATGCGGATGCCCCAGCCAGACAATCATAAATCCGGACAAACTAAAAACCAACCCCGCCAGAAAGGCGCCCGCGCGCGACGCGCCTAGCAGTCGCACGAAGAGCAACGTGAAATAACCGGCGAGGAAGAGTTTCAAAAAGGCGCGGGGGCCGCTTGCCGCAAAGGGGTCCAACCACGAAAACAGCCACGAAATCGGAAAGAGCGGCGCTTCCGCGATTACCCCAAGGTGCGGAGCGCCACAACACAGGTAAGGATTCCACAGGGGAAAACTTTTTTGCCGGTGAACAAATTCTTGCGTGGGCATCAGGACAAGAGATTGATCGCTCAACAGCGTGTTTGACAGGCGTGTGGCCCTGTTCCAGGGCGGGCAATTCAAGATGCCGTCCGCCGGGCCCAATCCTTTGCCGAAGAACAAAGATTCGTGCAGGAGAATGAGCAACACGCCCGCCAGGGCCGCAAACCAAAGAACGTCGCGGGCGGATTCGACAAATGCACCGGACGAAGGTGCCGCGGCGGGCGCATCAGCGGACTCGGACATCACCGAGAAGCTTAAGCGACCGCTCTTCGCCGCCTCAATGATAAAACCTTTTCGCCGATGTCCGGTCGATAAAGGCCAGACAGACCGCGTTTACGAGTAGGCCGTGGACACAACCACTTCGTGCAGGAAAAGACTGATCCACTCGTGGGCTTCAAGGAGGTCGGCTCTGGAGCCTCCTTGCAGAACGTAGGAACCTTCCCGTTTTTTGATGAGCGTCGCTTCGCCAAAACTCGCAATGGGGGTTTCATCCGCTGCCACCGCGACCGAGGTATGATTCGTCTTCATGGTTTGAATTTACCGACCCTGGGTGGACAAATGCTGTCCATCTCCGTTTTTTCCTCTGGAAATCAGCGGAGCCGATTGAGACGACTATTGACAGGGGAACGGGGTCTGCAGAAAGATGGCAAGATGAGCTTGCGAACTTTCATTTCTCCCCAAAAAACCGCCCTTTTCCTTGGTCTCATTATTTTGGCCACGGCCCCCGTCTTGCCGGCCCGTGAAATCCCTATTGTGACGCCAGAGAAAGCCGGGTTGGATGAGGCCAAACTGGCCGCAATCGATCCGTTCATGGAACGCGAGGTCTCGGAGCAGAAGATCGCCGGCGGTATCGTGATGGTCTCGCGCCGGGGTAAAATTGGCTTCTTTCGCAATTATGGCCTGAGGGATCGAGAAGCGAAAAAGCCCATGACCCCGGACACGATCTTCCGCATCTATTCGATGAGCAAGGCGATCACTTCGGCGGCCGCCCTCAATCTTTACGACGCGGGCAAGCTTGGTCTGGACGATCCGGTGTCGAAGTACATCCCCAGTTTCGCCAATGTCAAAGTGGCCTCGAGCGCCGGGTTGCGGCCTCCGGCCCGGCCTATGACCGTGCGCGATTTGATGTTGCACATCTCGGGACTTACTTATGGTGATGGCCCGGACGCGCTCAAGGAAGCGTTCGGCCGGCTCAAGCCAATGGATGCCACCAATCTGGCGGAAATGGCCGATAAACTGGCGCAAGTTCCGCTGGCCTTTGATCCGGGCACGGACTGGAATTACGGCGTGGGAATTGACGTTTTGGGCCGCGTGATCGAAGTCGCCAGCGGCCAAAGCCTGGATGCCTTTCTTGCGCAAGTGATTTTTCGGCCGCTGGATATGCACGACACCGCCTTTAGCGTCCCGCCAGAGAAGTTGGACCGGTTCGCCGCGAATTACGCTCGCAGCAACGGATTATGGGTTATTGACGCGCCCGCTACCTCCAAATTCGCCGGGAAAGTAACCTTGTTCTCCGGCGGCGGTGGCCTGGTCAGCACCGCGCGCGATTACATGCGATTCCTGACGCTGATTGAACGGGGAGGCTCTTTGGAGGGCCATCGTATTTTACGCGAGAAGACAGTGAAACTCATGACCAGCAATCTGCTGCCGCCCGAGGCTTATCCCATACATTTCGGAACCGAAAAGCGCTTTGGCCTGGGCTTCGGCCTTGGCTTCGCGGTGCGGACCGAAAAGACAAGCTGGGACCCCGACGCCCACCTCGGAGAGTTTTGTTGGGACGGGGCGGCGTCCACTCATTATTGGGTCAGCCCGGCGGATAAAGTCATCGTCATCACTTTGGAGCAGATCATGCCGTACGAATGGGATACGGAACGCGGCGTAAAGAAGATAGTCTATGACGCTTTGAAGAAATGACGGTGGCCGCGGGCGCTTGGTTGCATTACATTTTTTTGGCGCTCTCCAAAATGGGAAACGTTCAATAAGGGGCGCCATTGAAAATTGGCCATTGAGAATTTGTCATGTGTCATGTAGGCGAATGCGACCAACTTTGTCGTATCCTGGGCAAGTCCATTGCGACCGCCAAAGCCGCCAAAAGGGCGGGACTTAGAGAAGAATCGAAATAACCTGTCGATCGCCAATAGTAAATTCTCAATGACCAATTCTCAATCGAGCAGTCCGAAAACCTGAAGCGCCAGGTTGCCAGCAGCATTTAACAGAAAAGGTGCAACGGACTCCGGGCGCTTCGCCCTGCGATTCGGGGCTAGACTGAGGGCTTGAATGGACTTAGGGTAAATGGGTTATGTCAACGCAAGCGCCACCAGCGCCTCAAAAAATGAACCTGCGCCGGCCCGATGTGATGGAAGCGGTTCAAGCCCAAGTGCTTTCGCATTATCGCAGCGACCTGGTCAACCGCATTCGCGATAAAGGCCACGTCCTTTCCGCCGACGGCCTGCTGACGATCAAATTAGCCAAGCAGTTTGGGTTCTGCTACGGCGTCGAGCGCGCCATTGATCTGGCCTATGCCGCGCGCAAATGCTTTCCTGCTCCCAAGCCCATCTATTTGCTGGGCGAGATCATCCACAACCCGGAGGTCAACGACCAGATTCGCAACATGGGTATTCAGATTATCTCCCCCAAGCCGACGGATGAGGAGTTGTCCCGGCTGCACGCCGGCGACGTGGTCATCATCCCGGCCTTTGGCACCGAGGTGGACACGAAAAACAAACTGGTCGCCAAGGGTTGTGAACTGGTGGATACAACTTGCGGGGACGTGATGAGCGTCTGGAAACGAGTCCGCCAGTATTCCCGCGAAAGTGTGACCAGCATCATCCACGGCAAAGCCAAACACGAGGAAACCAAGGCGACGACGTCCCAGGCCACCGCCCACGGACCGGGGCATTATTTGGTGGTCTATACGCTGGCGGAGACTGATTACGTCTGCAATTACATCGTCAACGGCGGCAATAAATTGGAGTTTTTGGAGAAGTTCAAGGGCGCCTATTCCAGCGGCTTCGATCCCGATGCCCATCTGCAAGCCGTCGGCGTCGCCAACCAGACGACGATGCTGCGCGGCGAAACGGAAGAAGTGCAGCGGCGGATCAAGACCGCCATGATCACCCGTTATGGCGCGGCCGAGTTGGACCGGCATTTTCGCTTTTTCGACACGATTTGCGGCGCGACCCAGGACCGCCAGGATGCCCTGCAAAAGCTCTTGCGTGAGCCGATGGATTTGCTCCTGGTGATCGGCGGTTACAATTCCTCCAACACCTCCCACCTTGCCGAAATGGGCGAGGCCGAGTTGCCGACCTTTTTCATCAAGAACGCGCAGATGATGGTCTCGGACAAATTGATCCGCCACTTTAGTCTGCATAATCAAAAAGAAGTCGAGACCGTGGATTGGCTGCCGCTGGGAAAAATCACGGTGGGCATTACGGCCGGAGCGTCCTGTCCCAACAATTTGATTGAGGACGCCATCAAACGGCTCTTTGAACTGAGGGGAATTTCCGTGCAGGAATTGCTGGCCAATTGAGCGGCAACCATGCCTTGCTCCAAAGAAGAGCTCGAAGAGCGCGAGCGGCAGATCCTGGCTCCCTACGCTCAATTCAGCGCCGACTCCCGCGGGCGCGTTTACGCGGAAACCCCGCCCGCGTGGCGGACGGATTTTCAACGGGACCGTGATCGTGTCATCCATTCGCGCGCTTTTCGGCGCCTCGAATACAAGACGCAGGTTTTTCTCAATGGCTCGGGCGACCATCTGCGCACGCGCTTGACCCACACCATCGAAGTCGCCGCCATGTCCCGCGGTCTGGCCCGCGCCTTGTGTCTCAATGAAGACCTGGCCGAGACCATCGCCCTGGCCCATGACTTGGGCCATTCTCCCGTCGGCCATCGCGGGGAAGCGGTTTTGAACCGCTTGATGCGCGAGCACGGCGGTTTTGAACACAACCGCCAAAGTTTGCGCATCGTTGAGGAATTGGAGGAAAAATATCCGGGCTTTCGCGGGCTCAACCTGACCTGGGAGGTCCGCGAAGGCTTGCTCAAACACCAGACCTCCTTTGATCAGCCGGGGCTGCGCAAAGCCTTTCCCAACAAATCACCGTCGCTGGAAGCGCAAATTGCCAATCTGGCGGATGAATTGATTTATGGCAGCCACGACCTGGACGACGGCTTGGGGGAGGGGTTGCTTTCCGAAGAGGAATTAACGCGGGAGGTTCGGGTCTTCGCGGAAGCCGTGGAGGCGGTGCGGCGGGAACATGGCGAACTGCCCCAGGAAGTCAGGCGCAACGCCATCATTCGCTCTATCATTGACAGCCAGGTGCGGGACGTCGTTCGCACGAGCACCGCCGCCCTGCGCGCCGCCGGAGTGCAAAGCGCCGATGATGTCCGGCGGCAGGCCCGCCCGCTCATTCGCTACAGCCCGGCGCGGCGGAAATCGAACGTCGATCTGAGGCGCTATCTTTTTCGCCACCTCTATTCCAACCCGGTGGTTTCCGAGCCGAATGAGCGGGCCGGCAGAATGCTGGCCGACCTGTTCCATTACTTCGTCAAACACCCGGAGGAAATCGGCGAATCCTCGCGCCAACGCGCCCGCCAAACCGGCTGGCCCCGGGCCATCTGCGACTACCTTTCGGGCATGACGGATCGTTACACCATGCGGGAACACCAGCGCCTTTTCCCGAAAGAAGAACGGGCGAGTGACTGAGACACCGACGCGTTCGCCGAGCCGTCCCCACCTTTCATTTGCTTTGAGAACACTTCGTTTGCCCGGCTCATTCGTCGAAAGACTGGAGGGTTTTGCGGAATATCTCCGCTTGGGTTTGCGCGTCAAGCACGCGCCAATAATTGGTCTTGAATTGCAACAAGCGAGGCTGCAGGCCCTCGGCGATGGGACAAAGGCCTTGGTCATATTGACGCTCGATGAATCTGGCGCGAGCGCCAAACAGAGCATTCTGAAAAAGCGGTTCCAGATAGGGCAATTGCCAAGCGGCGTAAAACTTATGCCCGCCCTCCGCCAGGAAGCGCGGGCGAAAATCCTCCCAGCGGACCCGCGCCGTATCCAGTTCGCACGCCAGCGTCCAATAGGAGTTGACCCAATTGCCGGGCACATGCTGGGGCGTGAGCAACGTTGAGCCGGAGGCTTTAATCGCCTCGAGCAAGAGCCGCGCGCTTTCCCTGCGCGCCGCCACCAATTCGTCCGCCCGCTCAAGCTGGGCCAAGGCGGCCGCGCAACACAACTCGGGCATTTGGTAGTTCCAGCCGGGAAAATCGTGCCGCTCGAAAGCCGGATGCTGCAACTCATCTTTGGTCGCCTTGCTCTTGCGGGCGCCAAGGGTCGTAAAGCCCAGGCCGGCCGCTTTGCGAATCTTCACCGCATAATCCTCGTCGTTCGTGATGACCATGCCCCCTTCGCCCGCAGTGAGGTGCTTTGAGCTTTGGAAGCTAAAAATACCGCAATGGCCGAGCGTTCCCGCAAGGGCGCCGTCGCAAGATGACAACATCGCCTGCGCGTTGTCCTCGATTACGAGCAGATGGTGTTTCCGCGCCAGATCCATGATCGGCCGCATCTCGACCGGCAGGCCGTAAAGCGCAACAGTGATGATGGCGCGCGTGCGCGGGGTAATGTTTGCGGCGATGGATTTGACGTCCATCAACCAGGTGCGGCGATCCACATCCGCGAATACAGGGGTGGCATTGGCGTGGAGCACAGCCAAAATTGGGCTGGACATGGTGAGAGCGGGAACAATCACCTCATCGCCCGCGCCGAGGCCCGCCGCCTCCAAAGCCGCATGAATGGCCGCCGTGGCGTTGGCGATGCTGAGGGCGAAGCGCGTTCCAAAACGGTGGGCGAAGGCCTCCTCCAAGCGCGTCCGGAAGGCCGTTTTTGAAGAAACGCGGAAGCCGTTTTCCAGCGCTTCCCGGACGTAAGCGTGTTCCCGTTCCGAAACGCGCTGGATGGAGGACTTCATTGCGCCGCGGAAAGCTTCGTCCCGGCGACCCAACTCGCGAGGTCCTCATCGCTCAGGCGGTTGGACTCCAGGCGGAAGCTTTTCTCGGCGCGCAACGCCGCATAAGCGGAGCGGGCATGGGCAAAAGACGAGCGCGGATTGACATTATGCAAGAGCAGCGGGTGCGGGGCGGCCAAGACCAGCGCGCCATCAAAGGTGTCAATATTACGAAGGCCAGGGCAAAATAAGTCGGGCCCCAGGAGGGCCGTGTCATCCGCGGTATCGGTCTGGCTGCAATCGGCCATGACCGCGTCCGCGGCGGGCGCGGCCAGAAGCGACCAAAGACCAGCGGCGCCACTGCCACAAAGGACCACCCGGCTGCGATGGGAATCAAGCTTCCGGGCCGCCTCACAAATCGAGACCAACTCCCGGACGCTCTGTTGCAAACGGGTGCGATTGTAAGTAGTAAAGAAAAGAGACGTTTGGTCCGCGGAGGCCGGCGTTCCGAAATCCGCGGCCACGATGACGGTGAAGCCCTGATCCAGGAACTTCCGGGCCAACCCGTGTGGGGCGGTGGCCTCAAGGGGATACGTCCCCGAACTTTCTATGTGCATTACGTTCCCGATCGCGGCCCCGCTCGGGTCGGCTAAAACAATGACCGTGCCGCGACGGTTCAAGGGCGGCTTCCTTGGCGAGAAACGCGTCACCTTAATCGCGGAGTCTTCTCCAGCTCGGGCAATTTTCGGTTGATCGCAAACATACTCAGCGGTTTGCTGGCGAATATCGCCGCTCGTCTGCACCGTTGCCGGGGGCCAGTCCAATTGCAGCGTCCGCTCCCAGGCCGGTTGCATAATGGCTGTGTACTTGACCAGGGCGATTTGACTTACTGGATTGAGGGCCTCCAAGCGTTCGCGATGGCTGGCCATGAGAGATTGGACCATGCCCTCCTGGCTCAACGCGTTGGCCGGCAGTTTTTCCCCCGGAGGAAAAGCTCGGAGCGCCTGGTCTGGCTCTTTGTGATACGCTCCTTCATGCACGGGCCGATCGGGTTGGTGAAGCAGCCAGCGGTTAAACCATTGATAGACTGCTTCGCGGCTGGTTTGGTTGTAATTGTGCGGAAAATCGTAGCGCACATAGCGGAGGTTCTGCGGGGCCTGGAACAATTGGTAGATGCCCGCGATGGCCGGCCCTTCCATTTCCATGGTTGTCTTGGTCCAGTCCTGCGTATCGGAAACGAGGATTTGCGGGCGCGGCGCGGGCGCGGCGGCGATTTCCATGTTGGAAAACTCAACCCTTAGGCCGGGCATGTTCTCGCACATGCAGCCGCCCTGCATGGTGTGGCTGACCATGACGATTGGCGCCTGCGCCGCCAGGCGGTCGTCAATCGCGCCCAAAATCATGGTTTGCGTGCCGCCGCCGGATTCGCCCGTGACGGCCAGCCTTGTTTTGTCCGCGTCCGGCAAAGACTCCAGAAAATCCAGGGCGCGAATGCTATCCCAAGTCTGCAAGCCCATCAGCGAAACGCTCCAGAGCGCATCAACGGGGCTATTAGAGGCGAAGCGATGGTGGAGGTCGGCAAAAGTGGCAGTGGGCGGAGCGTCCGCAAAATGGGTATCGTTGTAGCCCACCATATCGTAGGCAAAAGCAATCATGCCTTGCTTGGCGAAGTTGATGCAACGAGCCGCGCTGCTGCAATGGTCGGTGTCTTCCAGACGTCCGTGTTCCCAATGGCCATGCGGGTTGAGAATCGCGGGAAAGGGGCCGGGGCCGCGGCCCAACGGGCGATAGAGATTTCCGCCCACATAAAACCCGGGATAACTTTGAAAATAGACTTTCTCCACGCTGTAGCCATCCCGCTCCACTTTGTCAAAAACTCTGGACTGCAAGGGCGTTTTTTCCGGCATCGGCCAAAGCCCGGCGCTGACCAGGATTTGCTCGCGAATGACATGGCTGCGGTCCCGCCAGCGGGCTTCCGTGGCGATGGGCGGAAAAGTGCGGGAAGTGTCCAGCGTTTGCACTTCGGCATGCACCAACGGCGCCAGCGCCAAGCCAATCAGGAAAATAGAAAAACGACAAACAGGCATGGCTTTGCTTGTACCAGAATCATCCCCAGGAACAAGCTTTTGCGGACGCAGGCTTGACGTTTCCGAAATCTGCGGCGGGGCAGCCTCGCAACAAGCACAATTCTGTTCTCATTTTTCTGACCCCATTTTTCTGACTAGAACCCATGACCGAGGCGTCCCCGATCAGATCAAATGAAGTCAGAAAAATGGGGTCAGAAAAATGAAATTCAGGTTGGAGGAGTTACGGAAAGAGGACACGAACGGAAGCAGGCGAGGGATTGCGGCCAAAATGTTCTTAAACAAGCAGAATGTCCCCTGAGGAAAAGCTCGTGCCGGTTTACTCGTCATCGTAGATGGCGTCTTCCGGCGAATACTGGCGGGCGAGCTGCGCCGCCGAGAACTGGCTCCATTCTTTGTCCTCCGTTTCCGCGGCGCGACGTGTCAAAAGAAAATCCACGTATTGCAATGCTTCGGCCTGGAGGTTTTCCGGCAGACGCTTCGCTTTCTCAAAAAGCATTTCAGCGGTGCTCATATCCGCCCCTACGGTGGCCCGCCATTCACTTTAAATCAAGCCGGATACACTCGCAAAAGCGGTCGAAGCGTTCGCTCTTCCGGCCACCCCCGATGACTTCCAGCCAGCAAGTTCCGTCTCTTAAACGGTTTCTGGTTCTCGTAGAGCGCATCTCAAAATTGTGCATGCAAAGCGGTCCCGACGGATCGGGACCGCACTCCAAGACGCTGGCGCGCCTTTCGGCGACGCAGGTGAAGCGCAAAGCGTCTTGGACTGCGCCAGTCCTCGGGCGCTTTCGATGTCCAAGAACCGGGAGACGCACCTTCTCGCAAGCGGTTTCTGAATTGATTTTAATGACGTCCCGCCGAGATTTTAACGATCTTCGGGTAGCTGAGTTTGCAAAGCCCTAAAGCAGGACAAATTGTGTCGATCCGCCTCCACGGTAGGAGTGACCTGGAATCCTGCCCATCGCGTCTGACCAGCAAGGCCGGATTTGTCCCGCTGACTTAAAAAGCGCCGCGCGTTAGCGGCCAAGTCACGCTCAAAGGGCCGCTGGTTGCGCGGAGCCATTGCGCAAGAGATGGCGCACGTCCACCGCTTCCATGCCGGCGCTGCGGATGGCTTGCAGGCCAAGGTCCGTGTCTTCGTAAGCGCGGCAGAACTGCGGGGGCACGCCCAGGCGGCGGGCCGCTTCCAGGTAAATATCCGGGGCCGGCTTTTGGTGGACCACATCCTCGCTCGTGACGATGGCTTGAAAAAAACGGCGAATGCCCAGGTGGTCGAGCACTTCGATGATATGGGGTTGCAGCCCGCCGGAGGCCACGGCCATGGGCAGCTTCCCATAATGCTCGCGGGCGATGTCCACCACCGCGGTGATCGGCAAAACCTGCGACATGAGCGGCAGGTAAAGCGCCTCTTTCTCCTTCGAGGCGGCGATGGGGTCCAGCTCGCGCCCTTGTTCCTGGCTGAGCAATTTAAAAATGTCCCGCGAAGGCACCCCCCCGAGCGCATAAAAGCGGTCTTCGGGAAAATGAAGCTGATACCGCTTAGTCACTTCTTGCCAGGCGCGCCAATGCAGCGGCATGGTATCGGCCAGAGTTCCGTCGCAATCAAAGATCAGGGCTTTGGGCGTCATCAGGCTCATAATTGCAAGGCCGCCAAGCGTTGCTCCAAATCGTCGGCCATCAGCGGCTCAATGATGCCGTCCAAGTCGCCGTCGATAAAGGCGGGGAGATTGTAA
>Ga0182016_10003141_pt1 | contig 19012 bp, 16 predicted proteins | sample 712S2MmetaG_FD_120491 | JGI IMG/M metagenome (GOLD analysis project Ga0182016, IMG submission 120491) | Permafrost microbial communities from Stordalen Mire, Sweden - 712S2M metaG | ecosystem: Environmental > Terrestrial > Soil > Wetlands > Permafrost | place: Sweden: Stordalen | collected...
ACCTCGCCCCGGGCAACGACGGCGACCAGGTTATCGACCGTGAGGTCGCGGATGTCACGCCAGGGACGTCCCCGCACGATCAGAAGATCGGCGCTGTAACCGGGCGCGAGCCTGCCGATGGTCGCATCCAGGCCGATCGCAGCGGCGGCTTTCGATGTCGCGGCTCTAAGGCAGCTCTCGGCATCGAGCCCGATGACCTCGTGCATTCTGGCGAGCTCAGCCATCTCGTCGCCGAAGTCGACGTGGTAGCCATTCGCGTCGGTGCCGAGGACGAAGTTGACGCCTGCAATCGCGCCATAGCGCATCAGCGCGTCGCGCTCTGTGACCAGCTCGGCTGCCTTCGCCTGGGCCTCGGGGCTCACCGGCACGCGAGCGGTGGCAATGGCGTCGTTTATCAGCAAAGTTGGCGCGACCGGGGTTCGGTTAGCGGCGACAAGTTCTGCCTGCTCATGACTGATCGTCGTTGCGTGCTCGATCGAGTCGGCGCCCTCCTCGATCGCGACCTGGATAGCGGATCGGTCGTGCGCGTGGGCGGCCACCTGCATGCCCAAGGCGTGTGCCTCGTCGACGATCGCCCGTACCTCCTCGCGAGTGTGGTTACGCCACGAACTCCTGTCCCCCGTGGAGAGCACACCGCCGCCGGTGGTGATCTTGATGCCGTCGGCACCCGCCCGCGCCCAAGCGCGCACCAGGCGTCGGCACTCCCAAGGGCCGTCCGCAGTGGGCGGTCTGCCCGTCACGGCCGCGGGCGTGAAGAGATCGCAATGCCCTGCCGTCATCCCGACCACTGCGTGTACGAGTACTCGCGGTCCGGTCAGGACTCGACCGGCGAAGGCTCGCCTGATCGCGATCTGTGCGTCGTCCCCTGCAAGGTCGCGCAGCGTCGTGACGCCCCGGCGAAGAGCCCGCTTAGCGTGAGCCACGCCGTGGAGCACCTGTTCTTCCCTGGTGGTAGTCAAGGGCCACGTTGCGAAGTCAACGGTGCCGGTTCCCGCATAGCCGACCAGGTGAACGTGGGTGTCGATAAGCCCGGGAATTACCGCCAAGTCGTTCCAACGGGCGGCCGGTGTGCTCACCACCTCGGCGATCGAGTCACCACGCCAGGTCACTCGCGTCGGACCGAGTTCAGAGAGTCCGTCCCAGGCGGGGATTCCGTCGAGCTCCACGCCCGTCGAGAGTAACCGACGTGCTAGTAGAGTACGAAACCTCTATGTGGGTCGATGGCGAGAATGCGTCCTGGGTCGACGCGCGTAGCGCGGCGGAACAGGGTGCTCCTGCGGTGCTCCCGTTCGGCGCTTTCGAGCAGCACGGACCGCACCTCCCGCTTTCGACCGATACCTCCATGGCGGTCGCGCTCGCCCGTCGGGTCGCAGAGGCTGTGGGCGGCTTCGTGTTGCCGCCGGTTTGCTTTGGTGAAACCTCGAGCAACGACGGATTTGCAGGCACGGTGTCGCTCTCGTTCGATACCGTGTGCGCGATCGCCCTGGATATCTGCGCCGGTGTCCGGCGCTGCGGCTTTCGGTGCCTCATCGTGGTGAACGGGGACTTCGGGAACCAGGCGCCACTGCGCGTAGCTGCTCGCGAAGCCCTGAGCCGGCTGGAGTGGCCGATGCTTGTCATCGACTATCCGGGCCTGGCCGAAGTGGCCGGCGAGGTGTGCGAGACCCGGCCCGCCGGCCCGGGCATCTACCATGCCGATGAGCTCGAGACCTCGGTGATGCTGGCTGTGCGACCGGACTCAGTCAAGATGGATCGGAGCGTCGCCGAGTACCCGTTTCTTCCGCCGACCTTCGGCTCGGTTCCAACCCGGATGCACGACTTGTCGCGCTCAGGGGTGTTCGGCGATCCCCGGCCGGCCAGCGCCGAAAAGGGAGAGCAGATCCTTGATGCCCTGGCGGATCGGGCCGTCGCCGTAGCCCAGGCCTTCCTCGCCACAGGCTCCGTCCCTGCCGAATGACAGGAGCACTCCCGACCGGTGCGCGAAAGTGCCGACCGGGAGTCGTGGGTGACTCAGACTAGGAAGAGGTCGGGGACCAGCTCCCCGGTCGTACCATCGATGAGCCCGAGATCGGTCAGGTGCGGGCCGGGCAGGCATGCGAGCGTGCTCGCGAGGCACTGGAAGAGGGGCTGGGTCAGGATTCCTGCCGGGAGGCCTACTTCGCGGGCAGCATCTTGTGTCGCACGCTGAGCCGCCGCCACCTCGCCTGCGTGCAGCGGAGAGAGGATCCCCGCGATCGGCAGCGCGATCATCGCCAGCACATTCCCGCCCTCAGCGACTGCCACGCCTCCGTCGGCGGCGAGCACCGCATTGGCAGCCGTCGCCATGGAAAGCGGGTCTCTGCCGAACACAACCAGGTTGTGGGTGTCATGCGAGACCGTGGTCGCGACGGCACCGGACCATTCGTCTCCCCACCCGCTTGCCAGGGCGAGCTGCGGGCGAGCCGGTATTCGCCCGTGGCGGTGCACGACCGCCTGGATGATGTGACCGGGTGGGACGATGACCTCGCCGAGGGTCACCTCGACCTCGATTTCGGCCCATTTGGTGTTGATCACCCCGTCTATCACGCGCATTCGTGCGGTACCCACCGGCGGGAGAGAGCCATCCGGAGCGACGCGAACGACGAAGTCCTCCGGGGCCAGGGAGGCAACGCGAACAGTGTGCAGCGGCGGCACCGAAGGCCCTTCTTCACAGGACACGAGCATCCTGCCTTCGTGTGCGACGTGCACTCCGGACGAGTAGACCTCGTCCACTCTGACTGCCTCGAGATCGGACAGGACGATGAGATCGGCGCGCCTGCCGGCGGCGACCAGTCCAAGGTCGACGCGGCCCAGACGATAGGCAGCGTTGTAGGTGGCGAGGCGCAGCGCGCGCACCGCCGGCATGCCGTAACCGATGAGCCGCCGGAGGAGGTGGTCGACTCCGCCCTCGGTGAGCAGAGTCAGGGCGAAGAGGTCGTCGGTACAGGCGACTATGTGGGTCGGCAACTCAGGTAGCGCCGCCAGATCCGCGACGACCTGGGGCAGCAGCGGGTCGATCATGCCCCTCAGCTCGACGGTGAGCCCGGCGCGAAGGCGGGCAAGCACGTCGCCCGGCATGAAGATCTCGTGGTCGGAGTCAATGCCCGATGCGAGATAGGCCTGCAGTTCGGAGCCGGTCAGGCCGGCGGCGTGCCCCGACACGAGCTTGCCGCTGGCCAGGCCGGCGGCGACGACGTCGCGCATCCGCCGATCATCGCCAAGCACGCCGATCATGTCCATCACCTCGGCCAACCCCCCGACTTCGGGCCAGCTCAGCATCTCGGCGATTTCCGGACCCATGAGGTCGTGTCCCGACAGCTCGAGCCCCGGTTGCGGCGGGACGCAGGAGGGGGCCTGAACTATGAAGCGCACCGGTAGGCCGCGGCTTGCGTCCACCGCGTACCGGACCCCCTCGACGCCGGCGACGTTGGCCAGCTCGTGAGGATCGCAGAAGATCGTCGTGGTACCCCGGGGGCACACAGCCTCCGTGTAGGGCCCAGGTGTCAGCATGGAGCTCTCGAAGTGGACGTGCATGTCGATCAGGCCCGGTGCCACGTAGCGGCCGGCACAGTCCACGATCTCGGACGCGTCGCTCCGGGTCCCCTCCGGATGCACGCTCGCGATCATCGGCCCGACAATTCCGACGTCACCGGACCGCAACTCGCCGGTGCCGACGTCCACCACGGTGCCGTTGCAGAGCAGCAGATCGAACTTTTCGCGGCCGCGGGCGGCGGCCACCGCACGTCTGCGAACCTCGGGATCTATTTCGTCACGCTGCATTTGTTCCTCCTACCGAAGTCAGATGAACCGACGCCGCCCATTCTCCGTCGAGACCAGTCGATGTCATCGGCTATATGGACCGACGACCGACTGCTGTCGCAGCAGGACGAGCGAGAGTGTCCGACAAGCCATTCACTCACTTGTCGTCCCGAATCTCTTCAACACGTGACCCTCCACCGCGCCTATGACCTTGTACAAGATCGCGGAATAGGCCGTGATCAATACGACCCGGGTCCACAGCCCGCTGTAGTCGCTCAGGTCGGCGGACTCGATCATGTTCCAACCCAAGCCCTGTCCGGTGGCGAGCCATTCGGCGAGCAGAGCGCCGACGAGAGACAGCGGAGCGGCGATCCGCAGCGACGCGAACAGCGACGGGAGGGCGCTCGGGATCTGTATCTTCCAGAGCGTCTTGGCCCTGCTGGCGCCATACGCGCGACTCAGGTCGACCGACTCGCGCGGCGTGCTGCGCAGCGCAAGAGTCACGTAAACAAGTGTCGGGAAGAACGTCACGATGCCGGTGATCACCGTGATGGCCTCAAGGTTGCGACCGAAGATGGCGACGATGAGCGGCGTCATAGCGACAAGGGGGACCGAGCGCAACACCATGGCCAGGGGCATGAAGGTCGAAGAAGCTGCACGCGACAAGTTGAAAGCAATTGCGCACCCGATAGCCGCGACCGTGCCTCCCGCGAGGCCCAAGAACGCGTCGCGGAGGGTGAAGCCTGACTCCTGGAGCAGCTCGCTACGGTTGGACGAGGCATCCGGCCCGCTGGTCAGGTAGCGCCAAACATCCACGGGGCCCTTTCCCACGAAGGGCGACACATGGAAGGCCTTGAGGAAAAGGATCCAGGCTCCGATCACGACCGCAAGCGTTATGGCGCCGGTGAGAAGTGCCCAGCCAGTGCGCCGAGCAGCGCGTTGGAGTATCGGCGGAACTACCGGGGACAAGCCCGGTGATGGCCCGTAGGAGCCGTTGGACTGGGCGACTGCTGTCATGAGGTCTGTCTTGCCCATGGAGTGAGGAGGCGCCCGAGCGTTGACATCAAGAAGTAGCCGAGGCTACCGACCGCAGTGGAGACAAGCGCGATACCCCAGGTTCTGGCAACGTCAAGGGACTGTTCCGAGACGATCATGGCTACGCCGAGGCCGCGGTAGCCGCCGAGGTACTCGCCGATGATGGCACCCAGCACGGCGGCGGGCGCTGCGATGCGAAGGCTCGCGAACAGGCTGGGCAAGCAGGCCCACAGCCGGACTTTGATCAACTTTCGGAACGCACCGCCGCCGTACGCGTAGACGAGATCCAGGCTGGTGGGGTCCGCGCTGCGGAGCCCGATCAGCATCCCGATCAGTGTTGTGAAGAAGACCGCCATTGCTGCAAGCAGGACCTTCGGAGTCTCCCCGGACCACAAGGCTGTGAAGATCGGAGCTACCGCAACGATCGGCAGGCAGTACGACACGACGCTCAGCTGTATCAGAGGCCGTTCGATAATGGGTACGAGCAGCACCAGCATGGCGAGCCCTATGGCGAGTACGTTTCCCCAGAAGAAACCTCTCATCGCTTCCCAGAGTGTCGTCTGCATGTTCGGCCAGTAAAAGTGCCAACCGTCGCTGACCATGAGGGTCACAATGGCCCACGGAGTGGGCCAGATCCTGTTCCCGCTGGCGAGCGTCGCGGTGAACAGCTCCCATACGCCGATCACTACGACGAAACCGACCAGACCACTTGTCCACTTCGGTCTAGTTAGCCGTCGTGGTCCAGTCGCTTGCGCCATCAGCGCGCTCCGCCCTCGAAGAGCAACTCGCTCAGTTCGTCGCACAGGGAGTGGAACTCAAGGCTGCGCATCATCTCGGGAGTGCGCGGCCGGGCGAGGTTAATGGGAATGCTCTTGACGATCCGGCCCGGGCGCGGGCTCATCACCGCGACGATGTCTGCGAGGAAGACTGCCTCGGCGATCGAGTGCGTCACCAGCAAGGTGGTAGCCGGCCGTTCGGTCCATATTCGCTGCAGTTCAAGGTTGAGCCGTTGGCGGGTCATCTCGTCGAGGGAGCCGAAAGGCTCGTCGAGCAGAAGGATCTTGGGCTCGATGACCAGCGCTCGGGCTATGGAGACCCGTTGGCGCATACCGCCGGACAGTTGAGCTGGCCGGGCGTGTGTGAATTGCTCCAAGCCGACCAGTGAGATGAGGTCCCGGATGGCGCCCTCGGAGACCTTCACGCCGCTGAGCTCCAGTGGAAGCTGGATGTTGGTCATCACAGATCTCCACGGCAACAGGGCGGCGTCCTGGAAGGCTATGCCCAGGAGATGGTTCCGCCGGGCGGTCGCCGGGGGCTCACCGTGGAGGAGCACTGAACCGCTCGTGGGTTCTTCGAGATCGGCCAGGATTCTCAAAATGGTCGACTTGCCACAGCCTGACGGCCCCAGCAGTGCCACGAACGACCCGATCGGGGCCGCCAGGTCGACGCCCTCGAGGGCAACGACTGAAGAACGGCGCATCTTGAACGTCTTACCGAGCCGTCGGAGACTGATGCCATCGTCGCCTCCGCTCGTGACCGGTTCATTATCCGTCCGGTCCCGATCCCGTGAAGGCACACCTGGCCCCGGATCTAAGCGCCTGCCGGCACCAATATCCCGCTCGCCCTGCGCGACAACCGCGAAGTCGCCTGGGGGGCCGGCAGCTGACGAGCCCTCCTGTCTGCTCCCGCCAATCATCTCGGAACTCCTATCGCGAGCCGACCAGACGGCGCCCTCATCTGCCGACGGGGCAGATCGGACCTTGTCCGCATCGCAGGGGCGTGTCCACGCGCCGGCTGGTCGGCTGAGTTTGACAGCTTGCTGCTTGAGACGATCAAATCACGAGTTTGGCAAGCGAGGGATGCTGCTTGTGCATGTCGGCGAGAAGGCTCGTGTCGAACGTCGCCTTTGGCATGGCAAGGTCGAGTACGTGCAGCAACGAGACCGCGTTCGAGATACCTGAAGCGGGCATGGCGAATAGGCCGTGGTCCTGGGTTGCCGCCGTGACGATCAGCGCCTTGGCTCCTACTGCCTCGCGGGTCTGCTCCTGCAGGTTCAACTTGAGGCTGGCGCCGTACTTCTCGACTGCAAGCGTCGCGCCCTCCTTCGGGTTCTTGACCTGCGCAGTCCAGCCCAACGCCTCCCCATAGAGGAAGTCGACGAGCGCCTGACGCTTGGCGGCGTTCGCGACCGACTCAGCGGTTGCGATGTAGGTGTTCCACATGATCTTGAAACCGTAGTCATCCCAGAGGAACGAGTACGTCTTTACTCCCTGCTGGGCAAGCTCGCTCGACTGCTCATAGGAGAAAGCCACGATGGCCTCGCACTCGCCGGCAACCAGCACGGAAGGATCGAACTGGATCGGCACGGTTGGGACCTGTGAGGCCGAGATCTTGTTGAGCTTGAGGAACGCCGCCCAAACCGGCTCGTCCGACGCAGCTAAGCCGATCTTGTGACCGATCATGTCTTGCGGGGTACGGATCGGTTTCTTGGCGAGGGAGGTCAGGCAGTAAGGGCTGCGCTGGTATTGGGTGCCGATTATCCTCAGATCGGCTCCCTGCTTGACGGCCGTCGCGGTCACTATCGGGTCGGCGATAGTCACAAGTGCGGTTCCGGACTCGATGACAGCTATTGGAGCGGTAGTCGGGCCACCGGGAACGACAGTGACATCCAGACCGGCCTTTGTGTAATAGCCCTTGTCGAGAGCGATCCAGGTGCCGGCGAACTCCGCGTTCGGAATCCATCCGAGCTGGTAAGAAAGTTTCGTGAGGCTCGCCGTGCTCGTGCGGACAGCACGTTGGAGACGAGTCGTCGCGGACGCCGGTCCAGTGGCAGCGCCGAGTGCCACGGCTGCTCCCCCCGCTGCTATTCCGCCCAAGAGTGCTCGGCGGCTGATTGGCCTCCCAGGCTCGGTGTTGTCTTCGTTGTGGTCACGAATGTTCACGGCGAGTCCATCCCTTTCAGGTCATTAAGTAGCACGGACGTTATTACCTAAAGCACTCTTCTCCAACTGTGATATGGCATGACACTATTATCGAAGGTATACAGGACGTGCAGGGCTGGCACAAAACCACGCAGCAGCTCTCGGTATTCTGTATGCAAGTGTACATGTGGCTGCGGTAGTGTGTCAATGGTATTACGACGCCGGACCCAGGTCTCAGCCATGCGCAATTCATCGAGGAACGGCCGGTTTCCGCACGCGAGCTGACAGCGGGAGGACGCGTCAGCGCAGGGGCTTGCCATCACTCTTGCCCCATCTTGAAGTCCCCGGCGAGCCAGGTGGCCGCTTGCCCCCACAACCTGGTGTAGCCCGGCCACTCGGTGAAGCCGGGAGGAGCCCAATGAGGCCCCATGTCGGATGCGAACGCGAGAACGCGTCCTTTGCCGAAGCGGCCGATGACGAGGAGCGGCCAGCCGTCGATCGTCGCCAGGACCTGGGAGTCCTGCTTGGCGACGAGTCGCTGAAAGCCGAGCAACGTAGGCCACTCGCCCGAGATCCCGGCCGTGACAGGGTGACCGGTTTCGGTTAAGTGCGCGACGGCACCCTGAGGAGCTTCCTGGCGGTCGTCGCCTAGTTCGAGCTCGACGGGCAGCACTTCTGCCAGCGGGGTCGCGCGGTAGTTTGCCTTCCCCTCGATTCCCTGGAAGCTCAGGTAGCCGCCGATCATTGCGAGGCCTCCGCCGTTGGCCACCCAGTTGCGCAGCGCCACCAGGCGGTTCGGGCGCGGCTCAGCCCGCATAAAGGTGGCCGACGGTATGAGGAGCGTATTCGAGCCGATGTCGCTCAGGACGACAGCGTCGAACTCATTGAGCGCAGTGTCGGTGTCCGGGAACTTCGCTGCAGCTACGTGGTTCGGTTGGAATTCGACGACGTGTCCCGCCGACTCGAGCGCCGCGCGGAAGTCTGCGACCCCCTCGCCGTAGTCCGCGGTGAAGAAGGAGTCGAACCCTTTGGTGTGAGTCGAGAACACCTGCCACGACTCTCCGGCGACAAGAATCCGAGCCATGGTCGCCGTCAGCTCTGGTTTGCTGTGTTTGCGTGATCCGGATCGTGGCAAACGGTTACCATAAACCAGATGATAGGGCACTTGGCTACCCTGTCAAGTGCGTGGTGTCGAGACGGAGATGTGCATGAAAGGCTGACACTCAACCAGCACAGCGACTCCATCCGCTAAGGTCACACCTGGAAACCGATTGCCACAAAACAAGACAATGCCAGCCACTATCCGTGATGTCGCTGCCCGGGCGCGGGTCTCAGTCGCCACCGCGTCGCGGGCCCTGAGCGGCAGGCGACGCGTGTCGGATGAGAACCTTCGGCGGGTGATCGGAGCGGCAGCAGAGCTCAGCTACCGACCGAACCTGGTAGCGTCCTCGCTGCGCCGGCAGGTCACGAACACGATCGGTCTCGTGATCCCGCAGATCAGCAACCCGTTCTTCCCGACCCTCGTGGAATCGATCGAGTGGCAGCTCCAATCGACGACCCGACAGCTCTTGCTTTGCGACTCTCGGGGCGACCCGGAGGTCGAGCAACTTAGGTTGCAGGCGCTCGTGGACCGACAAGTCGATGGAATCATGATCAGCCCCTGTGACGCGCTGCGCAGCGCTGATGCCGTTCACACGACAGCGCGTCAAGTGCCCCTTGTGCAGATCGACCGTCGCATTACAGGAGATGCGACCGACTGGATCGGCGTCGACGACGAGGTGGGGATGCGGCTTGTCGTCGAGCACGTGGCCTTGGCCGGGGCGCGCTCCGCGGTGTTCGTCGGATCGGTGCCGACGAACTCTTCTGCACTGTTACGCCTTGAGGCCTTTGCTTCCGAGTCCTCGGGCTTCGGCTTAAAGACATCGGAGCCGCTCCTCGGGGACTTCACCGCCGCCTGGGGAATTGAAGCTGCACGTGTGTTGCTAGCGGGGCGGCACTTGCCCGACGCCGTCGTGTGTGGCAACGACCTGATCGCCATCGGCCTGCTCCGACAGTTCCTCCTAGCGGGGGTCCGCGTTCCTGACGACGTCTTGGTGACCGGCTACGACGACATAACCTCAGCTGAGTTGTCGGCGCCGTCGTTAACTACTGTGAGGCAGCCCCATGACGCAATAGCGTTCGAGGCACTCAGACTGCTGACCGAACGATTCGACCGTCCGGATGGTCCCTACCAGCGTATTTCGATGACGCCTGAGCTCGTTGTGCGCGAGTCGACGACACACATCGACCTGCTGCCTCCAAACGCTGACGCGTTCTCGAGAGCAAGTAGGCAGTGACGAGGTGACCCACACAACACCGACGCCGGCACAGAGCCGGCGGCGGCTCGTCGGGCCCGAGCCTTCGCCTCAGCAACTCAAGTCCACGCCCCTGCGGTCATCCGCGAGGCCGTGACGCGCTTGACCGCGACGTCACGCGAAGACGCTGTTGCTGTGACCTGTCTTGGACCGTGACACTGACTCGACCGGGACCTGCTCTGCCGGGACGCTTTCTGGGGACTTCCTCCGGGTCCGACTCGAGACTCAAGAGAAGGGTGCGCGGATGGAGGCGAGGCTAGAAACTGAAATGTACGAAGGAGCCAGGGATCACCCCGCTCCGAGTGACCGGCAGGCGGTGCAGGAGCATGGTTGATGTCGTGGTTGTTGGGAGTCTGTCCATGGATCTCACGGCGAGCACCGAAACGCTGCCGTCGCCGGGTGAGACCGTCATCGGGAGCTTGTTCACGATGGTGCCGGGGGGCAAGGGCAATAACCAGGCCGTGACGTGTGCCCGGCAGGGCGTGGCCACTGCAATGGTTGGCCGCGTAGGCCGCGACGCGTTCGGAGACGCCATCCGGGCCCAGCTCGTCGCCGAGGGTGTCGATGTCTCGCATCTGACGACAGACCCAGGCAATGCCACCGGGATCGCGCACATCACCGTCGACGCCACCGGACAGAACTTCATCATTGTCGTGCCCCAGGCCAACCATGGCCTCTCGGTGGAACACGTGCGGGCGGCCGCGGGGGTGATCGAAGACGCCGCTGTTCTTCTCGTTCAGCTCGAGGTGAGGCTCGAAGTCGTTCGCGAGGCGCTAGAAGTGGCCAGGAAAGCCGGCAAGACGACGATGCTCAACCCGGCGCCCGCGCTGGAATTGGATGAGGAGATCTTGTCGAAGGTCGATATCTGCTTCCCGAATGAAGTCGAGGCCGCGGCGCTTACCCATACGAGAGTCGACGACGTCCATGGGGCGATCGGGGCCGCCCGGGTACTGCTGTCCCGTGGGTGTGGAGCGGTCGTGGTGACCCTCGGAGCCAAGGGCTCGGTCTACGTCGACGACGAGAGCGTGCTCGAGGTGCCTGGGATACCGGTCCCGGTCGTCGACACGGTCGCCGCGGGCGACGCCTACTGTGGGACGTTCGCGAGCACGATGGCCCGCGGTTCCGAGGTGGGTGCGTGCCTCGTCCGGGCGACCGCGGCGGGGGCCTTGGCGGTGGGAGTGGCGGGTGCGACGACGTCGTTGCCCAGGGCGGGCACGGTTGATGAGCTGCTCCGCCGTCTCGGGCCGCTCGCCATCACCAAGCATTGACGGCTCACCTCGAGTATCAGGATTTCGTCCTCACCTCGTAGCGCCTCTGAAACAGCACCGGCAGGGTCTCGCGCACTGAGCTGACCCGTTCAGGCGAGATCTCGGCGGTCACGACACCGTCTGTGTCGCCGAGTCCGGCGATCTCGACCCCCATGGGGTCGAGCACGAGGCTGTGTCCGCAGTAGACGGGCGGCGGCTGCGCCGCGGCCAGCAGGTAAGAGGTGTTCTCGATCGCGCGTGCGCGGCACATCGTCGTCCAGTGCTCCGGCTTCAGCGGCCCCGCCACCCATGCGGCAGGCACGGCGAAGACGGTGACACCCTGATCGACCAGCGCTCGGAACGGTTCGGGAAAACGCAAGTCGTAGCAAGTAAGGACACCGACCAAGAACTCGGCGATGGACAGGACCAACAGCTCGCCACCGTCGATCGGGCCTGGCAAGAGGGAGTCCGACTCCTTGTGACCCAGTGCGTCGAAGAGGTGGAGCTTGCGGTACCGGCCAACGAGCCCTTGCGCACTGACTGCGACGACCGTGTTGTGCACTTTTCGTTGGCCTGGCACCTTCTCGAACATCCCGGCGATCACGGTCACGCCGAGTGCACCGGCCGCCTCGGCCAGGGAAGTGGCGAATGGCCCATCTAGGGCCTCGGCCGCACGGGCGATCTCTGACGCCGGCCTATCGAGCGGGTACATCGCAGCCTCGGGCAGCACGACGAGCTCGGCACCGCCCTCAGCGGCGTTCCTGAGGAGCTCGAGTGCCCGCGCGCGATTGACGGCGGCGTCGGGTTTGGATGCGAACTGAGCGACGGCGACTCTCATCATCAGACCTCCGCTACGTGCGGGCCCGTGTTGCACACTTTCTGGCGCTGTCCATTACCGACCATCTGGCACACGCATCCAACCTAGTGAGTGAACGGACTGTCTAGCCGTCGTCTCACAGGTCAGCAACGGCGTACGCGAGGATGTTGCCGTGCCAAGCACCGAGGCTCGGACGGCGCTGCTCGTGATCGACATGCAGAAGGCGGTGGTCGTCGGCTGCGCGGACGTCGCGGGCGTTATCGATCGGATCAATTACCTGCTCCAGCGCGCCCACGAGTCCGGTGCAGCGGTTGTGTTCATCCAGCACTCGGAAGCCGACGGCTCGGAGCTAACCGCGGGATGCCCCGGATGGCAGCTCGTGGGCGCTCTCGATCGGCTCGACTCGGACATAGTCGTGGAAAAGACCTACCGAGACAGCTTCGCAGATACCGATCTCACAGCAGTGCTCGCCGCCTCGGGAGCCCAACGGCTCGTGCTGACCGGTGCGCAGTCGGACTTCTGTGTACATACGACGGCGTTGTCCGCCCTTTTTCACGGATATGACATCACTTTGGTCAGCGACGCGCATACGACGTCCTCGGCCACGCTGCCCGGCGCCGAGCTCGACGCCGAGGTAGTTGTCGCGCTGGTCAAGAGCCATGTGGAGACGCTGCGACTTCCCGGGCGGACGATCGAGGTGCTGCCGGCAGCCGAGGTGCGGATCTAGACGGCAGCTTCAGCAGGATATCGACCGCGCACAAGCCCGGTGCTGGGCATGGCCACTTGGCGTAGACCTCATAATTGACGGAGTTAGGAGGATGGCCGCCGGCGAGGAGCCCGGCGCCTGTGGTCGTCGCGAGCCGTGCCATCGCCGCGCGGTCTCGAGAGTCGCGCTATCGACTCGTGGGAGCAGGACGGTCCGAGGCGCGGCGACAAGCGGGGGTTGAGGTTCGGCTCGTCCTCGTAGACATCGGGGCCGACAGCGCACAGCCGCTCCGACTCGAGCGCGCCACAGAACCCATTTTCGTCCGGCGCGGGCCCCCGGGAGCGATACGGGCCTTTGACGCAACGGCTATGCCGGCGTTGTCGTAGCCGACAGAGATCGTTGTGACGACCACAGTACGCGGTGCCAAGGCGAACAGAGCCTCGTCTATCCGATCCTCGAGATGGCAGACGATCGTACCGAGGTCGCAGGAGGCTGGCGATCTCTTCGGCTGTCAGCTGGCCGCCGCGATTGTGCATCAGGGGCTCGTGGCCAGCGATCGGTTCGAGCTTGTCGTCGGACAGCCGCGAGGTGACGACAATTCTGGCCATCGAGTCTCGAGTCAACCACGACGCCAGGGCCACCGGAGGTGACGATCCGTCGGTCGGGCCAAAGGTGGGTGGTGAGGGCGCCGGCGCCAACGAGGTCGCTCGCCGGCACCCCCTCCACCGCGGTACCCGGCGCTCAACCCCCCGGTCGCGCCAGGCACGAAGTGTCGATACCGTATGCGCGCCGAGGCGGGCCGTCAACAGGTCGAGAGCCAAATTCTGGCGCTGGAGCCAATCGATGCCGACGAGCCTGGACCGGCGATACGCTTCCTTGCGACCGCGGCGCGCCCGGACGCGGCGACCAGGAAACCGTTTCGCGAAGAGTTAGGTGAGCTGAAATGCGTAAGACCTTTGTTCTCGTGATATTTGCCCTGATCGGTCTCGGTCTGACTGCGGTCGCGTCGTCGGCCTCGCCAGCGTCTTCGTCGAAGGCGGCGTCGGCTGTCTTGACGGCCAAGGCCTCTTCGTGTTCGCACGCGTCGATCGCGCGCGACGTATACAAGATCGGTTCGCTGACGGTCGCGACCGACAGCCCGGCGTACGAGCCGTGGTTCTCCAACAACACGCCTTCAAACGGCAAGGGCTACGAGAGTGCGGTCGCGTACGCGATCGCCAAGCAGCTCGGTTTCTCGAAGTCGCAGGTGAAATGGACAGTCGAGCCTTTTGACGCCTCCTTCGCACCTGGCCCGAAGAAGTTCGACTTCGACATCAACGAGATCTCCTACACCGAAGAGCGCGCGACGGTCGTGTCTTTCAGCGCCAGCTACTACGACGTGCAGCAGGCACTGATCGCAATGAGGAACAGTCGTATCGTCAAGCACCACACTCCGGCCGATCTCCGCACCTACGTCTTCGGCGACCAGATCGGCTCCACGAGCCTGGCGTTCATCAACACCGAGCTGCGGCCGACCCAGCAGCCTTCGGTGTTCAACACTCTCAACGACGCCAAGTCGGCCCTTCAGGACGGCAGGATCCAGGCACTGGTGGCCGACACGCCGACGGCGCAGTACATCAGTTCCTCGGAGATACCGAAGTCGGTATTGGTAGGCCAGTTCCCGAGCACGGGGGAGCACTACGGACTGCTGTTCGCCAAGAACGATCCACTCGTCGCGTGTGTGAACAAGGCGATAGCCACCCTGAAGGCAAACGGGTCACTCGCCAAGTTCCAAAAGGAGTACCTCGGCATCTACACCTCCGTCCCGACGATCAAGCCGTAGCCAGGGCGGGAAGGAAGCGGACCGGTTGCCCGTCAGGGGGAGTCGCGGGGGCACCTACTTAGACCAGCAGACCCTGGTCGCCGCCGGTGCCCCCGCACCGGGCAGCTTCGAGGGCAATGGCAGGGGGTCACACCTGCTCGGCGGCCAACGCGCTGCCGCGGTCTCAACGGTGAGCACCGTGGTGTTCATCGGGGGTGTGATAGCTCTGTTCGTGTTCGCACCGGGCGCCGCCGCGGTGCGGCACACCTTTTTCAATCCGCAGCAGATGAAACAGGCCTTCCTCGGCGATCCGAGCAAGGGGCTCTACTCGGTGGGCAAGGGGCTCATCTTGAACATCGAGATGTTCCTCATCGCCGAGGTGCTGATCCTGTTCTTCGCTCTCGTGATCGCGGTGCTGCGCCAACTGCGCAATCCGGTCCTGTTCCCGTTCCGCATGCTGGCTGTGGTGTATACCGATGTCTTCAGGGGAGTGCCGCTCATTATCGTGATCTACGGCATCGGGTTCGGCGCCCCGGCCCTTTACATACGCGGAGTCTCCACGCAGTCGGACTTCGTGTACGGCATCGTCGCACTCGTGCTGTCGTACTCGGCCTATGTGGCCGAGGTTTACCGGGCCGGCATCAACTCGGTGCACCAGAGCCAGGTGGCAGCAGCTCGATCGCTCGGGTTGTCGCAGTGGAAGTCCCTGCGTTTCGTGGTGCTCCCGCAGGCTGTTCGCACCGTGATCCCGCCGCTGTTGAACGACTTCATAAGCCTGCAGAAGGACACCGCGCTCGTGTCGACGCTCGGTGCGGTGATCGAGGCGAACCGGGCAGCGCAGATCGACAGCTCGACGTTGTTCGTGTACTCGTCCTACACGGTTGCCGCGCTCTTGTTCCTGTGCTTGACCATCCCGCTAGCTCGCTTCACCGACCGCCTCATAGCCCGCGACGTAAGTCGCCGGATGGCCGGGGGCGCAACGGTCAGATGAGCGAGGCGGACGCCACCGGAGGGTTCGGCGGGGCCGCGCGCGGCGACGCGTCGCTGAGCGGGAACCCGGCTCTCGTCGGCCAGGAGGCGGTCCGGCTGGAAGGCGTCCACAAGTCGTTCGGCGTCCTCGAGATCCTGCGCGGGATAGACCTGTCCGTGGCGCCCCATGAGGTCATCTGTCTCATCGGAGCATCGGGATCGGGCAAGTCCACGCTGCTTCGGTGCGTGAACCTTCTGGAGCCGGTCAATCGCGGACGTATCTTGCTCTGGGGCCAAGATGTCACGGCGCCTGGAGTCGACGAGAACGCGGTGCGACGCCACATCGGCATTGTCTTCCAGTCCTTCAACCTGTTCCCGCACATGACGGTGCTCCGCAACATCACCCTCGGGCCGATTCGAGTTCTCGGGGTCCCACGCGACCAAGCCGAGGAGGCGGGACGGGCGCTGCTTGTCCGCTTCGGCCTCTCCGACAAACGGGACGACTATCCCGACCGGCTCTCCGGCGGTCAGCAACAGCGGGTCGCGATCGTCCGGGCTCTCGCGATGCGGCCGGGGATCATGTTGTTGGACGAGGTGACGAGCGCACTTGATCCCGAGCTCGTGTCAGAGGTGCTCGGCGTTATCCGGGAGCTGGCCGATGCCGGCATGACCATGTTGATAGCCACTCATGAGATGGGCTTCGCCAGGGACATCGCCGACCGGGTCTGCTTCTTGGACGAAGGCGTGATACTCGAACAGGGCCCGCCAAGACAGGTGTTCACCGCCCCCGTCAACAGTCGTACTCAGCAGTTCCTTCGCCGGATAGTGGACGCCGGGCGGCTCTGACGCGGAAGGTGGCCTCTTATCGGGACAACGGGTTCGAGGCCGAGGATGGCCTCCAGGGCTTCGGGAGCGATCGGTTGGGAGAACAATGACCCCTGGCCGAACCTGCAGTGCTCATCCTGGAGGCTTGCGAGCTGCCAGCTCTGCTCGATGCCCTCGGCGAGCGTCTCGATGCCGAGCGTCCGGCCCAACTGGACAAGGTTGTGGACGGAGCTGACGGCTTCGGGCGAGTCGCCCATCGCGGCGACGAACGACCGGTCGATCTTGATGGCGTCGATCGGGACGTGGCGAAGACGGGACAGGGCGGAATAGCCGGCGCCCGTGTCGTCGACCGAGACGAGCACGCCAAGCTCCTTGAGCGCGCGAAGCCTGCCGAGCATCGTCTCCATGTCCTTTGTCAAGCTCTGCTCGGCGACATTGATGATCAGTGATCTGGGTTCAAGCGCCGTGGCCGAGAGAGCACCCCGCACCTGCTCGACGATGTCGTCGGTCTCGAGCTGAAGCGTCGAGACGTTGATCGACATCGTCAGGTGGTGGCCGAGCCGATGCCATGTGGCGGCCCGTCGGCAGGCCTGCCTCAGCAGCCACGACCCGACCGGTGCGACCATCCCCGTCTCCTCCAGCACAGGCATGAATGACTCCGGGTCGACGATGCCCCGGACGGGATGCCGCCAGCGCAGCTGTGCTTCGGCGCCGCACACCCCGACGTGGTCAAGTTCGAATATCGGTTGGTAGAGGATGAAGAACTGGTTCTCCTGCAGGGCCTCCCGGAGATCGGCCTCGATCTCGAGCCGCTCCATCGCGGCGGTCTTCATCTCGGGCTTGAACCAGACGTGACAGTTCCGCCCCTGGGCCTTCGCCTGGCACAGCGCGATGGCTGCGTCGCGTAGGAGATCGTCCGGCTCATCACCGTCGTTGGTCGCGATCCCGATGCTTGCCGTGATCGAAAGCGGAATGTCGACGAAACCTTCGACTCGGAAAGGCTCCTTCATGGAGTCGAGCAGTCTCTCGGCGAGCAGTTCCGGACCGGCAGCAAGCGACAGTCCTTCGGCCAGGATCGCGAACTCGTCGCCCCCGGGTCGCCCGACGGTGTCGCTCGCCCGGAGCACACTCGTGAGGCGCGCGGCCACCGCCTTCAACAGCTCGTCCCCGGCCTGTTGTCCCAGCCTCTCATTGACGGTCCGGAAGTTGTCCAGATCGACGAGGAAGGCGGCGATGAGGAAGTGATCCCGTTGAGATCGCAGCAGCATCTGCTGGAGACGGTCTCGGATGAGAGTCCGATCCGGGAGACATGTCAGAAAGTCATGTCCCGTCTGATGACGACGATGCACCTCGCCACGCTCACTCAGCCGTTCGGTCTCCCTCTGGGCGGAAAGATCGAGGATCACGCCGTCTATCCACAGCGGCCTCCCGCCGGAATCGGCCGTACCTCGACCGTGTTCGGCGACCCACCGGGAAGAGCCGTTCGCGTGGATCACGCGGTACTCGAGCGAGAAGGCGTCCCCTCGGCTAAGTGCCTCGCGGACTACGCCGCGCACGTGATCGAGATCGGCAGGACAAATGACCGACTCGAAGGGTCGTAGGTTCTCCTGCACGAACTCGCTCGCCGGGTAGCCGGTGAGCATTTCGACATGATCACTGATGAATCGCATCCTCCAAGGTTCGACGCACTCGCGGCGGTAGACGGCGCCAGGGATGTTCGCGACGAGAGACCTGAACTGATCCTCGGTGCCGCGCTCCTCCGCCTTGGCGGCGGGTGCTGGTGGGTGTTCCTCGGTCGGGACGACTCGGTTGAAGACGGTCATCGGATCGCTCGCGGTTTCCCCACGAGCCTCCGGTCGGAGAGTGCAGCCGGTCGACGGGGTGGCGAGGACACCGACGAGCGAAAGATCGCATGGACGTTCATCAAGAGAATTGTCGACGCCAAGTTCGCGAACTTGACACCTACAACGAGCAAAAGCCTCTGATTGCGTCAGTCTCGTCGCCACCATCGCCTTGATCGGCGGTCCGAACATCACGGTCGTCGTCGATCGGCAATCACAGCCCTCGCGTGGTCACTCTGCCGGCGCCACGATCGACCCGGTCGGCCAGCGGCCGACCCCGCCGCTTTCCAGAAGGAAGCTCGTGACTTGCCGATCCGCGTGCTCTGCCCGCCAGGCGAGCATCGATTGTGCGTAGCGGAGGATCCGGGACGTGTCCTCGACTTCTGTGCGCCAGGTCGGGTCCGCGCCGAGGTCGTAGCAGCGCCAGGAGCCGTCGCCGAATTGGACGTAGGCACCGTCGTCGAAACGCCGTACGGCGAGGTTGTCCCGCTCGAGATGCCGGTCCCAAGGCCAGTCGAAGGCGCCTCCGGGAAGGCCCAGATACCGCCAGTCGAACTCCCAGGCCGCCGCGGAGCGCCACCATGGGGGATCGCGTCCTTCGAGGAAAGCAGTCAGTGCCAGCCCGTCGCACTGAGAGGGGACCTCGAGACCGAGAGCCTCGCAAACAGTCGGGAAGAAGTCGATGTTCTCGGTGAAGGCGTCGACAACCCTCCCGCGAG
>Ga0182016_10003143_pt1 | contig 19009 bp, 19 predicted proteins | sample 712S2MmetaG_FD_120491 | JGI IMG/M metagenome (GOLD analysis project Ga0182016, IMG submission 120491) | Permafrost microbial communities from Stordalen Mire, Sweden - 712S2M metaG | ecosystem: Environmental > Terrestrial > Soil > Wetlands > Permafrost | place: Sweden: Stordalen | collected...
AGTGATTTGGCGGTAGGGAACGCTTTCGTCTCCGAGTGGGAGCGGGTGGCCTGAGCCACTGACCGAAAGCTTGAGGCATCGTTCGGCGGAACCGTCCCCGGCCACGGAGCCATATCGCGCGGTGGCGTGCCTCACGCGCTTCGGTTTGCGATGTTCGGCCGGCGCGAATCCCCTTGAACCAGCCCCCGCTTCGGGCCTAGACTCCCTTCAGGGCTGGCCTGTGATTCCCGTCACAGCCTGCCGGTACAGGTATCGGCGAAGATAGTGGTGTAACCGCAGGTCTCTCCACTCGGCCGCCGCGGCGGGCGAGGTCGGGATGACAAGCTACCGCATGTATTCCGGATACCGCATGTATTGCTGGGATCGAGAGAAGGTATTGCATGGGCTGGATTGAGAACAAGTTCGAGAAGAACTTTCTGGTCACCACGGTCGATTACGTCTTCAACTGGGCGCGCAAGTCGGCGATTTGGCCCATGACGTTTGGCCTGGCTTGCTGCGCGATTGAGATGATCGCCGCTTCCACGTCGCGCTTTGACATCGCGCGCTTCGGGTCGGAGGTGTTTCGCCCCAGCCCACGGCAGAGCGATCTGATGATCGTCGCCGGCACCGTTACCTTGAAGATGGCGCCGGTGGTGAAGCGCATCTACGACCAGATGCCCGATCCCAAGTGGTGCATCTCCATGGGCGCGTGCTCGTCCGTGGGAGGCCCGTTCAATACCTATGCCGTGCTGCAAGGCGTCGATCGCATCGTGCCTGTCGATGTATACGTTGTCGGCTGTCCGCCTCGGCCGGAAAATCTTTTCTACGGACTGCTACGCTTGCAAGACAAAATCGACACCATGAGCATCGCCAAGAAGCCCACCGAAGTCCGCTTGCATGAAAACATGGTGGACAATTTCAAGGAGCAGATCCGGATTGCGCAGGCCAACTTCGCCAATCCCGAACAGTTGGTGCAGCCGGTGGAGAAGGGCGTCATTGCCGCGCGGTAGCGAACTTTCCCATCATTCGTGCGTGCGCCGATAATGGCGTCGCGCTTTCTGGCGATTGCCGCAACTGGTCATGTCGCACCAGCGGCGACTGCGATTGCGGCTGTGATCGAGGAAGAGCCACTGGCAATCGGGAGCCTCGCAGAAGCGCACTGTGCGAAGTTTGTCTGAGGTCAGCAACTCGGCCGCCGACTGCGCCACCGGCCATAGAATGCGCTCCAGCGGATTCTTCTCATCCCATAGCCATTCCCAGCGATAATCACCACCATTGGCGAGTGCAAGAAAGCGATGCTGCAAAGCTTCCAGCGCAGCATCGTTGATCTGTTGCAAGTCGTCGGTAGCGGTAGATTGATGTTGCGAGGTTGCCGAGAACGCATGGTAAAGCGTTTCGCGCAAAGCGATCGCCTTATGGAAAGTCCGCAGCGCTTGATTGGGATGACGCTCGGCGTAAGCGCAAAGATGGTTGGTCTGGTTCGGAGAGAAGAGTCCGGACTGCCGGGCAAAGGCGGCCAGATCGGCATAGCCCGCGAGGTGCTCCCTGCGATGCTCCGGATCTTCGCGACGGCTAATGGTGTTGGCGAAGTCAAGACAAAGGATTCCGCCGGTGAGATCGAATTCGTACTCCGGTGGGCGCTTGGTTGGCACTATGCCTATTGTAACTGGCCTTGTCCAGTTAGAAGGTTAGCCTGCGATGGACCGGCCCTCGGCAACTCTCCAGCGCATTCGGTGTTCATGTTCTTATCTAGCAGAATCAGGTCCAGCGGCGATGCCGGCGTCGCCGCAACCGTTCGGTCTCTGGGACATCAAACGAGCAGGACTAGGAGTAAGTTTTTTGCAGATCAAACCGATTCTTCAGACCTGGGGCCGCGTGCTTGGCGGTCGAGTACCAACTTTATCCATCGAAATTACCCGCGAGTGCCCGTTGCGCTGTCCCGGCTGCTACGCCTACGAGGACGCGCATCTCGGCGAGACCAATCTGCGCAGCCTGTCTGACTTCAAGGGCGACGAGCTCGTCCGCCGCGTGCTCGCGCTGGTCGATGAGCAACAACCATTGCACCTTTCAATCGTCGGCGGCGACCCTTTAGTTCGCTATCGTGAACTGGAAAAGCTGCTGCCGCAACTTTCCCAGCGCGGCATCCACGTTCAGGTCGTGACCAGTGCCTTCCGGCCGATTCCGCAGTCGTGGGCTTATATTCCGCAGCTACGAATCAGTGTTTCCGTGGACGGCTTGCAGCCGGAGCACGACGTCCGCCGCAAACCTGCCACGTATGACAGAATCCTGCGCAACATCGAAGGGCATCAGGTAGCGATTCATTGCACCATCACCAGCGCGATGGTCCAGCGGCCCGGATATCTGCGGGAGTTTCTTGCGTTCTGGTCAGAGAACCCTGCGACCGAAAAAGTTTGGATGAGCATCTTCACCCCGCAGCGGGGCGCAAATCCGATCGAGTGCTTATCGATCGAGGAGCGGCGGCAAGTGATCGCCGAGTTGCTCGATCTGCGCAAGGTTTTTCCCAAGCTCGACATGTCGGAAAGGATGCTGCGGGAGTTTCTGGCACCGCCCAAGTCGCCGGCGGACTGCATCTTCGCGCGGACCACGCGGACGATTTCGGCCGACCTGAAGACACGAGTTGAACCCTGCCAGTTTGGCGGCGATCCGGATTGCTCACGTTGCGGTTGCATCGCGTCGATGGGTCTGGCCGCCATCGGCAATCGCAAAGTGGTTGGACCACTTACGGCGGGGTATGTTTTCTGGGCTTCGGCAGCGATTGGCGACGCATGGCAGCGCATCAAAGGTCTGGGGCCGAGGGGCGATAGGCCCGGGGAAACTTTGCCGCCAGTCCAAGAGGAACGCGACGAGTTGGTGAAGATCGCCAGCTGAGAAAGTCGGCCGACTTGTCCCAGCAGTTGCCGGAAAAGTGGGAAAGCAGGCCCTTCCGCTTCGGTCGGGATGACAAAACAAAAGAAATGTTTGCGGCACGGCTGAAGAGGTGCCCCGACAAACGCTGACTCGTCTTCAAAACCGATTCACCTTCAAGACTGCCAAGTCCGAAGGCCTCGAGACTTCACATCACCCCCAGACAATTTTCACATCTCCCACAGGCACTGCCCGCCGCGATACATCGAGATCAGGCCGTCTTCGCTGATCTTCAACACCGTGCCAAAATGCGATGCCGCTATAGCGGCGGTGGTGCGGCCGCCCTCGACAGTGCGATTCAGTGCTTCTTCGGCGGAATGATGATGCAGAATGGCGCCAAAGGCAAGCAGGTTCGCATCCGGACAAAGCACCACTGCGCCATCGATGCGGGCGATGTTCTCCAGCACGGTGGAAGGAACGTCGAGGATGCTCTTGTCGCGCAGCAGGTAGTGCAGTTGGTCCTTGCTGGTGATTCCGTCCATCAGGTCGTCGTGATTCAGATGGTCGAGCAGATCGGGCTGTGACAGCAGCTTGGTTGCCGACTCGCGATCGTCGAGCACCACGAAGAGAGCGCCGCGGCGGCTCTCGGTAAGATTCAGCGCCACCGAAAACAGGCGGTCCGCCAGTGCAGCGTTGCCAATGGTCTTCTTCCATAGGTCGTAACGGTAGCGCGCATCCACCAGCCGCCACTTGCCGTCGATGAAGCGGAACACGGGCACGCCGTCGGCATAAATCTTGATTTCGCCGTTGGGAGAAAGAATGAGGCAGATGTGTCCGCCGCACAGGGTGGCGCGGCAGTGGTCGGCGTATTGCGCAGGGGGAGGCACGGCCAGCGGCATATCGCGGTAAGGCTCGGCCCAGTCGTGCACGTCGATCAACTCCGCCAGTAGTCCATCCTGGTCGACCAGCGCCAGCGTGCGCAAGCCATCGCACAAACGATGGAAGCTGCGGATGCTGGTGAGCAGATGCGAATAGCGCAGGGCCCGCTTGGGCGTCTGTGGCGGAATATGGCAAGGCTCAGGCATCGAACCGAACAGCAGGACCCCAGTAGCGATGCGCCGGTTCTCGTAGGTACTCATGCTGCTGGTGCGCAGGACTTCGATGGCATCGGCGATGCGATCAGTAAGGCCGGCGACGGCCTCGGCACTGGTATGCGGCGTGGGATCGAGGAAGGCCGACACGAAGCGGTCCTCAGGCAGGCCGCGGAAAAGCTGAAAGCTCTGCGCCGCCAGGGCTTGGTTGGTAAGCAGTTGATAACGCGCCGAGAGTACCATGCCGATGCTGCGCAGCAGGCGGCGTTCGTGGTCCGATAGCTTGGAACTTGCACTGAGCGAATAGCCGCTGCCCATCCATTCGAATTCGACTTGGCCGCCGCTGGGAACAGCCCCCAGCAGGCCGGGCATCTGCTCGGCGCCTTGCGAGACGCGTTCCAGCGTGGCTCCGGGAAAGAAGTAGCGGATACCATTTTCCAGCAGCTCGCTATACAGTCCGCTAAGGAATCGCGTGCGATTTTCCAGCGACTCGAACGTGATAGAAGAAGAGTCCGTCACTAGCTCCAGCTTACATCAAAATGCGGCTTCATTTGCGGGTCTGGCGGGCCAGCCAAAGATTGCGAAGAAGTCCTGCCGATGGGGACGGAGTTTGTAAATGAATAGGCTCAATTCAGATTTGACTAATCGACGCAATCCAGATTCCTGTCGCTGGCTATGACAAATATGTATGGTGAATCAGCCACTCAGAATGCTGATGTCGCTGAACTCTTTCGTTGCGCTTCGCGTACAATGCCGGGTTGCCGAGGACAACACCATGAGCCACATCGAAAGCGAACGGGACGGCGCCGTACAGCGCATCGCCATCAACCGTCCTGATAAGAAGAACGCACTCACCGCGGACATGTACGACGCACTCTCGACCGCGTTGGAGCAAGCGGAAGCGGATGACGGCGTCCGGGTGATTTTATTGCACGCCAAGGGCGCTGCCTTCACCGCGGGCAACGACCTGGAAGACTTTCTGAAGAAGCCGTGGAAAGAGCAGGCCATACCCCCGGCGGTGCGTTTCATTCACGCGGTGGCCCGGGCCAGGAAGCCCATCGTGGCCGCCGTCCAGGGTTTGGCGGTAGGAGTCGGCACCACGATTTTGTTGCACTGTGATCTGGTGTACGCAGCTGAGGATGCGAAGCTGGTAATGCCCTTCATCAACCTGGGTATTGTGCCGGAGGCGGCATCGACCGTGCTCTTGCCGCTGGCCATTGGACGCCAACGGGCGGCGGAGTTGTTCATGCTGGGTGCCCCGTTGAGCGCGCGGCGGGCCTTTGAGATGGGGCTGGTGAACGCAGTCGTGGCTCCCGAAGCCTTGCTGGCGACTGCGGCCGCGGCGGCCCAACAATTGGCGGAAAAGCCCGCCGGAGCGTTGCGCGCGTGCAAGGCACTGATGACTCGGGCGCAGCAGTCGGAAGTGGAGCGCGCCATGCGCGAAGAAGTCATGGTTATCTCCGAGCGACTGGAGTCTGCCGAAACCAAGGAAGCGCTCAGCGCATTTCTGGAGAAACGGAAGCCCGATTTCTCCCGGTTCCAGTAGTTTCACGGTTGGCAAAGGAAAAATATTTGCGACTATAGATTCTTGAACTACTTCAGATATAGGAAAAAATACCCTCCTCCGCTCATTCCTCCTTGACGCGAGGGCTGGGAAGGATTTACCTATGTGTTATCGCCATTATTGAATGGGGTAGCAACTCAAGACATTGCGATGGATAGCGTTATACTCCCTGAAGTGTTTGAGCGCTTGCGGCAGGCTACGGCCAAAGAGCCGGCGGTTCTGGTCGAGCTCTGCCGGGATTACCTTGAGGAAGCCCGCGGCGCTCTGGCTCAGTTGCAGGATGCATTTCTGGTGAAGGATGCCAAAGCATTTCGTGAACGGGCCCATTACCTGAAGGGCAGCAGTCTGATGATTGGGGCGAAACGACTGTCGCAATGTTGCGCAACTTTGGAACGAATGGGCCGCGACTGCGACTTCCGCGGAGCCGGACCCATGCTGGAATACACCATGACAGCTCTTCGTGAGGTTGAGGCGCAGTTGACCGAGCAAGTGGGCCCTGCGGTAGTTCCGGCCGAAGGATCAGCAGCATAAACAGACCATCCCTCAACGTGAGGAAGTAAGGTGGCGGTGACTCCAATTAGAGTTCTAATAGCTGACGATCATCCCGTGGTGCGCATTGGCTTGCGCAACATGCTCCAATCCGACAGCCAGATTAAAGTAATCGCCGAAGCCAAAGACGGGGTCGAAGCGTTGCACATGGTGCGCACCTTGCGGCCCGATATCCTGTTGCTCGATCTGGCCATGCCCAGGATGCCTGGTATGGAAGCTCTGCGCGAGCTGACCGCCAACGGCGGCACCACCCGCACCATTGTCCTCACCGGACATGTAGACAAGCGGCAGATACTGGAAGCGCTGCAACTGGGCGCCCGCGGCGTGGTGCTGAAGGACGCCGTAGTGGCGCATCTGTCGGCCTGCATTCGCGCCGTGATGCAAGGTCAGTATTGGCTGGAAGGACGTCCGGTGCAGAACCTGGTCCAGTTGCTGCGTGATCTGGCGGTGCAGACCGCTCCGCCGCCGCGTAAGACCTTTGGCCTCACCGCGCGCGAACTGGAAGTGGTCACGTTGATCACCGAAGGGTCGACCAACAAGCACATTGCGGAGACCTTCGGCATTAGCGAAGAAACTGTCAAGCGCCACCTCACCAACATCTTCAACAAGCTGGGTGTCGGCAATCGGCTGGAGCTGGCATTGTTCGCCCTCAATCACAACCTGCTTCCCCCAGCCGCTAGTGCCGATGTCTCCTGACAACATCCAGTTGCGAAATTATTCAAGCTGAATTGCGAAAAGGCACAGCCTTTTTCCATTCCCGTTTCAGCTGGGCCCCGTTACTTCTCCGCTTCTTCCCCCAGAAGATACTTTCCCCGTCGCCCGAAGCCAGCTACGTTAAGCAGAGAGTCTTCTATGGACGACGATCATAAATGGGACCCTGTTCTGAATTCCGTTCCCCTCTTGGAAGCAGTGCTTTGCGCGGATTGCGAGATTATCAGCAATAGCGGGGGCGAGGCCTGCGAAGTGTGCGGCAGCCGTTCGTTGCTGAGTTTGGGACGCGTGCTGGGGGGATGCATTGAGGGCGAACGTGCCACGCTGGTGGAAGTGGATCCCAACCATTTCCGAAATGGCTTTACCGTGCTGGTGAATCCAGATGCGGCGGGAGTATTGCAACGCCGCCGCCGGAACGGCCGGGGATAACGTTGCAGTAAGCCCTACCTACGCCACAGGCGATGGCGTGTGGAGCGGCTGGATTGAGTTTTCCAAGAAGAGTGCACTGCCAGAAACTTACAACAAATTTCCGCGCAATTACATCCACTCCAATGCTTGCTACATCACACATCTGTTCCCTTCGTTCGACTGAGGTCTCATGGATCACGACAATCAGCTTCGTCAACAACTAGCGAAAATGATGGACTGGAACGAAGCCCATCCCGATTTTTCTTCAGCGGTGGCCGACTTTCCCGTAAAGCTGCGCGGGCGCGTGCCGGAGGGATTGCCGCATTCAGGGTGGCAGTTGCTGGAACACATTCGTATCGCGTTGTGGGACATGGTCGAATTCAGCCAGAACGGCAAACATAAGTCGCCAAAATGGCCAGAGGGATATTGGCCGAAAGACCTGGTTCCTCCCAGTGAAGAAGCGTGGGAGCAGAGCGTGAACGCAGTCCTGGAGAACTTGGAAGCGATGCGTAAGTTGATTGGCGATCCCAAGCATGACCTGTTCGCACCGATTCCGCACGGCTCCGGCCAAACGTTGTTGCGCGAGGCCTTGCTGATCGCCGACCATAACGCTTACCACATCGGTCAGCTGGTGCTGGTACGAAAAGAGCTGGGGGCGTGGGAGGGGTGAGCAGTCAGCACTCAGCACTCAGCACTCAGCATTTCAGACCTTGAAGCTTCTGCCCATAGCAAACATCGTCGAAGGACGACCGCTTGGCTGAATGCTTACGGCTGACCGCCGACTGCTGACAGCTAGATTAGCGACAGCGCATCCACGTCTACCACCACGTTGTTGTGAGGAATTTTCTGCGCGGTGGCGTGCTCCAGCATAGCGCGCAGCACGCCGTTCATGCGCTCTCGGCTGGCCGACTTCAGCAGGAAGTGGTAGCGGTATTCGGTCTTGAGCCGCACGATTGCCGCCGCCGCCGGTCCCATCACCCGCACCCCCTCGAGCCGCGTTGATTCGAACCACTTGCCCAAAATGCCCGACCATGTCAGCGCCTCTTCTAACTTGTGGCTGCGCACCAGCACATTACTGACGGCGCTAAACGGCGGGTAGTGCATCCAACTGCGGAAGCGAACTTCTTTCTCGTAGAAGCCGTGGTAGTCATGCGCGGCAGCGAATTGGATGGCATAGTGATCGGGAAAAAAGGTTTGCAGCACGACTTTGCCCGGCGTATCGCCGCGTCCAGCGCGCCCCGCCACCTGGGTGAGCAGCTGAAACGTTCGCTCGGCGGCCCGGAAATCGGGAAAGCTGAGCGCGGCATCGGAGCCGACGACGCCCACCAGAGTGACGTTGGCGACGTCGTGTCCCTTGGCAATCATTTGCGTGCCAACCAGAAGATCGATCTCGCCCGCATGCATCGCAGTCAGCATTCGCTCGAAGTCTTCGCGACTGCGGACGGTGTCACGGTCAAGCCGCGCGATGCGTGCCTGCGGAAACAATCCATGCAAGATGTGCTCCAATTTTTCCGAGCCGGTGCCGAGATACTGCACGTACTCGCTGCCGCACTTGGGGCAGGTTCTGGGAGCGGGCCGGGTGAAACCGCAGTAGTGACATACCAGGCGATGCTCACGCTTATGGTAGGTCATGGAAATGGCGCAGTTCTTGCACTGCACCGACTCGCCACACTCGCGACAGAGGACGAAGGCGGAATAGCCGCGCCGGTTCAGCAGCACCATCACCTGCTCGGTGCGCGACAGCCGCTCGCCAATCTCTTCTACCAGCTTGCGCGAGAGGACTTCGTCCTTCTTGGTGCGATGGAATTCCTCGCGCATGTCGAGAATTTCCACTTGCGGCAAGGGCCGCTTCTCGATACGCTCCGGCAATTCCAATAGTTTGTACTTGCCATGTACCCCGTTATAGTACGTCTCCAGCGAAGGCGTGGCCGAACCCAACACGACCGCGGCATTGCACATCTTGGCCCGCATCACAGCTACGTCGCGAGCATGATAGCGCGGCATTTCCTCCTGTTTGTAGGAGTGGTCGTGCTCTTCGTCTACCACAATGAGGGCCAGATCGGGCACGGGGGCGAAGATGGCCGATCGCGTACCTACCACAATGTGAGATATACCGTTATGGATACGCTTCCACTGCTCGGCTCGTTCGTCCTCGCTCAAAGCGGAATGGAGAATTGCGACTTCATCGCCGAAGATCTGGTGCAGGTCGGCGGCCATCGCCGGCGTCAAACCGATCTCAGGAACTAGGAGGATGGCGGAACGGCCTTTCGCTAGTACCGCCTGCATCGCGGACAGGTACACCGCGGTCTTGCCGGAGCCGGTGATGCCATGCAGCAGCATAGGCACGAACTTGTGCTCCTCGGCGGCGGTGGTGATCGCGTTGAGGGCGGCTCGCTGCGCGGGCGTGAACAGAAATTCCAGCTTGCGCGGCTTGAGCCCAGACATGTGAAATTCAGCCGGCTGCTCGGTCAGTTCGACAATTCCGCGGCGCACCAGAGTTTTCAAAGTCGTACGTGGGACGGCCAGTTCGCGCAGAACTTCAACCGCAGAGCGCTGACCTTCCTGATTGCGTAGATAGGCAATGATGGTTTGCTGGTTGGCGTTGAGCTTGCCATCGGCCTGCTTCAACGTTGCGATTTGTACGGTGCGGCTGGCGTCTCGGATGTCGCTGAGGTCCTCGCGGGCGATCCACTTCTTGCGCAGCAGGGTTTGCAGGACGGCGCGCGACGCGCCCGATGCCGAGCGCAGAGTGACCTCGCGAACAATTTCGCCGTCGGCAAGCCGGTTGAGCACCGCGTACTCCAGCATCTGGTGCTCAGGCTCTTGGCGCGAGCGCAGGGAAGAGCCGACTGTCGAAGCCGAGTGCAGCGCTTCAATGCCTTTGTCGGTGATGCGATATCCGATGATGCGGCGAAACTCGGCGGAGAGCGGCAGCATGGTGCGCAATACTTCGCCGATCGGCGCGATGTAGTATTGCGCAATCCAGCGGCCCAGTTGCATCAGCTCAGGCGTTAGCACGGGGGAGGAGTCGAGCACCTGACTCAGCCGGCGGGTGGTGAACTTAGGCTCGCGGTCGTGCAGCTCGGTGACGATGCCGGAGAGGCGCTTCTCGCGAAAGGGAACGATAACGCGGCCGCCGATGCAGGGCTCGGGCGAGTTCTCGGGAATGCGATAGGTGAAGGTGGCGTCGAGCGGAACCGGCACGGCCACATCGCAGTATAGCGGCATCGCGAGCTAGCTGCCCTCGGGCGCGCGAGCCGGCATGGGTAGGCCCAGGTGGTGCATTACCATCTGCAGATCTTTCCAGGTTTCCTTTTTCTGCCGCGGATCCCGCAACAAAAACGCTGGATGGTACGTGACTGCCAGCTTGCACTCGAAAGGCTCGCCCGCGTCGGCGATCGGGCGCGGCGGCGAGAAGTCGTAGAAGCGGCCGCGCATCGAAGCCATGGAGTCGTTCACGCCGAGCAGGTTCTTCGCGGCGGTCGCGCCCAGCGCCACAATGACCTTGGGACGAATCATATGAATCTGCCGCATGAGAAAGGGCGAACATGTCTCGCATTCGTCGCGTTCGGGAGTGCGATTTCCCGGCGGACGGCACTTCACGATATTGGCGATGTAAACCTGTTCACGTTTGAGGCCCATGGCGGTGATCATGTTGTTGAGCAGTTGTCCGGCGCGCCCCACAAAGGGCAAGCCTTGCGCGTCTTCGTCCGCGCCCGGCCCTTCGCCGATGAACATCAGCTCGGCGTGAGGATCGCCGGTTCCGAAGACGATCTGCTTGCGTCCCAATTTCGCCAGCTTGCAACGCTGACAGTTGGGGCCGATGTCGTGGAGTATGACGCGCAGTTGAGCGTCGCGATCGAGAGTTGAGGCGGAGATGGAACCCTTCACGACCGCGTCGAGTGGAGTTTCGATCTCCATAGATCGTTCAGAGGCCGAAGCGATTGGACTTCCAGTTACGTCTTGGCGATAGAGCGGGCCGATGCCCAGTTCGCGGTAGAACTGCAGGCGTTCGCGGAGTGCGGACTTGGTGTTGGGATCGAGAGTCATCTATAGGTGCGATTTTACGTTACCCCTTATCACACCGAAAAGGGAAGGAAAGCAGGTCCTTCGCGGGCTCAAAGCCCGCTCGTGACAACAAATAAGAAAGTGTTAGCGGAGCAGCTAAAGGTGCGTCCCTTGAAACCGCAGGGATGAGCCTATAGGTCCACTTTGCTAGATGGCGCCAGCACAGTTGCGGAGTGTTCTTGTCGGAGCCGTAGCGCGGCTTCTAGGATTTTCTGCGCCACCTCTTGTTTGCTGGCTTCGGGCACGTGGATCACATCGCTCGCGGTGAGGATGCTCACTTCGTTGCGATCGGAGTTGAAGCCGATGCCGGCGCGCGCCACGTCGTTCAGCACGATGGCGTCGACTCGCTTGGTCGCGAGCTTGGCGTGGGCGTTCTCCAGCAGGTTTTCGGTTTCGGCGGCGAAGCCAATCAAAATGGGCGACGGCTTACCCGTGGCGTGGCGCAGGCTTCCTAGGTCGGCGAGGATGTCAGGGTTAGGCTCCAGTTGCAACTCCAACGCGCCTCTGCGCTTGATTTTTCCCGGGGAAACCGTCTTCACGTGGTAGTCGCCTACGGCGGCCGACATGATGATGAAACTGGCTCGCTCCCAACGGTCGAGCACGGCGGTACGCATCTGCTGCGTTGTTTCGACGAAGATAATTTCGGCAGCGCTGGGCGGCTGCAAGGCTGTCGGTCCGCTTACCAGAATAACTTTCGCGCCACGACGCAGTGCCGCTTCGGCCAGCGCATATCCCATTTTGCCGCTGGAGCGGTTGCCGAGATAGCGCACGGGATCGATGGGCTCATGGGTAGGACCGGCGGTAATGAGTACGGTCTCGCCAGCGAGATCCTGGGTGACCCCAAGGCGCTCGAGCGTGGCGGCAACAATCTGCTCCGGCTCGGCAAGCCGTCCCGCGCCGACCATCCCACACGCGAGATAGCCCCTGCCCGGCTCAACGATGCGCACGCCGCGACCGCGCAGAATCTCCAGGTTCGCCTGGGTGGCGGGATGCTGCCACATGTTTACGTTCATGGCGGGGGCGACCACGACCGGGGCGGTGGCGGCAAGATACAGCGTGCTGAGGAAATCGTTGGCGATGCCCTGCGCGAATTTTGCGATGGTGTCGGCCGTGGCGGGCGCAACCAAAAGACAGTCCATCGATAGCGCAACTGATATATGTTCGACGGCCGAATCGAGATTGGGCTGTTCAGCTGCCGAGCCGAACATACCCGTAATGACTTTCTCGCCGGAAAGCGCGGCGAAGGTGAGCGGGCGGACAAACTCCTGTGCGGCGGCGGTCATAATGACCTGCACCTGCACTCCGCGCTCCTGGAAGTGGCGAACGATTTCGGCGGCTTTGTAAGCGGCGATGCCACCGCTGACGCCCAGTACGATTTTCATGCGAGTCTCTTATGACCAGATGTGGCGCAGCGTCCAGGTGATTCGCGACTCAGATGACTCTGCGATGAAACTCGGGCTGAACAGGCTGCTGAAAAAGGCCGAACACCAGGTCCCTCGGCGCCTAAAGCCGCCTTGGAACAACCAGAATAAGGGCCTTAGACGCAGCGCTGAAGTGCTGCACTACCCGAACTCCGTTATCTGGCCTGCTGCTGATTTCTTCTAGTCGTCGGCGTCGCCGCCCACTAATGGCGCGGGCGTTTCGGCAGCCGCCTCCAGGGAAACTGCTGCGGCCGGAGGGATCTCCCATTTCACTCGCCCGGCCTGGATCTCTTCTTCCGCGATGCGGCAGGGTTTGCGCGAGTGCGGCTCTAATACCGGGCGGGCGCCGTTCTGGATCTGGCGGGCGCGGCGCGCGGCCACCAGGACATAGCGATAATTGCTGTCGAACCCTTCAACCAGTTTCATCGTTCACTCCGTAACGGCGGGAAAATGGGAAACATCGAACGTTGCCAGAATGGTTTCTACCTGCCGCATCATGGGCGCGCGCAAGGCCCGCTCGGCGGCTGCCAGCACCGATTGATCCTTTGCACTCAAAGCCGCGCAAGACCGCTTCAGGCGCTCGGCTTCGACGACCGACTTCAGGGTGTCGATAGACTCCTCCAGCCGATCGTTCACCAAAATATAGTCGTACTGGCGGAAATTCTCAATCTCGTGCGATGCGGTCTGCAAACGCCGCTGGATGATGGCTTCGGTATTGAAAAGCCGCGCGCCATCTCCCAGCAGTTTACGCTGCAGATCGTCGTCAGCCTCGGCGCGGCGGCGCAGGCGGCGTTCCAACTCTTCCCGCGAGGGCGGCAGAACGAAGATGCTGACCGCCTCGGGCGCCTGGTGCTTCACCTGGGACGCACCCTGCACGTCAATATCGAGCAGTAGATCGTGGCCGCGCGCGCTCGCTTCGCGCAAGCAACACTTCGCCGTTCCGTAGTAGTTGCCGAAGACCTCGGCGTGCTCCAGAAACTCATTTTCGCAGACCATGCGCTCGAACTCTTCGCGGCTGATGAAGAAATATTCCCGTCCCGACTGCTCGCTGCCGCGCGGCGGACGCGTAGTGTAGCTGATGGAAAATTCCAGGTTAGAGACGATACGGCGCAGTTCGTTGGTGAGGGTGGACTTCCCCGAACCCGACGGCGCCGAAATGATGAAGATGGTTCCGCTCATTCCAGGTTCTGTACCTGCTCGCGCGCCTTTTCGATCTCCGACTTCATCGACAGGCCCAGCGAGGTAATGCGCAGCGCTTCGCCGGCTACTCCGGTGGTCTTGGACATCAGGGTATTGGCTTCGCGGTTCATTTCCTGGAGCAGGAAATCGAGCTTCTTGCCGACTTCGCCGCCGCCGTCGAGCAGCGAAATAAAATGTTGGATGTGATTTTTCATTCGCACCACTTCTTCCTGAATGTCGCTGCGCTCGGCCAGCATGGCGGCCTCCTGCAGAATGCGGTCGTGATCGACATGCGAGCCCAACAGCTCCTGCATACGGCCATACAGCTTCTCGTGGTAAGCCTTCAACACTCGGCCGCGAAGTTGCTCCACCTCGTGCGTGGCCGACGAAAGGTGCGTCATGCGGTCACGCAACTCGAAAACTGCGCCGCAACCCTCTTCGTCGCGCATGGAATTCAACCGCTCGATGCACTCTTCCAAGGCCGTAGTGACCTGCTTTTCCAGAGCGGCCATGGCATCGCCGTTTTCGGCGGCGTTCAAGGCACCGGGCAGCTTGAGTACCGCATTCAGGTCAGGCTCGGCACTCACCCCGAACTCCTCGGCCACTTCGCGGAAGGTCCGCAGGTAACCGCCCACGAGCTCGCGGTTCACCGAAAACGCTGTCCCGCCGCTGCGCTCCAGGCCTAACGTGACCTCGATATGTCCGCGGTGCAGGCGCTCCTTCAGCACGCGCCGAACTTTCATCTCCACCGGATCGAGCTCCACCGGCAGCCGCAGATGCAGGTCCAGAAACCGATGGTTCACCGACTTTAAGCTCAGCGTCAAGGTGAGCTCGTCATCGACGTTAGTCTTAACTTGTGCGTACCCGGTCATGGAGCGAATGTTCATGCGTCGTTACTCAGTTCCGGAAGCGGTCTCGACATCTTCGAACTGCAAATCATACAGCCGGCGGTAAGTGCCAGTATGGCCGATCAGACCTTCGTGCGAACCCTCGTCGATAATCATCCCGTTTTCTAGGACCAGGATGCGGTCGGCGCGCCGCACCGTGGACAGCCGATGGGCAATGACGAACACCGTCCGTCCCGTCATCAGGTTCTGCAGGGCCGCCTGCACCAGCGACTCGCTCTCCGTGTCAAGCGCCGAGGTCGCTTCATCAAGGATGAGAATGGGCGCATTCTTCAGAATGGCGCGGGCAATCGAGAGCCGTTGCCGCTCCCCGCCGCTGAGCCGCAAACCCCTCTCGCCGACGATGGAATCGTACCCCTCGGGCAGCGCCATGATGAAGTCGTGCGCCAGGGCTGTGTGCGCTGCCTCTTCCACCTTGTGATGGGGGACCTCGGGATGACCGTAAGCGATGTTGTTGCGCACGGTGTCGTTAAACAGAATGGTGTCCTGGGTGACGATGGCGATCTGCGAGCGCAACGAAGCGACGGTGAGGTCGCGCACGTCATGGTTGTCAATCAATAGCTGGCCGCGCGTGACGTCGAAGAATCGCGGCAGCAGGTGGACCAGAGTGGTCTTGCCCGAGCCGCTGGAACCGACGATTGCCACCACTTCGCCGGGGCTGACTTCTAGATTGATGTCGTGCAGTACCTCACGCTCGTCATCGGCCTGGGCATAGCCGAAGTCGACATGCTCGAACCGCACCCCTTGATGAAACGGCGGCAACTTGGCAGCGCCGGGTTTTTCGCGAACATCGTCCCGCGCATCGAGAAAATCGAAGATCTGCTCGGAGGCGCCCAGCGCCTGCTGGAAGTTGTTGTTGAACTGTCCAAACTTGCGCACCGGTTCGTAAAGCTTGAACACGGCAACAACGAACGCGAAGAAAACGCCTTCGGTGAAGAAGCCGCGCTTAATGTATTCGCGGCCCAGCAGGATCAGCATGGCCACTGCAACTGCGCCGAAAATGTCCATCATGGGCGAGCTGACAGCAAATGCCGCTGCCGAGCGCAGGTTGGCTTTGAACAATCGCCGCGCGGCCTCGCGAAAGCGCAGCGTCTCCCACGCTTCCATACAGAAAGCTTTCACGATGCGAACGCCGGTGATGGTTTCGTGCAGAATGTTCTGGATCTCGGCCAGCTTGTCCTGCCCCCGGCGAGTGGTAGTGCGAACGCGCTGTCCGACGCGCCTCGCCGCCATCACCACGAACGGTACGAAGATCACCAACACCCAGGTCAGGCGCCCGCCCAGCCCGATCACGACCAGCCCGGTGAAGATGAAAGTAAAAAACTGCTGCAGGAACTCGGCCAGCACACTCGACATGGCAAACTGCACCCGCTCGACATCATTGATAATGGCCGAGAGCAGCGTGCCGGTAGAGTGTTTCTGGAAGAAGGCAACCGAGCGCCGCAGAGTCGCGGTATAAAGCTCGTTGCGCAGGTCGGTGATCATGCCGAAGCCGGCATAATTCACCAGGTAGGTCCCGACGTAATCGAAGATGCCCTTTAGCACTGTCGATGCGACCAGTGCGAAGGCCACGATGGTCCACACGTTGTGGAAGTGTTCGGGAACAAACCATCCCAATTCGATAGTGCGGTGACTGAGCGGGACACGAATCAGCGGCAGGTTATTGCCTTGCGCCGCCGGATTCAACACGCGATCGAAGATGGGCCCGATCAGCAGCAGCCGGAAGGCGTCGAAGAGCCCCACCAGCGCCATGGAAATCACGGACGCCAGCAGGTAAAACCAATAAGGCCGGACGTAACGGAGCAGCCGGTTCAGTCGACGCATATTTTCCGCGGATGGTGGCAAAACGCTGGGGAGCGCAGCGCGGGCCTGAACAGATTCAGACGACTCAGGTTCAATTCCCGATTCTACTGGATTTGCAGGTAGGAGGAAATGGTAAGGATTACTACTGCCACGTCAGCGACCAGAAGCGGAGCCGGGACTGCTCGCCTAGTAGTTCATGATCTTAGTAAACGATATTGGATCAAGACTGGCGCCTCCGACCAACGCCCCATCAATTTCCCTTTCCGACATCAACGCCGAAGCATTGTCAGGCTTCACACTCCCACCGTAGAGAATCCGAAGGCTCTGCGCGAAATCTTCACCAAAGGCTTCCTCGGCCTCGTGGCGAATCACCAGATGCGCGTCCACGGCCATCTGCGGCGTGGCTGTCTTCCCGGTACCGATCGCCCACACCGGTTCATAGGCGACCGTGAGCTTTGCCGCTTTCTTGGCGGAGATGCCATTAAACGCCCGCACACACTGCCGGCGCAGCACGTCCTCAGTCAGTCCCGCCTCGCGTTCTTCCAGGACTTCGCCCACACACAAGATAGGTGTGAGCCCGTTCTCCAGCGCGACCTCCAGCTTGCGATTGACGGTGTCGTCGGTCTCGTTGAAATATTGGCGCCGCTCCGAGTGGCCGATGATCACGTGGGTGACGTGAATGGAAGTCAGCATTCCGGCCGAAATCTCGCCCGTGAACGCGCCTTCTTTTTCCCAGTGCAGGTTCTGCGCGCCGACCGCAACATGGGAACCGCTGGCCGCGTTGACTGCCGTCTGCAGATCGACAAACGGCGGGCATATCACGATCTCGTCGCGAGTGTGGGCGGCGGCCATGGGAATAAACTCACGAAAAAAATTGGCGGTCTGTTCCTGCGTCTTATACATCTTCCAGTTAGCGGCAAGCAGTTTCTTTCTCATCGATAGGAGTCCCGTCACGGAGCGAAATGCAAGAAGGTGATCCTCGATTATAGGCTGTTGCTGGCCAAGAGGAGTAGCCGCAGCGGCCTTCGCTGCCCGAACTTGCTGTCCCCGCCGCCAGTTGCACTACGGTTTCTGCGTCGGGCGAATCAGCACTTCGCTGATGAAGGACTGGGGCTCTTGAGTCACCAGCATGGCGACCGCGTAGGCGACGTCGGCGGGCCTCAGCATCTTCTGCGTGTCTTTGCCGCCGCGCCGGGGACTGAAATCGGTGTCTACAGATCCTGGACAGATGACGCTGACGCGGATGTTGTGGGCGCGCAGTTCTTCGGCAACGCCATAGGTAAGGCCGTTCAGGCCCCACTTGGATGCCGAGTAGGCGGCGCCGCGCGGCAACGGATTCTTGCCCGCAAGTGACGAGATGTTGATGATGTGGCCCGCACCGGCAACAATCATGAGCGGAACGACGGCCCGCAGCATGTAATACACACCGCGCAGATTGGTGTTGAAGATGGCTTCCCAATCCTCCGGCGAAAGTTCATGCAGCAAACCCGGAGGGCCTCCGAACCCTGCGTTGTTTACCAGGACATCCACCCGGCCATGGGTGGCGCGAAGACGCTCACCAAGGGCGTCAACACTTGCCAGGTCAGTGACGTCGCAGCTAATGCCCTCCGCCTTGCACCCGCGCGCCGTCAGATCGGCCGCGGCCTGCTGGACACGCCCCTCGTCCCGACCGGTGAGCACCACAGTGGCGCCCATCGCCGCCAACTTGGTAGAAATAGACTGGCCGATACCCCGGCCCCCTCCGGTCACCACCGCAACTGCTCCCGATAGCGAAACCAACTCGACAGACTGCATCAATCATTTTCCTCGTTAGCCGGGATCGGCAGCACTTGGATCGGTTATTGAGCGGCGGGTTGCAGCCGGTGCGGACGGTGCTGCGAGCCTTGGCCCTGCGGCAGTTGGATACCGGGCAGTCAACGCCAGCGGCGGCTGTCAGTCTGGGCCTTTCGGCCAAAGCGGTGTGGCAGATCGGCAAGCGCTATCAGCAGGGCGGGCTGGAGCGCGCGTTATATGACGCCTCCCGGCCGGGGGCAGCTCCGGCGCTAGATGGGGAGCAGCGACAGCGCATCATTGCGGTGGCCTGCAGCCAGCCGCCGTCAGGACGGGCACGCTGGACGGCGCCAGCAAACCCGGACCTGGAATCGTCGTATGAATCGCGACCGGGTTACCGTCCAGTGGAAGTTCACACGCAAGCAGGCCCGACACAAGCTTCGTTACATAATCAAGCGGTCGAAACACTAGTAGAAGGAGAGAAAATGACTGCCACACTGAATCACAGGATACTGTCCTATCTGCTGAGTATCCTTTTGGTTTTTGCCATAACGCCAGCCCCTTAGCGAAAAGGCCATCTGGTCTTAAGATCATCCCTCGCACCGGATCTGGAGACCCGTGTACCTTCGAATTGTCGATTGCAAATCTGCGGGGGACCGCGCACAGCACTCACGGCTCGCGTGCGGCGACGTGACA
>Ga0182016_10003144_pt1 | contig 19008 bp, 18 predicted proteins | sample 712S2MmetaG_FD_120491 | JGI IMG/M metagenome (GOLD analysis project Ga0182016, IMG submission 120491) | Permafrost microbial communities from Stordalen Mire, Sweden - 712S2M metaG | ecosystem: Environmental > Terrestrial > Soil > Wetlands > Permafrost | place: Sweden: Stordalen | collected...
ACTCATGTTGAAGGGATTCTCGGCGAAACCAAAGAAGGCTTTGTACATTGGCAGACTGGCTTGTGCTTATCTTAGCACGGTGGGGCAGAAAACCAGGTTGAAACCGCTCCCTGACGGTCGCGGGCCGGTAAACCTTGCGAAATCGACGTGACTGTTACGGAGCCGCGGCCGTCAGGGAGCGGTTTCCCCAAAACGGTTAAGCGTCCTCCAAGAACTTAAGGCTTGGCCGATTTCGTCGGGCTGATCAGGATGTGTGCGTTGCGGCCTTCCATGCGGGGCACGCTTTCAGCCGTGCCGTAGGCTGTCAGGTCCGCGGCAAAACGCGAGAGCAGCTTGCGGCCCAAGTCGGCGTGCGCGATTTCGCGCCCCCGGAACTGCACCACAGCCTTCACCCGGTTGCCCTCCTGGAGAAAACGGATGGCGTGATTCTTTTTGAAGTCGTAGTCGTGGTCGTCGGTATTGGGACGGAATTTGAGTTCCTTCACCTGCACCACGTGTTGCTTTTTCTTGGCCTCGTGCTGCTTCTTTTTCTGCTCGTATTGATAGTGGCCGTAGTCCACCGCCTTGGCGACGGGTGGCACGGCTGTCGGCGAGACGATCACCAGATCGAGTCCTAATTCCTGCGCTTTGCGCAGCGCGGCCGCGGTCGGCATAATTTCGGCGGTGCCGTCCGGGAAGACCGCGCGCACTTCGCGGGCGCGAATCGACTCGTTCACGTTCTCTCTACGGGCTGGCCTGCGAGGAGGTAAGTTTCTGCCTGGACCCATGTATGCTATCGAGCGGCTGCCTTGAGATTTGCCGCGGACGCGAAGCGGGACATGCTACCCCTTCGTGTGCCGGCTGGCCGGATGAAATCGTGGATGGAGGATAAAACCAAATCTAAATTCGCTGTCTTACGATAGTGTACGTCTAAATGCCGGCGATTGTCCAGCTTTTAAAATCAGGGTGTTCTAGGGCCGCTTTACCCGCCCAAAAGTGAACCGAACCTTTCCTGTACCCGTATCATCTAAACAGGACTGTGCCCACCTCTGCGCGGGAACCATTGGGACCGATTGCCGCCAGCTTAAATAGCGCGGCAAAGCCGTCTCCGGAGTGTGTCCGCGCACAGTTGGACAAGATTTTGGCGAGCGACGCATTTGCTGGCGCCGAACGGCCGGGGCGGTTCCTGCGCTTCGTCGTCGAGCAGGCGCTTGCGGGGAATCCGCTCAAGGAAACGCTGCTCGGCGTGGAGGTTTTCGGCCGGAACCCGTCGTACGACCCGCGCCTCGATGGCGTGGTGCGCGTGGAAGCCGTTAAACTGCGCTCGCGCCTGAAAGAGTATTACAAGACGGAGGGAGCCGGCGACCCGGTCCGTATCGATCTGCCAAAGGGCGGGTATCTCCCCTCCTTCGAAACGCTGCTCAGCCAACCGGCCGAAACCGTCGCCGCTCCGCCGGGCCGCGTGTGGTGGACGGATTGGCGGGTCATCGTTCCGCCTCTGGCGCTTGTCGCGATCGTTGCCGGCTACCTGCTGGCCCGGAAATCGCACCCCCGGCCCGCATCTCCGGATTCGTCCTCCATCGCCGTGCTTCCCTTTGTAAACCTGAGTTCCGATAAGGAGAACGAGTACTTCAGCGACGGCCTCACCGACGACCTGATCGATGCCCTTACCAAAGTCCAGGGTTTGCGCGTGGTCGCGCGCGGTTCCGCTTTCCAGTTCAAGGGAAAGAATCCAGACATTCGCACCGTGGGACGCCAACTCAACGTGGCCACCGTGCTGGAAGGGAGCGTGCAAAGATCCGGCGGCCGTTTGCGCATCACCGCCCAACTGAGCAGCGTGGCGGACGGCTACCACGTATGGTCGGAGACCTACGACCGCCGGCTCGCGGACGTGTTCGCCGTGCAGGATGAGATTTCGCGCGCGATCGTCGCGGCGCTGGAGGTTCGCGTAGCCGGCCATCCGGGCGGCCGCCTGGTGCAATCGTCGACGCAGGACCTGGAGGCCTATAACCTCTACCTGCAGGGCCGCTTTCACCTGAATAAGTGGCGGCCCGAAGGCGCCCGCAAAGGCATCGAGTACTTCGCCCAGGCCATCGCCAAAGACCCTGGCTATGCGCCGGCGTATACCGGCATGGCGGATTGTTACACCTGGCTGGGAGTGTTTGGCTGGACCGAAGCGCGGCAGGCCATGCCGCAAGCGCGCCGGGCCGCCAACCGTGCGCTACAACTGGATGAAACGCTGGCTGCGGCGCACGTTTCACTGGGATACGTCAAGGCCCTGTACGACTGGGATTGGCCGGGCGCCGAGCGGGAATTCAAACGCGCCTTGGAACTGAGCCCCGGCGATGCGGACGTCCGCTTCGCCTACAGCGTGACGTACCTCACACCGCTGGGGCGTCTGGACGAGGCGCTGGCGGAAATCCAACGCGCGCTGGCTCTCGATCCTCTCTCGCCCTACAAGATTACCGGCGCCGGCATGATCTATAGCGACCGGCGCGAATACGATCGGGCCGTGGAACAGTTCCGCAAAGCCATCGAACTGGACCCCTCTTTCTATCACGCTTACGAGGAACTGCGGGGTGTCGAAACCGTGAGAGGCAGGCCCGCCGCGGCGCACGCGGTGATGCAGGCGATGCGCGCCGCTTTCCCCAATGTGGACGACGCCTCGGTCCGCGCGCGCCTTGCCGCGCAACAGGGCAGGCAAGTCGAGGCGCGCGGGCTGATTGAGAATTGGATTCGGGAATGCAATCGAACCGAAAGGCCGGGAAAATCCTGCTACGCAGCTCAGGTCTATGCCAGCATCGGCGAAAAGGATCTGGCCTTCGAATGGCTGGAGAAAGCATACGAGGAGCGAAGCCCGCTCCTCGTATACGCCAAAGTCATGCCCTACTACGACACCCTGCGCTCCGACCCGCGGTTCACCTCCCTGCTCAAGCGTCTCGGCTTGGGGAGTTGAGCGCGGGTCTACTTTCAAACCCTCACACTTTGCGAATTCGGCGGACCAGCAACAGCCCGCACATCGCGATGCCCATCAGCGAAAACGTGGCCGGTTCGGGCGTGCCGGGACCGACCTGCAGATTAAGGTCGACCGGTCCTTCCAGGGAGAAGAACGAAGAGCCGCCGTTGCCAAGCCCACCATTGCCAAAGGATATCGTGCCCGTCATATCGGAAACGTTAGTCGCGGCAGCCAGCGTGTAGGGGCCGCCATAACCCGAGGGATCGGTGCTATTGACGCATGGGTTTCCGCCACCCACAAAGGTATACCCGGGGACTGTTGTGGTTTGGGCTCCGTTGACGTCGCCGCAGATGCCGTCCCCATCGAAAGCAAAGATGTCATCCGTTGAACTGGTCAGGGTGATGGATGTAATCGTCGCACCGCTGTTGTTGAGAATGCCGATAAGGTTGTCGTCACCCCCGCTGTCGTAAGAAGAGGCGGCGTTTGGAAACGTCGTGGTAACCGTTCCACCGGCGCCGAATGTAATCAACACGTTGCATCCTGTGTCGTTCTGCACGGTTCCGGTGGCGTAGGTGCCTGTAACCTGGAGGTCCGCAGTGTAGGTCCCGCTGACGCCCTCCGCGCCCACACTGCCCGCATAAGGAGCGGGGCAAATGCTGGCGGCAGACATTGTGTGAGCCGCAAATGCCAAAAGCATGGCACTGGGCAGCAAAAATTTCTTCATCGTCTTTTCCCTCCGAGTCTGAAACTATAATCCGAGTGTCCCGCCAGAGTTCTCCCCCCGTGGGCGAAACATTAGCTAGTATATCCCAAGCGCCCCAGCTTTGAGTCCGTTATTTTCCACAGCCCTGCCGCGATTGTGCGATTACTTACGGTCGTGGCCTGGCTGGCCGACTCTGTAAGATTTTCTTTGCCTCAGTTTCGCCTATCGAGTTCCTGGAAGTCCTGACACGAGGGCTTGCTGCCGTATCCGGACAGCGCGAGCGGAGTAGGCCGCCGCCCGGTCCCGCCTGCCCCATGCACGGTCCAGCTCGGCCAGATTGGCCAATGTGGCGCCCACAAACGCATGATTCGGTCCCAGAGTCTTCTCGCGAATGTCCAGCGCCCGCAAGTAGAGCGGCTCGGCCCTGGCGTATTGTCCCTGCACCTGGTAAATGGCGGCCAGATCGTGCAGAGCTGTGGCCATCAGCGGATGCTCCGCGCCCAAGCTGGCCTCCACTACCGCCGCCGACCGCCGCGCAAACGCCTCGGCTTCCGTGTAACGCCCGGCGTCGAAGTAGAGTTCGGCCAAGCCGTTCAACACCGGCGTCAGATCCGCACTCTGCGCGCCGGATATCCGCTCCATGATCGCCAGCGCCCGTCGGTATTGCGCCTCTGCACGGTAAAAGTATCCATTCGCCCGGTTCTGTTTCGCATTATCGATCAGGGCGATGGCCTCCCTCGCCTGCGTATCGGGCGATTCGGCCCCCATCGCGTGTAACGGGATTGAAACCAACAGCAGTCCCAGCAGCATTCCGCGCATTTTTCCCTCCTGATTGAGGGTGCGCTCCCAACGCGAGCCGGCACAAGTATTTAGGGGTAAGGTAACGGTTGTCGAAACGGTTACCGGTCCTGACGCGCGCGCCGCGGATAGCCGCTTCGGTCCCCAGAGCCCATGCCCTCCAAAAAACTCTTGACATTTTTATTCAATAGTACTAATTATTTAGTATGCGATCCCCAAGCAAGACCCTGACCGACCAGGAGCTGGAGATCATGAAGATCGTCTGGGACCGGCGAACCGCCACCGTTCGCGACGTTTACGAGGCACTGCTGGAGCGGCGAAGGGTCGCCTACACCACCGTCATGACGATGATGAAGATCCTGGAACGGAAGGGCTACCTCAACCGCAAGCAGGTGGAGCGCGCCTACGTCTACCGGCCAACCCAGCCGAAAAATAGCGTGATCCGTGTCATGGTGCGGGATTTCGTCAATCGCGTGTTCAACGGTTCGGCGGAACCCCTGCTCGTGCACCTGATCGAGGACCGCCACCTGACGGCGGATGAAGTCGAGGAGATCCGCCGGCTGATCGGAGAGCGGACGTGAGCGCGGCATATTGGCTCGGCAACCTGGCTGCCTGGAGTGCACAGGCGGCGGGCCTGATCGCGGCGGGAGGCGTGGCCGTCTGGGCCTTCCAGTTGAGCGCACCGCGGATCCGGCTGGTATACTGGCAAGCTTTGCTGGCAATCTGCCTGTTGCTTCCCGCGGTGGAACCGTGGCGCCCCGCCGTGGACGGGAAAATCGAGTTCACCACGGCAGTAGCCAGACCGGTCTCGCCGGGCCGCGCTCCAGTATATTTCCCGCCATGGCGCCAAGCTCTGCTATTCGCGCTGGTTTCCGGTTGCGCCGGGCGGGCGGTATGGCTCGCCGTGGGATTCGGCAGACTGCGCCGCTGGCGGCGGCAGGCGCGCGTGTTTTCGCCGCTTCCGCCACGTCTCGAGCTGCTGCGCACGAAAATTGCGCCCCATGCGGAGTTCCGGCTGTCGCCATCGCTATCCGGCCCGGTAACGTTCGGGCTGTCGCGGCCGATAGTCGTGTTGCCCGCTCTTTTCGATGAATTGCCGGCGGATATTCAGGAAGCCATTGTATGCCATGAGTTGCTGCACGTGCGCCGCCGCGATTGGGTCGTCACCGTGGCGGAGCAGGTCGTCCGCGCGGCCCTGTGGTTTCATCCGGCCATCTGGTGGCTGATCGGCCAGGCGCAACTGGCGCGCGAACAGACCGTGGATGGCGAAGTGGTGGCGCTCACCGGGAACCGCGGGCAGTACCTGAATGCGCTCCTGTCCATGGCCGGGAATCGGCCGGCGTTGGATCTGGCCCCGGCGGCTCTGTTTTTGCGCAAACGTCACCTGAAGAATCGGGTGGCTCTGCTATTGAGGGAGGGTACCATGTCGAAAGAAAAACTCATTACGTTCTGCGCCGCTAGTTGCGGAGTATTGCTCGCCGCGGGCTGGCTCGCGCTACACACATTTCCGCTCCAGGCGGCGCCTGTTCCCCAAGATCAGTCGTCGGGGAAGCTGCTACACAGCGTGGCGCCCAAGTATCCACAGGCGGCGCGGGACAAACGTATCGAGGGCGCCGTCGTGATGGTAGTCCACATAGACGCCAAGGGCCACGTGTCCGACCCGAAGGTGATCAGCGGACCGGAGGAATTGAGGAGCGCTGCCGTAGACGCGGTTCTGCAGTGGCATTACAACCCCCAAGCCATGACCTTGCCTGCGACCACGGAAGTGACGATGAACTTCAAGCTGCTACCGGAAGGATCGCCCGTCGTGCGACCCGACACCGTCGTGCAACCCGACAGCTACCTCGAAGGCAAGCGCGTATTGCTCCAGAACCTCACGGTGGAGGGTCTCACGCCTTCGGCGCGCGACGAGTTGCTGCAGCAGTTGCCGATCCACCAGGGAGACATCCTGGATGCGGACGGTATGCGCGCAACCATGGCCAGCGCGGTTGCATTCGACGACCATCTGCGGGTGGCCCTGCTGCTAAACCCGTCGGACGAAAACTCCGCCAGTTTGCGTGTCTCTCTGGCGCCGGCGGGACCTCCCACGCGGATTCGCATAGGCGGGAACGTACAACAGGCCAAGCTGTTAGTGAAGGTGACGCCCGTTTATCCGCCCGAGGCCAAGGCACAGCGTATCGAGGGCCAGGTGCGGCTTGAGGCCACCCTCGGTAAAGACGGCAAGGTCGAAAACCTCCAGGTACTTAGCGGCGACCCGCTGCTGGCAGCCGCGGCGCTCGATGCGGTGCGGCAATGGCAGTACCAGACGACGCTGCTGAACGGCGATCCGGTCGAGGTGGTGACGGAGATCGCTGTGAATTTCACGCTTGCCAAATAACCGGCCCGCGCCGCGTCACCGTTTGTAAATCGTGCCGCCTTTCATCACGAACACGACCTTCTGCAGCACGCCGATATCCTGCAGAGGATCGCCGGGCACCGCGACGATGTCCGCGAAGTCGCCCGGCTTGAGCGCTCCGATCCGGTCCTGCCAGCCGAGCAGCCGGGCGCCGTTCAACGTGCCCGCCTGTAAAGCGGCCAGCGGCGACATGCCGTATTTCGCCATCAGCACGAACTCGCGGGCTTGCGTGCCGTGGGGAAACGGACCCACGTCGGAACCCATGGCCATGGGCACACCCGCGGCAAGCTGCCGGCGGAATTCATGCGCGTGAAATTCGAGGATGGAGCGCTCGCGCTCGGCCGACTGGGGCGATGCGGCGTGGTCGGCGAAATACTCGAAGATCGTGAAGGTGGGCACGGCGAAGATCTGTTTCTCGCGCATCAGCCGCATGGTCTCTTCGCTGAGCTGGAGCGCGTGATCCACCGAAGCCACTCCGGCGCGCGCGGCGTAGAGCGTGCCCGGCTCTCCAGTGGCGTGCACGGCCACGCGCTTGCCCACGCGCGCGGCTTCTTCCACGGCGGCGCGCAGTTCGGCTTCGGTGTATTGGTACGGCGTGGAGAACTTACCGTCGCGCAGCGCGTCGCGGCCGGTTTCGTAGATCTTGATGAAGTCTGCGCCTTCCTTAAACTGGCCGCGGATCACGGCGACCAGTTCGGCGGCATTGTTGGCCCAGGTGGCGTTGGGCAGCACATGCTGCGCCGGGTTGTAGCCGATGGCGTCCTCATGGCCGCCCAGGATGTCAACAGCATTGCCGCTTATGCGCAGCCGCGGCCCTGGCACAAGTCCTTGATCGATGGCGTTGCGCACGGCGGTATCGGCCGAGCCCGCGCCTTCGGTCCCCATGTCGCGCTCGGCGGTGAAGCCGGCCATCAGGTCGTCCTTGGCGGCCGCGACGGCACGGATGGTTCGCTCCGGCACGGATTCTTCGACAGTCTGCAGGTCTTCCGCGCCGGGATGCAGAAACAGGTGCACGTGCGCATCGATCAAGCCTGGCAACATAGTGCGGTCGCCCAGATCGATAATCTCGGCGCCCACGGGATGCGTGACCGCCCCGCCCACCTCCACGATGCGTTCGCCGGTGACGAGCACCTCGCCGGGTTGAAGCATCTTGCCGGACTCGACATCCAGCAGGCGCGCGGCGCGCAGCACGATGGGCGTCTGGCCAAAAGCGGCGCTGGCGACGAGCAACGCGGCGCAGAAGCGGAAGGTAGTCATGATGAGATGTTACTCCCGCAGCAGCACCTTCAGCACGCCTTTATGCGCGGCGCGCTCAAACGCGCGCGGGGCTGCGGCCAGCGGCAATTGTTCCGAGATCAACTCTTCGACCGGGATCAGGTTGCGGCTGAGCAGATCGAGCGCCGGCTCGAAACGCCCGCAGCGCGAGCCGACCAGGGTGATCTCGTTGACGATTACGGGCGCGGTGTCCACACCCACCAGGCCGTGCACGGTCGATTTCAGAATCACGGTGCCGCGCGGCCGTGTCATCCGTACGGCTTGTCGTAGTCCTTCCGGCGAGCCGGTGGCGTCCACCACCCAGTCGTACGCCCTCTCCGGGAGCGCGCCGCCGGTCGCTTCGGTAGTAACGCCGGCGCGGCGCGCGATTTCGAGCTTCTCCGCGTGTCGGCCGAACTGGTGGACGTGGTGGCCATACGCGTTCAGCACCAAAGCGATCAGCAGTCCGAGCTTGCCATCGCCCAGTACGGCGATCTCGGCGCCACAGGGCAGCGCGACCTGGTCCAGGATTTCGCACGCCGCCGCCAGGGGTTCCACGAACACGGCCCGCTCGGTGGGGAGCGCATCCGGCAACGCGTGCAGATTGCGTTCCGGCAGAGTCATATATTCGCGAAACGCTCCCGGATGGTTGACGATGCCGAGGACGGTGCGCCGCGCGCAATGGCGGCCGAGACCGCGCCGGCACCAGTCGCACGCACCGCAAGCCAGGTTGATCTCGCCGACGACGCGGCGCCCAACCCACGCGGGCGAATCCGCCTCGATCACTTCGCCCACGAACTCATGGCCGGGCGTGCCGGCGAAGCCGTAGTAACCGCGCTGGAGTTCGAGATCGGTATTGCAGATGCCGCCGCAGAGCAGCCGGATCAGGGCGAAGCCTTCGGGCCGGTGGGGGCGCGGCTGATCGCGTATCTCGACGCGTCCGTTTTCCAGGTGTACGGCCAGCATGTTGGTTAGTATATCCACCGGCGAGTAGCACGCGCCCCGCCGCTATAATTAAAGTTCCATGCCCGCCGAATTGATCTGCTTCGAGGAGCGCTGCCACGCGCGCTTTCCGATCACCGACGTGATCTACAACTGCTCGCATTGCGGCGGGCTGCTGGAAGTTTGGTATCCGCCGCCCGTGGCGCCGCCTGCCGACCTGAAGCGCATCTGGCGCGAGCGGCGCACGTCTAACGCGCCGCTGGATCAAAGCGGCGTGTGGCGCTATCGCGAGATCGTTCCGTTCCTGGAATCGTACGCTCAGGTGGTCACGCTGCGGGAGGGCCATACCCCGCTTCTGCCCGCGCCGCCCGCCGCCGCATATGGCGGCCTGGACGCGCTTACGTTTAAGCACCAGGGCTTCAATCCCACCGGTTCCTTCAAAGACAACGGGATGACCTGCGGCGTCGCGCAGGCGCTGCGGTTGGGAATGCCGCGCGTGGCGTGCGTTTCAACAGGCAACACTTCCGCCTCCATGGCCGCCTATGCCAGCGCCGCCGGCCTGGCTCCGATCGTCTTCATTCCGCACGGCAATATCTCATACGGCAAACTGGCCCAGGCGCTCGAATACGGCGCCAAGACCCTGCAGGTGGAAGCCAACTTCGACCAGATTCTGGCGCTGGTGCGTACGCTCGCCGAACGCCTCGGTATCTACCTGCTGAACTCCATCAATCCGTTCCGCATCGAAGGTCAGAAGACGATTATCGTCGAGATGCTCGACCAGCGCGATTGGAACCCGCCCGATTGGATCGTGCTGCCCGGCGGCAATCTGGGCAACACCGCCGCGTTCGGTAAGGCGCTACGGGAACTGCACGGGCTGGGCTTCATCGCCCGCATGCCGCGGCTGGCGGTGATTCAGGCCGAAGGCGCGGCGCCGTTTTACGATCTCATGCGGGCGCCCGCGCGCGGCTTTCACGCGGTGAGCCACCCGGAGACGCTGGCGACCGCGATCAAGATTGGCGATCCGGTTTCGTGGCCCAAGGCGCTCCGGGAAGTGGCCTGCTCGGGCGGCGTGGTGGAGAAAGTGAGCGAACAGGAAATCGCTGACGCGAAAGCGGTGATCGGCCGCTGCGGCATCGGCTGCGAGCCGGCTTCGGCGGCCACGCTGGCGGGCATTCGCAAGCTGACGGCATCCGGCGCCATGGCGGCCAGCGCCGACGTAGTGGCGGTTCTCACCGGCAACCTGTTGAAGGATCCCGATTACATCTACCGCTATCACACCGGAAAACTGGAGGCTCCCGACGGCGCCGCGATCCATTCCCGGTTTGGCAACCAGCCCGTTGTGGTACCCAATGACGCTGATCGGATCACCGCATTCTTGCACGGGTGATGACGCTTCCGAGACGCGCCGTACCCCCAAATGGGGGTGGCGTCATCCGGCCTCAGATGGGGGTATTGAAGGGCTCTAGTACTTTTGCTACAAAAGAACGGTGATAGCTGCCGATTTGGGGTTCAATAATACATTCCCACAGGACGTTAAGTCTATTAACAAGAAACTGATCGAGCTTTATTCCCGGCGGTCGGCCGTGGAAAGCCTCATCCGTTGTCTGGAAAGTTATGCCCGGTGCCAAACTAAGGGTGAGAGCCCTCAGCGCCTAAGAAGCGCCTGACCTGGCCGGCCAGCGCGTCGTAGGTCATCGCGCCCGGGTGATACAGCCGTACGATTCCCCCGCGGTCCAAAAGCACCAGCGTCGGGGTTGTGCTACAGCCGTATCTTTGGAAGTTCTCCGCGCTGAGTGGTGCGGACATGCTTCCCAGGGGCGCGTAAAACTGCCGGCGGACTTGGTCGATGTAACGCGCTTCCGTTTCGGAGTTGGCATCGCCGGCGGCTGTGTAACCGTAGAGTTGAGTGGGCCCGACTAGAACCAGGCCTCTCGAACCATAGGTTGCCATCAACCGCGCGAGAATGGGCACCTCCGCTTTGCAGTCGCCACACCAGTGCGCCCAAAAGAAAAGCAGCACCGGATGGCCCTTCAGCGCGGCCAGCGATGTGGGCCGGGTTCCCAGCCAGCGGCTGATGTCCAGGGCGGGCGCGGGCTTGCCCTCCAGGGTCAGCAGGTTGAGATTCTTCTGGATGCGGGGGGCCATGGGCGTGCCGGCCCAAGTGGCCATCTCGGTCTTTAGGTAGTCGATGGCCTCCGCGCGCCGGCTGCGGGCCGCCAGCGCCTGCGCATGCACTTCGATGGCTGCGCCCAGCGCGGTGACCAGCGCGGCGTCTCCCTTTCCCACTCGCTTGAGCAAATCGAGCGACATCTGCCGCGTCTCGGTGGCGTACGCGTCGGCCCGATCATATTGCTTATCGTCCAGCGTGCCGCGCGCCAGCCAGGAAAGCGCCTCGATCATTTCCGGCGTCACGCCCGCCGTCGCGCGGTAGCTCTGAATCTCCCGCTCGGCCAGCGCGAAGTTCCGGCCGGCGGATGCGGCACGCACGTCCGCCACAATGTCACCGCCGGCTGCCAGGGCGATAGGGCCCAGCCACAGCGCCAACGCCGCCGCGCGCGCCCGGTTCATGAGGCCCGCGCCGCCGGCTGCTCCCGCAGCAGGTTTAGAAAGGCCTGCGCAGCCAGGTTGAACTTCTTGCGCTTGCGGTGCACGATGCCCAGCGGGCGCAACAACTCCGGAGCATGCAGGGGCACGGAAATCAGACGGCCCTGCTCGATTTCGGTTTGCATGGCGCGCGCCGGCAGGATGCTGATTCCGGAACCCAACGCCACCGCTTCCTTGATGGTCTGGATGTTGTCGAACTGCATCACCTGGTTCACCTCCACGCCGTGGTCGCGGAAGAAACGGTCCAGTTCGCGCCGGATCAGCAAGTCCTCGTCGAAGCCGATGAAGTCCTGGCCGTTGAGATCCGCGGGTTGCAGGATCGTCTTGGCTGCCAGCGGATGCGAGGGCGGCACGGCCACGGCCATTTCTTCCTTGCGCCATGGAATCACCGCCAGTTCGCGCTTGGCCACGGGATAGCTAACCAGTCCCAGGTCCGCCTGATCGCTCAGGACCGCTTCGTAGATTTTGTCCGGACGCAGATAGTCGACGTGCAACTGGGCGTGGGGATGGCGGCGCTCGAACTCCTGGCGCAGACGCGACATCTCCGACAAGCCGATCGAGTAGATGGAGGCTACCCGCACGGCGCCTTCGGCTTGACCTTTGAACCGCTCCAGCGCCACCAGGAACTGGTCCTCGCGCCGCAGGATTTCGCGGCAGAAGTCCGCGTACAGTTTGCCGGCATCGGTGAGCGCCAGGGGCCGCGTGCTGCGGTCGACCAGCCGCAGACCCAGTCGGCGTTCCAGCTCCTGCACGTGCTGGGTGGCTGCGGACTGGCTGATGCCGGAGTGTGCGGCGGCTCTGCTGATACTCTTGGTCTGGGCGATTTCTTTGAAAAGCTTGGCTTCGAAAAGGTGCAAACAAGGTCATTGTAACATAAGTGGAACTTATGCTGGACGCGGTGCCCGGCCGACTGCCAGCCTGCCCCACATGACGCTGGCTGTTGCCTCAGTGGTTCTCCCGATCTCCCGGCCGGTAATCCGCTTCAATGTGCCCCGCAAGCTGCGCCTGATTGAACAAGACGGCTTTCGTCTTCATGGCGGCGAACAGCGGCGCCTGGTCCGCATAGTGTCGTGAATTCCGGTCCAGCGTCGCCGAGCCGAACTGATGAATGCTCTCCGACGTCAGCTTGCCCGCCTTGTCCCAGGTCACGAACATGACGAAAGTGTCGCCGGCCATCGCCGTCAGAGTGCCGTCCGCCTGCTGTTCTCCATAAACTCCGCGAAAGATGTCCGGGCCGCCATCGAGAGCCAGACTGAGTGGTCCGCGGCGGAGCCGGTTCACCTGTCCCCACTCCGGGTCGATCCGCCCGAAATGCGTCTTGAGCGTCCGGATGGCCTCCCGCAGCGCATCGATCGGCCGAAGCGGAGCCTTGCCCTCCAGGCGGGAGCGGAGCACCGGTTCAATGGTCAGGATGGCGAGCGCCGCGCCTCGGTTCGCCACATTTGTTCTGCGATCCCAATGCCGCAGAATATCGTACGCCTGCCGCAGATCGGCATCTTTACCCGGATCGGAGCCTGGATCGGCGGTCATGACCTCAGCGAGGATCTGCGCCTCGTCCGACCGCACGCTGTAGGCCAGATCGTACTTGTACCCGTGAAATGCCTCCGCCGTGATCCGGGAATCCGCGCCATAGGTTTCCATCGCGCGCCACGCGCGGTTGGTCATGTCGGTCTGAATCCCGAGCGTCGGCGAAAAGTCTTCCGGCTTTAGGTCGTCGGCGGGCGCGGTCGCATGGAACGGCGTGTTGTTCGAATTGAAGACCAAACCGGACGGCGGATTCCAGATCTGCGGCTCCTTGTCGAACGGCACATAGCTGCGCCATATCAGGTCGGACCGGTCGCCGGGCAGCACCCCCTGCCAGTCCGGACCTTCCTTGCGCACCGGGAACAGGCCATTATAAATGTACCCGATATTCCCCTTCTCGTCGGCGTACACATAGTTGAGGCTGGGGATCGCCTGCAGCCGCATGGCGGCCCGCCATTCCTCGAGATTGGAGGCTTTGTCGAGACGGAAATACTGTAGCGGCGCACGAACCTCGTTCATACCCGCATAGCGGATGGCGAAGGCGCCCCGCTCGGTCTTCATCACCGGCCCTTGCGCCGCGTAGAGCACCTCCCGATGCACAGTCCAGACCAGCGGCCCCCAGATTTTCACGCGGATCTTGGCGTCGCTTTTCTCAAAGTCGCGCCATTTTCCATCCAGCCGGTACTGGTTGGGATTTGCCGGATTCACCACCAGCTTGTAGATATCCACCAGGTCGGGGCCGTTGACCGTATTGGCCCAGCCGAGATGCTGGTTGTGGCCGTGCAGCATGAACGGCGACCCGGGGAAGAATCCGCCGGCGACGTGCCAGCCTTCCCCGCTGTCGAGTACCGCCTCATACCAGGAAACCGGACCGGTGTAGGGTTGGTGCGAATTGACCAGCAAGCGCGTAGCTCCGTCCGCCGAGCGCAACGGCGCTACCGCGACAGCATTCGACCCGACCGGTAGCGGCGTGTCCGTTAGCAGGAACGCATGCTTGCCGCTGTTGGAGATGGCGCCGGCTTCCGGACGGGTCAGCTTCAGCAACTCGTGGTCGAGCCCATAGAAGAAGGGCAGCTTGAAGACGAACCCGGCCACCACATCCTTGCCGGTGAACGGCAGCAGGCCCCGCGCCACTTGGGCCGGATGGAGCGCCGCGTAATAGTTCACGCCGTCGGCATAAGCTTCCAGCACCAGCCGCAGATCGGGCGGGAGGTCGCTTTCATACTTGGCGCTGACCGTTTCCCAGACCCGAAAGAGGCGGACCAGATAGTCGGTGACGGCGGCTTTGGGTCCCTCGGTCGCGGCGAACTGCCCGCGGACCGCAAGCGCCACCTGTTGAATGGTGGCGAAATCGTCTTCGGAATGCGCGAAGGCCATGCCGAATGCGACATCCGCGTCCCTGGGGCCGACGATATGCGGCACGCCGAAGTTGTCGCGCTCGATCCTCACCCGATACTGCGCAGCCTTGGCGATCAGGCCGGCCGGATCGGGCGGCGCAGGCTGGCCTAACCGGTCGGCCACGATCAGGAATATCGCGGTCCCGAACAATAGCAGTACAAGCGCGAGAGCGCCGATCTTCACATAGCGCATGAGGCTCGCATTCCAGTCATCAACGAATGTTACCGCAACTGTGGCGCAGACGATCGTTTTATGTCGTCTGCGTTTGCCGATATGCAACAGGCCAGGCCACCAAAACCGATGTCCTACCCCACCGGCGGCCGTCGGCTGGTGTGCCGCCACTGTTCGGTTCCTCACATCGATTCGCCTGTACCAGAACGGGTTCGTTGCCGGTATGCCCCCGCGTAATTGACATCGCCAGCCAGGAACACCCACTTCTCCCACATATCGAGTAGGATCGTAGCGCTCGCGTGCGCATCGAATCGCGCGCCGGTCAGATCCTCGATGGCCTTCACGCGCCCGGACATGGTTCCATCGCGCTCCCCAAACGATAGCGAGTGAGACTTATTGAGGTGCACGATCTCATGTTTCTCGTTGGGGGTCGCGGCGATCACGCACTGGCCGCCAAGCACGCGGGCCCGCCCAAACCGCTCGTCGAGAATCTCCAGGTGCCGCATCCCGTTGAGCAGCGGAACGATGGCTGTTTCGGGTCCAACCGCCGGTGCGAAGGACGCCATCGCATCTTCCAGGTCGTATGCCTGTCAGGCTGAGCAGCACAAGATCGAAGGGGTCCGTGAGATTTCCACCTGCACTGCCGGCGACGCGGGCGGACCAGAAAGGTCACATCCCGGCCCGCCTCCAACAACCTGCCGCCGAAATAGCCGCCGATTCGCGCCGGCGCCCACCGCCAAAGTCCGCATACGCCTCGCCTACACCGCCTCGCGCTTGTACACCAGTATCTTTCCCAGGAACACCTGCACGGGCTCCCCGTTCTGGTTCATCGTAGTGCTGCGTACCTTCACGATGCCCTGATTCGGTTTCGAGCGCGACGGCAGGATCTCGACGATCTCGCTTTCCACCCGCAATGTGTCGCCCGCGCGTGTGGGCCGCGGCCAGGAGATTTCCCCGCCCAGGCCGATGACGCCAGTGGCGAAAGGCAGTCCGCCAGTGACCAGGAGCCGCATAGCGATCGCGGCGGTATGCCAGCCGCTCGCCGCCAGTCCCCCGAAGATGCTGGCCTGGGCTGCCGCTTCGTCCTGGTGGAACGGCTGCGGATCGAACTCCGCGGCGAACGCTTTGATACGATCCCCGTCTATGCGATACACACCTGAAGTGAATCGCTGCCCTACGTGAAGATCCTCCAGATATAATGGCCGAGGTGCGTCGTTTGCCTGGTCCATTCAATCAATCTATCTCGATTTGCGGCCGTTCACGCTTTGCGGCTGCCCTGCTCGCAGGCGCCGCACTCGCCACCAACGCCCTCGCTGCGGACCCTTTCTATCTCGGCACTTGGAAGATCGCCTCTGCGGTAGTGGCGCCCTGGGCCAGTCCTGCCCGGCCGGACCCGTCGGAGATGAAATCGCTGCTCGGCAAGACGGTCGCGATCAAGCCCAAGGAGATCGCGGGTCCCAGTATCCTCATGTGCCAAGGCCCGGCATATCAGGTCAAGGATTACCCAGCCGACTGGTTGTTTCAGGGTGCGTTCGGCGAGATGCACGAACGGGACAAATCGGCCGACCCGGCGAAGATCGCAGCGTCGCTTGGATTTCATGGCTCGTCGTGGAAGACCGTCATCACCGGCTGCGCCAACGAACTCGAGTACCATTTCATCGACCCGTCTACCGCCGCATTCGGGCTGAACGATTTCGTCTACACGCTAAAGAAGCAGTAGGCGAACACGGTCCCGGCCCCGAAGAACTGTGCTCACTCGCACTGGACAACGCCCTGCGTTATACTATAAGAGCATTTTGACTCTCATCTTCGTGTCGGGACAGGTCTAAGGGGGGCTGCGTGAGTTGGCCGCGACCCCCTTTTGTGTTTGTGGCGCCGCGTCGTGGGAGATCGATCCGCACTACCAGAAGAGGAAACATCGAATGAGAGAAAAAGGTACAGTGAAGTGGTTTAATGCAGCCAAAGGATACGGCTTCATCCAAAGGGAGAACGGAGAAGACGTCTTCGTGCATTTCTCGGCCATCCAGACGGAGGGTTATCGAAGCCTGGATGAAGGCGCCAGTGTGGAGTTTGAAGTAACGCGCGGTCCGAAGGGGCTGCAGGCGGCCAACGTCACGGCCGGCTAGCGAGCAAATGCGGGAGGGGCCTCCTCGAAACGGAGCGCTTCGGGTGGCCCCCCGCCGGCGAATCCCCCACGGAGGTTTATGAGTAAAGAAGACAATATCGAAGTAACCGGTACGGTTTTAGAGAAGTTCCCGAGCGGCAAATTCAGCGTCCAACTCGACCATGACCGCGTGGTGCTGGCCCATTTGGCGGGACGGCTGCGCCGCAACCGCATTCGCGTGCTGGCGGGCGACAAGGTCACCCTGGAGCTGTCTCCCTACGACTTGACCAAGGGCCGCATCACCTTCCGCCACAGGTAAATCCCCCCTAACACCCGCCGTCCGCGTGTACCGGTGCGGTATATTACATACATTGTCGGCCGTGCCATGCTAATAATTAGGTAGAGTTTGGCGTCCTCCGGCCACTACATCTACAGTTGGTCACAGGTATCCGTGAAGTGCCCCTTGGACCGCCTCGGGATCGACGTAACTGGCTGTAATTAGGGCAATTAGAGGACCGTAATGGCTGATGAAACGATCCACGAAGAGCGCCCCCCGCGGCGCGCGAGAAGCCGCACCCCCCGTATAATCAAGGTGGAGGGCGCAGTGGAGCGCGGTAAGAGCACCCAGTCGTCCGGCCGGTCGCGGAAGCCGGCGCCCGATCCGGCCGAAAACCTGATCGCCGTCCTATCCCAAAAAGTCGTCGGGCAACCTGCCGCCACCCGCGTCATCGTCCCCTACATCCAGATGTACCAGGCCGGACTCGCCCCCGAAGGCCGTCCGGTGGGCGTCTTTCTCTTGCTGGGGCCCACCGGCACCGGCAAAACCAAGACCGTCGAGGCCCTCGCCGACGTCCTACATGGCTCCGAGAAGAATGTCCTCAAGATCGATTGCGGCGAGTTCCAGATGGAGCACGAGGTGGCCAAACTGATCGGCGCCCCTCCCGGCTACCTGGGGCATCGCGAAACCCAGCCCATGCTCACCCAGCAGAAGCTGAACGGTGTCACCACCGAGAAGTGCAACTTGTCCCTGGTCCTGTTCGACGAGATCGAAAAGGCCGCGCCGTCCATGACCCGCCTGCTGCTCGGCGTGCTCGACAAAGGGATTCTGCGGCTGGGCGACAACACCATCGTCAATTTCGAAAAGAGCCTGGTGTTTCTTACCAGCAACCTCGGCGCGCGGGAGATGATGCGCGAAATCAACCCAGATTTCGGCTTCCAATCCGTGAAGTCGCCTTCGCGCGCCGATCTCACCGGCAAGCTGCAAAACATCGCCCTGGTATCCGTGCGCAAACGCTTCTCGCCGGAATTCGTCAACCGCATCGATTGCATTATTACCTATCAGCCGCTCACCACGGAGTCGCTCTCCACCATCCTCGACCACCAGATCGCCGATCTGCAGAATCACGTCAATACGCGGCTCGGCGCGCGGTCGTTCACTCTGGAAGTGCCTCTTGAAGCCCGCCGGTTTCTGCTCGAAAAAGGGACCAGCGCCGAGTATGGCGCGCGTGAACTGAACCGCACCATCCACCGCCACCTGACGCAACCCCTAGCTACCCAGGTCGCCACCTCTCAGGTGAGTCCCGGCGCCCGTGTGCGGGCGGACCTGGCGGACGATGGCGAGAGCCTCCGCATCCATGCGGTCCAAGGCGAGGAAGCCCGCACCGCCGCGCATCCCACTGTGCTGCTGGTAGACGATAACCGCGACTTGCTCCATTTCCTGGAACGCCTCATGGCCGACGCCGGGTGGAAGTTGCTCACCGCCGAATCCGCCACCGAGGCCCGCAAGCTGATGGCCGCCGAGAAGCCCAATGCCGCCCTGCTCGACTACATGCTCCCCGACGGCAACGGCGTCGAGTTGGGCGTCGAGTTTCTGCAAGCCCAGCCGCGCATGCTGGTCATCATGATGACCGGCACTATTCTCCCGGCGGAGGAAGAGGCGCTGTGCGAAGAGCACGATTTTCCCGTGCTCCGCAAACCCTTCCTGGCCTCCGAAGTGATGAACCAGATTCGCAGCCGCCTCACCGCCACCGCCAGCGCTACCCGCGGCGCGTAAGTGGGGCAGGCCCCGCCGCCCGCACTTTCAACAAACCTGGCAGAACGGCCACGTCGGTTTCTCGCCACAGAATGCAGATCAAATCGATAGACAAACTATACAAAATATTGTACCGTGAGGAATAGTG
>Ga0182016_10003147_pt1 | contig 18996 bp, 17 predicted proteins | sample 712S2MmetaG_FD_120491 | JGI IMG/M metagenome (GOLD analysis project Ga0182016, IMG submission 120491) | Permafrost microbial communities from Stordalen Mire, Sweden - 712S2M metaG | ecosystem: Environmental > Terrestrial > Soil > Wetlands > Permafrost | place: Sweden: Stordalen | collected...
CCCATTTGCACGGCGACTGCGCGCCGTCGCCGTCACGTGTCCGCGTCGTCGCCAATCTCGACCGGGCAGGCCAGGCGGCGCTTGTCGCCATTCCCGAAAAGGATACCCCAAACATGGCTGACGATCGCCAGCTTCGCGAGATGACTTGCGATCCGAAATTCCGCAAGGTTTTGATTACCGATGCCAAGACCGCGCTCGGCCAAGCGCTGGTCGAAGCGATTGTCGCGGCGGGCGCCGATCTTGTTTGGGCAGGCTACGCCGAGCCTTGGAAAAAACCACCGGGCTTCGATCGGCTTGCCTCGATCAAGCAGGTTTCGCTGCTGCCGCTGGATTTGACCGATTCGCGCGGGGTAAAAGACATCGCCGGCGAGATCGGCGGACGGGTCGATATCCTGATTAACACCGCCGATCATCACCGCAATTTCGGCATCGCGGGCCGCGAGGGCGTCGAAGTGGCGCGTGCCGAAATGGATATCAATTATTTCGGCCTACTGCGGCTTGCCCAGGAATTTGCGCCGGCGATGCGGGCGCGCGGCGCCGACGGGCAGTCAAGCGCGGTTGCCTGGGTCAATGTCCTCTCCGTTTTCGCGCTGTCCAACTTCCCGGCGCACGGCACTTACTCGGCTTCGAAGGCAGCCGCGCTGTCGCTCGCACAATGTTTGCGCGCCGAGCTTGCGCCGGCCGGCGTGCGCGTCATCAATGTGTTTCCCGGACCGATCGAGGACGAGTGGAACCAGGCCTTGCCGCCACCGAAGATCGCTCCGGCGCGGCTCGCCGCCGACATCGTGGAAGCGTTGCGTGGCGGCGCCGAAGATGTCTTTCCAGGCGATATTGCCCAGGACTGGCTCGAGCGCTGGCGCGACAATCCAAAGGCGCTCGAGCGCGAGCTTGCCGCGCTGCCGAGGTGACCGATGAGTGACGTGCTGTTGCAATTGGCCGCCGATCTCGTCGCCGGGCGCATCCGTGTCGTCGACCTAACGCAGACACTGTCGCCGGAATTTCCGCAAATCGTGCTGCCGCCGGAAATGGGCCAAGCGTGGCCGTTCCGCGTCGAGGAAGCGTCCCGTTACGACGCGCGCGGGCCCGGCTGGTATTGGAATAACTTCTCCTGCAGCGAGCATACCGGCACGCATTTCGATGCCCCGATCCATTGGATTTCCGGCCGGCATTTGCCTGATAACAGCACCGATACGATCCCGGCCGCGCGTTTCATTGCGCCGGCCTGCGTGATCGATTGCTCCGCCGAAGCCGCCGCCGATGCCGATTTTCTGCTGACGGTGGAATACTTGCGCAAATGGGAGCGCCGGCACGGGCGTATTCCGGCGGGCTCCTGGCTCCTGATGCGGACCGACTGGTCGAAGCGGACCGATCCGGTCGCCTACCAAAATATCGATGAGACCGGTCAGCACACGCCGGGACCCGACACCGATGCGGTGCAATTCCTTGTCGACGAGCGTCAGGTTTTGGGGTTTGGGTCGGAGGCGATCGGGACCGACGCAGGCCAGGCGTTTCATCTCAAGCCGCCCTATCCTTGTCACTACTACATGCACGGCTCTGGCCGTTTCGGCCTGCAGTGCTTGACCAATCTCGACCTCCTGCCGCCCACAGGTTCGATCGTCATCGCGGCGCCGCTGAAGATCAAAGAGGGCAGCGGCAGTCCCTTGCGCGTCCTTGCGCTGGTGCCGTCGCTTACTCCCAAGTCTGCGCGCGCGCCGGCCAAAAGGCCCGCGAAAACAAAAAGAAGTAGCGCCAGGAAGAAGCGCCGATGAACGTCGCCGATGTGCTTGCCGCCTTCCCGCCGGCGGAGCGGACAATTCCGGCCATCCTGCAACGGCAGGCGCGCCGCTATGGCGGCCAGCGGGCGTTTGCGGCGGGAGGCGTGAGTTTTGCCTTTGAGGAATTGCCCGGCCTTGCGGCGCGCTTTGCCGGAACGCTCGCCGCAGCGGGCATTCGGCCGGGCGATCGCGTGGCGCTGATGTGCTCCAACCGTGCAGAATATATCGAGAGCTTTCTCGGCTGCGCCTGGCTCGGCGCCATTGCGGTGCCGATCAACATCGCCGCGCGGGGACCGCAGCTCCAGCACATTCTGAGCAATTCCGGCGCCCGGCTCATGATCATCGAGACAGACCTCCTCGGCGCGCTCGATCATGTCGATCTGAAAGGGCTTGCATTGGAGCGGCTCTGGCTGATCGGCGAGAGCCCTTCGGCGGTCTTCGACCGACTCGCGATGATGAGCGTACCGCCGCGCGCCTCTGCCGTGGCGGCCGGCGGCATCGATCCCGCGCAACTCTTGGCGATCCTCTACACTTCGGGAACGACCGGGCCGTCGAAGGGCGTCTGCTGCCCGCAGGCGCAGTATTTCTGGTGGGGCCTCAACGGCATTCGCAATCTGGAAATCCGCGAAGGCGATGTGCTGTGCACGACGCTGCCGCTGTTCCACAGTAATGCGCTCGGTGCCTTCTATCAGGCGTTGCTGGCTGGAGCGACGCTCGTCGCCGAACAGCGCTTCTCGGCGTCGCGGTTCTGGCAAAGTCTGATCGACCATCGCGCCACGGCGACTTTTGTGCTCGGCGCGATGGTACCGATCTTGCTGTCCCGAGAACCGTCGCCGCTGGAGCAAAATCATCGAGTGCGTTGCGGCCTCGGGCCCGGCGTGCCGGCTAATCTTCACGTCGCATTCAAACAACGCTCGGGCATCCATTTGATCGACGGGTATGGCTCGACCGAAACCAATTTCGTCATCGGGACGACCACCGCAACCCAACGTCCGGGCAGCATGGGCACGGTGGTCGAGGGTTATCACGCGCGGGTACTCGACCCGAGCGGCAATGACGCCAAGCCCGGGGAGGCGGGCGAATTGATCTTGAGTTCGGACGACAAACTCGCCTTCGCTACCGGCTATTTCGCGATGCCCGAAAAGACCGCGGAGGCCTTCCGCGACGGCTGGTTCCACACCGGCGACCGCGTGGTGCGCGAGGAGGACAGCTCGTTCCGTTTCGTTGACCGCTTGAAAGACGCGATCCGCCGCCGTGGCGAGAACATCTCCTCTTTCGAGGTGGAGCAGGTGCTGCTCAGTCACCCGGACGTCGGGACGGCCGCTGTCTTTCCGGTGCCATCGGAACTCGCCGAAGAGGAAGTCATGGCCGCCATCGTGCGCCGGCCGGGAAGCGCGCTCAGCGAAAACACCCTGATCGAGTTTTGCCGGCCGCGCCTCGCTGCGTTTGCCATGCCGCGTTTCATCGAATTCGTCGATACGCTGCCCACAACCGAAAACGGCAAGGTGCAAAAATACAAGTTGCGCGACCGCGGCGTGACTGGCCAGACCTGGGATTCGCAGTCCGAGAATTCGCAACGAACCGGCCAGCGCCGCTGAAAATGCCGCGCATGGGCGCAGCGGACAGCGCGGAGATTTACGGTATAGTATGGCTTCCGGGTTTCAGGCGAGGTGAGGGTAGATCATGGTGTTGAAACTCCCGCGACGGTCGTTCCTGCAATTAGCCTTGGGGACTGCCGCGACTGTCGGTACGTCCGCGCGGATCGCATCCGCCGCCACCAACGATGCGGTGACGATCGGCTGGCCCAATGACGTGCCCTCATGGGATCCCAACCAGCGCTTCACGCCCGATGCACAGCCGGTTTTCAAAGCTGTCTTCGATCAGCCCCTCGACCAGGACCCAAAACTCAAACTGATCCCGCATCTAATCAAGAGCTGGAATCTCGCGCCGGACGGTCTGAGCATGGCGGTCGAGTTGCGCGACGACGTGACGTTCCACAACGGCGACCCGATGACGACGGAAGATTTCCGCTACACCTTCCTTGAGCGTATCAAGTCCGGAATCAAGCTCGATACCGCGAATTCCTGGAAGAAGGTCGATGACATCGTCATCGAATCGCCCACCAAGGCGACGATGAAGTTCAATTCGCCGGCGCCGACCGCTCCGCAGTGGATGGCTTTCCTCGGCAGCTATGTGGTGCCGAAAAAGTACATCGAAGGCCAGGGCTACGATAACTTCCTCAAAAATCCGATCGGCACCGGCCCCTATAAGCTCGCCGAATACGAGTTGAACTCACGCATCGTGCTTGAGCGCAACGACAAATATTGGGGCCCGAAGGCGAAGATCGCCCGGGTCACCATCCAGATCATCAAAGATCCATCCGCCCGGGTCGCAGCGATCCAATCCGGCCAGGTCGACTGCACCCTGAACGTTCCGGTCCGCGAGGTCGAACGCTTCAACAAAGAGGGCGGGTTTGCCGCCGAGATCAATCCGATCACGCGAGTGATCCTGCTCAATGTGCGCGCCGATCTGGCGTTTGCCGACAAGAATGTTCGGCTTGCCGCGCACCACGCCATCGACAAGGCGGCGCTGTCGAAAGCGTTTTACGGCGGCGCCGCGGTGCCGCTCTCGGTGCTGGCGACGCCGGGGACGCCCGGCTATCTCGCCGACTTCACGTTCAAATACGATCCGGCGCTTGCCAAAGAACTGCTCGCCAAGTCGAACTTCAGCGCAGCCAATCCGGTGAAGATCGGTCTTGCCGCCACCAACGGCCAATTTCCGAGCGATTACGACATCGCCCGCGCCATCGTGCAGATGTGGAAGAACGTCGGGATCGACGCCGATCTCCAGGTCATCGAATACGCCAAATATTTCGAGCTCAACCGCGGCGGAAAACTGCCCGAGGCGACGCTCTACAGTTGGGACAACGCGACCGGCGATCCGGAGATCTTCAGCGGCTATCAGCTCAATCCGAAAATGCCGTTCTCGCCGTGGAAGGACGAGGACATCGGACAGAAGGTCCTCACTCTGTTCGGCGTCGCCGACTATGACAAGAGAATTGCCGGCTACAAGGATCTCGAGCGCTATGCGGTCGAGAACGGCGCCACCATGCCATTGTTGCAAAGCGTGCTCACGGTCGTGCGCAAGAAAAATCTGAATTACGTAAAATATGACAACGGCTGGGTGCTACCGCAGACCCTGCAGTGGACGTGACGTGTCGTCCGGCTGCACTGTCGGCCCGTCAACCCCTGCCAAATGATTGCAATTGTCGCCAAACTGATCGCGCGCCGCCTGCTGGCGGCAATTCCGATCCTCTTGGTGGTCTCGGCGCTGTTGTTCTGCATCCTGCGGCTTCTTCCGGTCGATCCGGCAGCGATGTCACTGCCGCCCAACGCGACGATTGAAGAAATCGAAACAAAGCGCCACGAAATGGGGCTCGACCGCCCGCTGCCGGAACAATATTTGATCTGGCTTGACGACGCGCTGCATGGAGATTTCGGCCGTTCCATTCAATTCCGCCGCGAGGCCGGTTCGCTCGTGGCTGCGACACTGCCGGTAACGATCGAGCTCGCAGCGGCAGCGATGGTGCTCGCAGGGATTTTCGGTGTCGGCGGCGGTCTCCTCTTGTTCCATCTGCGCGGCACTTTATGGGAGCCGGCCGCCGACCTGGTCTCGATCTTGCTGCTGTCGATCCCGGAATTTCTCTGGGGCCTGATTTTGCTCTTTGTCTTCGGCGTCCTGCTGCAAGTGCTCCCGTTTACCGGGCAAGTCGCGCCGGGCCTGCCGCTGCCGCATATCACCGGATTTCTGCTGCTCGACGCGCTCCTGGTCGGCCGTTTCGACGTCTTTTTGAGCGCGTGTCAGCATCTGATCTTGCCGGCATTTGCGCTTGGGCTCGCGTTCTCGCCGACCATCATGCGGGTGCTGCGCTCGAGCCTGTTCGATATTTATCACGAGGACTACATCCAACAGGCCCGCCTGCGCGGCCTCTCGGAGGAGCGGATATTGCTCAAGCATGCGCTTAAAAACGCATCGCTGCCGACGCTGACGCTTGCCGGTGTCCAATTCGGCATTCTGTTCAGCGGCACGCTCTTGATCGAGGTGATCTATTCATTTCCCGGCATGGGCAACCTGATGGTCGACGCTGTACGCAACGCAGACCTGCCGCTGATCCAGGCCATCGGGCTCACTTATTGCATCGTCGTTCTGGTGATCAATACGGTGGTCGACAGCCTCTATGTCGTGCTGAACCCGAAGCTGCGGGTGCGCTGATGGCAGGTCCGGTATCCCGATCGTTGCGGTCGGCCAGGGTGCTGATCTCGCTCGTCATGATCCTTTGTATCGCGATCTGTGCGGTATTTGCGGGATGGATTGCGCCGCACGACCCGGGCGACCAAAATCTGCTTGCGATCCTGACGCCGCCGGCATGGGCCGTGGGCGGCGATCCATCCTATCCGTTGGGGACGGATAGTCTCGGCCGCTGCGTCCTGTCGCGCCTTATCTACGGCGCCCGCACCGCCATGCTGGTCGCGTTTTTTGCTTCCCTGGGCGCCATGATCATCGGCTCGGTCTTGGCGCATATTTCCGGCTATTTCGGCGGCGCCATCGATTGGATCATCGGCCGGATGGTCGACGTTTGGATGTCATTCCCGCCGGTCATTCTCTCGCTGATCCTGATGGTCGGGCTTGGTGTGGGCTTAAGCAAAGTCATCCTCGCCATCATCCTCGTCGACTGGACGCGCTTCTGCCGCGTGCTGCGCAGCGAAGTACTTATCGTGACCCGGCATGACTACGTCGCCGCCGCGCGATTGCTCGGCTTCACCCATTGGCAGACCATCGTCCGGGAGATCGTTCCTGCGACGTTGCCGTTATTGATCACGCTCATCAGCATCGAGATGGCTATCGCGGTCGTAGTCGAGGCTATCCTGTCGTTCGTCGGATTGGGCGTCGGCTCCGACCAACCCGCTTGGGGCCAGATGATCGCGGATGCGCGACAATCCGTTTATCAATCGCCGTGGAATCTGCTGCTGCCGATCCTGGCTATCTTCCTTACGGTGACGGCGTTCAATCTTCTGGGCGATGGATTGCGGCGCACGCTCGATGTGCGGCTGTCGGAAGCGGGACGTTAAGCCGTGTTCGCGCTCCAGGCCCAAGAACTTACAGTGGGCGCGGCAATCGACGGCGCCATCGTGCCTGCGATCCGTGCGCTCTCATTCGAGCTCGGGTCCGGGAAAATTCTCGGCCTCGTCGGCGAGTCCGGGGCGGGAAAATCGATGGTCGGGCGCGCCATCGCGCAGCTTCTTCCGTCGGGGTTTCGGGTCACGGCAGGTCGACTGCTGTTCGAGGGCGCGGATCTTGTGCAAATGCCGCCGGCGGAGCGGCGCGCGCTCCTCGGACGCGCGATCGCGTTCATCCCGCAGGCGCCGATGACCGCACTCAATCCGGTGCTCACCATCGGCGCGCAATTCGACGAGCATTTGGCCCGGCTCGGCGAGGATGATCGTACAAGCCGCCGCCAACGGGCGCTGGCGATGCTCGATGCCGCGCGGCTGCCGCACGCCGCAGACCTGCTGGGGCAATATCCGCACCAATTGTCCGGCGGCATGTGCCAGCGCGTGCTGATTGCTTTGGCGTTTTCGAGCAATCCGCGGCTTGTTATTGCCGACGAGCCGACCACCGCGCTCGATGTCACCATGCATCCGCAGATTCTTCGGTTGATCGCGGATATGCAACGCGAGCACGGCACCGCGGTCATTTTCATCACCCACGATCTGCGCCTTGCCGCTCAGCTTTGCGACGACGTGATCGTGATGTATGCGGGTCGCGCCGTCGAAAGAGGTCCGGCGCGAGCCGTTCTATCGAGCCCGGCGCACCCCTATACGCGGTGCTTGCAGCTTGCCAATCCGTCGATGCGCGCCGAGCGGCGCACGCTCTACGTCATGCCGGAACAGATGCCGAGCTTACGTCAACTCCGGGACATGTCCGGTTGCCATTTTGCTCCGCGATGTCCGCTTGTGGCGGCGGACTGCCGCCGCGTCGAACCGCCGTCCATCACGACTGCCGACGGCCGCAACGTCGCCTGCATGCACCCCGAGGCAACTGCGGACATTGGGACGGCACAACAAACGACGTCCGCGCCGGCAATTTCCGAGCGGTTCGTCCTGCAGGTTGAGGCGCTTGAAAAGCACTATGCGATCGGCAGCGGATTATTTTCCCGCGGGCGCAGCGTGAGCGCGGTCAAGCATGCGAGCTTTTCGATTGCGGAGAACGAGTTTGTCGCGCTGGTCGGTGAGAGCGGCAGCGGCAAGAGCACGATTGCGAAGGTCTTGGTCGGCCTCGAACCGCCGACGAAGGGACGCATCCTGCTCAATGGCGAGGACCTGACCGAAGCGACCACGCGTAATGCCGCGCTCCGCGCCGTTAGCCTGCAGATCGTATTCCAGGATCCGCATTCGGCGCTCAATCCGCGCCGGCGCGTGGCAAGCATCGTCACCCAGGTGATGGAAGCTGGTAGCCGTCACGTCAGCTGGGAAGCGCGCCGCGCCAGGACCGCGGAGCTTCTTGCCGAGGTCGGGCTGTCGGCCGATCTCGCCAGTCGATTGCCCGGACAACTGTCGGGCGGCCAACGCCAGCGCGTCAACATCGCGCGCGCGCTTTGTACGATCCCAAAGGTCCTCGTCGCCGATGAAATCGTCTCCGGCCTCGACGTTTCAATCCAGGCACAGCTCCTGAATCTCCTGGCCCGGCTGCGTGCCGAACTCGGCTTCGCCATGCTGTTTATTTCCCACGACCTTTCCGTCGTCCGCCATTTGTGCAGCCGGGTGCTGGTCATGTATCGCGGCGAGATCGTCGAGCAGGGGCCGGTCGAGGCGGTCTTCGCTAATCCGCAGCATCCCCATACGCGGGCGCTCTTATCCTCGGTGCCGCCTGATGAGCCCGAGGTTGCGTGGTCGTCGCTCGGAGCGTCGCCGCAGAGTGGGTGAATTAATCTTATGCCGCCGAAGCGGGGACTTCGTTGCTGCGCAACAGGCTGAGAAGCTCAGTCTCGCAAGCCTTGGCGATTTCGACATTGCGCTGTTTGACATGGCCGAAGCCGCGCATCTTCAATGGCACGGCCGGCGACCCGCCTCAACCATGGCTCAGAAATTCTTCAAGCGCCTGGGGCGACGGCAGCGAAAAGCCTGACTGCGGGTGTCGGCTTGCGACCGGATAGCCGAGGCGCTTCAACTTCACCGCCATCTCGGCCGCTTTGATCACCGCGGTGACGCCGTTGAGAATCGGGGCGCCGTCGACATTGGCATCCGGATCGTTGCCGAACAGCATCATCGGAATGCCGCCGGTCGGCACGATGATATCGGCGCCGGCGTCGATCAGGCGTCGCGCCTCCCTGACGAAGAGGGTCCACAGCTCCGCCTTTTTGGCGGGCGCGGCGAAAGCCTCCATGTAGTCCGCGATGCTGGCGTTGACGGCGCGAATTCCGGCGATGCGCTGTTGCAGTCCATAGCGATAGATCTGCTCGCCATGGGTCGGGATGAAGGCCGGGTTGATCGCAAGCAAGCCGAGCTTGCGGGCGAGCGTACAGGCGTGCAGGAGCGTCGCTTCGCCGAGGCCAAGGACGGGGATATTCACCGATGCACGCGCGTCGTAGAGGCCGACGTCCTGAAAATGGTTCATGAAGAAGACATCGTAATTCTCGCGCTCGGCCTGGATCGCGCCGCGGATCACCGCGCGCGAGAAGCGGTGTTCGGAGAGCGCATGCACGGTCGTAACCGAGGGCGTCATCGTCTTGAATTCCAATTCGAAATCGGGATCGGTGCAAGCCTTCATGTGCGGCAGCAGCGCCGCCAGGTAATTGCGGTGGCCGACCTGATCGGTGGCGCCCTGCGCCCAAATGCGAAACGTCTTGGTTACGGTCAATTCGTCCTCCCAAGTCCTTGGCGTTTGGTGGTAGGCAGACACACCAGGGCCTGAATGCAGGAGAGCTAGGGGCGCCATGACCGGAGGGTATATTTGTCCCCCAGTTCCAATTGCGCCAACGCTCCGCCCCGCGATTCCAAACCCGGCGCTCCGTTCCGTTCGTCAAACGATTGTATAGTGTAACCCATGGACACGTGTCTCTTCCTCAGCTTCCGGTTCAGAACCGATCCAACCGAGGCAGAACTGGTTAAGCTCGATGCGGCGCTCGCCGCGGCGCCGGGGTTGCGCAAGGCGCTGATTCATACCGCATCCGCCGCCGAGGATCCTTACGTCAAGGATGGCGCGCCGCCATCGCTGGTTCTGCAGCTCTATTTTGCCGAAATCGCTGATCTCGAAGCGGCGCTCTCGCGCAGCGGCTATCTCGGCGTTCTTACGTCCCGCAGTGAGTTTCCGGCGCTGGCCGGAGCCGACATCACGCAACAGGCGATGCTGGCGCGCGTCTTCGCCGTGCCCGAACCGAAACTGCAAAATGCGCCCGGGGAGCCCTATTGTACCTATTTGGTCTCCTATGAAGGCGAGGCCGACGATCTCAATGCCTGGCACGCTCACTACCTCGAAACGCACACCGTGCACATGGCGATGTTTCCCGGTATCCGCGAACTCGAAGTCTATACCAGGCTCGATTGGGTGAGCGCACAGCCCTTTGCGCGGCTCAATTTCATGCAGCGAAACAAGGTCGCATTCGACAGCCGCGACGCGTTGACTGCGGCGCTCAATTCGCCGGTGCGCCATGAGATGCGCGCCGACTTCAAAACCTTTCCGCACTTTACCGGCCCGAACAATCATTATGCGATGGCGACGCGCGTTTTGACCCCATAAACGCGCGCAGTGGCAATGTGTGCCGGTATTGCACGCCAGTAGCGCTTGGTGCGACAACCGCGCGCAGCATTATTCTGGCTGGGGATTTCACATGGCTGAGACGTCGCGTCCGGTCCGGATTTGGTATCAGAGCTTCGTTCATCCGCGAGAACAGGCGCCCTACATCGACCGCTTGCAAACCTTTCTCGACCACGCCGCCAATCCCGGGACGAAGTTCGAAGTTCACGGTCTCGATCCGCCCGATCGGCATTTCCATCCGCTGACCGAATTCCGCTGCGCGGCGCAGACCATCCGCAATGCGCTTGAGGCGGAGCGTGCGGGATATGATGCCTTTGTTATCGGCCACTTTCAGGAGCCCGGCCTCCTGCAAATTCGTGGTGCTTTGGATATCCCGGTGGTCGGCCTCGGCGAGGCAAGCCTCCTCGCTGCGATGAGCATGGGCGGCCGGATCGGCCTTATCACCATCGATGCAGCCTTCATCGATTGGCACGAACGCCAGGTGATCGCGCACGGCTTTACGCAGCGCGTCGCCGGCATTCGCGCAGTCAAAATGGACTTGCCGGGCTACATGCGCGCCTTCACGGACGAGGCGAATTATGCGGAGGCGCGTGCCGACTTTATCGCGCAGGTGCGGCCGCTGGTTGCCGCTGGTGCCGAAGTGATTATCCCGGCCGGCGGATTGCCGATGCTGCTTTTTTCTCGGGAGGCTCCGTTCATCATCGAAGGCGCGTTGGTGCTCAACGGCGTCGCCGTTGCTGTCAAGGCCGCGGAGATGGCGCTCGCGCTGCGGCAACTGACAGGCGCGGTGGTGAGCCGCCGCGGCACCTACGCCAAGGCTTCGGCGGCTTGTGTCGAAGAATACTTGCGTGCGCATTGGTGAGCCGCAGAGCACTTTCAAATTCCAAACCAATCGATCGTCGCGCGCGACAGCGGGCTTTCGGGATCGGTGAGGATCTCGATCGTCTCGTAATGGTTCAGTCCGGCAAGCGCGATGCGACCTGAGTTTCCGTAGCGGCGCTGCCAGACTGCTTCGAATTCGTTTGCCTGCCGTTTGAACTCGGCGGTGTCGAATTCGCCGTGGCCGATGAGCACAGGTGCGCCGCTTGCCGGCAAATTGCGGCAGGGGCTGTTGCGAATCTCCGCGGCGCGATCGAGCTTGAGCGTCTCGTTGCGATAACTGAGCCGCACCGGCTCGAGATCGTAGATGCCGCTGACCAGCACGGCGCTGCGCAGAAGACCGGCGGGGAGGCCGTGTAATTGCGGCCAGTCGGTACAAAGCGCCATGGCGCCGAGATGCGCGCCGGAGGAATGTCCCACGAGATACAGGCGGTTGCGATCGCCGCCGTAATTGTCGATGTTCGCCCACAGCCACGCCAGCGCCGCGCGCACCTGGGCCACCATCTCGTCGAGCGATCCCGCCGCCGGCATGCATGAGAAACCGATCGCGACGTAAAGCGCGCCGCGTGCGGTAAAAGTCTCCGCCGGAAAACTGCTACCGGCGAGATCGAGATTGCGCCAGGCGCCGCCGTGGACGAAGACCACGACCGGTCGTCGGTCGCTATTGGCAGCGCCGGCGGGCCGGAAGATATCGAGCCGCTCGTCGGGCAGGCCCCCATAGGCGATGTCGCTGATATGCGGCACCCGCGCCCGCGCGGCCGCGCTCGCCGTCCCGTACCAATCGAGATAGCGCTTCGGGTCGGCGACCTGCGCCTGATTGTTGTACTGGAAATCGAGCGCCGCTTGATCAAGATCGCGATAGACGAAGGTCACCGATTACATCCCCGGGGTCGATCATGCGGGCAGGTGGTCGCTTGCGCGGCCGGGAATCAATCCGGCACGACAGCAGTTGCCTCGATTTCGACTTTGGCCATGTCCTCCACCAAGGCCACGACTTGGACCAGTGTCATGACCGGAAAGTGCTTGCCCATGACGCTGCGGTAGGCCTGCCCCAGTTCGCCGAGCCGGGACAAATACTCTTTCTTGTCGATCACGAACCAGGTCAGGCGCGTGATGTGTTCGGGTCTGCCGCCGGCTTCGGTCACCAGCGCGACGATATTCGCAAGCGCTTGGCGGGTCTGCGCGATAAAATCCTCGCTGTCGAATTTCTGCTCGGCGTTCCAGCCGACCTGGCCGGCTAGGAACACGAGCCGGCCGCGGGCAACGATCCCGTTGGCGAAGCCTTTCGGCAGTTTCCACCTCGCAGGATGAAGAAATTCGTGCGGCGGCGTGATCGGAGCGGTTTCGCTCATGCCTCACCGGACCGCAAGCGAAAGCGCTGGATTTTCCCGGTTTGGGTCTTGGGCAGCGCATCCACGAATTTCACCGAGCGGGGATATTTGAACGGCGCGATGGTCGCCTTGACGTGATCCTGCAGGCGCTTGACCGTATCGACGCCATGGATGACGCCCTCTTTGAGCACGACATGCGCCTCGACGATTTGGCCGCGACCCTCGTCCGGCGCGCCGATCACGGCGCATTCCTTGACATCGGGGTGCGATAACAAGGCTGCCTCCACCTCGGGTCCGGCGATGTTGTACCCGGCGGATATGATCATGTCGTCGCTGCGCGCGGCGAAATGGAAATAACCATTCTCGTCTTGCGAGAACGAGTCGCCGGTCAAATTCCAGCCGTCGCGCACATAGGCGCCCTGCCGCTTATCGGACAGATAACGGCAGCCGGTCGGACCGCGGACCGCCAGCCTGCCGACCTCGCCGCGCGGTTTCTCCTTCATGTCGTCGTCGACGATCTTGGCTTCGTATCCGCCAACCGGTTTTCCGGTCGAGGCGGGAGCCGCATCATCGAGCCGATTGGAAATGAAAATATGTAGCATTTCGGTCGAGCCGATGCCGTCGAGAATGGGCTTTCCGGTCTTTTCGACCCAGTCCTTGAACACCGGCGCCGGCAAAGTCTCGCCGGCCGATACCGCGATACGCAGCGACGACAGATCCGCGCCGGCCTGCATGGCCGCCAGCATCGCCCGATAGGCCGTCGGCGCCGTGAACGAGATCGTCGCCTTATAGGTCTCGATGATCTCGATCATATTGGCGGGCGTGGCGCTTTCCAGAAGTGTCGCCGTCGCGCCGAAGCGGAGCGGAAAGATCGCGAGCCCGCCGAGGCCGAAGGTGAAGGCAAGCGGCGGCGAGCCGACGAAAACGTCGTCCGGCGTCACCTCCAGGATTTCCTTGGCATAGCCGTCGGCGATGATCAGGAGATCGCGGTGAAAATGCATGGTGGCCTTTGGCTCGCCGGTCGTGCCCGAGGTAAAGCCCAACAGCGCGACATCGTCGCGGCCGGTTATTACCGCCTCGAAGGTCACCGATTTGCTCAGCGCGATGCGGTCTAGCTCGGCGTCGTGATTGGCCGTGCCGTCGAAACCGACCACCTGTTTGAGGAACTTGCTGGTCTTGGCGCAGGTGACAAGTTCGTCCATCAACCTGGTGTCGCATAGCGCCAGCGCGACCTGAGCCTTGTCGACGATCTGGCCGAGTTCGCCCGCGCGCAGCATGGGCATGGTATTGATAACGACGGCGCCGGCCTTGGTCGCCGCCAGCCAGCAGGCGACCAGCGCCGGATTGTTGGCTGCCCGGATGAGGATGCGGTTGCCGGGCTTGATGCCGAAATCTTCGACCAGCGCGTGGGCAATCCGGTTGGTCCAGTCCGACAGCTCTTTGTAGGTTCGGCGCCGGCCGTTACCAATCAGCGCGACGTGGTCGCCGAAACCGCGTGCCACCAAGCGGTCGGTCAACTCGACGCCGGCATTGAGCTCCTCGGGATAGTCAAAGGAGCCGAGTGGAATTTCCGGCCACTGCGCCGGCGGCGGAAGATTATCGCGGGCGAACGTGTCGGTATGGGCCGTGCGACCAAGCGATAGCGTAGCCATGTTCATGCTCCTGCAAGCATTTGTCGTGCGATCACGACCTTCTGGACCTCGGAGGCGCCCTCGTAGATGCGCAGCGCCCGAATTTCGCGGTAAAGCTTTTCGACGACGTGGCCGTGGCGGACGCCGTCGCCGCCGTGGAGTTGCACCGCTTTGTCGATGACGCTTTGAGCTCGCTCGGTTGCGAAAAGCTTTGCCATCGAGGCTTCGCGGGTGACGCGAGGGGCGCCGTTGTCCTTCGTCCAGGCAGCGCGATAGACCAAGAGCGCTGCCGCATCGACATCGAGCGCCATCTCGGCGATGTAGCCCTGCACCATTTGCAGATCGGCGAGCGGACCGCCGAACAGTTTGCGCTCGCGCACGCGTTTGACTGTTTCGTCGAGCGCGCGACGTGCCAGCCCGAGAGCCGCGGCGCCGACGGTCGAGCGAAAGATGTCGAGCGTCGCCATGGCAATCTTAAAACCTTCACCGGGCCGGCCGATCATGGCCGATGCCGGAACGCGCGCGCGATCGAACCGCAGCCGCGCCAGCGGATGCGGCGCAATGACATCGATGCGCTCGGCTATCGAGAGGCCCGGCAGATCGGCCGGAACGACAAAAGCAGAGAGCCCCTTGGCGCCGGCGGCTTCGCCGGTCCGCGCAAAGACGACATAGATATCGGCGATGCCGCCATTGGAGATCCAGGTTTTCTCGCCGTAGAGCAGATAAGCGTCGCCGTCGCGGATGGCGGTCATGGCGATGTCGGCGACGTCGGAGCCGGATTTTTGCTCGGTCAGCGCGAACGCGGCGATGGCTTGGCCCGCTCGGGTGCGCGTGAGCCAGCGGCGTTGTTCGGGATTGCCGAACAGGCTGATCGGGCCGGCGCCGAGCCCCTGCATGGCAAAAGCAAAATCGGCGAGACCGTCGTGGCGCGCCAGCGTTTCGCGGATGAGACAAAGGGTGCGCACGTCGAGCGGTGAGGGCGCGTCGGGATCGGGCGCGCTGTGGGCAAGCCAGCCGTCACGGCCGAGGATAGCCACCAGATCACGGCAGGCCGCATCCACGTCAGCGTGGTGAGCGGGGAGGTTGGCGGCGCTCCAACCGTCGATCGCCTCCGCAAGCGCACGGTGGCGATCGGTGAAGAACGGCCAGCTGAGGAAAGTCTTGTCCGCCACTAATTGCCCTCGAATACCGGCTTCTCTTTGGCGACAAAGGCGCGATAGGCGCGCTCGAAATCCTTGGTCTGCATGCACAGCGCCTGCGCCTGCGCCTCGGCCTCGATGGCCTGGTCGAGGCTCATCGACCATTCCTGATTGAGCTGCGTCTTGGTGATGCCGTTAGCGAATGTCGGGCCCGACGCGATCCGGCGCGCCAGCGCCAGCGCTTCTTGCTCAAGCACATCGGCAGCAACGAGCTTGCTGAAAAAACCCCATCGCTCGCCTTCCTGCGCCGTCATGGCGCGCCCGGTGTAGAGAAGCTCTGCGGCGCGGCCTTGGCCGATGATGCGCGGCAGCATGGCGCAGGCGCCCATGTCGCAACCCGCAAGCCCGACGCGGTTGAACAGGAACGCAACCTGAGCCTGCGGCGTGGCAATACGCAAATCCGACGCCATGGCGATAATGGCGCCGGCGCCGGCCGCGATCCCGTCAACCGCGGAGATGATCGGCTTGCCACAATGGAGCATGGCTTTGACGAGATCGCCGGTCATGCGCGTAAAAGCGAGCAATTCCTTCATCGCCATGGCGACCAGCGGGCCGATAATCTCGTGCACGTCACCGCCGGAACAAAAATTACCGCCGTTGGGAAGGAAGACAACAGCGTGGACGTCGTCGGCGTAGACAAGATCGCGAAACGTGTCGCGAAGCTCGGCATAGGACTCGAAGGTCAGCGGGTTCTTGCGCTCCGGCCGGTTCAGCTGGATGACGGCGACGCTACCGTCCATGCGCCAGAGAAAATGAGCAGGTTTTAAGCCCGACATGGTGGTCATGCTTCGCCTTCCCAGTCGCTCCCGAACGATTTCAGCTTGACGGATAATTGCTCGGCGTCGCGCACGGAGATGCCGCCGAGCAGTTCGTCGACCCAGCGCTCATGCGCCGCGGCCATGTCGGAAAACGCGGCGCGGCCCTTGCGGGTCAGGCTGATGAACGATGTGCGGCGGTCGCCATTGCGCTGCGCGCGGGCGACAAAGCCGTCGGACACGAGCCGGTCGACAATGCCGGTGACATTGCCGTTCGAGACCATGAGAAACCGCGAGATCTCGCTCATCAGCATGCCTTCGGGCTTGCGGTAGAGCGCCGCCATCACGTCGAAGCGCGGCAGCGTGGCGTTGAATTGCGATTTCAGCCGCTCACGCGCCACGCCCTCGATCAATCGGCTGGCGCGCAAGAGCCTGATCCACAGGCGAAGCCGCGTCTTGCTGTCGCTGTCTTGCCGTGCAGTCGCGGCGGGCAGTGTGGCGCTCACCATGTCTCGCCTCCCGACACCGAGATCGCTTGGCCGGTGATGGCGGCGCTCTCCTTACCGCATAGCCACAGCACCACGTCGGCAACCTCTTGCGGTTGGATGAAGCGCCCCTGCGGATTGTTGGCTTCGAGCGCCTTGCGCGCATCCGCCTCGCCGAGTTTCGCCGTCGTAACAATGCGATCGACCGCGCGGTCGAGGAGCGGTGTTTCGGTAAATCCCGGGCAGACGGCATTCACGGTGATGCCCGCCTTGGCCGTTTCGGCCGCAAGCGCCCGCGCAAGCCCAACGACGCCGTGCTTGGCGGCGACATAGGGGGCCACATAGGCATAGCCTTTCAGCCCCGCGGTCGAAGCAATGAAGATGATGCGTCCCCATTTTTGCTCGCGCATTTCGGCAAGAGCCGGCTTCACCGAGAGGAACGCGCCGGTGAGATTGACATCGAGGATTTTGCTCCAAAGCTCACGAGAGACTTTTTCGGCCGGCGCGCTCTCGGCCACGCCGGCATTGGCGACGACGATGTCGAACGTTCCGCGCGCTGCTGTAGCCTGCTGATAGAGCTGCGCAACCGAGCTCTCGTCGGTCACGTCAGCCCGCACCGAATGAATGTTGTCATGACGCTCGGCGGTGAATTCGAGCTCCGGGAGGCGGCGCCCGCAAATCGTCACCGTCGCTCCGGCTTGGGCCAATGCGAACGCGATTGCCGCACCGATTCCAGTGCCGCCGCCAGTCACCAGCGCATGTTTGTCTGCGAGGGTCATGGTCATACCGCCGTCGCCACGGGCTCGCCGCTGCCGGCGAGCCGATAAAGCTGATCACGGCCAGGGTAATAGGGGGCCGGCCATGTCTCGCCTCGATCGCCGAGCCGGGCTGCTGCGTGCAGCGTCCAATACGGGTCGGCGAGATGCGGCCGCGCCAGGCATACGAGATCGGCACGGCCGGCCATGAGGATGGAATTGACGTGGTCCGGCTCGAAGATATTTCCCACCGCCATGGTCGCCATTCCGGTCTCGTTGCGAATGCGGTCGGAGAACGGCGTCTGAAACATCCGGCCATAGACCGGCCGCGCCTTTATTGAGGTCTGGCCAGCCGACACGTCGCAGATATCGACGCCAGCCTGTTGCAGGAGGCGGCTGATTGCGACCGCATCCTGTGGCTCGATGCCATTCGCGCCGACCCAGTCATTGGCCGAAATGCGCACCGAAATCGGCTTTCCCGCTGGCCATACCGCACGGACCGCATGGAAGATTTCCAGCGGATAGCGCATGCGGTTTTCGAGCGAGCCGCCGTATTCGTCAGTTCGGCAGTTAGTCAGCGGCGTGATGAATGAGGAGAGGAGATAACCGTGCGCGCAGTGGATCTCCAGCATGTCGAAATCGGCGCGTGCCGCCATTTCGGCGGCGGCAACGAACTGAGCGCGTACGCGATCCAAGTCGGCGCGATCCATCGCGCGGGCGCGCGGGTTGCGTTCCGACCAGGCGGTGGCCGACGCCGACATGACCGGCCAATTTCCCTCTTTCAGCGGCGCATCCATCTCCTCCCAGCCGAGCTGGGTCGAACCCTTGGCGCCGGAATGGCCGATCTGGCAGCAAATTTTCGCGTCGGTTTCGGCATGGACGAAATCGACGATGCGCTTCCAGGCGGCTTCGTGTTCCGGCGCATATAGGCCGGTACAACCCGGTGTGATGCGCCCCTCCGCACTGACGCAAGTCATCTCGATGCAAACGAGGCCGGCACCGCCTTTGGCGCGCTCGCCGTAATGCACGAGATGCCAATCGGTCGGACAGCCATCGACCGCCTTGTATTGCGCCATCGGCGAGACGACGACGCGGTTCTTGAGCCGCATCTCGCGCAGCTTGAACGGGGCAAACATCGGACGCCGCACGGTATTGTCGCCGGCCCCGGCGAGACGCTGGAACCATGCTTCGGCGCCTTCGAGCCAGGCCTTGTCGCGTACCCGCAGATTCTCGTGGCTGATCCGCTGCGAGCGCGTCAGCAGCGAATAATTGAACTGCACCGGATCGAGATGCAGATAGCGCTCGACGTCCTCGAACCATTCCAGCGAATTGCGCGCCGCCGATTGCAGCCGCAAGACTTCGGTGCGCCGCG
>Ga0182016_10003150_pt1 | contig 18981 bp, 17 predicted proteins | sample 712S2MmetaG_FD_120491 | JGI IMG/M metagenome (GOLD analysis project Ga0182016, IMG submission 120491) | Permafrost microbial communities from Stordalen Mire, Sweden - 712S2M metaG | ecosystem: Environmental > Terrestrial > Soil > Wetlands > Permafrost | place: Sweden: Stordalen | collected...
AAAAGTTATCGATTCAATTTCAATATCAAGAATCTTTTTAAGTTCATGTAGTTTATTTTTGTTTCCTGTTACAAAATAGAGAGCCATAATTTATTTAATATTATTATCTTAGCTGTTTCAATGATTAGATACTTTTATATTAATAAACAAATACAAATAGAAATATAAATACAAATATTTCTATTAATCAATTTTTAATTTAATTACTTGATTATGTAATTATTTGGTTATTTTATTATTTAGTCAGATCGATCATAAAACCGACATGTAAATCTCCGAATCCATTTAATTTTCCTGAAATTCTGACAGGCATACCACAACCGGCCAATTTATATGTATAAGTTGATTTTTGTAGAGGAGGAACATACATCAATCTTTGTTTTCCATCGATACATGTGACATTTCGCATGAATCCATTTTGTGCTTCCGTCAAAGTTATATCGACACTTGAATACAAATCATATTTATTTAATCGATCAAAATTTGTTCCTTTAATTTCTTTTATTATAAATACAAGATTACCCGTTGCCTTTCCTTGTTCGTCATTACCTTTCTTAGAGTGTGTCATTTTTGTTCCTTCTTTCATACCTGGTTCTACTTTAACAATGAATTGTTCATTAACTGTTTGATTTTCACCTGTTTCTCTATTTATTACTTTGCGTGATACAGTTTTTGTAAATGTTTTACCATGATAAAGATCTTCAAGAGTACATTCAATATCTTGAATAATGTCGTTTGCTACGGGTAAATCCATATATGCATTGCCGTTTTGATTAGTATTTGCATTCATGTTGGGATTCATATTTGGATTCATATTTGGATTCATACCAGGATGCATATTATGATTCATATTTGGTGGCATACCTCCCATATTAACTGGGCGTCCATTAACAAACATTCTTTGTCGAGAATTATTTCCGTTGCCCATATTGCCCATATTGCCCATATTACCCATATTAAAAAATTTTCCCATAAAAGGATTTTCATTACCAAAAAATGAATTGAACATATCAGTTGCATCTGCAAAATGTGCATTACCATTGAACATATTTGGATTATCTGATCCATGAGTATCATACATTTCTCTCTTATTTTTGTCGCTCAATACCTGATATGCTTCAGCAATGTCCTTAAACATTTCACCAGCTTTCTCTTTATTTTCTATATTCTTGTCGGGATGCCACTTGACAGCCAACTTGCGATATGCTTTTTTGATATCGTCTTCACTAGCATTTTTTTCAACACCCAAAATTTTGTAATAATCTTTTCCCATGAATTAATTATTAATATGTAATTGGTTTATGATCAATAATAATTTATATAATGATTTCTTTAGACGATTTTTATATTTATTTATTCAATTTTTAATAAAATTGATTTAAAAATTGAAATATAAATATAAAAAAATCATCGTCAGTATAAATAAAAATGGTAAATATTAAAATATGTTTTTGTACAATGAAAATGGAGTCAAAACTCATCGAATGTATAAAGGTAAATATTTGACTTTTAATAAACTTTGTATTATGTTGATTGGTAGAAAACATCTTCAAAAAATATTGGATGATAAAATGGACAATAAAATAATTGATGATATTATTGAAGAATGGAATAAATTTTTTGTTGAACATGAAAATTTTAAATCTATGGGTAAAGAAAAACTGGCATTATTTGCATATATTGCATCTGAATACATCGATAAAGATAGAGCTATTGAACTGTTTGGTGTTAATGATGATCTTTACACTATGGCAATAAATAAAATCAAAGAATACGAAAAAAATAATGTTGTAGAAATCCATAAGCAGTCTGATAATTCCATTGTAGAAGAAAATGATGTGTCCTATTTTGATATGAATAAAATCGATATAAACATCGAAATATAATTAAATATAAAAAATTGATCAAAGAATGGTATATATATATCTATTATAATTAATATTTATTTATTAAACAACACAAATGGGACAAAATAATTCTATCGTTTTCAAATCGGAAAAGGGTGCATTAGTATTGAACTCTAAAGACAAGCAACATTATTGGAAGACAAACAATAATAGTTATTCTGTTATTGTATCACGCCGTATGACACCTCTGGAATCTTTGCCAGATAATACTATTGTATACGTAAATTCAGACAATGAATTAGTATTTATGACGAAAAAAATAACCGGTAGTGATAAACGAGCATATTTAGAAGTAACTAAATATATGATGTATAGTGATAATAGAATTACATTGCCAGAAAACGATTTACACAAAGCTAATATTAGACAAGTAATTTTGTTTGCAATTAAAAACATACATGATAATACAAATTTTAACGTTTACGTAGTCAATTTGAATGAAACAAATTCCACCTATTAAGAACAAGTTTGACTGTAAAATCAGACTAAATTGAAAGTGTTAATATTAAAAGTTTGTGTATGATAAATACTATTTTATCTATTATTATTATAAATATGTTCCAACATAAGTATTTAAAATATAAAAAGAAATATATTGATTTAAAGGAAGTTGAAACTGTTCAAAATATTTTGTATGGTGGGAAGCTAATAGAGAACAATATATTATCCTTAATTACATCAATTGGTTTCGAGTTTGAAACTGCGCAAATTTCTCCAATAATGATAACAAACACTAAATATATTGTGCCATTTTCTGAAGTTTATAGAGAGCCGATTACTATATATACTGATGAATTAGATGACAATATAGAACGTATATTTAGTGTATCATATGACACATCATACACAGAAGCAAGTGGCGTTAAAAACAGACCTCCAATAAATGAAGTCAATACTTTTATAATGGGAGATGTAGCTAAAATTAATTTATACAATATAAATCGAAAGCCTGTATACACATTTGATGTTTCACAAGAAAATCGGGGTAATGCATATAATAACCATGATATGTATTTGACACATACCGAATTTCATATAACCTATTTATTGAATACTCCATTTACAAATTCAGTACTTGGATGCTTAAATGATGGTATAAGTAAATTGATAGAGTTTTTTACTGAAAATGATATTGATAAATTAAATGGTTATCTTCTTGTAAAAGAAATTAACGGAACAAAAATTATATTTCCAGGATCAAATAATGGATATGTAACAACATTCGTTAAAAATAATATTATTACGGAGGATGAAATTTCAGAAGATAATGTTATGATGACAGATGATGATAAAGATAGTAATACGTTGGGATTTTTTATGCCATATCGGATCGAAAATATCCCAAATGATGTAAAGTGGGTAATACAAATGACTTTTGGATTAGATCTTATAAATGTAATTATTGTCATGGAATATTTAGCTAGTGATCACCATCCTTATATTGATTCATTTAATAATGCTGTAATTACACATGTGAATTTAATGACAAAATATTATGAATTTATGCTTATGAATAATTTAATTCAGAGAATCGAAACTAAAGAAACAAATGAATATAAAAATATGTCGAATTGGTTTTTTTTAGTTATATACTTTTTCACAGTATATAAGGGGGATAAGAAAACATTATATTTTGCACTCAGGCATCAATACAGTGATATATTTAAAACATTTTCTGATGATGTTAAATATAATTTCCTTAGATTCATCACAAAGAATCAATATTTATTTGATAATACTGGTTTACAAATCAATAATGTATCGTTATATAATTTCCTCGTTCATGCAATAGCACCTGAAGATCCAGAGGATATAATTAAAACAGATGTTAAGAAGTTTACATATGACAATTATGGTGACAAAATATATGTTGAATTAAGAGGCTTCAATAAGCAACTTCAACAATTGACTGGAACAAAAGGTAATTTCTCTCTCAAATCATTAAATGATTATTTGAATAAATAAAATATTAAAATATTAAAATATGTTTGTTGTGTTTTTTATGCTGTGACGACTCCATACATAACGGCAGAACACAAATAGAACATCAACAAAAAGGTTCCTTCAATGAAATTCGATTCATTATCTCTGATGATGTATTGGACAAACAGTATAGTTGAAATGTAAATACCAAGTTGATAGACATCAAACACCATGTACAGAGGTGTTGATTGTGTGTAACTCAACAGAACAATAATTGGAATGATCAACATGGAAATTTGTGTACCAGATGTTTCAACAGTAGTGATTGAAAGATCGATTTCATTATTGTACGCTGTTTTAATACCTGTCCAATGTTCAGCCGCATTACCAGTAAAGGCAACAATAAAAAAGCCGATGAATTCATTACTCAATCCCAACTCTTTAGAAAATACTTCGCAAGTTTCGGTCAAAATTTCAGACAATAGGGCTACAAATGCAGATGCAATGGTAAGTAGAGCGATTTCGATAATAACATCCTTTTTAGAATCTGAAAATGGAAAAGTAAACTGATGACCAAAAATTTTAACTGGGGTAAATGTTGGAATTACTACGTCATTAGTAATTGCATGGTTATGTTCCACATGTCTGTCTGTATCCTCAACCATAATAGTAATTTCTTCAGTACCATGACCCCCCGCAATATTATTGTTCTCATGATGTTGTCCATCATTTGATGAACGTGTTGAACCGATATCAGTTAATGGAATAGATCCTGTAATAAGTTTCTTGTTTGAATGTTGACGCAGACCCATGAGATTGATTGTATCAAATTTCAGTTGATACAATGTAAAAATTATGTTCATAACCAATAGTAGAACGCAAAATGTGATAGTAATAATATTAGAATTACCACTCTTTGTTCCAGAAATGTAACTCGTTGCGGTAAACATCATCGCAGTGCCAAGTAATAGTAACATCGCCAGATCATGAATAGGACCTTTTTTGTATGACTGACGCCAATTATTTTTGTAACTACCCACCATTATAGAAGTACCAAAAACAAGAAGCAAATTTGATACAACGCTCCCCATTAATGTTGCCAGTAGCAAACTGTATGAACCATTGAACAATGCAATCAAACTAAAAATTAGTTCTGGAATGTTTCCACATGCAGCTGACATCATACCACCAATCATATCACCCATCTTTTCGCTCAAAGCCTCCGTTGCATCACCAACCATTCGAGCCATGTTAATCATTCCAATAAGTGCAAGAACAAATTGTACAGTTGGCTGAATGTTACCGGAGAAATGCATTATTATCGCAATCAATGACGCAATCCATGTGATCACAATCAATGAATTCGCTCCGTATTGGCTAATTTTTTCACTAATGATTCCCATTTTATTTGAAAAAACAAAATGAGTCTATATCGCGAGTATTCAACAACGGTTTAGATAATAATATGAAAAAATAAATGACGTAAGCAAATGTATAACTATTCAATTTTTTGACCATTTTTCATTGGGATTAATTTATCGCTATTGTCAACAACCGAATATTCTGGACATAGTTTACACAAAAAATCAAGTGTTGTTCGTAAATAAAAACGTCTTTCGCAACAAGTGGAAATCAAATCGTCATCTATAAAATCTTCTAATTTTAAACCTATTATATATAACCATTCAAAACCACTGGTGTTTGCGCGCCAACAACAATCATGAACAGCTGTTCTAAAACTATAATCGTCAAGTGGTATATTATTATCTAATTTACTTAATTTATATAAAAATATTGCAGTTTCAGTGTGATTACCTATACAAGAGTAAATAAAAGGACTATCTTTATTATGTATTTTGTCACCTATGTTAATATTAATTTTTGTATTTCCGTCGGTTTTTGATAAATTATATAAATATTCTACCACTTGTGTTTTACCGTTGCCGCAAATTTCAATAAATACTTCATCAAAAGTTTTGTCTATTTTAATTTTTTTATTCCCATCTGTTTTACTCAATTCATATAAAAACTTAACCATTTCAATATGACCATTGAGACAGCTCATTTTAAATGCTTTGTTTCTTTTAACATTTATATTTATTTTTTTGTTGCCATCCATTTTAGATAAATTATATAACCATTTAGCAGTTTCAACATGACCACTTTCACATGTCCAAATAAATGCAGAATCACTTTGTCCGTTTATATCTATTTTATCTCCCTCCACCTTTGATAAATTATATAACCATTCTGCTATTTCTTTTTGTCCGTGTGCGCATGTATATCTAAATAAATCAGAATATCTTCCTCCATCATTTATTGTGATTTTATTAACATCTTCTGTTTTATGCAAATTATATAAATATTCTGATAGATTCTTGTATCCTAATTTACATGAATCCATAAATAGTGCGTACAAATGTTGTTGGATATATTCTTTTTGTTCATTGTTAAATTCTGTTTTTGAATTCAATGTATTTAGTAATGATTTTGTTTTCATCAGTTGATTGACGTATATTGATGTAATAATATATTATTTAATCTTTTATATAATTTTATTAAAATCAATAAAAATTGATAATCTAAATTAAAATAAAATTGAAAATAAATATCTGAATAAAATTATTATATATATATATATTCGTATTATATAGTAGTAAAATGTTTAGTGCACTTAAAAAAACGGTTAATGATTCTCTCGACGGCTCTGTTAAGAGCTTCAAAGACAAACACTCATTTGATGAAAGATGTAATGAGTCAGCAAAAATATTACAAAAATATCCAGACCGTGTTCCTGTAATCGTAGAAAAAAAAGGAAGCATATCTATCGCAGATATTGATAAACACAAATATCTTGTACCTAACGATCTTACCATGGGAAAATTCTTGTATGTTATCAGAAAACGTTTACACCTTAGTCCAGAAAAAGCTCTGTTCATTTTTGTGAAAGACACATTACCTCCAACTTCAGAAATGATTGGTACTGTTTACCAAACATATAAGGATGAAGATGGCTTTCTTTACGTCTGTTATGCTGATGAAAATACATTCGGTTCAGATTAAATATTGTTAAAAATATTGAATAATAATTATTTGTTTATTTCTATGATATTATAATATTGTAATATCATAAAAAATTAATTAAAATGTATATCACTTGCCAAGTATGTTATAACGATATAAATCACGTAGATTACAATAATCATGAAAAAAATTGTGTTAAAGAACAGCAAAAAATGATGGAAGAATTTAAAAATAATAAAAAAAATCATAAAAATATTGATGATAAAAAGGTAAATGAACAATCAATGGAAAAAAAAATAGAAAATGAATTAAAAAAATTAACAGACAAACAATCTCGTGCTGTCGAAACATTTAAAAAAAAATCTAGAATAATAAGTAGAAATATGCGTCTTTTAGTTCTTCAACGTTTTCAACAAAATGGTTTCACGGAAGATGACCTCGATAAAACAATGAAGTATATTCAGACAATTGCTCCTCTCGTTATTCATGTTAATATTAATAAATCTTTACAGTTTCTTATTAAAGATACTGAATATAGGAACCAATTTGAAACGAAGACCAGTGGTGGGAGTTTGTCAGCAACTTCTAGAATAGATTGGGAAAAAAATTTATTCGGTAACATTTATGTCGATAGTACAGCACATGAAAAAGTCAAATATGGTGTTGTTAATATGTTGAATTATCCAGGTGGTGTTACAGGCGCTTATGGTTACGGAGATTCATATTTCGTACTGAAACAATCCGTTAAAACGCGCACATCATTTGTTCAGGGTGATTCATCGTCGAAACAATTGCATATCTGTTCTTTCGATAATTGTATTCAAATATTATATTATATTGATGATGTAATGTTAACCGATATAATTAAAATAGCTGTTGGAAAAATTCCATCTTCTGCACATGTGTACAGTTATATTGAAGCACAAATTCATGGTCCCGTCGTGCTTGCTGAAGATATTGAAACTTTTGTTGTAAGTAATAAATATAAAAACCAACCTATAATTAATTCAGTGAACGAATTCTGTAATAAAAATAATATTAAATTAGAATTTTATTAATTTATTACGACATGTATTTATAACATTGTTAGATGTTATAATAACCCTTTTAATTCGGTATAACTTCAAGTTAGACTTGTTCTTGATAAGTGTATTTTTAAATTTCTATCTCCATATTTATATTTGTTAAATCGTAATAATCTTTCGTATCCAAGGAATGTAAATATTCCGAATCCGAATTTAAATTCGGAATGTGAATAAGTTCGTTGATAAATTTATATATTTCAGTAATATGCTCGCGTCGTGTCGCACCTGTTGTTAATATGTGTCCCGACCTGAAAATATATATTGATACTTTTGTTCCAATAATTTCATTATTATAGACGACATACATACCTGCAAATGTACTAGGATCATAGTTGCAATCGTAATTGTTAGTTTTTAATTGTTTGTATAATTTATTCATATCAAATCCAATCACCGGAGATTCTATTGAAAAATTTAAGTAGTTTATTTTGAACTCAGACAAATTGTTAATAGTAAATTCAGTATGTTTGCAAATATCAATCATTTTGTTTATGGTTTCATGAATATTTTCAATGGAATGCCCAGTTATTTGAAAGAGTCCAGTTTTTTCATCGACAATGACATTTACCTTTTTAATTGTTTTAAATTTAGTAATATGAGTCCTTATTCGTATACATATAAATTCAGGATCGTTTGTTTTTTTTATTTTATTCATGATATCTGAAATATTCAATTTATTATCAATTCTACACGCCAAGAATATCATCAATATCCGAACATTGTCCGGTAAATTATCGAAATAGTTCAGAGGCAAAACTTCATTAATATTATTCATATTTTATATGATATTGTTCAATACAATTAACAAATGGGAACAAAATATATGAATATATATCATCGATATATGATTTCAATATTATTTTATATATTATTTAACTAATATATAATATGAATAATTCATACGAATATATAATCATCGGAGCCGGTATAAGTGGTCTTTATTCTGCATATTTACTAAATAAAATCTTTGGGATATCGAACATACTCATTATAGAAAAATCAGATAGAGTTGGTGGCAGAATATGTACTATTTTTGATAGGGAAACACCAATCGAATTGGGTGCTAGTAGGATATCATATCATCACAATAATATGATAAATCTTGTAAATAATTTAGGGTTGAGTTCTAAATTAGTTAAAACACCCAATATTGATAAACATTATTATGAAGAAGAAAATGGTATTATAACAAAAACACTAATGGACAAAGAATCAAATTTTCGAAAAATTATTGCCGAAGTTATTAACCTAGTAAATACCAATGATGAAAATGTTAAAAAAATGGCTGAAAATTATTCCCTGTATTTTTTTATTGAACATTTTTATGATACGAAAACGGCTGAAATGGTAAAGGATCAATTCGGTTATTCAGGAGATATATTATATCAAAGCACTATGAAAGCTATTGAAATGTTTGAAACAGAATTCAAAGAAGGAGGAGGATTTTATAAATTGGACGGTGGACTAATTCAAATAATTAATAAATTAGTTGAAAATATAACAAATGTAGGTATTAAAATAATGACTGACAATGAACTTGTTGATATTTCAGAAAGTGAAAGTAATAGTAGTAAATTTAAATGTAAAATACTAAATAAAACAACAGCACAATTTAATTATATTGATGTAAACAAAATCATTTTTGCTCTTACACATAATGATTTAACTAAAATACCTTTCCTTTATACATCGAATATATTCAGTAAATTACATTCGTCTGTTATGAATAAACCATTGATGAGAGTTTACGGTGTTTTTGAATTAAATAAAAGTAATAATGGAGGTAATTGGTACGATGACATTGGGAATATTGTTACAAATAGTTTAATTAGACAAATCAAACCTACTGATCCAGAAGTAGGAATTATTATGATATCATATTCTGACACAATAAATGCCGAGGTAATAAATAATTTAGCTGTTAATAATAGCGAACTATGTAAAAAAGAAATATTCTTTCATTTACACAAATTATTTCCTAATAAAATAATACCTGATCCTCTTAGACTATACTATCACTTTTGCGAATCGGGGACACACATATGGAAGCCTTCATATAATTCAGATGAAGTGTCGAAAGAAATAATGACGCCATTTGATAACAAACATATATATATAGTTGGTGAAGTGTATTCGCCTTTGCATAATTGGATGGAGGGAGCAATAATAAGTGTTAATAAGTTGATGAAACATTTGTATATACAACATAAAAAAATTAGTTAAACAAATGTCAAAAAATTGAATATGATAACAACTACAAAGCTTTATTAATTCGAAACATTATTGACATCAAGTTAATCTAATATTTTACTTCAAATATGAATGAAATGAATATAGATATTCTTAATACATTCCGTACAAAAAAAGAGCGCTTTGGAGCATTTTGGGGATTATATATTATGGGTTTGATAAATTCCACAAAGGGAATAATGTCATTCAAGTATTCCATTATAAACACAATGTATGAGTTGATTATTGAATTAGTCATAGTATATTGTACAAACCAATTACTCATGATAAATAAGCCTAACCAAGTTGCCTACCGAATGGATCGAATGGATCGAATGGACCGAATGGATCGAATGGACCGAATGGACCGAATGGATCGAGTGGACAGCACTAACCAACAAGGTCAGTTAAATAACATTAATATAATCCCGGAACCCACATCTATTTTAATATTTGTGTGTATATATTATTCTTTGGTAATTATTAAACGAATAACATATTTGATTCAAAAAAAAGTCATAGCTGAACAATTGCAAGTTTCTGAAAAAATAACGACATTGATTAATATACTATACATAAATGCTCCCCAACGATGGAAGGAAAAACATCCCGGTACATCACAAAAGGAATCACTGCGTGATATTTTTCATACATATGAACATATGACACGTACATGTTCTCAATCTGTTGAAATGACGATTGATGCCCTTTCTATTCTATTTATAACATTTACAAATAATGTGCTTGTTGGATTTTTCGTTGTAATTGGAACAATAATTTTATTCAAATTGAACCAAAAACTTAGTATAAATATTTCCAATTTAGATGCACAAATAAAAACGAAAATTGATCGGATTAATAATGACACTTGCAATCAATTCACGCAACGGGTTGATATCATGTATTCACCATTGTATAAAAAATTATACACTGAAGATATGTACAATCCAATTAATGGTTTGGTTGATTCATACAAAATTTGGGATGATCGCGATATTTTATCACAGAAAACAAAACTCATTGTCAATGTAGTTCGCGTAATTATGTTGGTATTTGTGTCATTATACTTGATGTACTCAGGGAATATTGGACTCGTTATTTTTTTGATAATTAATTCCAACAGAATTTTTGGTTTTTCTAATGTTATCTCATATCTTTCGGAAGTAAGAGATATTGCAAAAAGTCATGTGACATCTACATTTGCAATGCTCGACGATCTTATTGAATTATATGAAAATGATGCAATTACAATTATAACTGATAATAATCATAATCACAATAATAATAATAATAATTTGATTGGTACAATTAACAAAATAGAAATTAATGATATAAAAAAAAATGTTTCAGACAATATTAACTTGTCATTTACTGGAAAAATTACTATTAATTTAGAACAAAGAGGAGTAATTCTTTTACACGGCAAAAAGGGTTGTGGAAAATCTGTGACAATGGATTTGCTTGCGGGCCTTTATGATGGAGTTGTTACCAATGGATTTTTTGTTAACGGTCAAAAAATATCGAAAGAATTCAAAGCTATTCAAAATGATAGAATATATGTGAGACAATGTATTTCTGACGATTATAGATCTAACAAAAAGAATACGATAACAATGTCATTAACAGAACTGTTTCCTAATTCTAATAATAATATTGTAAAATTAACTAGATTTTTAGAGAACTTCGATATTATACACAAACTTCCAATGAATAATATGAATGAATCTATTAGTAAAAATGAAAAAAGTCTCTCACCTGGTGAAACACAAGTTATTATTCTGGCCAGTCAAATATGGAAAACATTTGAATTACGAATTCCTCTTCTTTTACTCGATGAACCAGAAAGAAATATAGATTTCGATACAATTAAAAAAATATTTACATTTCTCGAATCTTTTTATGATGGAACAGTTGTTCTAATTACACATTCAGAAAATCTGACAAAATTTGTTGAAAGAAATATAAAACAAGTATGGAATTATTCATCAGAACATTTTTGTAATGCAACAGAATGTTCTCAACGAACATTGACGTTTTCAATTTCTGATAGGCTTTGATTTTATTTATTGATTTGTAGTCTATTAGACATTTCGATGTGTTTATTTTATCAGTCATAATTTTATATAATATACTAATATTATATATATACATGTCGAAAAAATCCAGAAATGGACAAACAAATCAGTCCGATGCTAAGGGAATTCCCCATTTTAATGATACTGATTTAATTGAACCAAATGACATAGACGCTTCTATAACTGATTTACTCGTAATTTTAGCTAATAAGGAAAAAGAAGAACATAAAAAAGAACACAATGAAAATGAAGACTATTCCCAAAAAGAAAAAAAAAAAGATAAAAATGAAGATAAATCTAAAGTAAAAGAAGTAAAACGTCGAGTCAGAGAAGAAAAAATCGATAGATTGCTATTTGAATTGGAAAAAATACTTGATCATACTAAAAATAATGACAACACTATAAATGACAACATAAATCATAATACTGATGATGACAATAAACAAAACAATGATGATAATATAAATCATCAGAATAACAATGATAATGATAATGATAATAATGATAATAATAGTAATGATAATAATCAAAAGAATGATACTATTATTGATACTACCGTTAATGAGACAGATAATATTATGTGTTTTCCGACATATAAATATATTGGTACACCGGATAAATCAGTAACTAGTTTTGGAACTGTAGTATATAGTCCGGCTGGAATAGCTCCTGTAACAATTAAAAGTCTTTACGGGATAAGTCAAATTTCTGGCGCTCCTACAGGTACTGGATTAATTATCGGTATTGTTGATGCATATACATACGCAAATGCCGCTAGCGATTTAGCAGCTTTTTCTAAACAATATGGTTTACCCACACCAAATCTTGTAGTCAAAACTCTCGGTACGACAGCAAATACAGGTTGGTCATTAGAACAATCATTAGATATTCAATGGGCTCATGCCATTGCTCCAGGTGCTACAATTTTACTTGTACAAGCCGCATCTGCAAGCATGACTGATTTACTTACAGCTGTTAAAACTGCTATAACGGCGGGCGCAAATGTCATTTCATTAAGTTGGGGTGGTGGAGAAGCAAGTACCCAACTATCATCTGATAGTGATTTTATTAGCACCACATCAAACGTAGTATTTGTCGCTAGTGCTGGTGATTCACCTGGTGTTGGTTATCCATCATCATCACCAAATGTCTTATCGGTCGGGGGTACAACTTTGACAGAAAATACCAGTACTCACCCCGCCACATTCACTAGAAGTCCTGAAACGGCTTGGTATAATAGTTCAACTTCTGCAACAGGTGGGGGTGTTAGTACAGTTGAATCGATACCACCTTTTCAAAAAAATAATTTACCATCAATAATGCCTTCGGGTGGTGTCGTTAGTTTGACAACACTTAATAATAAAAGAGGTACACCAGATGTATCTTTCAATGCTGATCCAAATAGTGGTGTGTCTGTTTATAATACTATGTACGGAGCATCGACAAGTTCTCCTTGGTATACAGTCGGTGGTACCAGTTTTGGAGCTCCTGCATGGGCTGCTATAATTACATTAGCTAATCAATTACGTGTCGCACATAAGAAAACGCTTTTAACAAATGCTGTTCTACAACAAGGATTATACAATCTTGTAAATGCAAAACCGAGTCAATCTGTTTACACATACTCACAATGTTTCTATGATGTTAAAACTGTTACAGGTTCACCTGCAAATGGTGTTGGAACTGCAAAATTAAAATCTGGTACTGGATATGATTTGTTAACAGGATTAGGAACTCCAAACTGCCAATATTTAGTCCCATACTTGGCTTCTTTATAAAATATGTTTCATATTTTTGCAAAACATCTATATCGCTTTTTATGTTTATAAAATATGTTTCATATTTTTGCAAAACATTTATATCGCTTTTTATGTTTATAAAATATATTTCAGATTTTTAATATTTTTAATACATCATTTGTTGACGTATTAAAATAAAATATGTTTATTAAATATATTGAGAAAAAATGATAGATATAAAAGACCTTGATAGTATTGATATTGATATTCATGACATTGATGATACTCATGACATCGATGACATTGCTGATATCGATGATATTAATGATATTAATGATATTAATGATATTAATGATTCTTATTATTTTGATGGAACACCTAGCGAGAATAATATTGATAATATTGATACTAACACTAAATTAAAACGGCACGATTTTTTTGAACAAATTTATAAAAATAAAAAGATATTTCTTTATCTAAATAAATTGATTGACAACAATAAATATAAAGAGTTGATTAAATTCATCACAAATAAGCAGGTTGTGGAACGAATTACAACTATTTTAAATACACTCGAATCTGGTAATAAAAAACAAATACAGATCATGTCACATCAAAAAAAATTATTATCGGCATATATTATTGTAGGATTTCCTGACGACTTTTTTTCCATTAATTGTTCTGAATTGAAATTTTTAACGAATATGGAGCTATCGGATTATACATCGATGATTAATAATTTTAGTGACAACGATATTGAAATAAATTTATATGTATTATCGATTACTGTGACTAAATATATAACATATTTTATTGATAATAAACATAAATATAAACAGTGTAGGGACAATTTAATAGACTTCACAGAAGCGTTACGTTCGTACTACAATAAATTTGATCAATTTATTCGGATAGATAGAGAAAAACAAATCAATAAACTTATTAAAAGATGGTGTGATGTAGAAATAACGAAAGAATTAATAATTGTCAGTGATAAATACAGTGATGAACAAAAAAATGATACAATCACCGTTATGAACCAAAGTCAATTTGAAATAAAACATTTAATTTTACATTTTGATAATAAATTTGACTTAAGTATTTTATTCAAGTATGTCGAAATACAAAACAGAATCAAAAAAAATATTGTACAAACTTTTTGGGATAATACACTTAATAGTCTTAACGAAAATTATAATGAATTTTACAATATATTAAACATTATTATCGAATACATAAATTTATTGTCGTACAATATAAAATATTTAGATAATAATTTAAACCATATAAATATTGACCATATAAAACATCGAATTGACAATAATTTGTTTAATACGAATGATTTCATAAATTTATTTGATTCACTTGTTAATATACTCATAAAAATCCCGGATTATGATAAAATATTATTGTCAAAGTGGGCAAATCTTAAAGAAATAATGATAGAAAAAACAAATACTGATAACAATAAAGAAACACAAAATATGATGATCGTCAATGGTTTTAAATTTTTATTAGAACATTTTATTGTTCAATCAAATTAAAAATTTAAACCAGTGTGTCATACCAAGGACATTCAGTTACCATACCAGAGGTGGTGGATTTGCATCGAAGACATTGAAGTTACTGTCTGTGCGACGAATCATTCCTCCGTTAGGCTTTTTTGGAGCTCCTGGGGTTGCCGCATCATATTCATTTGAACGTTGGTGTGTCGGGGTCTGAGGTCCCGTGGCTCCATGAACTCCATCATTTTCAGGACGAACTGGTTCTGCAACAAAATTCAGACGACGACGAACAGGGTCATTCGGAGAAAATCGGGTCTGACGTACACCATCCTGCTTCCTTGGTACAGGGATCTCAATGGGGGTAGAGACCTGATGCGGGGGAGTAGTTGGGGCTGTTGGTTGCATCGGAATCTCCATAGTTGATTATTCGATTGTTCGATTGTTCGATTGTTCGATTGTTCGATTGTTCGATTAGTTCACAAAGTATCTTTGTGTGGATAGTTCATTCTAAAAATCAATGAACTATCCAGTATATTTTAATAATCAATTTTTTATAACCAATTTTTTATAACCAATTGAATCTAAGGAATAGGAACCACCTTCATATTTTCAGTTTCCAAACCATCTAATAAATTTATACAATCTTCTTTAATATTTATAACAATATCAAACGGTGGTGTTCGTGTTTCCATAACATGTTTTAACCCTTTGACTCGTCCATTAATACCCGTAAAATTACCCGGGACTTTTTTTTTCCCCGATGGATGTTTTATATGCCATTCGTATGACAGGGCATCATGTAATGTAGGAAATCCGGATATTATACAATACATTTCGTATGGTTGTTTTGTTTTTGTAGCTTTTGCCCCACCGACTAATTCACCATTGTGTTGTCTTAATCTTCTTGTTGGATTTACAGTCATTCCAACGTATGTATTATTTGGATATAGTGGATTTACAGATCTTAATATATAACAATAGTATGACATTGATATGTATTATTCTACATAATTATTTAAGTTGAAATAAAATAAATTAGGTTAAATAAAATATTCTGTAATAAACAATTCGTCATAGTATACTCGTACTATTTTTTTTTCACATTGAACAGACCAGACTTCAAAACGAACATTTGAACAGAAATTAGGTATATGGAGTCGTTGATTACCAACATAATATTTTGCAAGAGGAAAAACAAGAGAATCATGTGATGCGAGATATGCAAATTTAGTTTTATTATCAGCGATAAGATCATCTATCATTCCATGTATACCTTGCGATAGTCTATTACAATAAAATCTATCATTAAACGAAAATAATTCGTGATAAAATTCTGTAGCTAATTCATTGACATCGCACATTGTGTCCGATGAAATGATGTCATTAAAATTTTCCGTTTCTATTTCATAACATTTTAATGATGAATATATCTCAAAACATTTGTGTAATGATTCCAATTTACCACCCGTTTTACTATGTATTAAGTCGTACAGTTTAGTAAATTTTTCTGATTCAGTTATTGAAGATTTTGTAGTAGACATCACTTTATAAAATTCATGTGTTTCTTCTTTTGTTAAACTACCGTATCCCGATAATTCTTTCATGTAAGTAACCTCATTAACAGACATATCCGGTATAAATCCACTTATGAAATGGAGTGCACTATCTGTTGTTCTTGTCATACCACTCGATGCAATCAAAATATTTTCATTATTCAGTTCATTACAAAATTCATCATAATATTTTCTTATGAATTTACCCTGTTCTTTACAAAACAATTCTCCTTTTTTAGTTAAATGAGCATGTTGACTAAATTCCTTTTTTTCATCTATAGCATTTTTGTCCCATTGTAAACCAGGAAGATAATCTATTGGTTCTCGTGGTCCATGTCTACCAATGATTATTAATTTTTCTAATTTTGTATTTTTCGTATTTTTAATATCATTATTCCGGCTGATAATCAAATGAAAATGTTTTATTTGTGGTATTGAAGTGTACACCGTGTTATCATTAGTCCACAGAATATAATCGTTTGATCCTAAAAAATCAGTTAGTAAATTTAATACTTCGTCATGAGTTTTATTTTTATTTAATGTCCAGATAATATATTGGTCTGTTTTTGGTGGTCTTACATATTCAAATAAATTTTTTGATAGAACTGTTTCATCATCCAAATCAGTAATAAAATTTGTCCTTATAGATTTATCAAATGATTCTTTAATTATGTGTTGTTTTAGATCTTGTATTGCCCCAATATATTTTATATATTTTTTTAATTCATCATAATTTCTGGCGAATGTCATTGTTTTCAACATTTCATTATGTGGATTATTTGTTTTGAAATTAGGATCATTAAGTTTTGGTGCATAATAAGATGTCATAAGAACTATTGTGTTTAATTTTGATCAATATAGAATAGTATGTATAAATTAAAACCAAATATTATTTTAATCAAATTTTAATAAATTTTGATATTAAAATTTTATAAATTTTGACAGGGGAACAAGAATGACAACCAACAGTATCCCTAAAAGAACAAAGACTAATCCCAAAATACAACACATTTTCTTTCTCGAACTTTTTTGATGATCTAATGCTTTGTCTAAATTTTTTACACCGTTTTCTACATCCATTACGGCATTATCAACATGGTATTCTATCAAATCTAAACTCTTCTGTTGGCTTTGAACAAGAATGGCAAAATCTTGAAACAATTGTGCTAGTTCATTCAACGATTCTTCTAATTTCATTATTTCAGTGTGTCTGTTTTCTATCGATTGTAATAATTCGATCAATACTTGTTTATTGCCATTACTCATATAAATATTTTGTATCTGTGAGTAATCTATTTTCTCTGCTTGTTCATCAGTAATTTGGTCTCTAAATATTATTTTAAGATGGCGTTTTTTCATATCATTTGTGTAAGTTTTAAATTTATTCATACAATCGTTATAGTCATCATATTTTTTTGTTAATTTATCTTTAAAATAGTTTACGCAATTTTTGATTAATTCTATATCGGAATTTACCGTGTTGTGTGGTTTATTTATAATATCAAATACATACGATTTGAATAAGTTTCTGAAATTATTTTTGAAAATATCAGATTGTTTAAAAAATGAATTGTAATAATGTTGTGATTCTTTATCAACAACACTATTCTGAAATAATTCTCTAAATTTATTTAGTTCTGTCAGGTATTTATCAAGAATTTTATAATCTCTATCAAAATTTTCTCGTAATTTAACATGGTTTGTCTCCATTGTTATATTATCGAACAATTATAATAATTATCATTTCTTAATCAATCGTCAGTCATTATTTTTTATCAATTTTTTATATATTTTATAAACATTAAAAGCGATATAGATGTTTTGCAAAAATATGAAACATATTTTATAAACATTAAAAGCGATATAGATGTTTTGCAAAAATATGAAACATATTTTATAAACATTAAAAGCGATATAGATGTTTTGCAAAAATATGAAACA